>Ga0316193_10001263_pt1 | contig 16896 bp, 17 predicted proteins | sample MerIslsedime2_MG_FD_207735 | JGI IMG/M metagenome (GOLD analysis project Ga0316193, IMG submission 207735) | Coastal sediment microbial communities from Maine, United States - Merrow Island sediment 2 | ecosystem: Environmental > Aquatic > Marine > Coastal > Sediment | place: USA: Maine... | reverse complement strand
CCCGCTGGAGCAGATCGACAGGGCGCTGCATCTCGCGGGTCGGCCCGACGTGATATTCACTTCGTTCGGGGACATGCTGAGAGTTCCCGGGAGCGATTGCGACCTGTTCCAGGTCCGGGCTCAGGGCGGGGACGTACAGGTCGTGTACTCACCGCTCGACGCGCTGGAGCTGGCGCGCGCCAACCCCGATCAGGAAGTCGTGTTCTTCGCGGTCGGATTCGAGACCACGGCCCCGGCGAACGCGATGGCCGTCTGGCAGGCAAGAGCACTCGGGATCGAAAATTTCAGCGTGCTGGTGTCGCACGTGACCGTGCCGCCGGCGATGACGGCAATTCTCGAGTCGTCCGACAACCGGGTCCAGGGTTTTCTGGCTGCCGGGCACGTGTGCACGGTCATGGGCTGGGAGGAGTACGAGCCGATCGCTGACCGGTACCAGGTCCCGATCGTGGTCACGGGATTCGAGCCGGTAGACATCCTGGAAGGCATCTGGATGGCGATCAAGCAGCTCGAGGAAGGACGGGCCGAGGTCGAGAATCAGTATGCCAGGTCGGTGCGGCGCGACGGGAATCGACAGGCGCGCGACATCGTGAGCCAGGTCTTTGAGCTCGTCGACCGCCAGTGGCGCGGTATCGGGGAGATTCCGATGAGCGGTCTCGGTCTGCGCGACGAATTCGCTGCGTGGGATGCGGAGCGGAAATTCGATCTACAGGGAATTACGGCGACGGAGCCGGCCGAATGCCGCGCGGGCGATGTCCTGCGAGGTCGGATCAAGCCGATCGAGTGTGCCGCTTTCGGCACGACCTGTACTCCCGAGAACCCGCTCGGCGCGCCAATGGTCTCGTCGGAGGGCGCGTGCGCTGCTTACTGGGCCTACGCCCGGTATCGGACAGCGGACGACGCCGGAGAGGGATTTGCCGTGCAGAATGCGGAGCCCCGGTCTTGAGCGGGCCGAAGGGGCCCGATGCCGGCGCCCTGGCGAGCAGCGGTCTGAGCTGTCCGGTTCCGACCGGTGAAGGGGACCGGGTCCTGCTCGGACACGGGTCTGGAGGAAAACTCTCAGCGGCATTGGTTCGTGATCGATTCCTCCCACGGTTCGCAAATCCCGCCCTCGCGGTGCTCGGAGATGGTGCAGAGGTCGTCCTGGGCACGGAGCGGATGGCGATTTCGACGGACACGTTCGTCGTCAGTCCGCTGGAGTTCCCGGGCGGTGACATCGGCCTGCTGGCGGTACACGGAACGCTCAACGATGTCGCGATGATGGGGGCCGAGCCGGTCTGCCTGAGCACCGGCTTCGTGCTAGAAGAAGGCCTGCCTCTCGCTCTACTCGACCGCGTGCTCCAGTCGATGTCGGACGCGGCCCGCCAGGCCGGCGTCCCGATCGTCACGGGGGACACGAAGGTCGTCGAGCGTGGCAAGGCAGACGGGATGTTCATCAATACGACCGGCGTCGGGCGGCTGCGGGATGATTTCAGACCGGCGCCGGATCGTGCGCGGCCCGGCGATGCAGTGCTCGTGAGCGGGTCCCTCGGCCGGCATGGGATCGCCGTAATGGCTGCGCGCGAAGGCCTGGGATTCGAGGTGGACGTAGAGAGTGACACCGCGAATCTCGGACCCCTGGTCGAGAACCTGCGGGTGGCGTGCGGGGACCGGGTTCGGGTACTGCGGGATCCGACGCGCGGCGGAGTGGCGAGCGCGTTCAATGAAATCGCGACGGCCTCCGGTGTCGCAATCGCCCTGGAGGGAGGGGCGATCCCGGTTCCCGCACCCGTGGCCGCCGCGTGCGAGGTGCTCGGCCTCGATCCGCTTTATGTGGCGAACGAGGGTGTGCTGGTTGCCATCGTCGCGGCAGAAGCGGCGGACTCGGCCCTCCAGGCACTGCGTGAGCACCCGACGGGAGCTGAATCCGTGCGGATCGGTGAAGTGAGGGAAGGACCGGCGGGCATGGTTACGCTGCGCACCGGATTCGGCGGCAGCCGCGTCGTGGACATGCTGCCCGGCGATCAGCTCCCGAGAATCTGCTGACTGCTCATTCCGGTGGCTCCCAGGTGACCCTCAGGGTAAGGGCACCCAGGTTCAGATTGTTGGCGGATACGATAATCCGAATGTCGTAGTCGCCCGCCAGGCAATTCCGGACATCCACGTTCGAATCCTCGACCGAAATGTCCAGGTCCTGGCTCGCTCCGGAGGCCAGGGAAGCGATCTGACTCGGGACGATCGTCGTCCGGAAGTCGCAGAAGATGTCTGGCTCGAGCGGTGGCCTTCCGACGGCGAGATTCGCTCCCAGAATGATCTGGCTCACCCCGACGGTCCCGACGTTCGACAGCGTAGCCGTCGTCTCACGTGCCGCGCCGAGAACGAGCGTGTCCGCCGGCGCGAATGCCAGGTCTCCGAACTCGGGCCCGGACGGATTGTCGCTCCCACACGCGACGAGGCCTCCGACGGCCGCCAGGACTACCGCCGCATAGGCCCACCTGCCCGGTCCGTGCATCGATTCGCCCTCGCTGTCGGTTGCCATGGTCGTGTTCGCTCCCGGTGATTCGGTCGTGCGCGGCTCGCTCTCCTCGTGCACGATACACCTGAGACGCCCAGCGTTTCCCCGCAATAATCGGTGGGCCCGAGAAGCGTTCCTGCGACCACCCTGTAACCGGAGTGCTGGTTGACGTGAGGCGGATTCCAACTCATTCTTACTAGCTGTCGGAGAATCTGCAACCGGGCGCAGCCGGCGCCCGCGAATTGGGCCGCGAGCCGGAGAATAGAAATGAAGACCGGGATTCATCCTGAATACATGCCGACGAAGATCACCTGCGCCTGTGGCAGGGTGACCGAGACGTTCGCAACCGTCGACGAACTGCACGTCGAGATCTGTTCCCACTGTCACCCGTTCTTCACGGGGCGCCAGAAGCTCGTCGACACTGCAGGACGCGTGGAGCGATTCCGTCGCAAGTACTCGGCTGACGCCTCTGAGCCGGCCGCGAAAACGACTGCGAAGCCGGCCGCGGTCGAGACGCCCGCTGAGGCCGAGACGCCCGCTGAGGCCGAGACGCCCGCTGAGGCCGAACAGGCTCCGGCCGCCGACGCGTGATCAGCGTGACGGACCCCGTCCGTCGCAGGCCATGCCGGACCGCGTTCGGACCCAGGGCCTGATTCCCAGATGAAGTCCGGACCGAGAACCCTGTCCGACCGCGCTGCTGAGCTCCTCGCAAAACACGAGGAACTCGGTGCGCAGCTTGCCAGACCAGAAGTTCTGGACGATCCCAACCGGCTTCGCGACACCGCGCGCGCCCATTCAGAGTTGGAGCAGGCCGTCGAGCCGGCTCGCAGATACCTCAGACTCCTCGACCAGCTGCGCCAGGCGGAAGAACTGGCGAGTGGCGAGGATGACGGGGGTCTGGCCGAGCTGGCGGCCGAGGAAGTCGGCGAGCTCGAGGAGGAAAGGGGGCGGCTGGAGTCGGAGCTCCGAGAGCTGCTGCTCCCACGCGACCCGCTCGACGATCGGCCGGCGGTGGTCGAAATCCGGGCCGGGACCGGGGGAGACGAAGCGGGCCTGTTCGCCGCCGACCTGTTCCGCATGTATTCGCGTTTCGCGGACGAACGCGGCTGGAAGGTGGAGATCATCTCCACCAGTGAAGGTGCGCTGGGCGGCCTGAAGGAGGTCGTGTTCGTGGTCCGGGGCCGTGATGCGTACGGCTTTCTGCGCTACGAGTCCGGGGTGCACCGGGTCCAGCGGGTGCCGGTGACCGAGAGCTCCGGGCGGATCCATACGTCTGCTGCGAGCGTTGCCGTGCTGCCTGAGGCTGAAGAGGTGGACGTCGAAATCGATCCCTCCGACCTGAAGGTCGACGTGTTCCGATCGTCGGGGCCGGGCGGGCAGTCGGTAAACACCACGGACTCGGCGGTCCGTATCACCCATGTGCCCACCGGGCTGGTGGTGAGCTGTCAGGACGAGAAATCACAGCACAAGAACAAGGCGAAGGCGCTCAAGGTGCTGCGGAGCCGCCTGCTCGACATGCGGGTAGCGAGCCAGGAAGCCGACCGGGCCCGAGAGAGGCGCCTGCAGGTCGGCACTGGTGACCGCTCGGCCAAGATTCGCACGTACAACTTCGCGCAGAACAGGGTGACGGATCACCGGATCGGTCTCACGGTGCACCGGCTCGAACACATCCTCGCAGGGGATCTCGAGGAGGTCGTGGACGCTCTGCGCTCCGCCGGCCTCAGAGAGCGCCTCGAGCACGACGGCGATTGACTGGCCCGGCCTTCGCGCGGACCCGGCGTGAAGCGATCGCCGGGGGAGCCCGGCAGCTTTCCTCCGTCGGCGTCGAGAGTGCACGGCTGGAGTCCGAGCGACTGACGGCACACGCACTCGGCCTGTCGCGCGATCTCCTCGCGCTGTCAGGTGACGAACCGCTCACTCCAGGCCAGGCCGCGGCGATCGAAGCTCTCCTGCTGAGGCGCATCGCTGGCGAGCCGCTCCAACACATCGAGGGGACCGTTCAGTTTCGGGATCTCGTGCTGCTGGCGGATCGCCGGGCCCTGATTCCGCGTCCCGAGACCGAGCAACTTGTCGAACAGGTGATCCGCTGGGCGAGCGATCGGAAATCCCGAGCAGCCGCGCCCGGCACTTCCGTCAGCCGCCATCCGCTCGACACGATCCTCGACATTGGAACAGGAAGTGGGGCAATCGCCCTGTCGCTTGTCTCCGAAGGGACGGCGACAACTGCCGTGGGCCTGGACATCTCCACTGCCGCACTGGAGCAGGCGCGTGAGAATCGTGCCGTGGCGGGGCTCGCAGCCTCTGTGGATCTGAGGTCGTGCGGCTCGAAGCCATACGATGCCTTGTTCCCCGACGAAAGCTTCGATGCGATCATTTCGAACCCGCCCTATATCCGGGAAGCGGATCTCGAGGGTCTGGCGGCAGAGGTTCGAATCCACGATCCGCACATCGCGCTGGCCGGCGGGGCGGACGGCCTGGAGGTGCTGCGCGCGGTTATCCAGGGAGCGCGCGAGAGACTGCGGGTGCGTGGTGCGCTGTTCCTGGAGATCGGAGCGGAGCAGGGTGAGGCTATACGCGGAATTCTCCGATCTTCTGCACCGTGGGCGGCCATAGATATCAGGCGCGACCTGGCTGGCCGGGATCGCTTCGCGGTGGCCACGACCTGAGGTCCTGTTCTCGGTCGCGCCCTGCGCGCATGCGCGTTATACTTTCGGCTCTCCGGGGGGGCCTGACCCGCTGGACGGTCGCCGGACGGCGCTCGTTCTCTCCCCTCGACCACTTGCAGCGGTGAGTCCATGGACGTCAACGAGCGCGAGCGCATATTCGTTAAAGCCGGCGAGGTCGGCAGGTTGCTGGCCAGCACGGCCGAGTTTCAGTATCTGAAGGCGGCGCACCGGGAGATCGCGGATGATAGCGAATCGAACGAGATGCTGACCCGGATGCGGGATCTGCAGGAAAAGATCGTCGACCACTTCAATCGCGAAGAGGAACCCCCGCAGGAGCTCGAGAACGAGCTGGCGACGCTCACCGAGCAGATGCAGGCAAGCCCCCGGTATCAGTCTCTGATCGCCTCCCAGGCCAATTTCGACAAGCTCATGGACCGGGTGAACCAGGCGATCGGCGAGGGAATCAGGGCCGGGGAACAAAGCGGGATCATCGTTCCCTGACGCCCCGATGAACTCGATCCGAAAGTTCTTCGAGAACGGTCTGCGGGCCGGCGTCGAACCGATCATGGCGGCGCTCACGCGCTGGCGTGTCCATCCCAACACGCTGAGTACGATCGGTTTCGTGATCACCTGCTCGTCCGGGTTCTTTTTCCATTCGCATCATGTTCGGACTGCCGGCGTGCTCATCCTGCTCGGCGGAGTGTTCGACCTGTTCGATGGAACGGTTGCCCGCCGAACCGGCCTGGCCTCTCCGTTTGGGGCTTTTTACGATTCGACCCTGGATCGGTTGTCCGAGATCGCCGTCTACATCGGCCTGCTGTCGCTCTACAACGATTACCGGCTCGAACTCGGGGACGTCGGAACGATCTACGCGATCATGCTGGCCATGGCCGGGTCGCTGATGATCAGCTACACGCGGGCTCGGGCGGAAGCGCTCGGGATCAATTGCACGGTTGGCCTGATGCAACGGGCCGAGCGAGTCATCCTCATTGGATTTGCCGCCCTGATGTTCGGAGAAGACGGCAACGGAATCGTCCTGAAGGTCGTCATCTACGTACTGGCCGTGCTTACGAATCTCACTGTCATTCAGCGGATCTGGTGGGTCTGGAGGAACACCCGGCCTGACGGGGTCGCGGTCGGCGCCGCAATTCCGAAGCAGGAAGACTGAACCGAGCAAAAGCCGCCGGGGCCCCCAGGGACCTCCGGCGGGTCAGACATCTCTCGAACGCGGGAATGAACGAAGCATGAGCAACGAAGGCCAGGGTCGGGAAGTACAGCCGGCCGAAGGAAAGCTCGGCGTGCTGCTGGTCGGCCTCGGGGCCGTTTCCACCACGACGATCGCAGGCGTCGAATCGATGCGTCGCGGACTGGCGAAGCCGATCGGTTCACTGACACAGACCGCCACGATCCGGCTCGGAAAGCGGACTGATCACCGTGCGCCGATGATCAAGGACGTGGTGCCGCTCGCCGATCTCTCCGACATCGTATTCGGGGCGTGGGATCCGATCCCCGACGATGCCTACGCCTCGGCCCTGAACTGTGGAGTTCTGAGACCGGAGCACCTGGAGCCGGTGGCGGACTTCCTGAAGTCGATCAAGCCGATGCCGGCCGTATTCGACAAGGCCTATGTCAAGAAGCTGGATGGGACGAACGTGAAGACAGGCGAGAACAAGTTCGATCTCGCCGAGCAGTTACGGGCGGACATCCGGAAGTTCAAGGCGGAGAATGGGTGCGACCGGCTGACAATGGTCTGGGCTGCATCCACGGAGATCTTCCTGACCCCGGATCCGGTGCACGATACGGTTGAGTCACTCGAACAGGCGATGCGAGACAATCACCGCTCGATCGCCCCGTCGATGCTCTACGCCTGGGCTGCCCTGCAGGAGGGGGTTCCGTTCGCCAACGGTGCACCGAATCTCACGGTCGACATCCCGGCCATGGTCGAGCTTGCGGCGCGCAACCAGGTGCCGATCGCGGGGAAAGATTTCAAGACCGGTCAGACCCTGATGAAGACCATTCTCGCTCCGGGGCTCAAGGTGCGGATGCTGGGACTGAACGGGTGGTTCTCGACGAACATCCTGGGCAACCGGGACGGCGAGGTGCTGGATGACCCCGAGAGCTTCAAGACGAAGGAAGAGTCGAAGCTCGGGGCACTGGAGCACATCCTGCAGCCGGAGATGTACCCGGATCTGTACGGAGACATGTATCACAAGGTCAGGATCAACTACTACCCGCCGCGTGGGGACAACAAGGAGGGCTGGGACAACATCGATATCTTCGGCTGGATGGGGTATCCCATGCAGATCAAGATCGATTTCCTGTGCCGGGACTCCATCCTGGCAGCGCCGATCGTGCTGGATCTGGCCCTGTTCATGGATCTCGCATCGCGCGCGGGCATGTCCGGAATCCAGGAGTGGCTGTCCTTCTACCTCAAGGCTCCCCAGGTCGCGGATGGCCTGTATCCCGAGCACGACATCTTCATTCAGCACATGAAGCTGAAGAACACTCTCCGCTGGATCGCCGGAGAAGACCAGATCACGCATCTCGGTGTCGAATACTACGAATGATGGTCGGACCGGCCTCTTCATCGTCTTCGAGGGAGTCGAAGGGGCCGGTAAGACCACCCACCTGAGGCGCTTGTCGAGGCGGTTAGATCAGCTGGATGTCGCGCACGTCGTCGTGCGCGAACCCGGCGGAACACCGGCCGGCGAGCGTATCCGGGAGATCATTCTCGACCCTGGATCGGACTTGTTTTCCGAGACGGAGTTGCTCCTGCTGCTCGCCGCCCGGGCCGAATTCGTGCGTCGAGTAGTCAGACCTGCGCTCGAACGGGGTGAACTGGTGCTCGGAGACCGGTACGAGCTGTCGACCCTGGCCTACCAGGGAGCCGCGCGCGGAATCGGAATGGACCAGGTCCGTGAAATCAACGCCTTTGCCACAGCTGGGCTCAAGCCGGACGGTACGGTTTTGCTCCGCATCGATCCCGAGTCCGGTCGCGGCAGAAAGACGGATGCCGCCGATCGAATGGAGCGGGAATCCGTAGCATTCCACGAAGCGGTAGCCGATGCGTACGGGGAATTGGCCGAGACGGAGCCCGAAGTGATTTCCATTAGTTCGGGCGACAGTCCGGATGTCGTTCATCGCAGAATCTGGAATGCACTCTCGGGTCGCTGGCCTGGCCGGTTTCCTCCGGACGAGGCGGACGCGTGAGGAACCAACCGCTTCTCCGAGAGTTTCAGACAGTGAGTTCGACATCCGCTTGCAGGGAAGCTGACTGGAGACAGGAATCGGGATGAGAAGTCGCGGGAAACGTGTCACGATGTTGGCAGCACTCGCTGCACTCGTGCTGGTCAGCGGGGGCTGGGTCCTGCAGTCATCGGGGATATCGCCGACGATCGGGCGCGGCCTGTTCGAGATCGTACGGACGCACGTGGCCCGCAATTTCGTGGAGTCCGTGGACAGCGACGAGCTGTATGAGATGGCGATCCGCGGACTGCTGCAGGAGATCGGTGACCCCTATGCCGCCTTCATTCAACCCGATGAGCAGCGCAGCGCCCTGCTGACCAACAACTACGGTGGTGTGGGAATGCGGGTCCTGGCGGACCGCGATGGCATCATCGTGCTCGATGTTCTCCCCAACAGTCCATCTTCGCGCCTCGATCTTCGGGCGTTGGACCTGATCACGGCGGTCGACGGACGTCCGACTGCCGGTTGGGAGCAGGAAGATGCGATCGACGCATTGCGCGGCCCGAGCGGCGAGGCCGTGCATGTGACGGTGAGCCGAAGCGGTGTTGATTCCCCGCTCGAATTCGCGATCGTGCGTGGAGAGGTCCATATCGCTGCCGTGGAATCGCTGCTGCTCGACGGCGACATAGGGTATTCCAGGCTGGCGACGTTCAGCCAGGCTTCACGGCAGGAGCTCGAAGCGGCGGTTAGCGATCTGATCGCTTCTGGTGCCACGTCCCTCATCCTCGACTTTCGTTGGAACCAGGGGGGAATCCTGCGCGAGGCGGTCGAGATCTCGGACCTGTTCCTGGACCAGGGCGAGGCGGTGGTAGACACCCGGGCGCGTGATCCGCGCGACAGCCAGAGCTTTGCGTCTCCGGGCGTCGATCGATACCCCGGTCTTCCTGTCGTCGTCCTGGTCAACGGATGGTCGGCAAGCGCATCCGAGATCGTCGCCGGCGCGTTGCAGGACCACGACCGTGCCCTGGTACTGGGTACGCGCACCTTTGGCAAAGGCGTGATGCAGAGCGTATTCCAGCTGCAGGGCGGAAACTATCTCCGACTCACGACCGGGACGTGGTTTACTCCGAGTGGGCGCTCGATTCACCGCAAGCGCGACGACGAGGAGTCACACGGGTTCGGCCTCGGTTCGAATGAGTTTGATGCCGCCGTCGCCGAGGCAGTTCGGTCGGGCGAGACCATGGGGCTTCCGCCGGAACCGACACCGATCGAGGGTGACAGCGTGGAGCGCCAGGTGTTTCACACGGACGCGGGGCGCGAGGTGTACGGAGGTGGCGGCATCGTCCCCGACGTAGTCGTTCATGCGGACACGAGCACGCTGAGTGAACGGGAGTTGAGCGAACGCCTGCGGGAAGCCGATGTGCGGCTTCCCGACCTGGCTCTGCGTTTCGCGGCGCGTCAGGCCCTGGCCGGCGAGCTTCCGGCTGACCCGACTGCGGTCACGCCGGGAATTCGGAGTGAATTCGACCGATTCGTAGCCGGTGAAACCGAGGGTGCGATCAACTCCGACGACCTGGACCTGGCACGCGACCCGGTCGACGGTCTGCTGGCACGAGAAATGTCGAGAGTGTCTGCCGGTGAGGTCGCCAGTCTGCGCGTCGCCGTTGAGCGAAGCGCGGAAGTCAGAGAAGCCCGGCGGCTGCTGAATGAGGCTCGAACGCCGGAAGCCCTGCTGGCCCTCGCGGCGGATCTGAATGAGTTCACCGGGGCGGAGGGGGAAGGGCGATGAGTCGAACACGATCGTGGGTGCCGGCAGTAGTGGTTTCAGCGCTGGCCATCGCACTCGGCGGCTGGATGCTGCAGCGAGGTGCCGAGGCCCAGGAAGCACGGTCCCAGAACGCGCGTCTGCTGGATGAGGTCCAGGGTCTGATCGCAGAGCGATATGTCGATCCGATCGATTCCTCTGAGCTCTACCGCATGGCGATCGATGGGATGCTGTACGAGCTGGGAGATCCATATTCTGTCTTCATCGACGCGCAGCAGACGGAGGATCTGGAGATCACGACGACCGGGAATTATGGCGGTCTCGGAATCCGGATTCAGCAGGTCGGAGAGTGGATCACGGTGATGGGGATTCTCCCGGGCACTCCGGCCGAGCGAGAAGGCCTGATGACCGGCGACTGGATCTTCGAGGTCGAGGGATCTTCCGCCAGGGGGTGGACCGACGACATCGCCGTCGAACATCTACGCGGACCGAAGGGCGAACCGGTCGAGCTCGCCGTAATGCGTCCCGGTGTCCCGGAGCCGATTCGCCTGACGATCGTCAGGGATGAGATTCACGTGGAGCCCGTCGTGGCGTACATGCTGGAGACCGGGATCGGGTTTGTGAGGCTGGAGACGTTCAGCAAGAACGCCCGGGCCGAAGTCGGCACGGCGATCGACGAATTGATCGGACTTGGCGCCCGTGGACTCGTGCTGGATCTCAGGGACAATCCCGGCGGACTGCTCGACGAAGGAGTCGCGGTCACGGACCTGTTCCTCGGGCAGAGCGACGAGATCGTCGAAACACGATCCCGCGTTGCAGACCAGAACTACACGTTCCGCGCATCGACCGAGGACCTGTTCCCCGGGCTCCCGATCGTCGTTCTGGTGAACAATTACAGTGCGAGTGCATCGGAGATCGTCGCCGGCGCGTTGCAGGATCATGACAGGGCGGTGATCCTCGGAACCACGACATTCGGCAAGGGATCGGTTCAGACCCTGTACCAGCTCCCTGAGGGCCATCACCTGAAGCTCACGACCGCCGGCTGGTACACGCCGAGCGGGCGGTCGATCAGCCGGCCACGGGACATCGACGGCCGACCGACAAGTGTAGATGAGGCGGACGCAGCCGCGGAAGCTGCCGGCGACACGGTAGAGGCGATGATAGACGAGGAGTACTTCACCGGGGGAGGCCGCCCGGTGTTCGGCGGCGGAGGCATCGCTCCTGACGTGGTGGTACCGGACTCACTCAGCGATCGGGAACGGGAGTTCGCCGAGGCACTCGGACGTGGGTCGTTCTCGCTGAATCAGTTGTCGGTTCGGTTCGCGGCAGCCTGGAACGCGGATCATGCCAGACTCCAGCCGAATTTCGAGATCACGACGGCCATGCGGGACGAATTCTATCGGATGCTCGTGGAGGAAGACGTCGAGCTGGACCCGGCCCTGTACCGTGATGTGCAGCCGTTGGTCGACCGCTTCCTGGCGGCCCAGCTGGCCAACTCCGCGTTCGGCGAGACTGAGCGACTCCGCCGGTCACAGGCGGGGAATCCGCAGGTCAGGGATGCCGTATTGCTTCTGCGCCAGGCATCGACGCCTGAGGAGTTGCTGAACGTGGCGAGTCGTGTCGATACGGGCGCCGGGGATTCCTTACCGCGTGCCGCGGCGGCGCCATCGAATTGAGTGCCGTCGTACGAACCGGGTGAGCCTTCCGGCTCTATCTGCTTTGTCCTGATACACGAAACGGGCCCCATTCGGGGCCCGTTTCGCATCCATCTCCCGATCTGAAGATCGGGGCCTGATTGGAACGCTTTACTCCTTGACGCGCTCCTTGAGGCCCTTACCGGCGCGGAACGAAACGCTCTTGCGCGCGGCAATCGTGATTTCCTGACCGGTCTGCGGATTCCGGCCCTTACGCTCTTTCGTCTTGCGAGTCTTGAACGTACCGAACCCGGTGACCGTAAAGTCGCGACCGGCATCCAGCTCGACCGCGATGATTCCTTCGCGCGGCTTGGTGGAGAAGATGGCGTCGATGACATCCATGGCCTTGGCCTTGGAGATGTCGGTCTGCTTCGCGAGCTTCTCAGCAAAATCCTGCTTCGTCACGTTCGTCTCCTTTGAGATCGGGATGGAACCACCGAGACCGTCTAATGGCGCCATTATGTACGATCGTTCTTTGCTTCGCAAGGCGTCCAGTACTCGTTTATGCTGACGGGGCGCGGGAATCCATCCGAAAATGGGCATGACAGTGGTTTGACGTTGCCCGCGAACTGAGGGAGATTGTCGCCCAATAGAACTTTCACCCGGAGAATATTCGAGATGACTCGTTACATCTACCTGCTCGCGGTCCTTGTAGTCGGCCCACTCGTCGCCGGTTGTTCTGGCGCGTCAGATGACGCCGCCCGGGCCGGAACCCCGGAGGCCGCCGACCAGCCACGTCCGGTTGCAGTACTGGATGAGCCGGTTTCCGGATCCGTCATTGCGCCCGGGGATCTCGTCGAGCGGCTGGGTGGTGAGACGCCGTTTGTGCTCATCGATGTCCGGACCCCAGAAGAATTCGCCGCAGGGCACATCACGGGTGCGCTGAACATCCCGTATGACGAGCTGCCGGCGAGGCTGAACGAGCTGGACGGGCGCCAGGGCGAAGAGGTCGTGGTGTACTGCCGTACCGGACGACGGGCCAAGATCGCCGAACAGGCCCTGACGGAAGCGGGTTTCATGAACGTGAGGGATCTCGAGGGTCACATGGTGGCGTGGACGGCTGCCGACTACCCGCTTTCCGATCCCGAGCCCTGCTGCTGAGCCGGGTGCGCCGACGCCGGGCCCCGGAGTGAAGGAGACCCGGGAGAGCGCAGGAATCATTCGTGCCGCCCCCGTGCTCGCGATCGCGGCCCTCGGCACATCTGCGGGGGCCGTTCTCGTGCGGTTGGCGGAATCCCCTGCGGCGGTCACGGCATTCTGGCGACTGGCGTTTTCCGTCGTGTTGCTTCTGCCGGTCCTGTGGTACAGGGGCGACTGGCGGGACTGGAAGACCCTCGGTGTGCGCGAAGTGTCGCTGCTAGCCGTTTCTGGAGTGTGCCTGGCGCTTCATTTCCTCACGTGGTTCCGCTCCCTGGACTTCACGAGCGTCGCGAGTTCGACGGTGCTGGTCAGCACACATCCCCTGTTCGTCGGGCTGTTTTCGACCCGTCTGCTGGGAGAGCGCCCGACACGGTGGGAGTGGTTCGGTCTCTCCATCGCCGTGGCAGGCGCACTCGTGATCGGGTGGGGCGACTTCCGGGCCGGAGCGAATCCACTGCGTGGGGACCTGCTGGCGCTTTCCGCTGCTGTGTTCGGCGCACTGTACTTCATTGCCGGCCGCCGTTTGCGAGGCCGGCTGGACTTGCTCGCATACGTCGTACCTGTTTACTCGATCGCAGCCGTTGTTTGCCTGCTGTACGGGAGGAGCACGGATCTTCAGTTCGCCGGGTGGCCCTCCGGCACCTGGTGGGCGCTGATCGGCCTGGCCGTCGGTCCGACCCTTCTCGGTCACACGGGATTCAACTGGGCCCTGCGTCACGTTCGCGCGTACGTTGTGAGTGTGATCCTGCTGTTTGAGCCGTTGGGGGCGACGCTGCTGGCGATCCTGGTGCTTGGTCGCGCCGAACTTCCGGGGTGGAACACGTTGATCGGCGGAACGGCGATACTGGTGGGAGTATGGATTTCGATCCGGGCCCGGTTTGTGGCTCCGGATCCGCATGGAATTACACCGGTGCAGGGAGGTGGGAACTGAGTGCTCTCACGCTGCGGGTAGACGTGACGCGCGGCCGGTCCGTGGAGTCGGTACACGCGGCCAGAGGTGTCGTATGCAGTGCCGGTGAAGCAGAGGAGTCGTGCGTTGGAGACCCCGTGATGCTCACCTTCTGGCGCTCGGCGATGAAGCCGTTTCAGGCGCTTCCCCTGATCGAAGACGGAGTGATCGACGAGTTCGGGTTTGGAGAGGAGGAGATCGCGCTTGCCTGTGCGTCGCATGGCGCTACCGACGAGCACCTCGTGGTGGTCGAGCGGATGCTCCGGAGGCTCGGCATCGACGCATATGCCTTGCACTGCGGGGCGCATCCGCCGTTCGACCATGATGCGGCTTTCTTGTTGCGCTGTTCCGGCAATGAGCCCGGTCGGATTCACAACAATTGTTCGGGTAAGCACGCGGGAATGCTGGCTCTCGCCCGCCACCACGGTTGGGATGCAGACGGTTACTGGAAGCTGGATCACCCTGTGCAGCAGCGGATTCGGGCGGCCCTTCGCCCATGGATGGACCTCGACCCCGACGATCACGAATGGGCGCTGGACGGGTGCGGTGTTCCGACCCCCCGGCTTCCGCTCAAGGAGATGGCCAGGGCCTATGCCCGCCTCGTCAGGCGGGCACGCGAGGGCCGGCCCGATGCGGCTGCCGTTGTCGCAGCGATGACGAGCCGACCCGAACTCACATCGTCTCCGGGGAGGGCCCCGCTCGTGTTGATGGAGGCGACGGGCGGCCGATTGCTGGCGAAGGAAGGCGCGGAAGGCGTGCTCTGCCTCGCGTCCGTCGAAGACGAATGGGGGGTGGCAGTCAAGGTGGAGGACGGGAGTTTGAGAGCTGTGGGCCCGGTAGTGGTGGCCGTGCTGGAGGCGGCCGGGATGCTGACAGAACGGGAGCGACGCCGGCTGGAGGTGCTCCAGGACGTTCCGATTCTCAATACGCTGGGGGCCGAGGTCGGACGGGTCAGGGCACACGTGGTCGCGGCAGACGATCTTCCGGGCCGCGGCGGCCCGGAAGAGATCACGGGGATCGATCCGTGACGGCAAATGGCCTGGAACCCCGCGCGCGACTCCTGGTGGAGATCTCGGCGGCTCTCGCGACCCGGGACGATCGCCGGCTGGATAAAGCTTTGCGCCAGGCGAACGAGGGCGGTTCGAGGCAGGTCGAGGTCGAGGAGGCCCTGCTGCAGAGCTACCTGTTTCTCGGATATCCAGCCGCCCTGACCGGGATCGCCCGCTGGCGCGAGATCGCGGGTCCAGCGCCTGACGAGACTGACGAACTGGCCAGCCCGGATGGCCTGGGTGAGTGGACGGAGCGAGGCGCTCGGGTATGTGAACTCGTGTACGGCCGGGCCTACGAGAAGCTGCGCGGCAACATCGGACGGGTGCATCCGGCGATGGACCGCTGGATGGTCGCCGAGGGGTACGGGAAGGTGCTCGGCAGGCCCGATCTGTCGCTTCGGGTCCGCGAGCTGTGCAACGTCGCCGTGCTCGCCGCTACGACCTGGGAGCCTCAGTTGCATTCGCATCTACGCGGAGCCTTGCACGCCGGGGCGACATCCATGGAGGTGGAGGAAGCACTGGAGATCGGACTCCAGTCGATCCCGCCCGAGGACGCGACACGGGCTCGGCGGCTGTGGAACCGGGTCCGGTCGGCACACGGTGAAGAGGTCCACGATGTTCATTGATCTGGCAAGGATCCGGGTTCAGGGGGGAGCTGGCGGCGCGGGAGCCGTGGCATTCCGGCGAGAAACGGGGGTTCCGAAGGGGGGGCCATCCGGCGGAAACGGCGGAAATGGGGGCGACGTCGTGCTCGTGGCGGATTCCTCGCTCGACACGTTGCTCGACTTCAGCTACCGGGAGAGCTACTCGGCCGAGCGGGCCGCCCATGGCGAAGGAAGCAACAAGACCGGTCGCAGTGGAAGCGATTTGCGGCTTCCGGTTCCACTCGGAACGGTTGTCCGGGACGCGGAAACCGGCGAACGGCTGGGTGAGCTTCTGGAGGCCGGTGCCGAGCTTGTCGTGGCGCGCGGCGGGCGGGGCGGACGGGGAAACGCCTCCTACGCGACAGCAACGCACCAGGCTCCTCGCGAGTGGCAGCCAGGCGAATGGGGCGAGGAACGGCGGATCGAACTCGAATTGAAGCTGATCGCCGACGTAGGGCTCGTCGGTGAGCCGAACGCCGGGAAGTCCACCTTTCTCGCATCGATATCCGCTGCTCGGCCGAAGATAGCCGACTATCCATTTACCACGCTTCAGCCGAATCTCGGCGTTGTGCGCCTGTCAGATGGACGCGGACTGGTGATCGCCGACATCCCGGGGATCATCGAGGGGGCGGCAGAAGGGAAGGGGCTCGGAACCAGGTTCCTCCGCCATATCGAGCGGACCCGTACGTTGCTTCTCATGGTTCCGCTGGACTCTCCGGATCCACAGCAGACCTACGATCTGCTGCGGGCCGAGCTGCGCCAGCACGACGCGGCGCTCGAGAGAATCCCCCATGCCGTGGTGCTGTCGAAAGCTGACCTGCTGGCGCCGAATGACCCGGTTCCGTCGCTCGAGGCGCCGGGCGCGTGGGGAGTGTTCGTCGCCTCGTCCGTGTCACGGGCCGGCCTGACGGAGTTGATCGAAGGCTTGTGGCGGACGGTGGATGAGACAAGGCGTCTCGAGGCTGACGACGAGGACCCGGGGCTCTTTCCGGAGCTGGAGGAGTGGCGGCCCTGACCGACAGGCGACCGTCGCCGGAGGTCGACTCGGAGGGTTGGGCAGCAATTGCCCTCGCTTCGGTGTCGGGACTCGGACCCATCGGGATCCTTGCGCTCGTCGAGGCGCATGGCTCAGCCACGGCCGTGCTGGAGGCGGTCAGTCAGGGAAGGATGGCCAGCGGTCTTCCTCGCCGGCTCACGCGTCTTGCCTCGCGCGCCCGGATCGGAGTAGCGCACGATGTCACGGCGGAACTCCCCGCCGGAACCCGCGTGATTCCCTATTCGTCTCCCCGATATCCGGTGGGGTTGCGACGAC
>Ga0316193_10001262_pt1 | contig 16899 bp, 14 predicted proteins | sample MerIslsedime2_MG_FD_207735 | JGI IMG/M metagenome (GOLD analysis project Ga0316193, IMG submission 207735) | Coastal sediment microbial communities from Maine, United States - Merrow Island sediment 2 | ecosystem: Environmental > Aquatic > Marine > Coastal > Sediment | place: USA: Maine... | reverse complement strand
TGCCGAGGCACTGGCGCCAGCGGGATTCGACGAAAAAGCCTTCCTGGCCTGCTACGGCATGGCTGAATGTTCATTGGCGATCAGTTTTTCGCCTCTTTTCGAAGGGCATTCCACGGATTGTGTGGATGGCGATCACCACTCGGACCATCAGGAAGCGTTGCCGATTGCGAATCTGGAGAACCCGGGTAGAGCGCGTTGCTTTGTGGAATGTGGTGAGCCCTTGCCCGGATACGAAGTGGAAATTCGCAATGACGAAGGCGAGGTGTTGTCTGATCGTCATAGTGGCACCATCTTTGTTCGTGGCGATAGCGTGATGTCCGGTTACTTCAATGCGCCGGAAGAGACGGCAGCCTCCTTGTCTGAAGACGGCTGGCTGAATACCGGCGATGTGGGCTACCAAGTTGACGGCAGCCTGATCATTACCGGGCGCAAGAAGGATCTGATTATTATCAATGGCCGTAATATCTGGCCGCAGGATCTGGAATATCTGGCTGAACATCAGCCGGAAGTTCGCATGGGTGATGCACTGGCATTTTCGGTGCCCAGTCCTCGGGATGAAGAAATCTGTGTGCTGGTCGTCCAGTGTCGTGAATCAGATTCGAATATACGGGCAAACCTGGTTGACAGGTTAAACCGCCTGGTCCATCTGGAACTCGGTATCGACGTATTCGTCGAACTGGTGCCACTGCACACGCTGCCACGCACCTCGTCGGGTAAATTGTCACGCTCCAAGGCACGCCAGAACTTCATTGAATCGCATGATTTAAACGCCCTGGCTGGAGAAATGGTCGATGTTCTGGAGCTCAAGCAAGGCTAATGCTCTAGTGATTGCGTGCAATTCGTAATAACCGGCTTCGGCCGGTTATTTTTTGCCTGCTTGAAATTCAGATCGCATTTCTCACAAGGTGAATCGCCGATAGGCGAGAGAGGGTCCCCTGGGGGAGAGGGTCCTCCAGAGGAGACTCTCGGAATGCCCTATTCCTCACCTTCTGCCCTGGGGCGTGTGGTGAGAAACAGAAGCTGCTACGCGAACAACGGGGTATCAATGTATGTCTGAATGGGTAGCAGTTACCGGAGCAACCGGTTTTATAGGCCGGACGATATGCTGCCTGCTTCACGATGAGGGATGGAAGGTGCGTGCCCTGGTGCGTTCCGAAGCCCGGACACATGCCCTGAAAGCTTGTGTCGATGAATGGGTGCTCGGTGATCTCAACGATCGTGTGTCGTTGCAAAAGCTGGTAGGCAACACTTGCGCTGTCGTGCATTGTGCGGGTGCCGTTCGTGGTGCAAGCCAGCGGGCATTCGATCGGGTCAATGTTGACGGTGTACGGCATCTTATAGATGCTATATTGGCTAGCCTTCATACCCCCCGCCTGCTTTGCCTGTCTTCACTGGCGGCACGCGAACCCGGGCTGTCTTTTTATGCGGCGAGCAAACGTAAAGGTGAGCAGGTACTGGAACAGCAGGCGCAGGCGTTGAACTGGATCGCATTACGGCCGCCAGCCGTTTTCGGTCCGGGGGACCGAGAGTTGTTACCCTTGTTTCGACTCATGGCTAAAGGAGTTGCGCCCGTGCTCGGAAACAGGGATGCGCGTTTTTCGATGATTTATTCTCAGGACGTCGCCCGTCTTGTCCAGGCCTGGCTGCTGCAGGATTCATGTCCCAGCGGTGTCTATAGTCTGCATGACGGCAAACAAGGTGGTTACAGCTGGAGCGATGTGTCCGCAACAGTGTCCCGGCTTTGTCAGCGTCGCGTGCACGAGTTTGCAGTGCCTTCGATCATGTTGAGTGTTCCAGCCTGGATCAATCGCAGACTGGCGCTGTGGCTCGGTTATGCGCCAATGCTGACACCGGAAAAGCTGCGCGAATTACGTCACCCCGACTGGGTATGTGACAACAATGCTATCCAGCAGGTATTGGACTGGCAACCTCAGGTGCAACTGGAAGAAGGTTTGAAGCGTACGCCGGGGTGGTGCCCGCTTCTTAAGTAATGCCTTTACCCCGACAGTCCGCATTTCTCACCACGAAGGACAAGAAGGTCACAAAGGAATTCCGTCTCGTGCCCTCCGCGTTTCACTCGTGAATCATCTAATTGGTCAAGGTATCAACATCCGGCAATGTCTTGCCGGGATTAAGGATACCGTCAGGATCGAACTGTTGCTTGATGGCGTGCATGAGATTCAGGCTGGTCTGATCCAGTTCTTTGGCGACCCAGTCGCGTTTGACCAGGCCTATACCGTGTTCTCCCGAAATCGTGCCTTCCATGTCAAGAACGGCGGCGAATACATCTTCGAGACAGGCTTCGGTGCGTTGTTTCTGATCGGGGGTCGCGGGGTCATAGAGTAGATTGACGTGCAGGTTGCCATTGCCGGCGTGGCCAAAGTTGACAATCTGAATGGCGTGTTTTTCAGAAAGTATGGCAAGTTGATCCACCAGGTCGGGCAGTCGGGATACGGGAACAACCACATCTTCGTTTATTTTTTTCGGTGCTACCCGACGCAAGGCAGGAGACAGAGCCTTGCGTGTCTCCCATAGCGCAGTCACTTCCTGTTGTGATCTGGCCTGCCTGATATCCAGTGATCCCTCCACCGATGCAGCCTCAACGATCCGAGACACGAGTTCATCCAGCTGGGATTCAATCCCATCGACTTCGATCATCAGCAGCGCGCCGGCATCCCGGGGGAGGCTGGTCGGCGCATCGTTGCGCACCATATCAATGGCGTTGGCATCCATGAATTCCAGGGCGCAGGGGGTGACCGCTTGTGCCATGATGTTGGAAACCGCGCAAGCAGCACTGTGCACGTCTCTATAGATCGCGCGCAAGGTACGTTTTGCGGGTTGTAACGGCGTAAGTCTCAGTGTGGCTTCCGTGATAATCGCCAGCGTACCCTCCGAGCCGATCAACAGCCGTGTCAGGTCGTAGCCGACAACACCTTTGCTCGTTCTTACGCCGGTATGAAGTGTTTCGCCAGCGCCGGTGACCGCCTTTAATGCCAGTGTGTTTTCCCGCGGCGTACCGTATTTTACCGCGCGTGGGCCTGCCGAGTTGTAGGCCAGGTTGCCGCCAATCGTGCACACCGAGGCACTGGTAGGATCCGGTGGCCAGAAGAAACCCTGTTCAGCGGCAGCATCCTGCACCGCCTGGTTTGTGACGCCGGGCTGTACCACCATAAGCCTGTTATCCCGGCTGATTTCTATAATGCTGTCCATGCGTTGCGTGGACAGCATCAGCGTGTGCTCATCCACAGGAACTGTTGCACCTGTTGTGCCGGTGGCCTGTCCGCGTGTTATCAGGGAAACTCCGTGTGTCCGGCAGGCTGCGACGATAGAAGCTACCTGCTGGTGTGATTCAGGCAACGCTACGGCGACCGGTTGTCCTTGCAGCGTGCTGTTGTCGTAGCCGTAGGCGCGACACTCAGCCGGGTCGGTGAACAACTGCTGCTCACCGAGTAGTGCTGCAAGCTGCTTGATGAAATCAGACTGCAATGTAAGTGTTAACAGGCCCTAATCCAGATACTCGAATAATTTGACGATTCGCTGTACGCCGCTGACTTGCTGGGTCTGGGCGACTATGGCATCGGCTTCCTTGTGATAGACCATGCCCATAAGAAAAACTGTGCCGTTTTCGCTCACAACTTTCACCCTGGTCGGATCAAACCCCTTGATATCCAGGCCCACTAGTGAACTCTTGACCTTGGTCGTGATCCACGAGTCACTGGAGCGTGTCATCATCGAGCTCGGGGCAGCAATCTGTATCTCGTTATGGATACGTCGGGCCTGTTTGTCACTACGTGCAATCTCGCCGGCACGCGTACGCAAGGACTGGCTTGGTGCCTCACCCGAAAGTAAAACAATACCGTTGTAACTGGTGACATTAATATGTGCCTGATCCGAGATTTTCTCGTCTTTGCCGAGTCCATTCTTGATACGTAACTCTATAGATGTGTCCTCAACTATCGTACCGGTGGTGCGCCGGTCGTGTACGACGGATGCTGTTGCTGCGGCGCCACCAATAAGAACCACAGGTACGCAGCCACTCAATAGCAGGTTTGAGAGGAACAGGGTGCTGAGTACCAGCCAGCTTATTCTCATAAATATATTCTCCAGTTCAGTGGGTGCTAGTAGCTGTCAGGCTGGAACGCATCGGCAAGCCATTCGATCTTCATATCGTCCGGCCTCCCTTCGATGGATACGACATCGAAGCGTACCGTCTCGTTCCAGCTATGATTCATCTTCATATAGTACCGGGCGCAATGGATGATCCGGGTCTGTTTGATGCGGGAAACCGTTTCTGCGGCGTGCCCGAAATGCGTCTGTTTGCGGTATCGTACCTCAATAAACACCAGGCTGTCGCCATCCTGCATGATCAGGTCGATTTCCCCGCGCCGGCAGTGAAAGTTCCGGCTTAACAACCGCAGGCCGCGGTGTTCGAGATACCTGCAGGCCAGCGACTCAGCGTGGTTGCCAATCCTCTTCCGGTTCATGATGTCCCTCCCTGGACGTGAATTTTTGAGGTATTCCCTCGCGGAACTGTGCCCACTCCAGGGCACGGTGTACTTGTTTGCGCTGGTCCAGGGTCAGGATGCCGGTTGCACCGGGGAAAGAGGCAAAGCCCGGCATGCTCAGTGTGTCCAGCCAGGGGATCACCTGATAGGCGTCAAAGCCTAATGCAAACAGGCGCTGATGATGTTGATTACGGCCCGGCCAGGCCGAGCGCAGTTTCTCACGTTGATCAGCCCACGGTCCTTCATCATCAAGTACCCAGGGTATATCGCAGAAAAGCAGTCCGTCCATGTCGCGGTCAATCGAGGCGGTGGAGGTGGCGCTGAATACATGCGATGTACTGTATACCGGGATATCACCGGCATGATGGAAACGCAACTGCGGCTTTATCTGCCGTGCCTGCTTGGGGAAAGCAAGCAGGAAAACGGCCTCCGCATCCTGGCGGCGCCGGGGTTCATACTCCAGTTTCTGGCCCAATAAACGTTGCAGTGAACGGTGACGGTTTTTGCTGGTGTCCAGATTGAGAGCGGCTTGAATGGGGGCTTTGAAGTCAGCGCTGCTGGGGGTGTAACGGCCTGTCTCAAGAACTTCACCGCCCAGAGAGCTGAGCTGTTCCTGGAAGGCAGTTAACACGCGTTGTCCCCAGCCGGTGTCAGGCACCAGCGCGACCACCTGCCGGTAACCATCGTTGATGGTTCTTTCCGCAACCTGGCGGGCCTCGTCTTCCGGCGCCAGGCCAAAGTGATATAAGGGTAATTCACCGGCATTCTCTTCACCCGTCTGGTTGAGCGCCAATACCGCTACCGGCAGCTGTCCGGATTGTTCCAGTTGCTGGATGCTGTCCTTCAGCAACGGGCCAAGCACAAATTCAGCACCATCCTCAACAGCCTGCTGGTAAACAGACCCGATCAACTGTGGGTTACCGCCAGTGTCGTAGAAGCGCAGTTCGGGTGTTTCCAGCTCATCCTGGTAGTAGGCCGCCATAATGCCATCGCGGATGGCGGCGGCTGATTCGCCAGTGCGTCCGCTCAGTGGCAGCAGTACGGCAATCTGCTTTGCCCGTGCGCCAAACCGTGCCACCTGATTCAAAATGTCCGGTAACAGGGCCGTTTCGGCGCTGTGACCCGGATAGCGTGAGCGCCAGCTATCGAGTTCCACAGCCCACTGTTGCCGGTTAGTACGGTTTTGACGGGTAATGAGCACCAGTTCCATCCAGCCACTGAGAGGATCGGGTGGCGGGCTGGTGCGCAATTGCTGTAAAGAAACGTCTGACAGCGTGGAAAGCTGTTTCCAGATCCGGTACTGGTTGTCCAGTTTTTGTTGCTGATCCTCCAGCAGCCCGTCCAGCCAGATCAATTGCCGGGCCGCTTCCAGGGCATTGCCCGTCATCGCATAAGCCTCGGCACGTAACCGGTAGTAGCGCTGTCCATGATCTGGCAGGGATTCCGGGTTGCTGATTTTCTGTAGCAGCTGCAGGGCCACATCGGGTTGGTGCCCGGCGAGGGCGCGTTGGGCATCTAACAGTAGATAACGGTTTTGCTGCAGCGGATCGAGACGGCCAGGGTCGATGCTGTCCAGCACCTGCCCCATCTGCTCCCACAACTGGCCCTGTGCCAGGTACTCTGCAGCGCTCAGGCGCAGAGGAATGCGTTGTTTTTCAGGTGCTGTTTTCGACTCGTTGAGATAAAGTTGGGCAGCTGCCAGATAATCCCCCCGTTCGACGTTAACCCGGGCCGCGCGCGCGAGTGGATCCTCGGCAGGCGGTTGCGGGCGCTCGGGAGCCCTGGTGCAAGCGGTGATGGCTAGAACAGCGACGAACAGCAGTGAATATAATCGGTGCACGAATTCTGGCAGCTTGGATAACTTGTGGCTGGCTATTGTAATGAGGTATGGGCGCTTATGCATGCTATTTTCCGGCTTGAAACATGTATTCCAATGGGTGACTGACAACGCATGATGGATTCCAGCCAGGTATCAGCGAATAGCGGTATTCTTTACGTAGTTGCGACACCCATCGGCAACCTGGGCGATTTGAGTCCGCGGGCTGTTGAAGTGTTGGGCAGCGTTGATCGTGTTGCGGCTGAGGATACCCGGCACAGCGGCAAACTGATGCAGTACCGTTCGATTCAGGTGCCGATGCTTGCCTTGCATGAGCACAACGAACGTGAGCGTGCTCCCCGCCTTGTGGAGGACATGTTGAAGGGGCAGTCGATCGCGTTGATCTCGGATGCAGGCACGCCCCTGATCAGCGATCCCGGCTTTAATCTGGTGCGCCTGGCACGCGAGGCGGGTGTGCAGGTCGTGCCGATACCGGGCCCCAGCGCCCTGATTTGTGCCTTGTCAGTGTCCGGATTGCCTACAGACCGCTTTGTTTTCGAAGGGTTTTTACCCGCCAAAAGTTCGGCGCGAAGAAACCGGCTTGAGCAGCTTTGTGGTGAAACACGCAGCCTGGTCTTTTTTGAGTCCAGCCACCGGATCGTCGACTGCCTGCAGGATTGCCAGGCTGTGTTCGGGGCGCAGCGTCAGGCCGTGGTAGCGCGCGAGCTGACCAAACAGTTTGAAACCATACACAGCGACACGCTGGAAAAGCTTGCCCAATGGGTGAGTGATGATCCGAATCAGCAGAAAGGGGAAATTGTACTGCTGGTTCAGGGGCAAGCGGAGACAGAAAGCCACCAAGTGACACCCGAAGCAGAACGGATACTGCTTGTTTTGCTGGAAGAGCTGCCTATAAAAAAGGCCGCCAAGCTGGCAGCGCGCATAACCGGTGTTAACAAACGGGCGCTGTATGAGCGGGCCTTGCGCTTGAAGGAAGCATAGGAAAGCTTCTAAGGCCAGCCCCCATTTCCCACAACCTGTTGCCGCAGCGCCCACGTCACGTGTTCACGAACCAGCCCGGAAGGGTGATCCAGTCGGCCCTGCAGCGCCTTGATGACCCTGGCGCCGGTCGGTGCGTTACCGAGAGCGACAGCCAGATTACGCAACCAGCATTCATAGCCGATGCGGCGAATTGCCGTGCCTTCCGTGTTGTCCAGGAATTCCTGCTCACTCCATTGAAACAGCTTGATCAGTGTGATGCTGTCCAGTTGGTGTCTCGGCATAAAATCGGTTTCCTGGCTGGGGCGGGCGAAACGGTTCCAGGGGCAAACCAGCTGGCAGTCGTCACAGCCATAGATACGGTTACCGATAAGAGGGCGTAATTCCTCGGCAATCGAACCGCGTAGCTCAATGGTGAGATAGGAGATGCAGCGCCGCGCATCCAGCTGATAGGGTGCGACAATCGCCCGGGTGGGGCAGATATCCAGACAGGCCTGGCAGGTTCCACAATGGGCCTCGGCCGGTCGGTCAACGGGCAGGGGCAGGTCGGTGAACAGTTCACCGAGGAAAAACCAGGAGCCGCTTTTATCATCGATCAGACAGGTGTGTTTGCCGATCCAGCCCAATCCGGCTTTCTGGGCAATCGCTTTTTCCAGCACCGGTGCACTGTCTGTGAAGGCGCGATAGCCGAACGGTCCGATACGCTGTTCGATACGGCTGGCGAGTTGCTGCAAGCGTTTGCGCAGCACCTTGTGGTAGTCGCGGCCCAGCGCATAGCGGGACAGATAGGCCTGCAGGGGGTCTTCGAGTACCTGTTGGGCATCGCTGGCCTGTCCGGGCCAGTAATCCAGGCGCACAGAGATGATGCGTGCGGTGCCCGGAACCAGTTCGTCGGGGCGGCTGCGTTTTGTGCCATGGCTTTGCATGTATGCCATTTCGCCATGCTGCTGATGTTTCAGCCAATGCAGCAGATGGGCCTCGTCTTCTGTCAGATCGGTATCGGTGATGCCGAGCTGCTGAAAGCCCAGTTCCCGGCCCCATTGTTTGATCTGGCTGGCCAGGGCTGCAAAATCGATCGACGAACGATCGGCTGTTGTGGCGGTGGCCGGACTGGATTTGGATGAAAGCTTCACGGTATGGTTGACACCATCCTCTTGTGATGAACATTGTATGTCGAAAGCCGTTTACATTCCGCTTTATACCGCAGCGCAAGTGCGGGAACTGGACCGCATCGCCATCCAGGATAACGCTATTCCCGGTTACCAGTTGATGTGCCGCGCCGGACGGGCACTGGCAGACTGCGTCGGGCGGCGCTGGCCGGCTGCCAGACAGGTTTGTGTGCTGTGCGGGCCTGGTAATAACGCTGGCGATGGTTATGTGCTGGCGCGCCTGCTGCGTGAGTCCGGCCTGCAGGCTCAGGTCCTGTTCCTGTCCGACCCTGACAGCTTACGGGGTGATGCGTTACGGGCCGCGCAGGATTACCTGGCTGGCGGCGGTGAAGCGCAGGCATTTGCCGGCTCGCTGCCGGCGCAGGCAGACCTGTTGGTGGATGCATTGCTGGGAACCGGGCTGGATCGCCCGGTCGAAGGGGTCTACCGCTCGATAATCGAACGCCTCAATCAGCATAAGGCACCGGTATTGGCGGCAGATATCCCCAGCGGTCTGCACGCGGACAGCGGCCGGGTACTGGGTGTGGCCGTAAAAGCACACACCACAGTGACTTTTATCGGACGAAAACGAGGGCTGTATAGCGGGGCTGGCGTACACTGTGCCGGTCACGTTGAGTTTGACGGGCTGGAGCTGCCGGCTGATATGCATGCCAGTCAGTCTGCCGAAGTCCAGCTCGTCAAGCAGCCAGCGCTGGGGCCGTTGGCCCGGGCACGAGAGGCCGATGCCCACAAAGGTGATTTCGGTCATGTCCTCGTCGTCGGTGGTAACCGCGGCATGGCGGGTGCGGTGCGGCTGGCGGCTGAGGCAGCGGCACGGTGTGGGGCGGGCCTGGTGTCGGTGGCAACCCGCGCCGATAACGTCCCCGGACTCAATGCCGGTTGTTATGCACTGATGGTGCACGGCATTCGGCAGGCCGCTGAGCTCGCCCCCTTATTGTCACGCGCCAGCGTTGTGGTTATCGGTCCCGGGCTGGGCCAGGACCGCTGGTCGCGGCAGCTGTTCGAACGTGTCGCCGCCACAAAGCTGCCCCTGGTTGTAGATGCCGATGCCTTGAACCTGCTGGCCAGAGACCCGCTGAGCCGGGATAACTGGATACTGACACCGCACCCTGGTGAAGCCGGCCGCCTGCTGGAACAGGCAACATCAGCCATTCAGCAGGACCGGTTCGCAGCGATCCGGCAGCTGGTAGACCGCTATAAAGGCGTGGTCGTGTTGAAAGGGCCCGGTAGCCTGATTAGCGCGGGCTCGGGGCCGATACGGCTCTGCGACCAGGGCAACCCCGGCATGGCCAGTGGCGGCATGGGTGATGTGCTGAGCGGTGTGCTGGCTGCCTTGCTGGCGCAGGGCCTGGGTTTGTTCGAGGCTGCCAGCGCAGGCGTCTGGCTGCATGGCAAAGCCGCCGATCTTGCCGCCGACGAGCATGGCGAGCGAGGTTTGCTGGCCGGCGATTTGATGCCGTTTCTGCGTAAGCTGATCAATGTTTAAACGATATCTGCAGGACCAGGCAGCCACAGAAGCCTTCGGTGGACAGCTGGCAGCGGCTTGCAAAGGTGGCTTGCTGGTATTTTTGCACGGCCACCTCGGTGCAGGAAAAACCACGCTGGTGCGCGGTTTTCTGCGTGCATCCGGCCATAGCGGTCCGGTCAAGAGCCCAACTTATGCACTGATCGAGCCCTACATCACCGCCGACGGGAACCTTTATCACCTGGATCTGTATCGCCTGGCCGATGCGGAAGAACTGGAATGGATTGGTATCCGGGATCTGTTCGAGGATGAAAGTATCTGTCTGGTCGAGTGGCCGGAGCGGGGTGCCGGAATTCTGCCGGAAGCGGATGTGCATGTTTATCTGCAGGCCGAGGGCAGCGGCCGGCAAGTACGAGTGGAGGCTGCTTCGCCACGCGGTGAAAAGCTTCTGCGAATTGTTACATTAAATCAGCAAGCTGGTGCCTAGCCCGCATTTCTCACCAGATCGACACGATCTCGCTTGATCTTTGTTCCCACAAGGAATTTTCTTCCCTCGGAAATACACACTGGTATTCCGCTCAGTCAGAAAATCCCTTGTGAAAACAAATCTGCTGCGCGATATCTGCGCCGACTGGTGAGAAACACGGGCTAGCGCCTCTCCTGCTTGACTTTCTAGATAGTGCTGCTATCTTTACGGGAATTAAGGTAATTTATTAATATTAGTTTCTCGAAATGCGGTACAGGTTAAAGCAAAGTGTCCGGGTTGGGGAGAAATCGGGGTTGATTCGGCTGGGTTGGCTCGTGGTTCTGTTGGTGACTTCGCTGGCACTGGTGCCGGCGTCAGTCGTCAATGCGGGCGCGTTGCAGGTGCAGGGTGCGCGTTTGTGGGCTGCACCGGACAGTACCCGTGTCGTCTTTGACGTCACCGGTCCGGTCGAGCACCGTCTGTTCACACTGAAAAATCCTGATCGCCTGGTCATCGATCTGTCCAATGCCGGTATCGACAGTAAGGTCAGGGAAGCGCAAACCCGGGGCGGCATCGTCAAGAGCCTGCGCAGCGGTCCAAGAAATAAGAAAGATCTGCGCCTGGTGCTGGATCTCAAAGGCGCGGTAAAACCAAAGAGTTTTGTTCTGAAACCGAACCAGCAGTATGGGCACCGCCTGGTTATCGACCTGTTTGAATCGGGACCGGTTGCGAAGAGTGCGCCGAAAAAGATCCACACCGCCAGCAAACCCGCCAAACTCAGAGATCTTGTCATTGCCATTGACGCCGGGCACGGTGGCGAAGATTCCGGTGCACGTGGCAAGCGGGGGACGCATGAAAAGGATGTAGCGCTGGCTATCGCGCGGCGCCTGGCCAAACTGGTTGAAAAAGAACCGGGTATGCGAGCCGTGTTGATCCGCGATGGTGACTATTACATTGGCTTGCGCAAGCGTATCGAAAAGGCGCGTAAACACCGGGCTGACCTGCTTATTTCTATTCACGCCGATGCTTTTCGGGATCGTCGTGTGCAGGGCTCATCCGTGTTTGTGATTTCACGACGTGGGGCCTCATCGGAAATGGCGCGCTGGCTGGCAGCGCGTGAGAACGCTGCCGATCTGGTGGGGGGCGTCAGTCTGGATGACAAGGACGATCTTCTGGCGGAAGTGTTGCTTGACCTGGCCCAGGCAGCAACCCTGGAAGCCAGCAACGAGGTGGCTGACAAGGTGCTGACTGAGATGAGGCGGCTCGGCAAAGTGCACAAGAAACGTGTTCAGCATGCCGGTTTCGTGGTACTGAAATCTCCGGACATTCCCTCGCTGCTCATCGAGACCGCCTATATCTCCAACCCGGCTGAGGAAAAAAAGCTGAAAAATCCCAGGCACCAGCAGAAGGTGGCAGTTGCCATTATGAAAGGGGTGCGCAGTTACTTCACCGCTAATCCACCGCCCGGCACCCTGGTGGCGCAGTCCAGTTCACGTCGCCATGTGATTCGGCGTGGCGATACCCTGAGCCATATTGCACAAACTTACGGGGTGAGCATGAGTTCTCTTCGCGCCACCAATAAGCTGACAAACGACCGACTGCTGGTCGGCAAAGTGCTGGCCATTCCTTCCAGGGGCGGTTAGCAGGCCAGTATCAAGTTCAGGGCAGGTTATGTTGCTAAGGCCACCCAAGCTACTCGTTCAGTACAGGCCAGGTTCGGTTACCCGCGAGGGTGCATTTCACGTTAAACTGCGCAAATGCGCATCCACCCGCTCGAACCTCAGCTCATCAATCAGATTGCCGCCGGTGAGGTGGTGGAACGCCCGGCCTCGGTGCTTAAGGAGTTGCTGGAAAACAGTCTGGATGCCGGTTCATCAAAAATCGAAATCGATTTCGAAGAGGGCGGCCAGCGCCTGATCCGGGTGCGGGATAACGGACACGGCATTCATAGGGATGATCTGGCGCTGGCCTTGTCGCGTCATGCAACCAGCAAGATCGCTTCGCTGGAGGACCTGGAACGTGTCGTCAGTCTGGGATTTCGTGGCGAGGCGTTGCCGAGTATCGCCTCGGTTTCGCGTCTCCTTGTACAGTCACGCAGCGATGATGAGACCAGTGGCTGGCAGGTGCAGGGTGACGGCAGAGAGAGAACCGCTGATCCTGAACCGGTAGCGCATCTGCCGGGGACCACTATCGAAGTGCGGGACCTGTTTCATAATGTGCCGGCACGACGTAAGTTTCTGCGTACTGAAAATACCGAGCAGAAACACATCGAGAGTGTCGTTCAGCGTATTGCCTTGAGCCGTCCGGACATTGAAATGGTAGTGCGCCGCAAGCGCAAAGTGCTATATCACCTGCACCCGGCTCAAAGCGAGGCGCAACAGCTTGATCGGCTGAAAGTGCTGCTCGGCGAGCCGTTTGCGCAGCAGCTGATCGGCTTCGACCATAGTGCCGCCGGCTTGCGTCTGTACGGCTGGATTGCTGAACCGACCTTTTCACGCAGCCAGGCCGATTTGCAGTTCTTTTTCGTCAATGGGCGCGCAGTACGTGACAAGCTGATGGCGCACGCGGTACGCCAGGCCTACCAGGATGTGCTCTATCACGGCCGTCATCCGGCCTTTGTGCTGTACCTGGAACTGGATCCGGCGGTAGTGGATGTCAATGCGCACCCGGCCAAACACGAAGTGCGTTTTCGTGAATCGCGGCTGGTGCATGATTTTCTGTTTCGAACGGTACATCAGGTACTGGCTGAGCTACGGCCTGCTGTGGCTCAGACCGAGCCCGGGCCGGCACATCCTCTGCCAGCGTCGGTTTACACTTCCGGTCAGCAGCATCGACAAAGCGGAATGCCGTTACAGGTCAATGAGCAGCTCAGCCACTACCGGCGTCTGCATGGCAGTGTGCCTGCTGCTGCAACGGCAGCGGTATTTGAACAGGCTGAGACTCAGGCCGAACAGCAAACTGTCCCGCCGCTGGGTTTTGCGCTGGCGCAACTCAAAGGCATCTATATTCTTGCCGAGAATGAACAGGGATTGGTGCTGGTGGATATGCACGCCGCACACGAGCGAATCAGCTACGAGCACCTTAAGCGCAGCTACCAGGAAGATGGCATCCGTTCCCAGCCTTTGCTGGTGCCGCTAACGCTGGCCGTCAGCCGCGCTGAAGCCGATGAGGCGGAGCAGCGGCAGGCATGGTTTGCCACGCTGGGCTTTGAGATTGACCGCCACGGCCCTGAACAGTTGCTGGTGCGGCAGGTGCCGGCGCTGTTGTCTGACGTTGATATCGAGATGCTGGTGCGTGATGTGCTGTCGGACTGTCACAGCCACGGACGCAGCCGGCGGATTGAAGAAACCATCAATGAGTTGCTGTCGACCATGGCTTGCCACGGCTCTGTTCGCGCCAATCGCAGTCTGACGAGTCAGGAAATGAATGCTCTGTTGCGCGATATGGAACGAACCGAGCGCTCCGGTCAGTGTAACCACGGACGCCCAACCTGGGTACAGATCGGTTTGCAGGAGCTGGATGCCCTGTTTCTACGCGGCCGGTAACGCCATTACAATCGTGAAGGACGCTACCCGTGTTCATCGACCTCTGGCAATCGCTTTAATGGGCCCCACCGCTTCCGGTAAAACCGGTGTCGCGGTGGAACTCGTTCAGCGTTTACCGCTGGAAATCATCAGCGTTGATTCGGCGCTGGTGTATCGCGGTATGGATATTGGTACGGCCAAACCGGACGCCGAAACACTGCGAATGGCGCCACATCGTCTCATCGATATCCGGGATCCGTCCGAGGTCTATTCCGTGGCTGAATTTCGCGACGATGCGCTGCGTGAAATGGAAGCGATTCGTGCTCGCGGCAATACGCCATTGCTGGTCGGCGGTACCATGCTCTATTTCAGGGCCCTGCAACAGGGCCTTTCTGATCTCCCTGGTGCCGACAGTGGGGTGCGGGCGCAGCTCGAGGCCGAAGCGCGGGAGAAAGGCTGGCAGGCCATGCATACCCGTCTGCGCCGGGTCGACCCACAGTCGGCAGCTCGTATTCATCCCAATGACCCGCAACGCATCCAGCGTGCGCTGGAAGTTTATGAGCTGAGCGGTTTACCGCTGAGCGAGCTCTGTGCCGCCGGGCGGCAGGCACCACCGGCCTACCGGTTCCTGAAAATAATACTGGCGCCGGAACAAAGGAAAGTACTGCACGAACGTATCCGGCAGCGTTTCGAACTCATGCTGGCGCAGGGTTTTCTGGATGAGGTGCAGCGTTTACGAGCACGTCGTGATCTCAATCCAGGATTGCCATCGATGCGGGCTGTAGGTTATCGCCAGGCTTGGGAGTACCTGGGGGGAGAGCTCTCGGAGGAAGAGTGGGTCGAGCGCGCCGTTATCGCTACCCGGCAGTATGCAAAAAGGCAACTGACCTGGCTCCGCAGTGAATCTGAGTGCCACTGGATTGACCCGCTCAGGGAAAATGCCGTGGCCCGTATCCGTTTTTTGATAAACAGAACTGGAGCAGCAGCCACTTGACTGTGCTATAGTTTTGTCGGGATGCCAAAACAGCTAACCGCAAGGGATGCGGTTTTGTGACATGTGCTCACTTTAAATAAGTACTAGTGATCCCGGCAGGAGAACGAACTTGGTACACGTTACGAGAAAAAGGAGAAATGACATGGCTAGAGGGCAGTCGTTACAAGAACCCTTTCTGAATACACTCCGTAAAGAACGTATTCCAGTGGCTATTTACCTGGTAAATGGCATTAAATTACAAGGCCAGATTGAGTCCTTCGATCAATTTGTGGTGTTGTTGAAAAACAGTGTCAGTCAGATGGTGTACAAACATGCCATCTCTACTGTGGTGCCGGCGCGTAATGTCCGACTGGCGACTGGCGATGAAGGGAGTAACGGCGCTGAGCCGGGTAACGCCTGATACCACGGTGTTTGTCCGGAATCGAAATTTGAGTCCGATTGCGGCATATCATCCAGACTATGTTTGAACGGCCCCAAAGTGGCGAGAGGGCGGTTCTCGTTCACGTCGATTTTCCCGGTGAATCAGATCCCGAAGATCTGCTGGAGTTTGCCGATCTTGCCTCGTCTGCCGGTGCACAAGCCATTGCCACTGTCACGGCCAGCCGCACTGCACCGGATCCCCGCTTCTACGTCGGTTCGGGTAAGGCAGAGGAAATCCGTGACCAGTTGAGCGCGGAAGATGCCCAGCTGGTGATTTTCAATCATGAGCTCAGCCCCAGCCAGGAACGTAATCTGGAGCAGCTGTTGCAAGCCCGGGTGCTGGATAGAACCGGATTGATCCTGGATATTTTTGCCCAGCGCGCGCGTTCTTTTGAAGGCAAGCTACAGGTTGAGCTTGCCCAGCTCAAACACCTGTCGACCCGTCTGGTGCGTGGCTGGACTCACCTGGAACGACAGAAAGGCGGTATCGGCCTGCGTGGCCCGGGTGAAACCCAGCTGGAAACCGACCGGCGTTTACTCGGTCAGCGCATTAAACGGATCCATAAGCGACTGGACAAAGTGCGTAGCCAGCGTGCCCAGGGGCGGCGCGCCCGTGAGCGCGCCGATGTGCCGACAGTCTCCCTGGTGGGCTACACTAATGCCGGAAAATCAACGCTTTTCAACCGCTTATGCAATGCCAATGTGTATGCGGCCGATCAATTGTTTGCCACGCTAGATCCCACCCTGAGGCGTTTCAGCCTGCCGGGATTCGGCGACCTGGTGCTGGCCGATACAGTCGGTTTCGTGCGCCAGCTGCCGCACGAACTGGTGGCAGCGTTCCGCGCCACCCTGGAAGAGACCCTGGAGGCTGATTTACTGCTGCACCTGGTCGATGCCCATGATCCGGAGCGACACACGCGTATTGAACAGGTCAACGAAGTACTCGATGTGATCGGGGCCAATGCCGTCCCGCAGATCCTGGTGTACAACAAGATCGATTTGAGCGCCGAACCGCCGCGCCTGTTACGCGATGTTCAGGGGCGGATCACCCGCCTGTGGTGTTCGGCAAGCTCCGGCGAAGGCCTCGACGTGCTGGAGCAGGCGCTGGGAGAGTTTTTTCTGCCCGACCAGCTGCAAGGCTGGTTGCAGTTACCCGCCAGCGCGGGGCGTTTGCGGGCGGCCATCTACCAGACCGGCAGGATATTGCAGGATGTCCCGGATGAGTCGGGCGGCTGGTGGCTGGAGGTGCGAATCAGCCAGCGCGAACTCGAAGCCTTGTACCGGCGTGAGGGACTGCAATATGCCCTTTACGCCAGCCGGGAGCCGTTTGATGTTGCGAGCGCAGCCCAAGCTCCCTAGAATTCACATCCTTGGTTTCTTGATAATCACTTAATTTTTCCCACGCTACGGAGTCAAACATGGCCTGGAACGAGCCGGGAGGCGGTAACAATAAGGATCCTTGGGGTGGTCGCGGTGACCAGGGCCCGCCGGATCTGGACGAAGTCGTGCGTAAAATGCAGGACAAACTGGGCGGATTGTTT
>Ga0316193_10001261_pt1 | contig 16901 bp, 15 predicted proteins | sample MerIslsedime2_MG_FD_207735 | JGI IMG/M metagenome (GOLD analysis project Ga0316193, IMG submission 207735) | Coastal sediment microbial communities from Maine, United States - Merrow Island sediment 2 | ecosystem: Environmental > Aquatic > Marine > Coastal > Sediment | place: USA: Maine... | reverse complement strand
CTGGTAGTGCGCATGCTTTGGGAGCATGAGGTCGCTGGTTCGAATCCAGTCGCCCCGACTAGTGATTTCAATGGGTTGCGCGGTTAGCGTTCTGGCTCGTCGCTCCCCGTTGACCTGACGTTGACGTGAGGTGGCGAAACTGGCTGCAAAGCCTCCACCAAACGCAGCTGCGCTTGCTGACCCAAGTGGGCATACAAGTGCGTGCTTTGCGGCGACTGGTGCCCGAGTTGGGCCTGGATCGCCTTGATGGAATGGCCGCCGGTGGCGGCTTGGCTGGCCACCGAGTGGCGGCCGACCTGGTGGTGGCTCAACTCGCGTAACCCGAGCGCCCGTTGCACGGTGCGTAACGGCCGCTTGTGGCTGTCGAGGTGCCTCGGAAAGGTCCCGTCGGCGGAGAAGAGAAACTCCTGCCCCGAGTACCCTTGCTTGATGTGCCAACGAATCGCGTCGACGACGTCCTGCGCTAGCGAGAGCGTCAGCGATTTGTTGTTCTTGCGTGTGCCAAGGAGTGCAGGCCGGTCCTTCGTCCCACGCTGCACCGCCCGATCGACGATGAGCTGCGGGGGAATGTCCCGGATGCGGCTTCTGGCAATGGCGTACACTTCGCCCGTCCGTAAACCCAGCCGGGTCGTCAGATAGAAGAAGAGGTACCAACGCGGCTGTAGTCGGAACATGCCGTCGAGAAGGCTGTCCCGTTCCTTCTCGCCGTACCAAACGGGTTCTGTCGTGGGGACGCTCTCCATCGGCACGTAGGGCACCGATGCAAGCAGTCCCCGCTTCCACATGAACCGAAGGATCGTTCTCACTAGCGACAGCCGGTGATTGATCGAGCTCGGTGCGAGGTGGCTGGGCAACCTGGCCTTGAGCTGGTCCAGCGCTGAGGTGTCGACCTCCTCGATGAACCGGTGCCCGAGCACAGGTTTGATATCCGGCCAGCACCGCTCCCAGTGGTCGCGGCTGAGGGCCTTCATCGTGGTTGCAGACATGTACTGGGCGTACGCGTCCGCAAATAGGATGCGCTTTCGACCTGAAATCAGATCGGAGCGCCGTTGTCGTTCGGCCTCGCGCGCCTCGGTCTTGGTCTTGAATCCAGCCATTCGCTGGCGACCGTAGCCTTGGAGTGTGAAGTCGAATTGCCATGAGTTGGCTAGCTTTCTAACGGCCATGCGGCTGGTTCCTTTCCGACAGGAACTTCCGCATCGCCGTGTCCGGGTTCGTCAGAAAGAGGTCTAACATATCCCGGCGAAAACGGCGGACCCTGGGCCGCCCGTAGACAGGAATCTGCCCCGCGGAAACGAGGTTTCGTAGATGACGAACCGACCAACCGGTGTGGTGGGCGGCCTCGGCGTAGGTGAGCCATCGTGGGACTTCTTCGCTTCGTCTTTGCATCGCCGCTAGTCCTCCGTCCTTGGAACGAACTCACGGGGCTTGCCGGACATTCGCGGCCAGACCGGCGGGGGAGCTCCGGGTGCAAGTGGCGGCCTCGGCGTAGCGCCCTCCGCGGGAACGTTCTTCGTCGATGCGGGCGGCCGGGCGGGCCGCCGCACGCAGAGCCCGTGCTGGCGGCAGTACCTCCAGAATGTCTGGTATGACGCCCCGAAGGGCGGCTTCGCTCGTTGGAAGGCCTTCCAAACGCCCTTCACGGAGTAGCCAGCCCGCAGCCAAGCGGCGATCTGCTCCTCGCGCTGCACGAAATAGGCATACGGCTCCGCATCCGGAGGCTCGGCCGACCGATAACTGATTTGGGTATCCACGCTCACACCCCCGTTATCGGTTTTGGAGGCCAAAAGTATGCTTGGTCGCGGCTCTTTTTTTCGAGCGTTGCGCCGCGCTCCATTGCAAGCGACTGGGAGCGGCTGAACCCGCTTGGAACTCGATGAAATCGCGGGAGAGCGCGTGCGAGTGCCTGCAACTCAGTGAGAGCGAGTTGCGGGAAGTTGCAGCGAGTAGCGGCCAATCACAAAAAGAAATTTCTCTTTCCCGTCCATTCCGGTGGGTCTCGAGTGATTTTAGCCGCTCTCGCACGCTAACGACGAAGAACTCAGCGTGTACCGGGCAAGATGTGGGATTGTATGACATCGAGGATCTCCTCAATCCCCGCTTGCCGCGCTCAACGCCTTCGGCTTATTCGCGAGGGAGCAACGACAGGACGAGACCCACAGACACAGCGGGGTGGCGGGCGACGGTGGATCGCCACCATTTCGCCAGTTCCATGCGTGCTACTCGTCACAAACACGCCCGAATCGTCTGGACTGACAATGGCACAAGACTTGATGGCGTTCCGTACTCGTGAAGCTTCACGCTGCCGCTGCGAGCGACGAGGTCTCTCGATCCTACGTGCGCCGCACCCCTGAGTGGGGAGTGCTGCACCGTGTAGTGCGTGAGCACCTACAGACCTTCCTTTGGGAGCTCGGCCGACACCACGAAGAGCGTGGCGCCCCTTTGTTCGTCGAGCGTGAGTTTCAGCGATTCGTTCGCTGCGGGGTGCTCGCGCATGGGTTTGCCCGGTTTCGTTGCGCAGCCTGTGGCACCGATCGTCTAGTCGCGTTTTCCTGCAAAGGTCGAGGCTTTTGCCCGAGCTGCGGCGGCCGCCGGATGACCGAGCGTGCTGTGCATCTCATCGACCATGTGCTCCCGCGCGCACCGGTTCGACAATGGGTGCTAAGCTTTCCCTTCGAGCTTCGCTATCGGATGGCATGGGATCACAAGCTTTGCCGCGCCGTGCTTGGGGTCTACACGCGTGCGTTGCTCGGCTTCTACAGGAAACGAGCCAAGGCCTTGGGGTACCGCGATGGGCGCACGGGCACGGTGACCGTCATTCAGCGCTTTGGTGGCGCGCTCAACCTAAACGTCCACTTCCATACACTGGCGGTCGATGGGGTCTTCGTTCGAGAGCCCGACGGCTCGCTCTCGTTTGCTGCTGCCGAAGCGCCCACCGACCGGGAAATCGAGGTACTCCTCGATCTCATTCGAAAGCGGATCCTACGCCTGCTCCTGCGCCGGGGGTTGCTGTGTGACGAGGCCGGCGAGAGCCTCGACGAACCGGAGGCACCGCCGTTGCATGCGCTTTATGCCGCGTCCGTCCGCCAACGGATCGCAGTGGGACGATGCGCGGGTGCAACCGTCCTTCGCCTGGGAGACGCGCCGACGACCAAGGCGGCTGAGACCAAGCGCCGCCGACAGGCGCGCCTCGGCGGCTTCGACCTTCATGCCGACACCTCAGTCCGTGCCAAGAACCGGCCCAAGCTCGAGCGGCTCTGCCGGTATCTGCTCCGGCCGCCTGTCGCCGAAGACCGCCTGTCATTCGCGGCGGATGGACGGGTGCTCGTACGCCTCAAAACGCCGTGGCGCGACGGGACGAGTCACATCGCCCTCGAGCCGCAGGAGCTTCTCGAAAAGCTCGCGGCTCTCATTCCGCGCGCCTACGTGAACCTCATCGTCTATCACGGCGTGCTCGCGCCCAACGCCGAGTGGCGAGGTGAGGTCGTTCGGTTCGGACGTTCGAAGCCGTCGAACAAGTGGTCCCCGAGCGCGTCCACTCAGGTCACCGGCTTGTGCAATCGCACCTGGGCGGAGCTCATGCGCCGCGGCCTTGAGATCGACGTCTTGGAGTGCCCGGAATGCGGCGGCCGCATGCGTTTCGTGGCAGCCATCATGCTCGCGAGCGCGATTCGCCGCATCCTCCGGCATCTCGGTCTCCCCTCGGACCCGGTCGAGCTCGCCCCTGCACGAGCACCCCCGGAATTGGACGACGCCTGGGCTTGTTGACCGCACTCGGCTTCGAGGTCGAGCGATTGGACCGCTGCGTCCCTCTGGCCTTGGCTACGCTTTCTCTGGCCCTTTGGGGCGTGGCTGAGGTGCCGGGACAACGTTTGTTTGCCGGTCTCTTAGCCCATGGGGCCCATTCGGGAGTCCGAATTGCGCGATACTAGACGTTATGTCGCGTAGAGCGCGAAGCTGAAGGGCGTTTGTAGTTACTATCTGCCCGTCGAGGGAAGGAGACGTCGCATCGTGCGACCTCCGAATGGCTCTCTTAGCCCATCCCGCCGAATTTCGCGGTACTAGATGTGATATGGCCTGGCGCACGAAGCCGAAAGGGCGTTTCCGTCGACTATGCTCTGATCGGAGGTTCTTGTGGATGCAATGACAGCGATGGCAAAGGCGTGGACGAGCGCTGGGAGCATCGCCGCGAAGCGCTTGTTTCTGGACCGGCAGGCTGAATTCTGGCTGGGCGAGCTCGACCCGCTCCGCTCGCTTCGCGAGATCCGCGCCCGGGTGCTCGAGGTCCTTGAGGAGACCTCGGACACCAAGACGTTCCTGCTGCGGCCGAACGGAGCCTGGAGCGGACATCGCGCAGGGCAGCACACCTTGGTCGAGGTCGAAATCGACGGGGCCCGCGTCCGTCGCTGCTACTCGATCTCGTCGGTGCCGGGCGACGAGCTGGTTTCGATTACCGTCAAGCGCACCCCGGGCGGCCGCGTGTCGACTTGGCTCCACGAGCAGGTGCGCGTTGGCCACATTTTGCGCCTTGGCGCCCCGGCCGGCGACTTCGTGCTGCCCGCGCCGCCACCCGACAAGCTGCTGCTTTTGAGCGGTGGTAGCGGCATCACGCCCGTCATGTCGATGGTGCGTGACCTGGCGGCGCGCGACGCGATTTTCGACGTCGTCTTCATTCACTACGCACGGAGCCGCGACGATGTGATCTTCCACGAAGAGCTCACCGAGCTTGCGGCGCGCCACAGGGGCCTCAGTCTGCTCCTGTGCCTCGACGACGACGCGTCGACTCCGGTTGGTTTCGATGAGGCACACTTTGCCGAGCTCGTCTCTGACTTTGCCGAGCGCTCGACCTTCCTGTGTGGTCCCGGGCCGCTCATGGAGCGAGCGGAACGGCTATGGGAGAGCGTCGGCGCGTCCGAACGGCTCGAACGCGAGCACTTCACACCGGCGTTGAGCCCGGTGCCACCCGGGACCTCTCCGAAGGAAGTGCAGGTGTGCCTCACGCACTCGGAGCGAGACCTCGTGCTCGAGGGAGAGGGGAGCCTGCTCGAGCGACTCGAGCGCGCGGGGGAGCGCCCCGCCCACGGCTGCCGGATCGGCATCTGCCACACGTGCAAGTGCCGCAAGCAAAGCGGGACCGTGCAGAACGCGGTCACGGGCGAGGTGTCGAGCGAGCCCGACCAAGAAATTCAGCTGTGCATCTCCGTGCCCTGCTCCGATCTCGAGCTCGGCCTGTGAAAGGACATCCGATGAAGACCGAAAGCAAGAACCTGACGCAGCAAGAATCCGATGCCTTTGGTCGCGAGCTCGATGCGCTCCGGCAAGAGGTCGTCGCCGACCTCGGCGAGCGCGACGTTGCTCACATCCGTCAAATCATTCGCACCGCCAACCGTAGCGAGGCTGCCGGCCGTGTGCTCCTTCACTTCGGCTTCGGTCCGATGAGCTTCGTGCTTGGCACGACCGCTCTCGGACTCTCCAAGATCCTCGAGAACATGGAGGTCGGGCACAACGTCATGCACGGCCAGTACGACTGGACGGGCGATCCAGCTCTCGATTCTCAACGCTACGAGTGGGACAACGTCTGCACAGGCGACGACTGGCGCCACTCGCACAACTTCGAGCACCACATGTTTACCAACATCCTCGGGAAGGATCGCGACGTCGGCTTCAGCTTTCTCCGGGTCGCGCCCGAGCAACCGTGGAGCCCGAGCTGCCTGGTGCAGCCAATCAGTGCGGGGGCCATGGCGCTGTTGTTCCAGTGGGGAGTGGGCCTGCACAACCTACGCCTCGAGGAGGTGGCGACGGGCGATCAGACGCCGGCCGAGCTCGGGAGGCGCGCACTGCCCTTCGCGAAGAAGGCCGGCTGGCAGCTCTTCAAGGACTACGTGTTCTTTCCGACACTGGCGCTTGGCAATGCGCCACGCGTGTTGTTCGGCAACCTGCTCGCCAACGGCATCCGCAACGTTTGGGCGTTCGCGGTCATCTTCTGTGCGCACTTCCCAGAGGGTGTGCGCGTCTACGATGAAGCTGAGACCGAGCACGAGAGCCGAGGCCAGTGGTACGTTCGCCAGCTCAACGGCTCTGCGAACATCGAGGGAAATCGCTGGTTCCATTTGCTCACGGGGCACGCAAGCCACCAAATCGAGCACCACCTCTTCCCGGACATCCCCGCGTCTCGCTACCCGGAGATGGCCCCGCGCGTGCAGGAGGTCTGCGCTCGCTACGGCCAGAGCTACAACACCGACGGCTTCCGGCGCCAGCTGAGCAGCGTCTTCAGACGCATCATGCGCCTGTCATTGCCCGGGCCGAGGCTCGAGGCGAAGCCGCCCAGACCGACGTCGAGGAAAGCCGCGGCCACAAACGCCGCGTGGAATGCCGAAGCGAGCGAACACCACGCCGTCGCATGATAGGATGGAGGCAGGCTTGAGCGCTTGGCAGAATCCGGACAGATGGAAAATTTCAATAATGAGTTGGTCCATACCCAGAGCTGGTACCCGCTGATCGCGTCGAGCCGAGTTGGGCGAGAGCGATGCCAAGGCATTCAGCTGTTCGGCCGGCGCCTCGTCGTCTTCAGAGAAAAGAGCGGGCGAGTTCGAGTGCTATTGGCTCGCTGTCCTCACATGGGAGCCGACCTTTCCGACGGGAAAGTAAGCGGTGGCATGCTGGAGTGTCCGTTTCACGCCTGGAAGTTCGATGGTGACGGACCTCTTAGCCCATCGGGCCCAAGAAAAGCACCGAGTTGCGCGGTACTAGACGTTATGTCGCGTAGCGCGCGAAGCTCAAAGGGCGTTTGTATCGACTATCAGCCCGCACGGCCCTTTGGTCCTGGTCACTCCACGTACCCCAACGCTCGTAGCATCTTCATGGCCTGCGGGTCGATCTCGATATCACTTCTGCCGAGGTGGTTCGGATCCAAGTCTTTCTTGATGTGGCGTTCGAGCGCATCACCAAGTGTATCGGCCTCGTCACCGTCGACCCGGTAGAGGTTCTCCTGCTCGTGGGGATCCTTCTCGAGGTCAAAGAGCTGAGAGCCCGCGTCCGGGAATAGCCAGTCGATGATTAGTTTCTCGTCATCGGTGCGTATACTCAACTGAAAATCGCCCTCCTTGGCCTCGTGCTCGCTGCAGACGACTCCAAAGTCTCGCCACTCGGCGAAGACCGGTGGGACTTCAGACGACGCGCTCTGCTGGACTACGGATCGGCCTTGCGCGCTCGGCATTGGGGGTAGCCCAAGGAGGTCGAGCGCGGTGGGCGCGAGGTCGATTATCGAAACCAGATCGGAGCGTCGCTCGGGCCTGAGTCCCGGGGCAGCGATCATCAGCGGCACGTGGAGCACCTCATCGTAGAGCCGACTGTGGTCGTAGAGCCCATGCTCGCCGAGATACTCGCCATGGTCCGAGGTGACTCCAATGACGGTGGTGGGCCTCAAACCGAGGTCCGAAATGATCTGCAAGAGCTGACCGAAGTGATGATCCGCTTCGTAGACGTCTGCGAGATACGCCTTGCGGAGTTGTTCCGCTGGCATGGTGTGCAGACGGCGCTTGGTCCTGACCACGAACTCCTTGGGGTCGAGCCCTTGCTGCTGATACATCCCGGCAGGACAGACATAGGGGAAGTGGGGATCGAACAAGTGGACCCACACGAAGAACCTCTGATCTTTGCGGCGCCGCTCGAGCCAGCGCCGGGTTCGATCGATGATGCAGGCTCCGTCGGAAGCATTGTCACCGTGCGCCGGCCAGCAGTCGTCGTCGAAGTAGTCGAAGCCGCGGCCGAAACCGTATCTCTCGCTCGTGGGGCCCATCGAGACGATCGCCGCCGTGGCATAGCCTTGGTCTTTCAAATGCTCGGAGACGAAGACGCTCTCCTGCGACGCGCTCCCGCGAACTCGATTCCCATTGAAGATCACGCCGTGCTTCGATGGGTGGCGGGAAGTCAGGATCGAAGCGTGCGAAGGTCCGGTGAAAGGTGCGGTCGCGAATGCATGCTGGAAGAGCATCGACTCCTCGGCAAACGCATCCAGATGGGGCGTCTTCCACTCTCCACCGTACGCACCCACGGCGTCTGCGCGGAGTGTATCGATCGTCACCAGCACGAAATTCCACGTCGCTGGCCGGCTCCCGGAACCGACCTGCGCGGTCGACCTTGCTGGAGCGGGAGACGACGAGTCTTTCTTGCTGCAGGCGAGAACCGAGAGTGCGACTGCGGCGCCCAGCACGAGTCTGCACCCCCTTTTGCTCCAGTCCCATCTCATCGCAAGCCGTACCGAGCTTGCCAAAATTCCGGACACCGTGCTAGGCGCTTGGAATGAGCTGGACACACGACGAGGTAGTGAAGGAGGTTCGCTACGTGGTGGCAGAGCATGCGGAACCCGAGGCGGACATCACTGAGCGTAGCGAGCTGGTCGCGGACTTGGGAATCGACTCCTTGAGTGTCATGGAGATCGTCGCAGAGCTCGAGGACAGATTCGAGATGACGATCGACGAGTCCGAGCTGCCGAACGGGGCGACGCTCGGCGACGTGGTGGCCGCCATCGAGACCCGCCTCGAGGCGGGGGACAAGTTGAAGGAGACAGCATCGGTGTGATCGATTCGATGCGTACCGTCGTTCAGGCGCTCGAAGACGCGGCGGAGAGCGTGCACACCGGCTTCCGCTTCATCGAGGAGGCGAAGACATCCGAGCCGTTCTTCACATACAGCGACGTCGAACGTGTGACCGCACGCTACGGGGGTGCGATGCAAGCGATGGGCCTGAAGAAGGGGGATCGGATCGCGCTGATCCTCCCCAACAACCAGGACTTCGTATTCGCCTTTCTCGGCGCGCTGCGGGCCGGGATCGTGCCGGTGCCCATCTACCCACCCGCCGGCTTGCGTAGGCTCGGCGGCTACCTCGAGAACACGCTGCACATCGTCCGCAAAAGCGGCGCTCGAGTCGTACTGACGGACGGCACCATCCGTCGCTTGCTGGGCACCGTGCAATCTGGCGCAACTGATCTTCAGAGGATCCAAGCCATCGAGCCGATCCGCAGTTCACGCGAGCGGCTCGAGCCAGAGAAGATCAGCTTGGATGACACCTGCTTTTTGCAGTTCACGAGTGGGTCCACCTCCGCGCCCAAGGGCGTCATCATCAGCCACCGCAACATCGCCTCGAACGTCCGCCGCTTCATGGAAGAAGGCCTCGAGGTCGAGGCCGGCGTCGACAGCGGCGTCTCGTGGCTGCCACTCTATCACGACATGGGCCTCATCGGTTTCGTGCTCGGCCCGCTCTACTACCGCAACACGCTCACCTACTTGCCACCAATGTTGTTCCTGAAACGACCGGTGCGCTGGCTCGAGACCATCTCGCGTCTGCGTGCGACGATCTCTTTTGGTCCCAACTTTGCGTACGCGCTGTGTGAGAAACGTGTTCGGGATGCAGACATCGAGAGGCTCGACCTGTCGACCTGGCGAGCGGCTGGGTGCGGTGCGGAGCCGATCCGCGCCAGCGACCTCCGCGCTTTCGCCGACAGGTTTGCTCCGGCCGGATTCGATCACCGCGCCATGCTGCCCTGCTACGGCATGGCCGAGGCAACTCTTGCGATCAGTTTCCCGCGCCTCGGCGAGGGCGTGCGCACGGATACCGTGGGCGCCGAGGATCTCGCTGCCGAGCTCAAAGCCAATGCTGCCCAGCCCGGTAGCGGAGGCGCGATTGAGGTCGTGAACTGCGGCAAGACTTTCGAGGATCACGAGGTAGCTGTCTTCGACCCCAAGGACGAGGCGAGTGAGCACCCGTTGCCCGATCGGGTCGTGGGTGAGCTGCGCTTCCGCGGGCCAAGCGTGACGTCGGGTTATTTCGACGAGCCCGAGCTCACCAAGCAGGCCTTCGCTGGCGATTGGCTGCGCACCGGTGACATGGGCTACATCATCGATGGTGACATCTTCATCTGTGGCCGGCAGAAAGAGCTCATCATCGTCAACGGCCGCAACTATTACCCACAAGATCTAGAGTGGGAAGCCAGCAGCATCGACGGTGTGCGCAAGGGCAACGTCATCGCTTTCGGGACTCGTAGGCCGCTCGACGACCGAGAGCGTGTCGTGGTGGTCTTCGAGACTAGCCTCACCGACCGCGATGCGCGAGCGGCGGTCAAGAACGCGGTAGGCAAAGCGGTGAGGCAGGCGACCGGCTTGAGCATCGACGACGTGGTGGATCTCGATGCCGGGGTGTTGCCCAAGACCTCGAGCGGCAAGCTGCGCCGCAACGAAACCCGGCGCCTGTACGAGACTGGAGAACTATTCGAACGGACGTCGGCTCGACAAGGCGACGCCATTGGCATCGCCAAAGAAATCGTCAAGAGTCAGATCGGCTACGCTCGCGACGCCCTGTTCATCAAGAAGTAGCCGAGCGCCGCAAGAAGAAGCCGTAACCGGTAAGAAAAGAGGCACCGCCATTGATCCTCGCGCAGCTTCGCGACACTGTTTGAGGGTGTGGAGCGGAGAACGAGATTGTGTGGCACGCATGGCTAGGCGTCGGGTGTAGCCATGAGGATTCTGATCGCCGCGGACGTTTGGATGGGGCAAATCGGAGGCATGCCCAGAACCCTCGATGCAACGGTGCGAGCCCTTCGGGAGCTACCGGACACCAGCGTCGACGTGATCCACTCTCGCCAGTTCCGGTACCATGTGTCTTTGCCGGGAGATCCGGCGCTGTGTTTGCCCCTGTTTCGTCGCCGCACGCTGGAGAGCATGATGGCGCGGTACGAACCGGACGCCATCCACATCCCGGTAGAGGGCACGCTGGGCTTCGCAGTGCGGCGCTACTGTTTGGCTCGCGGCATACCGTTCACGACCGCTTTCACGACCAAGTCTCCCGAATACGCCGAGGCGCGGTATCGCATACCGGCGTCCGTTGGGTACGCGCTGCTTCGCCGCTTTCACGGTGCGGCGGAACGCTGCCTGGTGGCGACGCCGTCTCTCGCCGACGAGCTCCGCGCCCGCGGATTCGATAACATCGCGCTTTGGCCACGCGGGGTCGACCTAGAGCTGTTTCGGCCCGTTGGGAAAAGCTGGCTCGACGCGCCACGACCCATCTGGATCTACGTCGGCCGCGTTGCCGTAGAGAAGAACATCACTGCATTTCTCGATCTCGAGCTGCCCGGGACGAAATACGTGGTGGGACGCGGGCCTCAATTGTCCGAGCTTCGCGCCAAGTACCCTTCGGTCCGTTTCACCGGCATGTTGAGCGGCGAGGCGCTGGTGAGGCATATTTCGTCGAGCGACGTATTCGTCTTTCCCAGCCTCACGGATACCTTTGGTCTCGTCATGCTCGAGGCGCTGGCGTGTGGTGTCCCCGTGGCTGCCTATCGGGTCACGGGCTCACGAGACGTCATCGGAACCTCCGGAGCGGGAGTGCTCGATGAAGATCTCGGCCGCGCCGCGCGGGCGGCTTTGGACATCGAATCAGCGACCTGTCGCGCCCACGCGGAACGGTACACCTGGTCGGCCTCCGCGAGGGAGCTTCGAGACAACCTAGCCCCCATCACCCGGCCATGACCTAGGCAAAGCGCGGACGAGCAGCTCATCGGGAGTCCGTCGCGCTCGCGCGCGAGCCGCGGCCGGCGGTCGTGATCATCGATTCCTCCGTCGGATGAAAACCCATCGCTCGGCCGTGTATCCCTTTCCGGAAGGCGTCGAAGAAGTAGCGCAGATAGGAACGGTAGACGGAAGAACCTGCCGCGCGGAACTCGTCTTCCAGCAAGCTATGGAGTCGCGGGAGGTTGTACCACGGCACACCCGGAAACAAGTGATGATCCAGGTGATAGTTCATGTGCACGTTCATGAACGAGAAGAGCTTGCTGCTGAGGACGGTTCGCGTCTCGCGCAACGGATGGCCCCGGTCGGTGAGCATGTGTTCGGCCCAGTAGCGCATGTTGATCCACAACGAACCACAAAGAACAGGGATCAACCACCCGTGGACCAACCAGGCAGAAACCCCGGCGTTCACCGCGGCGAGCCACAACGCAGTCCAGAAAACGACAATCAGACCGTATTCCAGCGCGACGGCGCGACGGACGCGGGCGCTGCCCTGCACTAACGCGACCCCTGGCAGGTATAGGAGGTAGACGAATGTTCCGACAAACGTCCAGATCACGGACAGAACTGAAAGGAGCGTCCTGTTCGAGGTTATGTTGAAAAATTCGTCTGGGTCTTTCTCAGTGCGGTTGTGGCGATGATGGGCCTGGTGGGAATACTGGTAAGCCGAAAAGGAGATGAGGATCGGCAGCCCCATGACGATGCCCCATAGCCTGTCTGCCTGCCGGTTTCTGAACACGTTGCCGTGTGCCGCCTCGTGCATGAAGTTGGCGATTGAGCTCAACAGGATCGCGATCACGAGGTACGCCGGTATCCTTGCGAAGACGTTGTCGACAGATACTGCGGCCCATGCAAGGGCCCACCAGGCGCAGACGAAAGCGACTGCCACGAGATTCCAGCGAGTCTCCAGCTTGTGGAGCCTCTTGATCGCAGCGCGCTTCTCGCTGCTCAACGTCTGGTACCAGCTTGCATGGGAGCCCATTGCGACAACGACGATGTAAGACTCGGGCACTCGCGAAGTCAAGCTCCGAGCGTCGAATCGTCACAGGGCCTTGCGATAGATTCGGTGCCTTTTGTAGATCGTTCCTCCCCACTTTTCGCACTCTCCACGCATACGCCGATTTGTCTCGAGTACGTGATGTGAGTCGACGGTGGCAAGCCCGGCCCGGAGTGCGGCCGAGAACATCGCCACACCCAGAATCGCGTCCACCCCCCGGGCTCTGCAGTCTTCGCGGATGCCGCCTAACAACAGATCCAACCGCTGGGACCGTCGCATCGACCGGAGTATGTGGACGAACCCAAACGGGTACAGTCGCCCGGCGGCATGTCGGAGGCCTTCAGCAAAGTTCGGCACACCTACCATGAATCCGACGAGCTCCGATTGTCTGCGAACCAATTTGACAAACCTGGGGTCGAGCAGAGGGATGTAGCGTCGGGCGAGATCTGCCATCTCGATCTCGCTCAGCGGTAGGAATCCGTACAATCCGCGATACGTCTCATTCAACAACTCGAGCATCGGGCGGGCCTCCTTCTTCATTTCGGAGCGCCGTCTGAATTCGATCAGTCGATACTGCGATTTGTCGAGGAGACGCCTCGCCACCCGATTCGCCCTCTCAGGGACGACGGTGCGGGCCGTGTAGGTGACGTAGTCAACCTCTTTCTCGTACCCAGCCTCCTCGATGTGATCGCGCAGGTATGCCGGGTTGTGTAGTGTCGCAAGGCTCGGCTCATGATCGAATCCCTCCACGAGCAGACCTTCGGGATCCTGGTCAGAGAATCCCATCGGGCCGACGGCCCTTCCGCAGCTCCTCTCGCGTCCCCATCTCTCGACGTGCTCGAGCAGCGAGCGCGTCACTCGGGGGTCGTCGATGCTGTCGAGATGTGAAAAGCGTACGACTCTCTCACCCACGAGCTCACCGTGGCGATGGTTTATGATTCCAAGTATGCGCCCAACGGCTCGTCCACCGCGGTATGCGAGCAGTGTGAGAGTGTCGCAGTAGGAAAAGGCGGTGTTGTGCCTCCGATCCAATCGGCGGAGGTCGTCGGCGATAAGAGGCCCCACCCATTTTGGAAACGCGGAATAGAGAGAGTACGGAAGCCGTACGAATTCTCTCAGTTGTCGCCGTGACGAAACCCTGACGAGCTCGATCTCTCCTGAGGCTACGCTCATCTCCGATTTCCTTGTGCTCCTGTCGCCGTCCGGCGGCCTCGTCGTGAGCCGGACAGCTTTTTGAGGACGCGGCGAAAGGCTTCAAGAACCTTTTCGAGCTGCTCGTCTGTATGTGTCGCCACGTAGCTGGTTCTGAGCAGCGCCCGGTTGGGCTTCACTGCGGGGGGGAGCGCTACATTGGCGTAGACCCCGGCCTTTCGCAGGACTTCCCAGGCCTGCAGCGCCCTGAACTGATCTCCGATATGAACTGGCACTATCGGGGTCTCGGAGTCGCAGAGGTCGTATCCCATGCTTCTCAGCTCGGCGCTCATCCGGGCGGCGATTTCGACAACCCGCTGGACACGCTCAGGCTCTTTCTCGATCACGTCGAGGGCCCCCAGGACAGCGCCTACGTTTGCGGGAGAGAGGCTGGCGCTGAACATGTAAGGTCGAGATCGATGCTGGATCCAATGGATGACTTCCTTGCTGCCGGCGACGAATCCTCCCATGGATGCGAGTGACTTGCTGAACGTCCCTATGACCAGGTCCACGGAGTCTTCGCAGTTGAAGTGCGCCGCGGTACCACGTCCACCGCCGAGAACGCCGATACCATGGGCGTCGTCCACAATGAGTCGCGCACCGTACTTCTGGCAGACCTGCGCGAGAGCTGGCACGGGAGCGATATCGCCGCCCATGCTGAAGACGCCGTCCGTGACGACGAAGAGAGCGCTTTCGTCTCCATACCGCTTGAGGATCTTCTCCAGACTCTGGAGATCCCGGTGGCGGTAGAACCGGCAGGTGGCTCCCCGTTGCGATTTTGCAAGCATCACCGCGTCAATGACGCTGGCGTGGACGTCCTTGTCGCAGACGAAGACCGTCCCCCGGTCGGCCAGCGCAGTCAATGTGCCAAGATTCGTCTGGTAGCCAGTGCTGAACACCAGCACGGCGGGCTTGCCTACGAAATCTGCAAGCCGCTGCTCCAGCTCGAGATGCAGCTCCAGTGTCCCGTTCAGGAATCGAGAGCCTGTGCATCCTGTGCCGAACTGTTCTGTGGCGCGTACCGCGGACTCGACCACGTGAGGGTGTCCGGTCAGCCCCAGGTAGTTGTTCGAACCAAGCATGATGAGCTGCCTTCCATCGAGGGTCACCATACCGTCCCTAGCTCGCTCGACCGGCAGGAAGAACGGGTACAACCCGAGCGCTTCACCCGTCCTCGGATTGGTCGGCCAGCCCAGGTCTCGCGCGTACTCCGGGTCGGTGTAGAATCGCTTAGAAGCTTCGAAGGGATCCATCGGTTCCGCGACTTCTAGTCAATCCAGCCGTTCAGTCTTGCGACCTCGCGGCGGTCTATCATCTCGTAGATGAAATCGTTCGCATCGATGCACTCTTCGGGCGGCATCACACCGGTACCAGAGACGTCGCCCCTCAGGATCATGATTGCACCAATGCTAGCCGGAACACCGGTGCCCATGGACAGCAGGCCCGACGAAGTGAAGTTCACCGTGCGTTGCTCGCCACGCTTCTTTCCGGTCACCGACACCTTGAGTGCCGCCTTTCTGTCGACGTTCGACATCTGCCGGCACCGCCTTTGAAAGTAGGCTGCAGCGAAATCCATCGGATCGATGAGCTGGCCGTTCACCGTCAGGGGGCCATCGGCCTCCCGTACCAACTTGCCAAGAGACACAATGAGGTCATTCACCTCAGCGGGCACGAAGCTGGCTTTGTCGTCGACATATGTAGCCGCCGGGAACGTGCGCTTCAGGGTAATCGGCTCAGGGTGACCTATGTGGTAGACGTCGACGGGTCCTACAGGGTCGGGGAACTCCCGGCGCTCCCTGCCGTCTACGAACGACTGCACCTCGACCCATTCGTCGTTCTCGTATGTGAGCGCGGGACCCGAGAGCGAGTACAACAGGTGATAGGCTAGCGCGAGGCCGCCTGGATCGGATCCGCTCATGACCCACGCAGTGCGAATCTCCTCTACCTCGTCCAACTGATTGGCGGCGGCACGTACGAGGACATTGTTGACACCGGGGCTGGCACCGAGTCCTAGGACAATCTTGATGCCGGCCTCTTTGGCCTTTTCGTCGAGCTCAAACATTTCGAAGGTAGTCTCGTAGTCGTCGTTTATGTCGACGAGGTCGACCCCTGCCTTGATAGCCGCGAGGGCAACCGGAACCTCGTACTTGTAGTTCGGCCCCGCACAGTTCACTGCAACATCGAAGCCCTCCATCAGACAAGCGATCACGTCGGTGTCCCCGGCGTCTGCCTTGGCAACCCGCAGCCTGGCACCCCCCCCTTCCAGCGAGTCGATGAGTCGCTGTGCTCTGTCTGGGGAGCGAGTCGCAACGAGTATCTCGGCGAGCTCACCGTACTCGTAGAGATCGGCGATTGCCGTCTCCCCCATCTCTCCGCAGCCTATGACAATCGCCTTCATATGAACAACCTGCGTGGAGTGAACCGCCTCGAACACGCCGTCACGCCGACCTCCGCGCTGTCCTAGTACACTTCATGATTGAAGTATTCAAGGTTGACGCGGCGCGACGCCGGTCGGCAATACAGCGTCGCACACCGATCTACCAACCACGTCGCAAAATGCACCTCCCACGACTGGCGACAAAGCCAACCAAGTACCGCATGACAATCTCGCTCTCTTAGCCCATCGGGCCCAAGAAAAGCACCGAGTTGCGCGGTACTAGATGTTATGTCGACTCTCCCAAGAGCTCCGAAAGTCCGTCCATAGTTCCTAGCATCCTCTCTCAAGGTCGTGCGAATCTCGCTGCTGTTCTCGTCGCTGCAGAAGTCGAATCGCACGAGCGTCGCGGTTCGCGGCGCGGCTGGCAACGAAACGACGCCAACTGCCAGGGTGCGGCGACTTCTGAATCGCCTTCCGTTGAATTGCGAGCTTTCGTCCGAGGGTCCGGGATTCGATGGCTTGGCGGAGCGCCAGTTGTTGTGAAAGGCGTTTTCGGTCTCGGTTCGACACGGGTAGGGCGCCGAGAAGGCGTCGCTGGTGTCGATACTTCTCCTTGAGTCGCCGACGGTCGCGAGACGCGTTGCCCCGATAGTTATTCCATGCGTCTTCCCGTTCAAGACGGCCTCGCTCGAGTAACTGCGTGTACTCCTTCCACAGGCTCTCCGGCACCGTGGGCGGCATGGGCGAATACCGATGAACCGCGCGCCCAGCATCT
>Ga0316193_10001260_pt1 | contig 16907 bp, 10 predicted proteins | sample MerIslsedime2_MG_FD_207735 | JGI IMG/M metagenome (GOLD analysis project Ga0316193, IMG submission 207735) | Coastal sediment microbial communities from Maine, United States - Merrow Island sediment 2 | ecosystem: Environmental > Aquatic > Marine > Coastal > Sediment | place: USA: Maine... | reverse complement strand
CGGGTGAATGGCATTTCATGGCACCGGTATACACACCTGAAAATACAGAATCCGGGGTGGACGCGCTGTTCACAGTACCCGCCTCCAAAAGGGAATTGCTCGGACATGTCTACGTCACCATGCATAAGGATACCTTGCACGACATTCAGGCCGCGACGTTCACCAACAACATGGCAATTGCTCTCGGCATCGCCGCTATCCTGATGCTGGTTCTGAACACCAGCCTCACTCGCCTTACCAGGCCCCTGCATACCCTGTCCAGGCTCATGGAACACGCGGAAAACGGTGCAAAGAATGTAGTTGCCGAACTGCACGGCCCGCAGGAAGTAGTACACATCGCCAATGCCTTCAATACCATGATGGCAAGCATTGCCGAGCGTGATACGCGTTTGGTTGAACAGAATCTGCAGCTGGAGACAGAGGTCTCTTTGCGTACCCGTGAACTGGTGCAGGCACGTGATGCCGCACTGGAAGCAAGCCGGCATAAATCGGAATTTCTATCCAATATAAGCCATGAGCTTCGTACCCCGCTGCAGTCAATCATTGGCTATACCGACGTTCTCATAGAAACACTGGAGAATAAAAACATCGAGCAGTCATTAGGTGATCTCGGGCGGGTCATGCGCAACGCTCAGCACTTGTTATCACTGATCGACACGATTCTGGCCATGGCCAAGACCGAGGCCGGGCGCATGGAACTGAATATTGAACGGGTTGAATTGCGGCAACTACTGACCCAGGCGGAGGAGACAGTCGCTCCGTTAATGAAAGCCAACAATAACCGTCTTCAGGCGAGCCTGGAGGACAGTGAAAACACGCTGGAAATCGATGCCGGAAAAACATTACAAATCATCCTGAACCTGCTGAGTAATGCCGTGAAATTCACCCGTGAGGGCGAGATATTCATGCGCGTCCGGCACAGCGCTTCGGAACTGGTAATCGTCATTGAAGATAACGGAATCGGCATCAGCGCAGAACAACAATCCATTATTTTCGAGCCTTTCCGGCAGGTTGATGGTAGCAGCACTCGCCACTTCCAGGGGACCGGGCTGGGTCTGTCGATTGCACAACGATTTTGCCAACTCATGGGAGGCATAATCAGGGTGGACAGCGAACTGGGACATGGGGCGACCTTTACGGTCACCATTCCGTTACCACTACGAACCACGGATAGCAAACACGACAACGCAGCAAACGATCCGAAACGAGCTATACGGACTTGATATGACAATAGCAGATCCAGACATCCTGATTGTGAACACAAACGCCCGGCCTCGCGAACAGTTGCGGCAGGCGCTGGAACAAAACGGTTTCGGCAAGCTGTCAGAGGCCGAATCCGGGTCGGATGCAATCGAAATACTCGATCGCGTGGCCATTGACATCCTGATTACCGATATTCCACTGCAGGACCTGGACGGTTGGAAGCTGACCCGCCTGGTCCGCTCAGGCGTGCTCAGGACAGCCGCCGATACTCCGATAATCATTGTCTCCACGACATACAGCGAACGCATTGCGGAAATCACAGCCCGGGAGTTCAGGGTAAACCGTTTCATCAGTTTTGAAGAGCTGCACAGCTTGCCTGCGGTGCTGCGGGAAATACAATCCGGAGGTGCCGCCCTCCCGAAACCCACACTGCTGCTTATCGAGGATCACCCGGACACTACGCAGTTGGTCAAACGTGTATTGGAGAGCCGTTTCGATATCGAGACCGCTGACGATGGCAAATCAGGCGTGGAAGCGTGGACTGCCCGGCACCATGACCTGGTAGTTCTTGACATCATGTTGCCGGTAAAATCCGGGGAGCAGGTTCTTGCCGAAATACTGGAGGCATGCCCAAACCAGGCTGTGGTGGTTATGACCGCATACAGTTCCGCTGCGCGTGCCAGCAGCCTGCTCCTGAGCGGGGCTGTGGATTTTATCGCCAAGCCCTTTCGCGTCGAGCAGCTGCGCAGCGTCTGCGACATCGCAGTACGTCGCGAAGATTTCATAATCAGTAACGAGCAGTTTTCACAACGGCTGTCTGAATTACAGAAGAACGAGGAGAAATACCGGCGACTGGTCGAAGCTCTCAGCGAAGATCATTTTTTCTACACCTGTAACTGCAACGGCGATTTTACCTATCTCAGCCCGTCGGTCACTCGCGTACTCGGCTATTCCGAGCAGGAATTCCGCACCTCTTATACCAAGCATCTGACCGAAAACATCATCAACCAGAGTGCTGCAAGAAAACGGACTCTCAATATCAGGGGCATACAGCAACCGCCCTACGAAATGGAAATACTCAACAGGAATGGTTCTGTTCACCGGCTGGAGCTCACCGAGTCACCGGTATTTGATAAACAGGGCAACGTTATTGCAGTAGACGGCATTGCGCATGACATTACCGAGCGGATCCAGATGGAAAACCAGCTCCGCCAGGCACAAAAAATGGAAGCCATCGGGCAATTGACCGGCGGCATCGCTCACGACTTCAACAATATCCTGGGTAGTATCCTGGGCTATACATCACTCGCACAACAGAAGCTTTCGTCGGATAACGACCCTAAGCTGGCTGGATACATGGCTGAGGTATATCGCGCCGGTGAGCGTGCACGGGACCTTATTGCACAGATGCTGGCCTTCAGCCGGGGTAGTGTTACCACTCCGCAGGCTATGGCGCTGACACCCCTGGTCAAGGAATGCGTCAAGATGATGCGCCCTACGCTACCGGCAACCATCGCGTTACTGACAGATATAGCAGACAAGCTGCCTGCTGTCATGATGGATACTGTACAACTGCACCAACTGGTCATGAACCTGTGCATCAACGCTCGCGATGCGATCGAAGAAGAAAAGGGTTGCATTGAAATACGCTTGCATACAGTTACCGGTATCCAGGCCAACTGCAGTTCCTGCCATCACCCCGTGCAGGGGGACTTTGTAGAACTGGTGGTACAGGATAACGGCCAGGGTATCGATGCTTCTGTTCTGCACAAGATATTCGACCCGTTTTTCACAACCAAGGACATCGGCAAAGGCACCGGCATGGGCCTGTCAATGGTGCACGGTATTGTACACGGGCATGGAGGCCACATTCTCGTAGACAGCAAACCCGGCAAGGGAACAAGTTTTCGTCTGCTGTTCCCGCTGGTCGGAGATACCGCTGACGTTATAACGCAAAACAACAGCATACCGGAACCGGTACGTGGCAGCGGCCACGTAATGGTGGTCGACGACGACCCGGCACTCACAGGGTATCTGAAGGAGCTGCTGCAGAAGCAGGGTTATGAGGTAACAGCCCTGACAGACTCGAGAGAAGCACTGGAACTGTTTGAACAGAATCCCGAAGCTGTAGACCTGTTGTTAACTGACCAGACCATGCCAAGGCTGGCAGGCGATCGGCTTGCACAGGCCATGCTGGCACAACGACCTGATCTGCCCGTCATTCTGTGTACCGGGTATAGCGACCGTATCGATGCCGAAAAAGCCAGACAACTGAATATTCGCGGCTATTTCACCAAGCCGGTAGACCCTGACAAGCTGACCAGTCTGATGCACAACCTGTTAACGATGAGCTGACACGTGCAGATTCAGGGTAACTCGCGCGCCGCCTGCCCCCGATACTCAATATCGTCACAGCGCAGAGGCAGAAACGCCTCCGGCGGTTTTTCACGGGCATCGATATAACAAGCCGTTACGCCACTGGTAACACACAATACGCTCATCCGGTAAAGCTCCTCGGCTTTACACCCCTGGTCGGACAAAAATGCGGATACGTATCCGCAAATATTCATGCTTTCACCGAAATCCCTTTGCAGAATAGCTTCGATGTCATAGGCGAGCTGTAGATGCCTGCCGACCCGGAAGCCCAGCCGGTCGGCCACTTCCTCCAGGGCTACGATTCGTTCATCTCCGTGGGCCAGCGGCCTGGCGTAACCCATGATTTTCACTTTCCCGCGATGACGCTTTAGCTCGTTGGCAACAATGTCTTCTACGCTTGCCCTCGCTTCCCGCTCTGCAAGGGCACTCTGAATAAAGTCCACGCCTGCCAGAAAGGTCCGGCCACCATACATACTGGAGTCTGCTGCCAGCGCCCCTGCCACGCTCGCGGCTACCGCTGACGTACGCACACTCCCGCTCAGGGCACCGATGTGATTACACCAGATGCGCGGATCCGGCCAACTCATGCAAATGTATGCTGCCTCGAGCCAGTCGGCAAGGCGCCGCTCCGGCAAATAACCCAGCACGTTGAGCATCAACACCTGAAAATACGATGCCTTGCCGACAAGATCCTCCAGCATGTCATAGCCGTGGCAGAAGACACCTTTGCCGGCCAGCCAGCCACCATTGCTGCTGTGAATGACGCCACGCTGTGCGTCCCAGAAGCGGGTATCGCTTTTACCGTTTTTCGATAACATAATGTTCATCGTCCACGTAGGGCATGGCAGTAACGGGTTTGTTGGCCAGCTCCAGACCGTGAGCCAGCAGGCCAGGTGCGCTTAACAACTGAAATATCCCCGCGCCGTCCCGTGGATGAAAACCAAGATCAACCAGAACCGAGGCAACCACGCCTGTATTAAGCCAACCCAGGCGCTGTGCAGCCAGGGCATCCGCAAAGGCGCAGCCCCAGCGCAGGCCCGCGCCGCTACCGGGCAAGGCGGCGAGCCGCCTGGCGATCTCCCCCGGCAGACGCTCGGCACTTCCGAAACGCCGGCCGAATCCCGGAGCAAGGCACCAATCCTCCCCCTGTTCAGGCATCGGGTTCTGCAGCAACTCAGACGCGAGAGTCCCCGGGTCGGATCCACCCTGTTTGCGCAGAAAGCGCATCGCTGCCTCGACTTCACCGGCACCCAGATGGCTACCACCCATAACAGTCAGCGCGACAGGAAGAATATGAACGGGATCGGTCTTGCTTACCCCGGCATTCATGGCCGCCCGGGTGGCTGGATGTCTTGGGCCGGGATTGATCATGCTGATCATCAGTGACTCCAGCAGACCGGATTCATCCTTGCCGGGCAGTTCACCGCGAAACAGCAGGTACAGCACATCGACATAGCTGCGACCGCTCATTAACTCCAGAAGGTCGTAGCCGTGACAGCGGCAACTGCCAGCGATATACGGGTTCTCTGCGCTGGCCTGCTCCTGCCAGATACGCGTAGCTGTACGTTGCACAAATTTCTCATTGCGTCTCTTCACCTTGACCCGCTGGCGAGTCATTGCTCCCCCTTCAGATAATATCTCAGTTCAGCGTAGACGCTGCGTTCCGCCAACGGGTAATCATCGGGAATAGCGCCGGTACTCGGTTCCCGCGCATCTTCATCGAAGAGGTTACGGACCGACGCGGCCAGCTGCCAGCGCTTCGCAATCTTCTTGCGCCGCAGCGTCATATTCACAAGGGTATAGTCATCAATGTCACTGCGAGTGTCGCCTGCCGCCCGCTTGCGGTCGCTTACATCGACCAATTGTGTATCGAACGACCAGTCGGGCAGGAAGCGCCAGCGCGCATCGAGGTAGATTGTTTGCCCGGGCGCATCCGCAATACGGTCACCGGTATCCTTGTCCTCCGAATTCTGCCAGGCGTAGTTTCCACTCAAATGCAGCTTGTCCACTGGCCGCCAATTGGCTTCGAGTTCAAAACCATGCCCCTTCTGATCCCTGGCATTTTGTGCAGTATTGGTAGTCGCCGGCAGGGGGTCCGATACAAACTCGATAGCATCATCGATTTCATAGTAGAACAGGTTCAATCCTGTCTGCAGATTGAACGTGGGGCGATAATCAAAAGCGAGTTCAAGGGTATCGATGGTTTCCGGGTCAAGATCCGGGTTGCCCAGAATAACAGGGTTGTTAATGGAGAACTCCTCGCCAAAGGAAGGTGCCCGGAATGCGCGGCCATACATGAACTTGGTGGTCAGGTTTTGCAGCGTAGCCCACACCAGTGCCAGCCGCGGATTTACGGTACTGCCGAAGTCCGAGTAATGATCGTAACGTACACCGGCCGTTAACTCCCAGTCGCTGGCGAAAGCCCATTCATCCTGTACCGATGCAAACCATATCTTTCGATCCTGGTCCTCGATGAAAATATAGGGTGTATTGGTAACATTGGTCAGCGTACCATCAATCGGCGATACCGTGCCGTCGATCACACCGGGGCCAAAGTTCTTGCTTTCATTGGAACGTCCCTGCTGATACTTGTAGCCCGCGGCGAGTCGAACATTGTGGCGCGCCATTCCGCTATACCTTGCTGTCGATTCCACAGAATACTGGGTTTCCTTACCCCCCGGCTTGCCGATAAGACCATCCGGAAAATCGACTATCCCCGCCGGGTTTATGAAGTTGACATTCCCGTCCGTACCGATTGGCAATCTCGTTCCGGGTGGAAACAGCTTGAAGTTCGTATCCTGGTCCAGATACTGGTAAGTAAGCCGCGCACCCAGATCCCAGTCCTCAAGAATATCCGTATTGCCATACTGCGCATCCGCCAGATACTGGTTTACATCCTGTTTACCATAGGGGTCCAGTGCCTGTGCACCACCGGGACCAACGCCTGCTCCATTTTGTAGCCAGGCCCACATACCGACCTCCCAGTTGCCACGCGTAATATCCAGCCGGGTATTCAACATCTCATAGTCGGTATCCAGTGAACCGGGCGCCAGTGAGGCACTGGTTCCGAATTCGCTATCAAGCATAGTCTGCATATCGGAATCCACCCTGCGATCCCCGTCACCATCGCTGCGGTTGTATTCGATATTGAAGGCGACATCCCATCCACCTGGTGATCCACCGTATTGCAGCCAGGCATCCCGGGTGTCAAAGGAACCTTTACGCAGTCCCACGCTGGTGCCACCTATTTCACGAGCGCTCTTGGGAATAATATTGATGACACCGGCAAAGGCATCGGCACCATACACTGCCGAGCCAGGTCCACGGATTACTTCCACGCGCGAGATTCCCGCCACTGGTATGCGGAGTGTCGGAGCGCGCCCCCCGGTAAACAACTCGGTCATGGGAATGCCATCCAGCAATAACAACACCTGCGGGTTCTGACCGGTATGAATACCACGAATGGAAAATATGGAATTAAGGCGATTGGATGAAATGGAAACGTGCAAACCGGGTACCATTTCCAGCGCTTCATCGAGAACAGTTGCACCGGTAGCTTCGATGTCACTGGCGGTAATGACAGTTGCCACTGATGGTGCCAGGCGAATCGGCTTACTGGAGCCGGTGGCAATACTGACACTTTCCTCGTCCCCGTAGAGCAACATCAACTCTTCTTCGCTGTCGACGTGTTGCTCCGCAAAGGTTGCGGCGGTCACCAACACCAATACCAAGCCTGCCAGCCTGTGTACCCGGTAAGCCACTGATGTTACCTTTGCACTGGAGGTGCCAGGGCAAGGCAACCGACTGGACAGTCCGGTCTGGGCTTACTCTCAGCCATCGATAGTGTTATCGGAACGCAATACTTTCATCCTGGCCTGTATGGGGGGCACTTCCTCGGGATCGATATGAACATCGAGCAGGGTTGGCCGACTGGCGTTACAGATTGCAGCCATATCCAGAGACGCAAAATCTTCTGGCTCCAGAATGGTATAGGCCTGTGCGCCCATAGCACGCGCAACCCCGGCGAAGTCTACAGGCGGCAGCTCGAAGCCGATGGGCTCACCACCCCCCAGCCGCTGGCCGTGCTTGACCATTCCAAGCGCCTGATCATTCATGATTACGAAGATTACAGGGAGCTGATGCTGCACTGCAACGGACAGTTCCTGCCCACTCATCAGAAAACTGCCATCACCGGTAATACAGACAACCGGTTTGCCCCTGTTACCCAGAGCAGTACCCACCGCGGCACCGATCGCCCAGGTCATGGCACCGTAGCCCATCCCTATCCTGAAATGACCACCCTTTTTAAGATGCAGGTAGTGGGTTGCCCACGCCCAGCAGTTCCCCGCATCACAGACAAAGCGCGTATTGTCCGGAAATCGCCTGCTCAATTCACACATCAGGCGCTGCGGCTTTATCGGGGTATCGTTCGACAAGCATTTCTCTGCCTGATCCAGCGACACATTCCTCGGCGTTCCAAAGGTAATACTGCTGTTCGGTACCTGCCAGCTTGATAGCGCCTGTCGGGATGCCTCGCGCCCGCGCGAATACGGACCACCGTTAAACAGGCTCTGTTCCTGCAGGTCGACGCTGGTGAATACCTGAACCAGGTCCGAGAATATGGTTCGCAAGTGGCCGTAGACGTGCAAACGGGCCATCATTGAATGCACAAAGTTTTCCATGGTCGCATCGATATGTACCAGCTTTTCATTCAACAATGCGGTCGCGTCCCATCCATTGGTGGAAAGCTCATCCAGACTTGTTCCCACAGCCAGGACCAGTTCCACCTCATTGTCCAGCAGAGTATCCCGTGCACTGGAATGCCCGGCAAAACCGAATACGCCACGGTACAGGCGATGGTGCGCATCGACACAGCCTTTTGCGGACGGTGTGGTGACAATCACAGCATCCATCAATTCCGCAAACTGCACAATTGCATCGGCACTTCCACGGCACTCGCAGCCGAGAAACAGAACAACCCTGTGCGCCTTGAGCAGCGCCTGACAGAGCGCGTCAAAACTCTGCGTGTCCACCACATCAGGTTGACGGAACAGTGTCGCGATGTCGCAGGACTCGGCTCCCGAATCTACCGCAAGGGACATGACATCGACCGGAATGCTGATATGGGCCGGTCCTCCGGGTTTGCGGTAGGCGGACACCATGGCGTGAAGCAGCTTCCTTTCAAGCTGGTCAGGGTGGGAAACCAGGCTGTTGTAACGGGTGCAGTGCTGGAACATGCCCACGGTATCCACCGCATCGCTTGACGACTCCTGCAGGGCTCCGCTACCGAAACCCGGTAATGCCGTCTGCGCAGTAATGACCAGCATCGGAATGCGATCGGCGTAGGCTGATGCAACACCCGTAATCAGGTTTGTTGTACCTGGCCCGGTCGTAGCACAACAGACACCCAGCTTCCCCGTCTCGCGCGCGTACCCGTCTGCCATGAATGCCGCCCCGGCTTCATGACGGGCAACGATCACCCGCAAGTCGCTGGCAGTGCGCGCTGTTTTACGTGACAGCGTTCTGGGAGAAGGGATGGTCTGTGCCGCTGGGGAATTACACCGCGACTGGCGCGCCAGCGCGTTGAATAACGGTTCGATAGCACCGCCGGGAACCCCGAATACATACTCCACACCAATCTGCTTCAGATAGGCTACTATCAGATCAGCATAGGTGCGGTGCCGGCTCACGGCCGGCATTCCCGCGGGATTAAACTCTGTCAGGTTTGAAGACATTTACACCCGGCCATTAAAGGCGCCGCTCAGCGCCGGTTTCACCCATACATAATTTGTACGGAACGACCCTGTTCCTTATGGCTTCAAACTGATGCCACCACACCAGCGGATAACCCGATTGCCTCCAGCAAATCGTCATTCGGAAGTGGTTTCGGCAGACAGACTTCTGCCCCTTCAGCAAGAATTCGTTGTACATTTTCGGCTGTGTAGTAGCCTGTCATCGCGATAATCCGCACAGCCATGGTATTCGGGTCCTGCTGCATCTGACGGCACACCCCGAACCCGTCCAACCCGGGCATCATCAGGTCGAGCAACATGATATGTGGTCGGAAGGTCTGGACTTTCGCACCGGCTTCAAATCCGTCGTGTGCTGTTTGTGTGCTTGTCGGTTCTTCCTGGTTTGCAAACAGTTCCACCAGGAAGCCAGCCAGTTGTTTGTCGTCATCAACAATGAGGATGCGCAGCGAATCACCCTCAGGTGGTTGCAGTGCGATACCACGTTCGCGGGCAAACCGTTCCACGTCGTGCTGTAGAAAGCGTCGATGTCCCCCCGGTGTGGTCAGCGCACTCAGGCCACCCTTCTGCGCCCATTGCCGTACTGTCACAGGCGATACCATCAGCAACCTGGCAACATCATTGGGCGTTAAATAGGATTTCCCTTTTTTTCCGTTACTTACGGCTCGCATGCTTCGCTCCCCTCCTGCTCCGAACCAGCCTCTTATATATAGACTAGCATCCTAATATAGCGATTTCTACGTTTTAATCGTTTTTTGTTACCCGGTCCCGCGTATAACGTCTTCCCGTGACAGATTTGTGATTTCTCCGTGATAGCGTGGTGAAACTCTCTCGCTAAAACGGATAGCGGAAATCCTTCCTGAACAGACACGTTATCGAGGCGATTACCGGGTCGAGGTACCTGTCAGCAGAGGCAAACACAAAGGGATGACGATGAGTCTGTAGCTGAAGACACAGACAATGCCTGCCTCTTGCGGCAGGCCCTTTTCTGTCACACACTGCTCAGCCGCCTGACTGCTCCTTCCCACATAAACAAAGTAATGACTAACACTCTGCTCATCATCGAAGACAACGCGGACATTGCCAGGCTGATCCAGTTTCATGTTCAGGACCTGGGCTGCCACGCCGATATCGCGCCGGACGGCAATCAGGCGCTGGAGATGTTCCGGCAGAACAGCTACCAACTGGTGATTCTTGACCTGATGCTGCCGGGCCTGGGCGGCCTGGAGGTATGCAAACAACTTCGCGCGCAAACATCCTATATACCCATTCTGATGTTGACATCAAAATCGTCAGAACAGGACCGCGTACTCGGACTGGAGACAGGCGCCGACGATTACGTCACCAAACCATTCAGCGTCCCTGAACTGATGGCACGCATCAAGGCACAACTGCGCCGCATCGAGGCATTGCAGGCAAATGACTCAAGCCCGGAACCCCCGTTGCGCATTGGTGAACTCCTGATCGACGCTGCACGGCGACACGTCAAAATAGGCGGTGATGAAGTCGCGCTAACGGCACGCGAATTTGATCTGCTGAAACATTTTGCGTCACACCCGGGCCGGGTTTTTTCGCGTATGCAGCTGCTTGAGCAGGTCTGGGGTTACCACTACGAGGGCTACGAACACACCGTCAACTCCCATATCAACCGGCTGCGCGCCAAAATAGAAGTCGACCCGGCCAAGCCGCGATACATACTGACCGTATGGGGCGTGGGTTACCGTTTCTGCGAGACCAGCGCGTGATTGCGCGCACGCTGTTTGCCAAGCTCGCGCTGGCTTTGACCCTGTTGCTGCTCGGTATTGGCCTGCTCTACGCCGTACTCAGCGCCACCCTCACCCGCCACTACCAGCAGGAATTCCTGCAAAACCTGAACCGGGACCTGGCCAGCAACCTTGTTACCGGACGCAAGCTGGTCACGCAAGGCGCCCTGGACCAGAAAGCCCTGAAGGAAACTTTCAATCATTACATGATGGTCAATCCGAGCATCGAGATCTACCTGCTGGACCACAACGGCGCCATCCTTTCCTATTCAGCTGAACCGGGCAAGGTGAAGCGCGACCATGTCGACCTGCAACCCGTCAGAGACTTCCTGAGCGGCACGGAATTTCCGCTGCTCGGGGATGATCCACGCAGCTTCGAACGGCGCAAGGTGTTTTCTGCAACCCGGATTCCCGTCGAGGGGCATGCACCCAACTATCTGTATGTTGTACTGAGGGGCGAGGAATACGAACGTATCGAGCAGCTGTTCCAGCATAATTTTCTGTTGCAACTGTCCGGTGCAGCACTGCTGGTCAGCCTGAGTATCGGGCTTATTGTGGGACTGGCACTGTTTCGCCTGCTCACAAGACGTCTGCAATCCCTCGCGCACCTTATGCAAGGCTTCGACGAAAGCAATTTTACGCAACACACGCCATGGCAGGGACATCATCGGCACAAGGACGAAATCGAGCTGCTTGGGCAGCACTACAACAGCATGGCGGAACGCATCCAGGAGCAACTGGAAGCCTTGAAGAAACAGGACGTTTTGCGGCGCGAACTGGTCGCGAATGTCTCCCATGACCTGCGCACACCGCTGGCAGCGATGCATGGCTATATCGAAACCCTGCAAATGAAACAACAGGACTTTGATTCCGAAACCCGCGCTGAATACCTGGAAACCGCATTGCAACACAGTCGCCGTGTAACGAAACTGGTTGACGAATTGTTTGAACTGGCAACCCTGGATGCCAGGGAAATGCAGCCACAGCGGGAACCCTTTGCACTGGCCGAACTGACTCAGGATGTCATACAGAAATTTAAACTGCTGGCAGAGGAACGTCATATCGGGCTGGAGATGCAAAGCGACGACCCACTCCCGTTCGTCGATGCCGACATTGCCATGATCGAACGCGTGCTGGAGAACCTGATCGGTAACGCCTTGCAGCATACCGGTGCAGGGGGCAGGGTCACCGTGTCATTGCAGCAGAAAGAGTCCGCTGTAGAAGTACAGGTTCAGGATAACGGTTCCGGCATACCCGAGCATGACCTGCCCGGTATTTTTGACCGCTTCTACCGCGCCAACAACAAGGAACGCAACGACCAACACGCAGGACTGGGCCTCGCAATCGCGCAGCATATCGTCAGACTGCACGGCGGAGTCATCGAAGTCCGCAGCAAAGTCAACCAGGGCACCCGTTTTTTCTTTTCGTTACCTGTGTGGCACAAATCGTGAGGCTGTTCCTGAAAATCTGAAGATCTATTTTTTCAGTCCGGCACGCTCTTTTTTAACCAGGTAATCGGCGACCGCCAACATCTCTTCCAATCCACCCGCATGCATGCGGTCAATGCGATATTTACCGTTGACAACTATTTCCGGCACACCGACAGGCTTATACAGGCGTACGCGCTCTTCAGCGTACTTTACCCTGGTTTTTACTTCATCCGAATTAAATGCATCAGTAAAGGCCTTTTTATCAACGCCATGCTTTGCAAAAAATTCCGCTAAATCGCTTTCATTGCGGATGCTTTTTTGTTCGACAACGATCGCGGTAAACAATGGCATGTGTATTTTTTGTTCGACCTTCAATTCGCGGGCAGCATAGAAGGCCCCGGCATACAAAGCCATCGACTTGTTCCATACTGCAGGAAACACCCAGAAGTCGACGTCACCGGACTGCTGTTTACTCCACGCCTTTATCGACGTCTCAAACTCATAGCAATGGGGGCATCCGTACGAGAACATCTCAACAACTTCGACCTTGCTGCTGTCGCGCGTTGGAACGGGTCTATCCAGCACGACGTAGTGTTCGCCTTCGACAAACACCACTGGCTCGGATTCTGTTTTCTTCTTGTCTTTTTTAGCAACAGGCTTTCCAGCAACTCGTTTGGCGGATATCAACTTGACATCTTCGACAGGCACATCACCCCTTCTATCTGCCGTCGTAGTCTCCACTGCCGATATCCTGTCAACCACATCCATGCCCTGGCTGATTTTGCCAAACACTGTGTAACCGGGCATGTATTTGTTTTTGTAATCCAAGTCTGAATTATGACTTAAATTGATATAAAACTGGGAATTAGCAGTGTCTGGATGATTTCTTCGCGCCATGGCGATCGTACCTCTCAAATTCTTGAGACGATTGGACGATTCGCTTTTTATGGGCTCGCGCGTTTCCCTGGGTTTCAGACCTGACTCAAATCCACCGCCCTGCACCACAAAATCTTTTATTACACGATGGAAAATCGTGCCGTCATAAAACCCCTCGTCAACATACTTGAGGAAGTTGGCAACGGTATTTGGAGCCTTATCCGCATAAAGCTCCAGCGTAAACGACCCCTTGCTGGTTTCAAAAACCACTTCCGGCTTTTCTTGCGCATGAGCGCTGGATAGCATGCCATACGTAAAGAGTGTTACCAAAGTAAAAATAGAAAATGATACTTGTTTAAACTTCACTTTTATTACCTTTATTATCTTCTATACAACCTGTTACCAAAAACAAATCCGGCTTGCACACACCCTCATGAGCTGTGACTGTCAGAGCGTAGCGCAGCCTGACACAACAATGACGGCGTTTTTATTTTGCTGCCACCTGAATGGATACGGTTTGTTTTTTGCCTGACTTGAATACCAGGGTCATATCCACTTTTTGACCGGTCTGTAAATGCTCTTTCGGCCCCATCAGCATTAAATGCTTGCCACCCGGCTCGAATCTGATTTGGCCGTTGGCCGGTATACTCAGGTCTTCGACCTCACGCATTTCCATCAAGCCTTCGACTACGACCATTTCATGAACTTCGATTTTGTCATAAGCATCACTCTCGACCTTGAGCAATGTTACTTCTTCATCACTGGCATTCAGCAGGGTCATGTAACCTGCATTCACTGTTGCCTTCTCATGCGCCTCACGTACCCAGGAGTTCATAATCGCCACCACATCACCATTTGGCTCTGTAGAGCTTACTGTAAAAGCTGCTTTAACCGGTTTTTCATCTGCCTGTGCGGGCACACCCATTATCCTTTGCGTTTCATCATCGATGTACGCAAGTAAAACATCCGCCTCTTCTTTATTAAGACGCATGTTCGGCATTGCCAGCTTGTTGTAGCGCTCGTACATCTCCATGGCGATAGGATCCTTCTTGTTTATCATTTGATCCGGCGCCTTTAGCCAGTCGTAAAGCCATCTTTTTTCACGCCGCTGAGACACACCCAGCAAATCCGGGCCTAACGCACCCGCCAGTTCTTTACCTGTAACAGTGTGACAAGTGGCACAGCGTGTTCGGAATATCTGTTCGCCGCGTGGAATCTGGCGCAACTCAGGCGCATTCTCATAGTCGGCCGTACGCACCTGTTTGTTCTTCCAGCCCGATAACCAGTTACCAATCTGGTCAGCCAGCAAATGAGTATTTTCAAAGGGTGAACGTTTCATCCATCGGCCCGTTTTCTGGTTGCCGATAATCATGTTCACATTATGATTGTTTGAACCATCCTGAATTTCAGGGATGTATAAACCCAGCTTTTTCCGCAGCTGGATGATGTCTTCCTTGTTACCAGTGAGAAAAGTCCATTCGGCACCAAACCTTTCCCTGTATTCTGCGAGCACTTCTGGCGTGTCTCTTTCAGGGTCTATCGATATAGAGTAAAAGAACACGTCTTTACCCATTCGATCACCCATAATGTTTTGTACACGCACTAACTGCGCTGTCTCCAGCGGACAGGTATCCGGGCAATGTGTGTAAATAAAATTGATTGCAACGACCTTGTCTTTGATCACGTCATCGAAGAAACGGACTTCTTTTCCTTCATGTGTCGTTAAGGTGACGTTGGGAAAATAGTTGGCCCCCCAGGGCGAGGCGTTACTTAAAACAGGTATACAACCAAGAATAAACAAAGCGATGGTCGCCACCCGGGAATACGTCTTGTACATCATAAACACCACTAAAAACCTGTATCGATAAAATTAGAAAATCCGCGGTGAGCCATTATTGCCCACCGCGGACCTGCTTCCTAACTCTGGCGGCTCCTGAAAAACATCAGAGCCACCAGTTGTTTCACTGATCAGTCCTTATGATCAGTAAAGCCCGATCTTGATGGAAAACCAAATTCGGTTCTTCCAGCATTACGAGCATCGTGGATCACCCTGTCCAGTGTAATCGGAGTCGGGCAGTTAACCACGTGAGGTGGGTTTGGATTTTCGAAGTCATAGTCATCCACAAGAATTCCGGTGGTAGCACCCTGTGCGATACGGGGTGGTGCCGGGAATTCCAGGATTTCCAGATCTCCGTCTGCACGAGCCTGCTTCAACTCTTCCAGACCTTTGATCACACGATCAGCAGGTTTCAGCCAGTGAGCGAAGCCGATGTGCCACATTGGGCTGTAATCGTCTTCCGGCATGAAGTATGAAGGCAGACCGATCTGAGAACCGAATGGTCCACCGCCGTCACGGATACCGTAACCATCGGCAAGACCACCTTCACCACCGTCGGTAACACCAGGCCATGGCATTGGCGGATAGGTCGGATCAATACGACGACCAGGGACGAACTGCACCAGTGGTACCGCGGTATTAGCAAGGAACTGATGCTTCGGTACGTTAGGTACACCCATGGCACGCGCGGGACCTGCAGGCCATGTATCCACCACGATGTAGTATGGCAGGTAATCACCCCGGTCAGACCATGACTTGTGCAACTTCAGTGTCACCCATGGTGGGTTAGCTGTCGTATCCATGTCAATGACATGACCTGAATTGTCAGCACGACCCCATTCCAGACCGTTGTAGGCACAGCCTCCAGCGCGGTTTGGCGGGTTATCCGGCAAGGCAACACAACCCAGATCCTGGCGGTTCCGCTCCCAGGGCTCATCACCCCACTTAACCACGATCATGTTGAAGATCACGTCCTTACCAGCGTAGTTCACACGACGCAACGGTGAGTAAGTGTTGGCTTCACTGACGGCTGGGATGTCTGCCGGGTTACCACAAGATTCACCAGGCAATGCATCTGGAGAAAGTGGCTCACCTTCACGACAATTTGGATTCGCCCAAACCGGGTTAGGCAGGTCACCGTAGAAAGTCCAGTTACCCGCTTCATCGACACTGGCTTCAGCGGTAGCACTTGGATTTACACCAGTGAGACCACCACCCCAGGCAATGCCCAGCTCTTCAGACAGTTCCTCGTCACTGACATCGTGCATAATGAAGTAGACTTGTCTTTCATTACCGCCAGCATCGACATTGGTAGCTGTTCTCAGTTCGAAAGTGATCGCGCCACGTTCGTTATCCGGGATTTTGCCATCAGGCATGGTGTGAGATAGTCCATCACCGATGAACTCGTCATTAACAGTGTTACCACCGGATGTAGTCTGAAGATCAGATACAGCGATTGGAGTTGAACCCAGACTATTGATGGTTACACCATCCCTGATCCATACGGACAGCGAATCAAGTTCAATACCACCGTCAAGACCAGTGCCATCACCTTCACGGAAAGTCGGCAGCGCCACAGAGTCAACATAGCTCACACCGTCCCAGGTAGGCAGTGGTGTAGGCATCAGCTTGACCTGACCCGGGTTCTCGATATCCCAACGCAACAACATGG
>Ga0316193_10001258_pt1 | contig 16918 bp, 11 predicted proteins | sample MerIslsedime2_MG_FD_207735 | JGI IMG/M metagenome (GOLD analysis project Ga0316193, IMG submission 207735) | Coastal sediment microbial communities from Maine, United States - Merrow Island sediment 2 | ecosystem: Environmental > Aquatic > Marine > Coastal > Sediment | place: USA: Maine... | reverse complement strand
GTCGATGGCGATTTCGATCACCGTGCCGTCGCCGGGGGGGTCGTTGGCCGCTTTGAAGAGCCGTCCAAGGACCTCGGTCGTGTCCTTGACGGAGGGCTCCGGCGGCGCCGGCGTTGTCGCGGCTTCTCGTAGGAGCCGCGCTTCCGCGAGATTCGGATACGAGCTCACCCCGGTGATGGGATCGCGGTGGGTGGCCACCGCCTTTTCGCGATCCGAGAGCGATCGGTCGAGCTCGCGGGCGATGGTGCCGGCGAGCAGCGCCGCAGCCATGCCGCCCGCGGCCTCGATGGCCTGGAAGTGCCCCCAGGCTGCCGCGGCGAGCTCGTCGGTGAGCTTCTCCAGATACCACGATCCGCCGCCCGGGTCGATCACCCGGCCGAGGTGGCTCTCCTCGCGGAGAATGGTCTGGGCGTTGGTCGCCATTCGGCGCCCGAGTTCATCCGATTCACCGATGGCGGTGTCGAAGGGCAACACCGTCAGGATGTCGGCGCCGCCCACTGCGGCGGCGAATGACCCGACCGTGGTCCGGAGCATGTTGACCCAGGGATCTCTGGTGGTCAGGCCTCGGGGCGAGGTGACGGCGTGGATCGGGGCGGCCCGGTCTTCAGCGGGGGCGCCGCAGGCGTCGGCCGCTCGGGCCCAGATTCGGCGCATGGCGCGCAGCTTGGCCGCTTCCAGAAAAAGATCTCTGCCGATGGCGTGGCGGAAACCGATTTGACGGCACGCGGCGCCCGGCTCGAAGTCGTGGTCGGTGAGAACCCGCAGGTACTCGATGGCGGTGGCCAGGGCGTAGGCCAACTCCTGGACCGCATCGGCGCCCGCCATATGGTAGGGGAGGGTGCTGACGGTGATGGTGCGGACGGTGGGGGTGTGCCCGTCGCTCCAATGGGTCTGTTCAGCCAGGAGCTCCAGACTGCCTGCAAGCCCGAGCGCGAGCCTTCCGTCATCGGCGAGAGCGCCGAGAGGATCGCAGTCGATGCTGCCCGAAAGCTCTCTCGGATCGACCCCGTGGCGGCGTGCGGCGGCGATGAAGATCGCGGCCACCGAGGAGAAACTCCCACCCGCGCTGAGGTGGATGGGGGTGTTCGACAGATTCAGGTGCTCGAAGAACGGGTCGAGGTCGCGCTCATCGGTGAGATGGATGCCCGCACTTTCGGTGGCGTCGGCATCGCCGGTTCGGGTGGCCCGGTCGAGGACCAGCCAAACGGAGTCGGACCCTCGCGCAAGGTCTTTCGCCGCCCACCGGGCGGCGACATCGGCGTCGGGATGAGCCACCTGCTGACAGACCTGGCAACCGTCGAGCCCCGGGCCGATCGCGGTGCGACCGCGGACAAAGGGCTGTTGGCCGGGATAGCCGGGATCGGAGGTCGCATCATCGGCGGTGGCGAGGGGAGCGATCTCGAGACCATCGTGGGTGCGGATCGTCAGGCGCTCGAGCGGTTTGCCCTTGAGGCTGGCCTCGGCGATCCGACGCCAGTCCTCGATGGTAGGTTGAGGAAAGAGCTCCGACAGGGGCGGAAGCTCGGTGAAGGTGGGGTCCGATGATGCCATGGTTCCTCCGGGTGGGGAGTCCACCCGGGGATATGCTACCGCAGTCCCTCTTGAGCGGCGCCGGCCGTGGGAGATCTCCGGTCAGGGATCGGACTCTTCCTCAGTCGCCCTCGAAGAGGCGGGAAGAAAAGAGATGCATCCGGGCCAGGCGATAGCTCAGGGCCGTGCCGAGGCAGCCGAATCCGTACTTCACCGAACGGAAGAAGTTGATCGACGAAGCATCGGGGGCGTACCGGGTCGGGCAGCTGATCTCGGCGATGAAGTACCCCTTCCAGAGGATCTGAGCCAGCATCTGGTTGTCGAAGACAAAATCGTCCGATCCCCGATCGACGGGCAGATCCTCGAGCAACTCCCGTGAAAAGGCACGGTACCCGGTGTGAAATTCCGACAACTTTGCGTTGATCAGGATGTTCTCGAAGAGGGTGAGAAACCGGTTCGAGACGTAGCGCCACAGGGGCATTCCCCCGAGCAGTGCGCCGCCTCCGAGGATGCGCGAGCCGAGAACGCAGTGGTAGACCCCGTTTCCGATCAGCGCGACCATGGCGGGGATCAGCTTCGGGGTGTACTGATAGTCCGGGTGGACCATGATGACAATGTCGGCGCCCTGCTCCAGCGCCAGCCGATAGCAGGTCTTCTGGTTCGCGCCGTAGCCGAGGTTCTTCTCGTGAATGACGACCAGGGTGTCGTCGAGGTTTCGAGCGATGTCAACAGTTCGGTCTTCGCTCGCGTCGTCGACCACGATCACCAGATCGACAACACCCTGCTCGAGCACCTCGCGGTGGCAGGACTCGAGGGTCCCAGCCGCGTTGTATGCGGGCATCACAACGACGACGCGTTGACCATTGAACATCATCTCTCCCGGTTCAGGGATTCTCCCCATCGCTGACGGGGCCCGCGCTTTCCGGCGACTCCAAGAGCTTCTCGATCTGCTGATTCCGTGGGTTCTCGGGCTCGAGCTGCATGGCTCGTCCAAGAGTCTGCACCGCTTCGTCACGCCTGCCCGAATCCATCAGGGCGAAGGTCAGCCCCCTCCATGACGGAGCGTGTCCGGGATCGATGGTGGTCGCGCGACGAAAGCTCTCGATGGCGAGATCGAAGTGACGGAGCCCCATCTGTGCCAGCCCGCAGTTGAAGTGAATGTTGAGGTCGGGGGATCTGGCTGTCTCGGGCGTGCACAGCACCTCGGCGGCGGCATCCGGCTCCTGCCTTCGCAGGAGCTCGACCCCAAGGTTGTTGCGTGCCGGAATGTGGTCGGGATCGTCGGCCAACACCTCACGGTAGGCCTGGAGTGCCTGCTCGATGTCGCCGAGATCTCGATAGGCATTGCCCATGTTGAAGAGGACGAGGGACAGATCCGGTCGCAGTTGACGGGCCAGCTTGTAGGCCTCGAGGGCCTCTTCGGGTCGCCCCATCGCCATTTGTGACTTGCCCAGCAGGACGGCCGCAGCGTGGTGGTTCGGGTTGAGCTCCAACGACCTCTTCGCATGGCGGGCGGCCTCATTCAGTCGGCCGCTGTCGATAAGAATTTCCGAGTAGTTCGTGTGGGCCACCCAGTTGTTCTCCGTCGCTTCGAGGGCCTGACGGTACAAGGTCTCGCTGTTCGCCCAGGTCGCGGTCTGCCGCCAGGCCAGAGCCGCGAACAGGATCAGAACAACCACGAGTGTCGTGGTGACCGCGAAACGCAGCTGTGGCCGGTGGGTCACGAGGTCGGCGAGCCCCCACGCCAACATCAGCCACAGACCGATCTGCGGAAGGTAGGAGTATCTGTCGGCCATGGCCTGGGAACCCACCTGGACGAGCCCGATCACCGGCAGCAGGGTGCCCAGAAACCAAAACCAGCCGACGGCCAGATAAGGACGTGGACGAATTTGCCGCAGCACGGCTGCGGTTACGGCGATCAGGATCGCCCCGGCTGCCGCTGCCAACCACCAGGGGGTTCCGTTGACCGGGTGCGGATAGAAGACCGCGAGATTGGTGGGGAAAACAGATTTGACGACATAAGCGACCCATGCGACCAGTGCGTTGCTGAGGCGAGCCGTGAACGGCAGCTCCGGCAGGCCACCGAGGGCGCCGCGCTGGGCGATGACCGTGACCACACTCGAGGCCAGGGCCATCACCACCAACGGCAGCTTTTCGAGGGCCAGGACGAGACCACGCCTGCGCACGACTTCGGCGACACCGGGATCGGGTGAAGGCTCGCCGAGCTGAAACCGGTGCAGGGGCCAGAGATCGAGGAGGAGCAGAACGAAGGGCAGGGTCACCAGCATCGGTTTGGCCATCAGGCCGAGGGCGAAGACGGCCGCCACCACCAGGTAGCGTCCGACCCCCGGACGTTTGACATACCAGGTCCAGACCAGAAGAACGGCCATGCAGAGCATGACTGACAACACGTCCTTCCGTTCGGCGACCCAGGCGACGGACTCGGCCCGCAACGGGTGAATCGCAAAGAGCGCCGCCACCAGCGTGCTCGGCCAAACCGATCCGGTCATGCGGCAGAAAGCGACGAAGAGCAGGACGACGGCGACCGCGTGCAACGCCATGTTGGTGAGGTGGTGCTTGCCCGCGTCGAGTCCGAAGAGCTGGCAGTCCACCATGTGGGAGATCCAGGTCAGAGGATGCCAGTTGTTTGCGTGGAAGGAGGTGAAGGCCCAGCGCAGCCCTTCGTCGGTCAGACCCTGCATGACCATCGGGTTTTCGGTGACGTAGGCCGGATCGTCATAAGTGACGAAGTTGAAATCGCCCGATTGGGCGAAGACGATCACCACGGCGAGCACCAGCCCGGCAGCCGTGACGGCGATCGTTCGCGGTGTCGGCGAGATACGGCCACGGGGCTGAACCTGCCCCGATGCAGTTCGATTGGGTGCGTTGCGTTTCTTTCGGTGTCGCCGGTTCTTACCCATGGCAGGATTCTAACCCGGACAATTCATGAGCTGTCGGCTGCGGCCGACGATGCATCCGCGCCAGGCGCGCTTTCTCACCTTGGGGTGCTCACCTCGGAGCGAAGCGGAGAGACGCAAGCCGCGGGGCGGTGCCAGCGAACGTATCGACAAGTACGCCTCCGCGCCCCAAGGTGAGAATGCCCACCTGACATCGGCGCCTCGTCGCCCTCGCGGCGAAACCTCATGAATTGTCCGGGCTAACCGGTTCCCCGGACCTCGACCGATCGGACCGGTCGGATTCTCCTACGCTGTCAGATCTCCGGCGTGTGCGGTGGCAGCCAACACGACACAATGGTCCCACCGCCCGAGCGCTGCTGGAGGCTGATGCGTCCTCCGTGACCCTCGACGATCTCGCGGCACAGGGCGAGACCGAGGCCGCTGCCGGTCTTCTTGGTGGAGTAGAAGGGCAGCAGGGCGCGCTTCATGGTCTCCTCGTCCATCCCGCGGCCACGGTCGAGGACCTGGAGGCAGGCACCGCCATCGGCCGGTTCGACGACCCGGATGGCGATCTCGGGCTCGATCTCCGAGGCCTCGACCGAGTTCTTGAGCAGGTTGACCAGGAGCTGGCGGAAATGTGCGCGATCGACCCATACCGGTCGGGACGGGAGGGATCCGGCGATGGCGACGCCGGGGAATTCGTCGAGATTGTCGAAGAGTTTCTCCCAACTCGACTCCTCCCGGCGCGGCGCCGGCAGCCGCGCGAACCGGGCGTAGCCGTCGATGAAGTCCTTGAGATGCCGGATGCGCTCCCGGATGGTGGCGAAGACCTCGTCGGCACGGTCGGCGTGTTCCGGGCGCCGGTTGATGAGCTCGGCGGAGTGGACCAGCGACGACACCGGGGCGAGGGAGTTGTTGAGTTCGTGTGAGATGACCCGGATGACCTTCTTCCAGATGGCGGCCTCCTGGCGGCCGAGTTCGGCCGTCATGCGGTAGAGCAGCACCAGGATGTGCGTCCGGCGGTTGAGCATGAATTCGCGGCGTGACAGGTGGTAGGTCTCCAGCCCCTCGTCGTCGCGGACCGAGAAGACGCCGTCGCCGTCGCGGGCGAGGATGTCGCGCATCTGGGGCGGGCAGTTCCGAGAGATGTCTTCGGTGAACCGCCGGCCCTCGAGGCGGGCGCCACCGGTGAGGAGCCGCCGCGCCTCCACGTTGGAGAAGACGACGCGGTCGAGAGGGTTGACCAGAACGATGGCCACCGGTGAGTTGTCGAGGGCGCTCTCGAGCAGGAGCTCCTTCGACTTGACGGCGAGCCGTTCGTTTCGGAGGGCCTCGCCGACCTCGTTGTACATCCTGGCGAGGTCGCCGAGTTCGTCGCCGCGGTCCGAGGCCAGGCGAACGCTGAAATCGTGGTCGTTGAAGCTCGCGATGCCGAAGTGGAGTCCGTCGATGGTCCGGTCGAGGGGTCGCAAGAGACGGCTGATGAGCCAGGCGCCGAAGGGCAGGCCGATGAGCAGTGCGAGCAGGAAGCCGAGCCAGAGGTCGCCGGTGATTTTCATCATCCCGGCAACGATCATCGCTTCGAGAACGAGGATCAGGAGGACGGCAGCGGTCAGCCGTCCGGCGAGGGAGGAGCGGGAGCGGGGGGGGTGAGGGCTTGAGGGCTTGAGGGCTTGAGGGCTTGGGCCCGTGAGTCGCGAGTCGTGAGTCGTGGATCGTTCGCGGCTCTGATCGCTGGCGTTGGCTGCGGTCCCGGTGCCTGTCTCTGCCCCTGTCCCGGTCCCGGACGGTTTGCCGGTTCCGGTCTCGGTCCCGGACGCGGATTCGGACTCGGGCAGGTCCGTCATGAGTTCGGCGGACGGCTGCGGGGACGGCGTTCGAGCTCGATCCCGAGCCGGTCCATCTTGCGGTAGAGCGCCTGTCGGCTGATGCCGAGCTCATCGGCGGCGTGCGCGATGACGCCCCGATAGTGATCGAGGATCGCGATGAGGCGCGCGCGCTCGGCCCGAGTGGTGTCGTCCAGCTCGTCGAGATCGTCCCGGTCCGAGCCCCCGATTCCCAGATCGGCGCCCCGAATTCGACTGTTCGAGGCGACCACGGTCGCTCGCTGGATTCGATTCTCGAGCTCGCGGACATTCCCCGGCCAGCCGTGGTCGGCGAGTGCCTGGACGGCTTCGCCGGAGAGCTCGAACTCGGTGTCGGGAGCGTGCTTCGACAGAAAGTGGCGGGCGAGCGGCAGCACGTCTTCGGAGCGGCGCACGAGAGGCGGGACCCTGAGCTCAACCACATTGAGACGGTAGTAGAGGTCGTCACGAAACCGCCCCTCGGCAACGGCGGCAGCGAGGTCCGCGTTGGTGGCGCTGATGACGCGTACATCGGCCGAGCGCGCGGTGCTGTTGCCGAGCCGACGGAACTCACCGCTTTGGAGAACCCTGAGGAGCTTGACCTGGCCGGCGAGGGAGAGCCCGTCGATCTCGTCGAGGAAGAGGGTGCCGCCGTCGGCGGTTTCGAAGTGACCGATTCGGCGACCGGTGATCCCCGTGTAGGCGCCGGCCTCGGCGCCGAAGAGCTCGCTCTCCATGAGCTCGGCCGGGATGGCGCCGACGTTGACCCGCACGAAGGGACCGTTGCATCGCGTTGAGTTGGCCTGAACGATCTCGGCGAGCTTTTCCTTTCCCGAACCGCTCGGTCCCATGATCAGGACCGGCGCCGGGGAGTCGGCGACGCTGACCGCGAGAGACACCACATTGTGCATGGCCGGGCTGGAGTACACGATTTCGCAGAGGTCGTGCTCCTCGGCGATGACTTTGCGGAGTCGGCGGTTGTCCCTTCGCGCCCTTCTGAGCTCGACGAGATTGCCGACCGCCTCGACCAGCCGTTCGTCCTGCCACGGTTTCTCGAGGTAGTCGGCGGCGCCGGCCTTGACCAGGTCGACCGCGGCTTCGAGCGACGCCCACGCGGTGATGACGACGATGGGGAGATCGGGGTCGATCTTGCGCAGGGAGTGGAAGAGCTCGACGCCCTCGTCACCGCTCGTCACGTGGGGAGAAAAATTCATGTCCATGACCACGGCGCCGAGGGTCTCGCTGGAGGCGATGCGGCAGGCTTCCTCGGGCGAGGCGACCCCGACGTTCGGAATGTCGTGGAGATCGAAGAGCACACCCAGGGCGGTCACCACCGCCGGCTGATCGTCGACCACGAGGACCCGGAGTTCATCCTTCACGGTGGGGCCATTGTACGTATCCTGCTCGCCGATGTATGGACAATGAATCCAAGTCGGATGATTGGGTGGCTCCGGGTGGTGCGCCAAGGTCTCGTGAGCGGCAAAGTCGTGTTCGAGGGCATCGACGCCGACGGGACGTCGGCGCTACAAAGAACGGGAGATTCGGCCATTTCGTCAGAGTTCAAGGGCGCCTCCTTTTGTAGCGCCCACGTCTCGTGGGCGTCGAAGTCGCAGTCGAGGCGATCGACGCCGACGGGCAGGGCCATGGCGAAGTTTCGAATGAAGTCTGGACGTCGGCACTACAAAGGACCGGAGAACCATTGTGGTGCAGGCTTCCAGCCTGCTCGGTCGTGTTGACGTGGTGGCGAGAGCTGTTCATGTCACACAGTCCTCGTGGTGACCACCGGCGGCACCAGGGTCGCCTGGAAGGCCGGCGCGAGTGCCGCGGCGATCCCGATGATCCACAGAAGACCGATCCCGGCCGCCAGCAGACCCATGTTGAGGGCGGGTGCCCCCGCAAGACTGGCCAGAGCGAAGTTGAGCGCGTATGACAAGAAGACTCCGAGGATGAGCCCGATTCCGGTGATCACCCAGATCTCGGTGACGAAGTACCGCAGAATTTCGCTCCGGGTTGCACCGAGCGCTCGCCGGGTGCCGATTTCCCGAGTCCGTTGGGTGACCGAAAACGAGGTCAGACCGATGATCCCGAGAGAGGTCACGCCCACGAGGAGCAGTGCGAGGACACTGAGCACCTTGACCAGCACCAGTTCGTCCTTAAAGTACCGGCGTTTGTATTCCTCGAGCGCCCTCACGTTCACGATCCTGTCCTTGTTGACTCCTTGGACCGTCGTCTCGAGCTGGTTGAAAACCTGATCGAGGGCACCAGGCACAACCCGGACCAGATAGCGGATCTGGCGAGGGTCGTTGACCGGTCCCGGGCGGAGCATGACCGATTCGGCGACCGTTGACTTGGGCCAGGCGTTGTGCATCTTGGCGATGATGCCGACGATGGTGCCGAAGACCTCACTCGTGTCGACATCGTGAACCGTCCGGCCGAGAGCATCACCGTCAGGAAAGAGCCGGTCCGCGAGCGCTCGGGTCACGAGCACGTTTTCGGGGTCGTTGTCGCCCGGGTGCAGGTCGGATTCCACGAAATCGCGACCGGCCTCCAACTCCACCCCAAGTGCGTCGAGTGCTCCGAGGCCGGTGACGAAGTAGGGTGCGGTCTGTCCTTCGTCGTCGGCGCCGGCCGGCCGCAAGGCCGTGATCGAGCCGCCCCCGGCCAACGGCAGCCAGTCGATCTCGGCGGCCGCCCTGACCCCGGAGAGTGCGCGCAACCGGCGGAGATCCTCCTCTCGAACGGTTTCGAGAAAGGCATCGTCAGCGAAATCATCGGCAAAGGGCTGCGTGGTGACGACGGCGATGTTCTCCTCGTCGAGTCCGGACGGTCGGGTGAGAAGATCTCGCTGGTCGAGGATGATCGCGACACAGTTGACGATGATGGCGAGGGTCAGGGCGACCTCAACCGTGATGAGCCAGAAACGGGTCGGGTTGTGCATCAGGGCGCGTACGATGGGACCAAGCTCCATGGCGGCTTCCTTTCCAGAGCGGACTATTGCAGCTTGAGGTGGATGGCGGGCGCCACCCGACAGATCCGCCACGCGGGGTAGATCCCGGCCACGAGTCCGGCGACCAGTGCGAGCCCGAGACCGGCTCCGATCATCACTAGATCGAGCCCGAACTGGCCATTGTTGTTCAGCAGCCGGTTGATCAACGCGAGAACCAGGATCGACAGCCCGAGGCCGAGAATGCCGCCGATGGCGCCGACGAGTTCGCACTCGACGATGTGTTGGGTGAAGACCGAGAGTCGGCTGGCGCCGAGGGCGCGACGAACGCCGACCTCGGGGGCTCGCGCAAGGAACTTGCCGAGGAGTATCCCGATGAGGTTGACCGCACACACCAGCAGGAAGAGCAACGAGATCACGAGCATCCCGGTTGCCTCCTCCGGCACGACCTCGAGATCATCCATCCACTCCATGACATCGAGGAGGCGATTGTTGAGCGGTCTGGCGAAACGCCCGAGCTTCTTCTGCTCCATGACATAGGCTGCGAGATAGTCGCTGTAGGCCCTTTTCTGGGAGGGAGCGTCGAGCTGGACCCACATCTGGATCCAAACCGCTTCGGAAGCAAGGAAGGTCTCGAAATCGACACCGTCGCTGTCATCCCAGATCCGGAGATTGCCGTCGGTCTGAGCCTCGAAGAGGCGAACGAACTCGAACGGCATGAAGATCGACTCGGGGGGGGAGTTCACGCCGGTTGTGGGGTCGAAGAAACGGGGCGATGGTCGCCACGGTGCGAGGACTCCGGTGATGGTGAAGAGCCGGTCCTCGATCTTGATCGTCTTGCCGACGCTGTTGCCGCCACCGAAGAGCTTCCGGTTGGTCTCCGCATCGATGACGATGACCGGTTCGGGACCGAGATCGGATGTCCGATCCCAACCGCCGCCGAATGCGAACGGCACCTCGAAAAGCGGAAAGAAGTCGGCGAAACACATCCGGACCCGTTCTCGATACGGGCGCTCGCCCTCGCCATCGGGATGGACGGTGAGCGCGGTCACGAACATGCCGCTCTGAAGGGTGGGAATCTCCGAGTCCATGATGCCCTTCATGTCTCGGTAGGTGATCTGAACCGGTGGGATCTCGGGCCGCCTCCTCGAGTACGGCCGATCGGGGTGCCAGCTGTCGATCTCGACATGAAAGAGTCGATGGCTCTTGGATGGAATCGGATCGCCCGAGTAGATGTAGTAGACGGTGACGAATGCCGTCGACACGGCGACGCCGAGGGCGATGGCTATCACCAACAGCGATGACAGGATGGGATTGCGCTTGAGGCTGAGCCATGCGATGCGGATCTGGTAGCCGAGCATCGTCCGGCCCTCACACCCGGTCGGCCACGAGTTGGTCGAGGCTGCCCACGAGCGGCCTCGGTCGATCATCGACCCCGAGATCGATGAGCCGGCCGTCGAGCAGGTGGAGGGTGCGCCGGGCCCGGGCTGCGAGGTCGGGCTCGTGGGTCACCATCACCACGGTGGTGTCCATTTCGTTGATCTTCTCCAGCAGATCCAGAATCTCGTTGGCCATGGCGGTGTCGAGGTTTCCGGTGGGCTCGTCGGCGAGGATCAGGCTGGGGTTCCCCACCAAGGCCCGCGCCACCGCTACCCTTTGTTGTTGGCCGCCCGAGAGCTGGGCCGGGTAGTGCTTGGTGCGGGCGCTCATACCGACAACGTCAAGGACCTGATCGATGGCCTTGCGGCGATCAGCGATACGCATCCCTCGGTAGCGCAGCGGGACATCGATATTGTCGAAGACGTTGAGATCGGGGATGAGGTTGAAGGACTGGAAGATGAAACCGATTTTCCGGTTGCGGATCCGCGACATTTCGCGGTCGGTGAGCTTGCTGACGTCCTCGCCATCGAAGAAGTAGCTGCCCTGCTCGAAGGTGTCGAGCAGACCGGCGATGTTGAGCAGGGTCGTTTTCCCCGACCCCGACGGCCCCATGACCGAGACGAACTCGCCGGCGTCGATCTTCACGGTGAAGTTGGTCAGCGCGTGGGTCTCCACGTGTTGGGTCCGGTAGATCTTGCGGATGCTCTGCATGTCGATCATGGGCGTCTCCTCGGGTTCGGTCTTCGTTGGTCTTCAACGCACCAGCACGCGCCGGGCGCCTTCGAAACGGGTTGTGTCCGAGATCACGATCTCGTCGCCGAGGTCGAGTCCGGAGACGATCTCCACCTCCGAGATGCTCGTCGCCCCGACTTCGACCGCCCGCATCTCGGCCATGCCATCACTGACGACGTAGACATGCCGACCGTTGCTCGCTTCCAGCCAGGGACCGCGAGGGACCGTGAGCACATCTGGTCGGGTCTCGAGCACGACTCGGACGCTGACCCGCTGGTTCTGCTTGAGTCCGCCGGGGATCTCGCCGACAAAAGCCACCCGGCCCTTGACGCGGCTTCCCTCGACCTCGGGCGAGATGCCGACGACCGAGCCGCCGAAGGTCTCGGCGCCGATGGTGATCACCGCCGGTGTCCCCGGGGTGACCTCGTCGGCCAGATTCTCGGCGACCGCCATCTCGACCTCGAGGGCCGAGAGGTCAACGACGGTGACCAGGGCGGCGTTGCGGGCAACCGCCTGGCTGTCTTCGACGTGGATCCGTGAAACCAGACCAGCCACGGGCGCCCTGACCACCAGGGCGTCGACTCGTCTTTGAAGATCCGCAACCATGAGACGCTGCCTTTCCAGGCGTTGGCCGGAATCCTCGATCTCGAAGGCCTGCATCTCGCGCTCGAGCGTTTCGCGTCGCTCGGCCTTGCCGAGCTCGAGGGTGCGCACGGTGACGTCGTCGTGCGCCGTCTCGAGGTCGATCTCGTTGACCAGGCCCAGGTCGAAAAGGCGTTGGGACCGGTCAAGGGCGCGACGTGATGCGGCCAGGCGTACTTCGGCGAGCTCGACGTCCTGTCGGTTTTCGAGCTGTCGCTGCCGGCTGGAGATCCGCAGCCGGTCGTGCTCCGATTTGGTCGCAGCGAGTGTCGCCTTTTCCTGATCGAGCCGGCTTGTGAGCTCGGGACTCTCCACCCCCCCGAGGATCTGACCCTGCTCGACCACTTCGCCTGCCTCGACATCGATAGTGACGATTCCCTGTGCCGGAGAGAATGCGGTGGGGTGGGACCCCGCGACCACGCGACCGTCGACCGCGACTTCACGAATGAGATTCCCGCGATCGACGGTGCCGAGTCGGATCTGGCTTCCGGAGACCGATGTCTCCGATTGCGCCCAGCGGCGGATGGACGGCGCGAGGATGAGCCCGCCGATGATCACGACAGCGGCGGCGGAAGCCACGGTCAGCCACAGCCTTCTTTTCCTGGGTCCATCGTCGATGGGCCGGTCCATGGTCGAGGCGTCGCGGATCATGGGATCTCCTTGTGCATCAGCCCATGAAGTAGCAAGCTGTGTGCCAGACGACCCGATGCCATGGATCGAATTGATTCCATGGGAGATAGCCGAAAATCCAACGGTCAGACGGTGCCCTTTACCCGGACACGTGTCCGCTCGAACCGGACACGCGTCCGGGCCGGGGATGGAGCGGGTTATACTCTCGCGGTCTGGAGGCCCGATGAAATCCCTCGTTCCCATTCTCCTTTTCGTGGCTGTGGTGTGTGCCTGTTTCGTCGACGCCGCCGAACAACCGATTCTGGTTCGGGTCGAGGTCGGCGATCGGATCGAAGCCCGCGAATTGGGACGCATCTTGAACCTCGATGAAAAGACCCGCGGCAACGTGCTTTACGGGTGGGGGACACCGAAGGACATCGAGACGGTGGAGAGGCTCGGCTACCTCGTCGAGGTGGTGCCGCCCGAACCCAAGAACATCGAGGCGCTGACCATGTGCCCGGAGCCCTTCGCCGCGCCATTCCCCTGGGACTGCTATCCGACCTGGTCGCAGTTCGTGACCATGATGAACCACTACGCAACGACCTATCCGGACATCGCGCGGCTGGTCGACCTCGGTCTCTCGGGGGACGGAACCCACGAGCTGTGGGCCCTCAAGATCTCCGACAACCCCGACAGCGATGAGAACGAGCCCGAGGTCCTGTACACGGGGACCATGCACGGCGACGAGATCGTCTGCTACCCACCGACGGTCCACCTCATCGACCACATCCTGTCCAACTACGGTAGCGATCCGCAGATCACCCGCCTGGTGGACGAAACAGTCATCTGGATCAATCCTATGTCGAACCCCGACGGGACCTTCGGTGGCGGAGACAACACCGTTTCAGGAGCGGGGAGATACCTGCCCGCGTCCGGGGTCGATCCGAACCGGAGCTTTCCCGATCCCTCCGTCCCGGAAGACCCTACGACCCCTGGATGGCCCACCGAGGTCCAGGCGATGATGGATCTCGCGGCGGCCGAGCACTTCAGTATCGCCGCCAACTGTCACGCCGGGGCCGAGGTCTTCAACTATCCCTGGGATGTCTGGAGCGTGCGGCCGGTGGACGACGCCTGGTGGATCGCCGCGGGGATCGCCTACGCTACCAACGCCCAGGGGGCGGGCCCTCCCGGCTACTTCACCATGTGCCCGGGTTCGTGCCCCTACCCCGGAGTGACCAACGGCTATGACTGGTACACCACTTCGGGCAACCGGCAGGACTTCATGAACTGGTACCACGGCTGCCGAGAGGTGACCCTCGAGCTCGATGATGCCCAGGGGAGCTTCGATGCGGCCCTGCTCGACGATGCCTTCGAGTGGAACCGACAGGCTCTTCTCGACTACTTCGATCTTGCGCTGACGGGGATCCGCGGTGTGGTGACCGATGCCGTGTGGGGTGCCCCGGTGACCGCCGAGATCCGGGTGGTGGGTCACGACATCGAGAACCAACGAAGCTGGGTCGGCACCGATCCCGAGGTCGGCGACTATCACCGCCTCATCGAGGCCGGGACGTACGATCTCGAGATCAGCGCCCTCGGATTCGAGACCCAGAGTGTCAACGGCGTTGTGGTGATGGAGGGCGGCGACGCCACCGTGGTCGACATTCAGCTGCAGCGGTTGCCGGGTCACGTCGTGACCGGGGTGGTCACCGATGCTGCCACGGGAGAGGGTATCCCGGGGGCTTCGGTGACCGTGGTCGGTACGGGTCTGCCGTCGGCGACAACTGACGGAGCCGGCGCATACACCTTCCCATACGTCTGGGAGGGCACCCACACCTTCCGTGTCGTGGCGTCGGGTTATGGTGTCGTCGAAGCCGATCTGGACATCGGCGCGGGAAGCACCGTCCATGACTTTGCGCTGAGCCTCGTGGTGACCCTTCTCGACCACGACTTCGAGCTCTCCGACGGTGGTTTGAGCTCGTCGGCCGGTTGGGCCTGGGGTTCCGATCCGGCGGTCGGGGCCGCGTCGGGATCGAAAGTCTGGGGCACCGCGCTCGGTGGCGACTACAGCAACAACGTCCAGTGGACCCTTGACATGCCCGCCGTCAACATCCCAGCGGCCGACGGCGCCGAGCTCCGATTCTGGCAATGGTACTCGATGGAAGACGACTATGACGGTGGCAACATCAAGGTGGCCGCCGATGGCGGCGTCTTCAATCTCGCGATCCCGGTTCCGGGCTACACCCACCAGAGTTTGAACGGCCTCGGGGATGAGCCCGGTTTCGAGGGGAGTGCGGGCTGGCACGAGGTGACGGTGGATCTCACCCAGTTCGCGGGCCGGACCGTTGTCATCCGGTGGACTCTCGGTTCCGACCACAGCATCACCGGGCGGGGATGGTACCTCGACGACGTCGCGATCACCGCCTGGGGTGGCAACATCGCGCCGCCGTTTTTCGCCGACGGATTCGAGTCGGGCGCCACCTCGGGGTGGACCGAGACGGTGGGGGAAACTGCGATTGAGGTTCGGCCCGGCCCGACCATGCGACTTCGAGCGGAGTAGAACCGCAAAGACGCAAAGATCATCGCAACTGGATGAGAGCTCTGTGCTTGGCGCAGAGCTCTCATCCGATGGGATGCTTGGCGAACTTGGCGCCTTCGCGGTGAACTCTCTTGCTCCGCCGTGGCGGCCACCATTTCCTTGTGCGCCTTGATCAGGGTCTCGACCACGGCCGGATCGGCGATGCGTGATCGGCGGAGGTGTGTTCGTTGTGGAACGTTCGAGGGAGAGAAAGGAAACTCCTGTCGGAGACGTCCAGGCGATCCGCTCGAGCTCTGTCAAATGGTAAACTCAACAGCGTGAAGAACCTTCTCAGAGAACCCGCTGCACCCTGAGATCTTCCCGTAGGAGGTGCCAGTGAACAAGGAGGACAAGGCGCTTCAGCGTTTGTCAGAGGAACTCGAAGCGGCACAGCAGAGGATCCAGACGCTCGAAGGCCAGCTGGCCAGCCAGAACGAAACCGTTGAGGCTCTGAGTGAAGACCATAGCTTCCGTGCCGCTGTCATCGAGCGGGCTGCCGAAGGAGTTTGCGTCTGTCATGACATTCCGGAATTCCCGTTCATCGAGTTCAGTGTCTGGAATCAGCGGATGGTCGAGATCACCGGCTACTCCATGGAAGAAATCAACGACCGAGGATGGTATCAGACGATGTATCCGGATCCCGACCTTCGGGAGCGCGCTCGCGCTCGAATGGATCGTATGCGGCAGGAAGACGATCTTGATTTCGAACGATGGGAGATCACGCGCGCAAATGGGGAGAAAAGTCCGGTCTCTATCTCGACGTCAGTTATCACCGCGAGGCACGGCTCGGTACATGTGCTGGGCCTGATCCACGATATTTCCGAGAGAGAACGGCTGGAAACCGAATCCATGCTCGCGCGAGTAGATGTGCTCACAGGTGTGAGGAACCGGCGGGGGTTTTTAGAGAATGCCGAGCTTCTGTTCAGGCTCGCCGCCCGTCAGAACCAGCCCGTGACTGTCGCCTACCTCGATGTGGATGATCTCAAGTCGACGAACGACAGGCTCGGGCATGACGAGGGGGACCGGCTGCTCAGAGTTGTGGGCGACGAACTCTCACGCACCTTTCGGTCCTCAGATGTGGTGGGGCGCCTCGGTGGAGACGAGTTTGCCGCCGTCTTGCTTGGTCCGAGTGAATCAGACGTGAACGCGCGCTTTGCCCGCCTCCAGAAACGGCTCATGGAGATCTTTCGGGAGCGTGGATGGAAGACAGGGGTGAGCATTGGCGTAGTCATGTGTACAGGTGCGGAGCCAGATCTGGAGAACGCCATAAAGTATGCCGACACCTTGATGTATCGAGCCAAGAAGAGCGGCAATAAGACCCTGGTGTGCGAGAAGGTGACCAGTCTCGATCTGGAACCCAAGGCTTCGTTCTGAGTGTCCGGGCCGACGAATATGAGGTTTGATTTTAATAGTGCCAGGAGAAACGCAGATCACAATTCTTGGTACGGATGAGGACCTCAGTTCTCCCGTTGCTGCCGGCGGTCCTCCTCCCGCTCCTCGCTGTGTTTCAGCATGTCGGCGGGGTCGTCGATGACCGGAGACTCGCCGAGCGCTTCCCGGTCGAATCCCTCGTCGAAGGGGTCCAACACCCAAAGGAGGTCCCCCTGCTTTGCCGGGGGATTGGTTACTAGCTAACGGCCCAGCCTCTTGCAAAATTCAAGAATCAGGGACCAAGGTCTTCCGACCTTCCTCACCATCAGGCCGGCGAGACGCCGGCCCTACAATGGATCTCAGCCCTTTGTAGTGCTGGCGTCTCGCCGGCACA
>Ga0316193_10001257_pt1 | contig 16919 bp, 13 predicted proteins | sample MerIslsedime2_MG_FD_207735 | JGI IMG/M metagenome (GOLD analysis project Ga0316193, IMG submission 207735) | Coastal sediment microbial communities from Maine, United States - Merrow Island sediment 2 | ecosystem: Environmental > Aquatic > Marine > Coastal > Sediment | place: USA: Maine... | reverse complement strand
CATCAGTTTATTGCAGGCGCGCGCTACGAAGATTACAAGCAGGTCACGGACACGTTCACTCTGCAGCAGCCACCCGAGCCCCTCCCGTCAGAACTTGAGGACTCTGTGGTGTTGCCGAGCGTCGGCTACAACTGGTTTTTCACCGAACGCCAGACCGTCCGCTTCGGCCTGTCGAAGACGGTTTCACGGCCGGATTTCAAGGAAACATCCAACGCACTGTTCTACGACCCGGACTTTGATATCACGGTGCGCGGAAATCCCGATCTTCAGGTGTCTGATGCCATCAATGCCGATGCGCGCTATCAGTTTTACTGGAACGATTTGGACAACCTTAGCGTAGGGGTGTTCTACAAGGAACTGGATCAACCCATCGAGCGCGTCCTTAACGTTGCTTCCGGTACGGTCGGCAACAGCCGAACCTTTCAGAACGCCGACAGTGCAGAGATATATGGCATCGAGTTAGAGGGTCGCAAGGAATGGGGAGTTGGCGACTCGTTGACCAAGTCATTCTTTCTTGCAGGTAACGCGAGCTGGATTGATTCAGAGGTTCAGTTGACCGGGCAGGCTGTGAATACCCGGCCATTGCAGGGACAGCCCGAGTATGTGCTGAACCTGATCCTGGGCTATGACGATATCGACAATGGTCAGGAGTTGACGCTGCTGCTGAATCAGAACGGCGACACCGTTTCTGATGTGGGTATCGATGGTCAGGCAGACATCGTTTTGGAGCCACGTCTGGATCTGACCCTGAACTATCGATGGTACTTCACTGACAGCTGGCAGTTCGTCTTTAAGGGCGAAAACCTGCTTGACGAGCCTGTCGAGTTCACGCAAGCCGGCAAAATTTATCAAAGCTGGGAAACCGGGCGTGAGTTCTCCTTTGGGCTCAACTTTAATTTCTAACAACCTACTGACACTGATTGCAACAAATTGCACGACGCAAATGACTATTAATAGGAGTAAGACAATGAAACAAGCAAGACAGTTGCTGATGGCAGCAACAACCATTGCCCTGGCGGGTCTCTATGGTTGCGGCAGCGGTGGTGATGACACCACGATAAACTACACTAGCGGAGGGGGCTCAACCCCGCCGCTCACTGGCGGCACCGGTGGTCCATCAACCTGCCCGGCGTGGATTACCCAGGCTCGCTCGAAGATTGACAACATGAATGTGTGTCAATTGCCAGGCCGAATCCTTGAAAGCCGCGTGCTGACGCGCGATACCCTGTGGTACATGGCAGGTACCGTAAAAGTCGGTAACGGTGACGCAGACATGTCAGCGACTCCGGGAGTTCTGGCGGATACGACCGCGGTTGTTAATGCAACACTAACAATCGAGTCGGGCACCGAAATATTGGGTGAGACAGGTAGCTTCGCCAATATGGTTATTACCCGTGGTTCGAAGATCGACGCCGTCGGCACGGCTGCTGAGCCGATTATTTTCAGTTCTTCGGATGCTGGTTATGATGGTTCGGGTGAGTGGGGCGGTTTGATTCTCCACGGTTATGGGGTACACAATAAATGTATCGCCGCACCTGGCCCATGCAATGTTGATTCCGAAGGTAACTCCGGCAAAGCGGGTGGCTACGACAACACCGATAACAGCGGTCGGCTGCGTTACGTTGTGGTCACGGAAGGTGGCTATGAGTTCACATCCGGTAACGAGATCAATGGTATTTCCTTTGTTTCGGTGGGCTCGGGGACGGAGATGTCCTATATCCAGGTCAACAGCAACGCCGATGATGGGGTTGAGTTCTATGGCGGCGATGTCAACGGCAAGTATCTGGTCCTGACCGGCAATCGCGATGATTCGGTTGACTGGGACGAAGGCTGGCAGGGAAATCTGCAGCACGTGCTGGTTATTCAGGAAGATGCCCCTACCACAGCTGGTAACGCGATCGAGGCTGATACTGAGGGGTCGCTTGCTCTGGGTATCTATTCTACGCCGACGATTGCAAATGCGACCTTCATCGGTGGCGGCGAGCAAACCACGCTCTGGGTATTCAAAAAATCTACCGGTGGTTTTCTGCTGAATTCGCTCGGCACATTTGCGGATACGGCCGGGACTACCTGCGTTGATGTGCCCGACCTCGGTTCCGAAGCCAATATTGGTTCCGGATTGCTGGATTTGAACAATATTATTTTTGGTTGTGAATTTTTTGGCATCGATGCCACAGATGACACGCTAAATGATGCAACCGTTACAAAGGTCTTGGATACTCGTCTTGATGTTAACTACGCATCGCAAAATGCTCGTGCCTCCGGCGTTCCTCTGGATGTGGCGGGCTTCAATGCAGGCAATCCAGCCAGTACAGCCGACGCAGCCTTCTTCGATGACACTGATTATATCGGTGCGGTTGACCCGGCAACCACCGGTGCCGCCTGGTTCGAAGGCTGGACGATTGAAGGCTCACTCTAGCAACAGGTAGGTTTTGCAGGGGTCTCTTCAGGCCTGCAAACCGACCCTCTGCAGTTCGCTGCAGAGGGTTTTTTCATGAAAGCTTCACGCAACTGCAAAGCCACTGTCACAAATTTTTCTGATGATACGCACGTGCCTGAAAGCGGGCGCAATCAAACAAGGAGAAATATCATGATAGAAGTAACATTCCGTAGGCGCATGACTTTAGTCGTCGTAGCTACGGTGGGCATGCTCACTGCAGGTGTTGCCGGTGCCGGTGATCTGAATTATGCGGAGCAAGCCTATAGAGACGAGTTGAATCGGTGTGTCGCTTTGCTGCGGCCGGCTATGCCAGTGACTGGCGTTCGTAAGATCACCTACGAAGTGCAGGAGATCGAATTACGTGGTCCCTGGTATCAGTTCGAGATCAGTGTTTCCGTTGAAGATGAGAGCGGCGCTGTCCGGATTGGTGGCTACAGAGTAGGTTGTAAATCCAACCGCTGGATCGATTCATCAACGTTGCAGGCACGGCGTAATGTGCAGTCGTTGCCATTGACAAAGGAGCTGCTGGCAAGCGAATAGCAGCGCAGGCAATAAATGACGGTCTGTCGGAACAGGCCAGATGTTTAAGGGATTTGGGGGTTAGCCCCATTTTTTTTGCCTGCGATAAATGGCTGTAACCAGGGTCAGACCCCAGATCTGTGGTTTGAATTGAGCTCCTCAATAGTGACTACGGCCTGGTGCCTGCGGAGCAAACCGCGTGTATTGCGTCAACTTCAGCTGTCATAAACCTTTAATAAAACTGTCATATTTGAGCCATATTTGCGGCGCAAAATGGCGGCGTAATTAATATAAAGAGATGAAGAAATGAAACGCAATAGGGCGTCGAGTAAGGCAGCCAGGGTTGCCCGCTACACCAGGAAAATAGCCACGGCCAATACGGCCATTGAACGGCCGGCCAAGAACAGTCGGCTCAAACAACTATTCGGCATGCAAAATAAACTGCCCCCGGAGCCTGGCTGCAAATTGGCACGCGCCAGCAAGTTCTGCGATAACGTGCAGTTGATCAGCTACGTCAACTATGTCATCGGCAACATGAATCGTGCCGCCGGCAGCAAGGCGCTTCCTGCGCCGCGCCGCGAGCGACGTTTTGATTTCACTTTGCGATGTCTGGATGACGTGCCGAAAATACACTAGCGTAAAATCGGGGTTAGACCGCGATTTTTTCTGTCAGTCGCCCGCTGCATTGGCATGTTGCCGGCAGTTGTCGGTGTGTTCGAGCTGGCGGGCGAGGTCACGCAGCGCGGTGCGCATCCCTTCCGCCAGCATCGGGTGATAAGCTGGCAGCGCGAGAATGTTGAGCAAGGGCGAATTCAACTCGCGGGGAGTGGCAAAGCTTACCGTCTAGTGCCAGCAACACCTGAAACGTGGGCCGAGAAAGCCGACCGCTGCCACAACCTAAGCTGCAGCGAGTTTTTACACTGACCCCATAAATTCATAAATTTTGGTGTCTGCCCCGTTATCCGTAGCATAATAGTTGTGTGCTGGCGCGCATTGGGTAGTGCGAGCCTGATTTTTTCTCACCAGTTGTTGTATCCGATGTCGCGTCGGAACCAAGGGAGCGTTTGCTCTGAAGGCCCTGTTTCGAAATCTGCTGAGTAATCTAAGCGACCTCGCGCCGCTGGTCTTCGTTATCGCGTTCTTTGAGCTGGCCGTGGTGCGCCAGCCGATCCCCAACCTGTTCGACTTGCTGGTGGGTTTCGTTCTGGTGCTGGCGGGTCTGACACTCTTTATAAGAGGTCTGGAACTCGGGTTGTTTCCGCTCGGTGAATCCATGGCTCATGCATTCGCGCGCAAGGGCTCGGTCGTCTGGTTGATCGTGTTCGCCTTTGCGCTGGGATTTGGCACCACCGTGGCTGAACCGGCGCTGATTGCTATTGCCGAGGAGGCTTCCGAAATTGCCGCCGCGGCCGATGTGGTGGCTGATACCGATGCAGCACGTGAATCCTACGCCTTTGGCCTGCGGCTTACGGTGGCGGTTTCGGTGGGGATCGCCATTGTGCTTGGTGTCATTCGTATTCTTAAGGGCTGGCCGATTCACCTCATGATCGCTGCCGGCTATATGCTGGTCGTGCTGATGACGGCGATAGCCCCACGCGAGATCATCGGCCTGGCGTATGACTCGGGCGGTGTCACCACCTCGACGATCACAGTGCCACTGGTCACCGCACTCGGCGTTGGGCTGGCCTCATCGATCAAAGGTCGCAACCCCATGCTTGATGGGTTCGGATTGATCGCTTTTGCTTCGCTCACGCCAATGATTTTTGTGATGGCTTACGGGATGCTGATCTGATGCCTGCATTCTCCGTATTTATCGATGTATTTCTGGCAACGCTACGCGATGTGCTCCCCATCGTGACCATCCTGGTGTTTTTTCAATTCGCCATCCTGCGTCGGCCGCTAGCCAACCCGCGCAAGCTGCTGACCGGTTTTGTTTATGTACTGATGGGGCTGGTGTTGTTTCTGATCGGCCTGGAACAGGCACTGTTTCCTATGGGGCGACTTATGGCGGCGCAGTTCACCAGCCCAGAATTTGTGGGGGCAGCGCCGGGCGAAGCCGTCGACTGGACTCGTTACTACGGTGTTTACGCGTTTGCGTTTGCGGTGGGCTTCAGTACCACTGTGGCCGAACCCGCGTTGATTGCTGTAGCGCTCAAGGCCGCCGAGTTATCCAATGGTGCAATCAGTTCCTGGGGGCTGCGGGTTGCCGTAGCGATTGGTGTGGCCATCGGCATTTCGCTCGGGTGCTTTCGCATCGTGACGGGTATCCCGATTCACTACTTTATTATCAGTGGCTACGTGGTTGTGGTGGTACAGACTTTTTTTGCGCCGCGGATGATCGTGCCGCTGGCTTATGACTCGGGTGGCGTGACCACCTCCACAGTAACCGTGCCGCTGGTCGCAGCGCTTGGTCTCGGGCTGGCTGAGAACGTACCGGGTCGCAGCGTGCTCATCGACGGATTTGGCCTTATCGCATTTGCCAGTTTGTTTCCGATCATGTCGGTGATGGCCTATGCACAGATTGCACAGTGGCGGAGTAAACGCGTCCGTACACCAACAAAAAGGAAAGAAGGAGAAACAACATGAGATTTAAACTGATCGTGGCCTTCGTTGAGGATGCCGTAACCGAGGATGTTGCCGAAGCAGCCAAGGCCGCCGGAGCAACCGGCTGCACGCGCATCTACAGTGCCAGCGGCGAAGGCGCAGAGGCAACGAAGACTTTTCTAGGGCTCACCTTAGAGACCCAACGAGATGTTTTGCTGCTGCTCGTCGAGGAGCATCACGCTCGCCACATACTGGAAGCGATAGGGGAAGCCGGGCAGTTTGATGAAACATCCGGCACCGGTATCGCGTTCCAGATTGACGTAGAGGACGCTATTGGTGTGGCGCACCAGGCAGAAATTATCAAGCCAACGTTAAAGGAGGCGGGGTTATGAACGAAAAAACTAAACTTACTGTCGTAGATATTATGAGTACGCAGTATCTGCACCTGCCGGGTATGGCCACGGTGGCAGAAGCCATTCGGGATATGTCGGCAGCCAACGCACACTCAGTGCTGGTTGATAAGCGCAGCGATGATGACGAGTACGGTATCGTGCTGACCTCCGATATCGCCAAGCACGTGCTAGCTAAAGACCGCTCGCCGGAGCGGGTCAATCTCTACGAAATCATGACCAAACCCGTGCTGTCGGTAAGGCCCGGCATGAGCATTCGCTACTGCGCACGCATGCTAGAGCATTTCGGTATCTCCACGGTGCCGGTCGTCGAGAACGGTGCAGTTCTGGGTATAGTGACCTACGATGTGCTGGTGCTGAAGGGGCTCGCGACCCAGGCCTGATGTGCAGCCTGATGTCTGACCCCATAAATTATAAGTAGTTTTGCGAATTGTTGGATTTGCGAATTCGCGTAACCGTAACCGGATGTCTGAGCGTAATTCTACCTCTTCCGCTGCCGAGCAAAATGCCACGGAGAGCTGGCATGTTTATAGTGAAGCCGACACATTGCAGCGGCTCAATGTCGGCGAGAGTGGGCTGACGGGCAAAGAGGCGGCGGAACGGCTGACGCGATTCGGGCGTAACCGGCTGCCCGAAAAAAAGCCCGCCACATTTATCCAGATTTTTGCGCGCCAGTTTATTAACCCGCTGATCTATGTGTTGGCCGTGGCCGCTTGCCTGGCCGCGTTGACGGGTGAGCTTAAAGATGCACTTTTTATTCTTGCCGTCCTGCTCATCAATGCGTTGCTCGGAAGCTATCATGAAACGCGCGCCGAGAAGAGTAGCCAGGCCCTGCAGAAGCTGCTGCGGATCCGGGCTACCGTATATCGCGACGGCGAAGCCGCAGAGATCGATGCGGAAGAACTCGTGCCGGGCGATCAGGTCTGGCTCGAGTCCGGCAATCGCGTGCCGGCTGATATGCGCCTGTTCGGGGCGCGCGGGCTGCAAGTCGATGAATCGCTGTTAACAGGTGAGTCGTTACCCGTATCCAAAAAGCCGGCATGGCGGGGCGAAGAGAACACGCCACTCGCTGATCGTCAAAACATGGTTTTCGCCGGCTCGATGGTCGCTCAGGGGCGCAGCACGGGCGTCGTTGTGGCGACCGGCAGCAGCACCGCGGTCGGGCAGGTGGCCACGGCTGTTCTAGGCATCGATTCGAGCAAGCCGCCGCTCGTCGAACGCATGGAGCAGTTCAGCAAGAAGATCGGCATCGCGGTCATTGTCGCCGCTGTATTTGTTGGCGTTCTCGGAGTGCTCGTTCGCGGCTACGGGATCAGCGAGATGATCATGTTCGCTATTGCGCTTGCCGTCTCGGCGATTCCCGAAGGGCTGCCGGTTGCGCTGACCGTTGCGCTAGCCGTGGCCAGCTACCGGATGTCGCAGCGGGGCGTCATTATCCGGCGGCTTGCCGCCGTCGAAGGCCTTGGCAGCTGCACCCTGATAGCCAGCGACAAGACCGGGACGCTCACGGTCAATGAGCTAACGGCTGTTGAGATTCGCATGCCCGACGGGCAGGTATTTTCTTTATCGGGGCAGGGGTTTTCGCCTGACGGTGAGGTGTTGCTTGACGACAGACCGGTCGACATCGCGGCGTGCCCGGAATTAGAAGAATTGCTGCGCGCGGCCACGTTGTGCAATGAGGCCGATCTGCACCGCCGCAATGGAGAATGGACTTGGCGCGGTGATCCCACCGACATCGCACTGCTTACAATGGCGCACAAGGCTGGGTTAAAACGCGAAAGTATTCTTGCACAGCATCCGCAGGTTGCAGCGATTGCCTTTGAGCCGGAATACCGATACGCGGCCAGCTTCCATTCCTTTGGCGCAGCCACGCAGGTTTTTGTGAAGGGCGCGCCAGAGCGAGTTGCGGCCATGTGTGCCGACCCCGATGCGGCAGCGGCAATTCTCGAGGAAGCCGAATCGATGGCGGCGGAGGGTTATCGCGTGCTTGCCTTTGCGCAGGGTGAACTGCCGGAGGCCATCGATCCGGCCAGCACCCCCGCGGAGCCGGAAAATCTAAATGCGCTGGGCCTCGTGGGTATGATCGACCCCTTGCGGCCGGGCGTGCGTCAGGCTGTAGCAGAGGCGGATGCAGCAGGCGTTCGAACCATTATGGTGACCGGCGATCACCCGATCACGGCCCAAGCTATCGCCCGCGATCTGGGTCTTGCTAACCGGAGCTCGGAGGTTGTCACTGGCGCTGATCTTCTTGCGTCTGATCCGGCGCAGCTCGCCAGCCTGTGCAGCGAAGCAAAAGTTTTTGCGCGCGTATCGCCCCAGCAGAAAGTGCAGGTTGTGGAGGCCGCCCGCTCGGCGGGGCACTATGTGGCCGTTACCGGCGATGGTGTCAATGATGCGCCCGCGCTGCGGGCCGCCAACATCGGGGTTGCCATGGGGCGGGCCGGCACGGACGTTGCCCGGGAGGCGGCGGAACTGGTGATCACCGACGATCACTATGCCACGATTGTTGCGGGCATTGAGGAAGGGCGAATTGCTTACGACAACGTGCGTAAAGTTATTTACCTGCTTATTTCGACGGGCGCCGCCGAGGTCGTACTGGTCGCGCTGGCCATTTCTTTTGGTTTGCCGTTACCCCTGTTGCCGGCACAATTGCTATGGCTCAACCTGGTGACGAACGGTATTCAGGATGTCGCGCTCGCTTTTGAGAAGGGTGAGCCGGGTGTTCTAAAGCGTCCCCCGCGCCCGCCCAGTGAAGGTGTATTCAACCGGCTAATGCTCGAGCGCACGCTGGTTGCTGCAATTGCCATGGGCAGCATCGGGTTCGTAGCTTTTCGCTGGATGCTCGAGCAGGGCTGGAGTGAAACATCGGCGCGCAACAGCCTGCTGCTGCTCATGGTGCTATTCGAGAATGTGCATATATTCAATGCTCGCTCGGAACTGACATCGGCGTTCCTGATCTCGCCGCTCCGGAGTCCGCTGCTGATGGGTGGTGCGCTGGTCGCGTTTCTGGTGCACGTGTCCATGCTGTACCTTCCCTGGGGCCAACAACTTTTGGGTACCGCTCCGGTGCCGACTGAAGTTTGGGGCGTGCTCATAATTCTGGCGCTGTCTATTCTGCTGGTGATGGAATTGCACAAATGGTATTGGCAGCGTTTCGTGCTGCGCGCTGCGAACAAATAACTTTCCCACCAGCAGGTGGAGCGTCATACTGGCCTGCGGCAGCTATACTGAGCTAAGTTTTTACTGACCCGGTTGGCCCCAGCGATGCAACTACCTGAATTCGAATACCTGCGACCCAAGACCCTGGCTGAGGGGCTGGCGGCCCTGGCCGAGCATGGCCCGGATGCCCAGATCATGTCGGGCGGGTCGGATCTCCTTATTAATATGAAGTTTCGGCTGGATACGCCGAAGTTCCTGGTGAGCTTCAATGACGTGGCTGAACTGAAGGCCGTTGAAAGCCTGCCGGATGGCGGTATGAGTATCGGTGCCGGGTGCACGCTGACACAGCTGGCCGATAGTGAGGCGTTAAAAGAAAAGTATCCCGCTTTGCATGCGGCTGTGTTCTCGGTGGGTTCCAAACATGTGCGCAACGCTGCAACGCTGGGCGGCAATATCTGCCTCGACACGCGTTGCTGGTACACGAACCAGTCTGAGAGCTGGCGTGAGACCCGCGACGGGTGTTTCAAAACCGACACCGAGCTGTGCCATGTGATCAAGGGGGCGGACAAGTGTCACGCCATTAACAGTTCCGACTCGGCACCGGTGCTGATGGTGCTTGGCGCTGTCGTGGTGCTGGCGAGTGCGCAGGGCGAACGCGAAGTGCCGATGCTTGAGTTTTATAACAACGACGGCGTTGATCACACGGCGCTTAAGTCCAGCGAGTTTCTGGCCCGGGTGGTGCTGCCAAAGCCCACAGGGCGGAGTGTCTACGCCAAGCTCGCGCAGCGCGATGGGCTGGATTTTGCGTCGGGCACCTTCGCAGCGGGCATCACCGGTAGCAATGAGCAGCCCGAGTCGGTGTGCCTGGTGATGGGGTCTGTCGGGCCCGAACCGAAAGTGCTGCATGAATCCGCCGAGATCATCATGAATCAGGGCCTGAACGATGCAACCATCGAGGCCGCAGCACTCGCCGCCCGTGGATCGCTGGGCGAGGTGACGAATCTGTTCACGCCGTCGGGTTACAAGCGGCGGCTCGTGAAGGCATTGGTTAAAGACGCGCTGAACGAGCTGCGCGAGCAGGGAAATTAAAGACGATGGCTAAACAACTGATCACACTCACGGTGAACGGCGACGAACACGAACTCGCCGTCGCACCTTATCAAACATTGCTGGAGGTGCTGCGCGACGAGCTCGGGCTGATTGGCACGAAGCGTGGCTGCACCGCCGGCAGTTGCGGTGTTTGCACGGTTAACGGCGAGAAAGGTGAGGCGGTGTTGTCCTGTTGCGCGCTGGCGGTCGAATGGCATGGCCGTAGCGTGACAACGGTGGAAGGTGTGCAGGAAGGTACCGAGCTGCATCCGCTGCAGAAAATGTTTCTCGAACACGGCGCTGTGCAGTGCGGCTTTTGTACGCCCGGGCTGATCATGTCGGCGAAAGCATTGCTCGATGTGAACACCAGCCCGACCGAACAGGACATCAACGAGGCCATGGCCGGCGCGATTTGCCGCTGCACGGGTCATATTAAAGTGAAGGTGGCGATTCGTGAGGCCGCCAAGCTCTTGCGGGCAAGAGAGCTGCAAACAAATGAAGCCGCAGCAGGCGCCGCGGGGGTAAATAATGGCGCGCGCTAAAGAAGACCTTTCTGTCGTCGGCAAGAACTGGGCGCGCCTGGATGGCGCCGACAAGGTTACCGGCCGGTCGATCTTTGCCGACGATGTGCGCCTGCCCGGCATGCTCTACGGCAAGGTCGTGCGCAGCCCGCACGCCCATGCGCGCATTCTGAATATAGACATCAGCAAGGCCGCAGCGGTGCCCGGGGTTAAAGCTATTCTCACGCCCGAGGACGGCAAGGATGTCTGGATCGGCATGAACCAGCCGCTGCTGCCGCCCGATGGCGTGGTGAAATATGTGGGCCACGAGGTTGTCGCCATCGCTGCCACCAGTGAACGCATCGCGGCCAAGGCCGCCAAGCTGGTCGAAGTCGAATACGAAATATTGCCCAGTCTTACCGATCCGCGCGAGGCGATTAAGGAAGGCGCAATTCAGCTGCATGAAAAAGCCAAGGGCAACATTGGTTGGGAGCTGAATCTTGATCAGGGCGATCCGGACAAAGTCTTCGCCGAGTGCGATGTGATTCGCGAAGACGAGTTCATCACGAATGCTTCGCATAATTGTTACGCCGAATATCATGTCTGCGTTTCGGATTTCTCGCAGGCCGGCAAGCTCGTGGTCTGGACGCCAACGCAGACGGCCATACTGTTCCAGAAATCGATCGCGGCGGCGTTCCAGATGGACGAAAGTGACGTGCGCCTGCTCACACTCAACACCGGCGGTGGTTTTACCGGCCGCACCTCGGCACGCCCTCATCATTACCTGTCCGCATTGCTGTCGCGCAAGGCCGGTCGGCCGGTGCGCCTGCGCGCGGCCGGCGATGAAGAGTTCATCATGTGTCGCGCCGGCGGCAAGGTGATTTACAAGCTGCGTTCGGGTGCCAGCAAAGACGGCAAGCTGAAAGTGATCGAAGCGGATCTGCTGTTCGACAATGGCGCCTACTCCGAATCGCAGATGATCGTCACGACCTTAACCAGCAAGTACTTGCATGCGTTGTACCCGCTCGAGGCCTCCCGCTACCGGGGCCGTCTCGCCCACACGAATCACCTGCCGTACTATTTTCACCATGGCGGCGGCCTGGCGCAGATGCAGTTTGCTCTGGGTCAGCACATGGACGAACTGGCGCATGAGCTGGGTATGGACTCGGTTGAGTTCGGTCTGCGCAATGGTGTGGAGGAGGGCTACACCACACCGGATGGCACGACGACCTATCACAGCTGCGGCCTGAAAGAATGCATCGAGAAGACCGCGGCGCTGGCCGGCTGGAAAGACAAGTACGGCAAGCTGCCGAAGTACAAGGGTATTGGTATTGGTATCGGCGCGATGGCCTCGGGCGCGAAGGGTTTATTCAAGCACGACACGTCGGCCGCGATGATTCATGTGAGCACCGACGGCAAGGCCTCGTTGTTTATCGGCCTGCCTGACATGGGGCAGAGCTCACACACCACGATGGCCATTATCGCCGCCGAGGTGCTGGGCATCTCGCCGACCGATATCAAGGTCGTGTCGGGTGACACGGATACGGATCCCTTCGATGTGGGTGCGTTCACCCAACGGGGCACGTTTAATACGGGCAACGCGACCAAAAGCGCGGCCCTCGACGCGCGCGCGCAGCTGTCCGGGCGTGCCGCGAGCCTGCTGGAGTGCGCGGAAGACGATCTGGTGTGGCGGGATCACCAGGTGTATTCCAGGCAGAATCCGGACAACAAAATTCCGTTTCGGAAAGTGGTTGATCAGACACTCAACAGCACGGAAGGCCGCTTCGTGATGGGCCGCGGCTATTACAACTCGCCGCTTGAGAAAGGTTCGATGGCGTATTCCTTCGGCGCACAGATTGCCGAAGTCACGGTCGACCCCAACACCGGCGTGGTGACCGTCGACAAGATGACAGCCTCACATGATGTGGGCCGCGCCATTAACCCACGGGTGGTTGAGGGGCAGATCGACGGCCAGATTTTCAGCGGCATGTCGCAGGTGCTGTACGAAGAGACCATCATGGAGGGCGGGCAGGTGATGAATCCATCCCGGCTCGATTACAAGATGCCGCGCGCCTATGAAATGCCCGAGGTCGAGCACATCATCGTTGAAACCATCGACCCGCACGGCCCATTTGGCGCCAAGGAAGTCGGCGAAGGGCCGATCGTGTGCACGATGCAGGCGATTGCCAACGCAGTCGCCAATGCACTCGGCACCCGCATCCACGAAATGCCGCTGTCCCCGTGGCGGGTGGTGAAGGCTGTGAAAACCAATAAATAGGGTCAGAGTAAAAACCTGCTAATCAGGGGCTAGATACTGCGCGTGTTTGAAGAGCCCTTCTAATCAAGTCGGTGTCGTCCAAACCTTTGGGTACTGCTTGCGTTTCAGGCTAGAAGCAGAGCAAATTACCGGCCGGCGGCTAACTCATATCAAGCGTGGCCCGGCCAGATAGGCCTGGTAATTTACCACGCTGGTTTTTACTCTGACCCTGTTTATCCATTAACCGGGTATAACGTGCACGGGCACTGCAACGGAGAACAGCAATGAAATGGCGCGGACGCAGGGGGAGTTCCAACGTTGAGGACGCGCGCGGCAAGCGCGTCGCAACGGGTGCGGGTGCCAGTCTGCTGATCAATTTTGTCGTGCGCCGCTTCGGTATCAAGGGTGTGCTTATTCTGGCAGCCGTCGGCATCGTGGCCTGGCAACTAGGCCTGGTGGATCCTGCTGCACTTGTCGGCGGCACCCAGGTTAGTGATGTGCCGTACGAGCCAAGTCCGGCCGAGCAGGAACGTTACGAATTTGTCGAAGTGGTGCTGGCTGATACGGAGGATGTCTGGTCCCGCGAGTTCGCGCGTCTGGGCGACAGCTACGTGTCGCCACAGCTCGTGGTGTTTACCGGTCAGTACCCCACTGGTTGCGGTATGGGCGACGCCCGCATGGGGCCGTTCTACTGTCCGGCTGATCAGAAAATTTACATCGATCTTGGCTTTTATGATGAGCTGGAGCAGCAGTTCGATGCGCCGGGCGACTTCGCGCAGGCTTACGTTATTGCGCATGAAGTTGGCCACCATGTGCAGAACCTGCTGGGCATCAGCGAGCAGGTGCAGCGGCGCCAGGGACAGCCGGATTACAACGAGTGGTCGGTGCGTCTGGAATTACAGGCCGACTACTTCGCCGGAGTTTGGGCGCGGCAAAATCAAGAGTATCTCGATGCCGGTGATATCGAGGAAGCCATGCTCGCGGCCAATCAGATTGGCGATGACGCCATCCAGCAACGCACCCAGGGGCGTGTGGTGCCGCACGCATTCACGCACGGTAGCTCTGAACAGCGAATGCGCTGGTTCAACCGCGGCCTGCAAAGCGGCCGGCTGGAGGACGGAGATACTTTCAAGCCGCCGTATGACGCGTTGTAACTTTGGAATAAACAGGGTCAGAGGCAATACCTGCCATCAGGGGCTAAATACTGCTTGTGTTTGAAGGGCGCTTCAAATCGGTTGTCGTCCAATCCCTTTGGTACTGTATGCGTTTCAGGCTAGAAGCAGAGCAATTCTCCTGCCAGCGGCTAACTCATCTCAAGCGCGGCACGGCCAGATAGGCGTAGTAATTTGCCACGCTGGTTTTCACTCTGACCCTATTTATCTTTATCCTGGTGCAGGAATGACTTGCTTAGAGTGCGCTGCCGGTACCTTCCGACAGTTCGTGCATTTGACCCGCAGCGAGGCCGGGGAAGGACTCCACAAGACCCGAGGGCCAGTATACGATTGCATCGGCACCTTCCTCGCGGCCAAGGCCAAAGACAGGCCATGGAGATTCGTTGGAAACGAAGCTGCTACCGGCCCAGATTTCACGCGCCTGGAATACCCCGTTCGGGGTCACAACCTCGACTCGCCCGCCAATGGCCATGCGGTTGCTGCAAGGGCTTGGCGAAGGTTCTGCGTTCCGGCAGGAACCTTCAAGCTTGATGGTCAGTGAGCGGTTGCCATTGCCGTTATTTCGCATCAGCACCGGCGCCACGTCAGAGCCATTGCCCCACGTCATCACCGCAAAGTCGACAAAGCCATCGTTATCGAAATCGGCCTTGGCCATACCCGTTGCGCCTCTGCCTGCCAGGTTCAGATCGAGTTCTTCGGGTTCGGCGAGGCGGAAGCGGCTGTTGCCGTTATTGAAGAACATATAACCGGGGTTACCCTGACCAAGGCCCCCTCTCACGCCGGGCAGTTCACCCACAAAATAAATATCCTGAAAGTAATCGTTGTCGAAATCGGCAAACGTACCGCCCCATGCCCAGCAATGTTCAAACTGCGTTGCTTCTTGCGTTCGGCAATTTCCGTCGCCGCGTTCAACTTCGGCCGTGGCAGCTTCGAAAATCTCTACGTAGGTACCGTCACCGTTATTGCGCCACAGGACATGTTTCTGCGCGAAGCCCAGGTTGGTAGAAAAGATGTCGAAGTCGCCATCGTTGTCGATGTCGCCGAAGGTTGAAGTCATCCAGTAACCGCCGAAGTCGAGCTGCGTGCTTGCCGCGACGTCGGTAAAGGTGTTGTCGCCGTTGTTTTTGTAAACATGCCACGGGGTGGCGGCCAGGTTCACATCGTTGCACACACCCACAAATAGATCGATGAATTCGTCATCGTCGAAGTGGCTGAACGTGGCTACGCATGAACCCAGTCCTCCGTTCGCGCCCGAAGCCACCGAGATGTCGGTGAACGTCAGGTCGCCATTGTTCAGATAAAGCTTGTCCTCGTGCTGCTCCGAAAAGCCGGTGGCGAACGGCAGGTGTCCCTGCGCGGTTACGAACAGGTCCACGAAACCGTCATTATTGATATCGCCAAAGGCTGCAGACAAAGCCGTCTCCGCGCCCGGTACATTGGCAGTTGCGCTGATATCGACGAAGCGTCCGTCACACTGGTTGTGTAACAGCACAGTAGGTGATTGTGTCGCGAGAACGAAAAAGCCGGTGCCGGACATAAAGATATCGGCGCAGCCATCGTTGTCGATATCGCCGACGACAACACTCGAGTTGCCGGCAGAAATCAATGCATTCGCGGTGCTGGTGACATCGCTAAAGGTGCCGTCGCCATTGTTCTCAAAAAATGCATTGTTGAAGCCCTGCTCATTCGTGAGCATCAGGTCCAGGTCGTTGTCATTGTCGTAGTCGACCCAGCCCAGGCCGCCATAACCTTCGCCCGGCCCGCGTTGAAAAGACGCGATCTGGGCAGATACATCCGTGAATGAAGTGCCACTGGCGAGTACGCCGGATTCGTTGCCGTTATTATCGGATCCGCAGGCTGCTAGCAGCAGTGAGGTGGCAGCTGTTAACAATAAACCGCGAATATAAAATGCTTGCCTGACCATCGAGCACCTTTCTGTATTTGTGTGAACGGTCTTACCCGTAACTCAGCTCTCAAATTTGCCAGCCGATGTTAACCGCCGCCGCTGGGCCACACACCGTAATGCGAAAGGAGATCGTGTTTGTCGCCACGCAGCGGATAAGATGTCTATGCACCGCTGAGTCCTGTTGGACGCGGTCAGGGTTTTGTTAACATCCGGCCCAAACTTAAAGACCCAAAGCGGGGAATACGATGTCCTTATCTCGATCTGTTGCGCAGGCACTGCGCTTTCTGGCCGGCGTTACAGCAATGGTATTGGTGAGCTCCTGTGGGGGTGGTGGCGGCGGTGGCGATGGCAGCGGCAGCGTTGTCGCAGATCAACGCGATCCGTCCGTGGCGCGCTTGTGGAGCGAGGTCATGCTGGAGGGTATCCGTAATGATTTCGCGCGGCCAACCATCCATGCGCGGAACCTGTTTCATATTTCGTCCGCGATGTATGACGCGTGGGCGGCGTTTGATGACACGCCGAGCAACTACCTGCTGGGCAACCAGATCGAGGCTTTCCAGTGTGACTTCGACGGGATCGCGCAGCCGCAGGGCGTTCAGTCGGCTCGCGAGGAAGCCATCAGCTACGCCGCGTTTCGCATGATCATGTATCGCTTCCGGCTATCGCCCAGAGTCCTTGATACGGAGGATCTGGCTATCGAATTGCTGGCTCAGCTTGGCTACGATTCTGCCAATGATTCGCTCGATTACGCCACCGGCTCGCCGGCAGCATTGGGTAACTACATTGCTGATTGCTACATACGCTTCGGTTTACAGGATGGCTCTAATGAACGAGGCTTTTTTGAGAATGTAGCCTACGAGCCCGTCAATCCGCCGCTCGATCCCGAGAAACCGGGTAATCCTGACATCATTGATCTCGATCGC
>Ga0316193_10001256_pt1 | contig 16919 bp, 23 predicted proteins | sample MerIslsedime2_MG_FD_207735 | JGI IMG/M metagenome (GOLD analysis project Ga0316193, IMG submission 207735) | Coastal sediment microbial communities from Maine, United States - Merrow Island sediment 2 | ecosystem: Environmental > Aquatic > Marine > Coastal > Sediment | place: USA: Maine... | reverse complement strand
ACCGCTGCTTTGCTCTCTTCCCCGCCCAGCTTGCTCAAGACATCGCCGGTGACCTGCACAAACATCGTATTAGCCGTCGCGTAGGCCTTCATACTGGATATCATCTGCTTGTTGATATCCTCTCTATCCTTGGCCGATTCACCGATCGAGGTCTTTAGGCCACTCTTGAGCAACTCCTGCAACTGGCCCGCTTCGTCCTTATCTATCTTCTTGTCCTGCAAGAACTCCTGTAGCTTCTCTTTGCCGCCTTCATCTAGAAGCTGAGTGATGTCTTTCACTCCGGCTGCAGAACTTATCCGCTTCCTGACATCTTCGAAATCCTTGCCGCCCATGGCCTGGATTTCATCTGTCCGAGCCATGGCAGCAGCCATTCTCCCGAAAGTACCGCCCTTTCCTTGAGCCAGTTTCCTGATGTCCTTAGGCTGCAACTTCCCGGCAAGGGTCTCCACGTCCCCCATTACCGCGCGGTACTCCTCCATACTGCCCACATTCGAGAGCGACGTCTGAATATCCCCCAGGCGCTCTCTCGTATCAGCTGTCAGGTCCTTCGATAGCTCGCCCTGGGACTTGGCAACCCTTTGGACTCTGTCTAGGGATTCCTTCTCCGCTCGGAACATCCGAAGCTGGACAAACTCTTTGGCCCCGCCTTCCTTAGCCCCCACCTTCCCAATGAAAGCCTTAGCCGAGGTGGGCGCTCTCTGGAAGTACTCCACCAGCTTTCTGGCAGCGGGGTCGAAATCCTCTCGGTAGGCGGCTTTCGACAAGGCGTTATCTGGGCTTATCTTCCCATCCTCCGACATCTGCTGCGCCGCCTTCACTACGTCGGCGCCGTACTTCGACATGACGTCGGTCAGCTCGTCGTCGCTCAGTCCAGCGCCCTCTACCTGCTGGTCCCGCGCCTTACCCCCCCTGCCAAACAGGCCGCCAGTGTACCCCATGGGGCCCTCATCTACCTGACCCGACAGAGCCGACTGCATCCTCTTCAGGTTGTCTTCCTGTACTTCCTCTAGTTGCCGGGGGCTCATCTGGCCAAGACCCTCGAGGGCGTCCTTCTCTTCTAGGGTGAGCCCACTGACTCCTTCCCCCTGCTCAGTGGCGATCTGGATGATGTTCCTGACATCCTCACTGTCACCAGGGTCCCCGCTGAGATCCGCACCCAGAGCTCTGAACGCTTCTGCTACGTCGCCTCCAGAGCGCTTGGCGATCTCCCTAGCCAACTCCCGGTTGTAGGTACTAATGTCCCCGTCTTCTCTCAGCTTTTGCAGGTACTTCTTCTTTTTGGGGTCCAAGTTGAGGGCCCGCATGGCTTTCTGGATGGTCGTGATGCGGGTGCGGTTCTCGTCGGTGTCGGCGTCTTTTCCCAGGAGGTTGCGTAGGGTAGGGGCTCGATTCCGCTTGCTTGCCGCCTCCATGGTCTTCTGGATCTTCCTGGTGCTGTAGAGCTCGTAGCCGCCCCCCTGCGCAGGGGCTGCGACCATGCCCGATGTCTTTACCCCCTCAAGGGACTCAACACGCCTCTCCGGTCGAAGCCCTAGCGTTTGAACCATCTCTGCCCTGGAACCGCGGTAAGCTCCTGCCGCCGCTGGGACGCCCCCGCCCCAGAAACCGCCTGTGCGCCAGCCCGCGAGGGTGCGCTCGTACGCCCCCGGCGTAAACCACTTCTGGCCCACGTTTGGGGCCCCAGCCTCCTCCGGGGTGATGGCACGCAGGGCCTGGTCTCCTTCTACGCCTGCTCCAGCTGCCAGGTCCGCTCGAGCTCCTCCGGTTTCAGCAGTTTTGCCGACGCCCCTCATGAACTCCTGCCGTTGCTCCGGGCTCATCTCCAGCATCTGGAGCATGTTCACCGGGCCCGCAGGTCTGGCGGCGGCTCCCCCGGGCGCGCCGGCGGCGGCGTCGGCACCGGTGGCTACGGCCTGTCCCGCTTTCTGCTGCATGCTTTGCCGGAACAGGCGCAGGCGCTCCTGGCCTCCCATAGCGATCTGTTTGGTTCTGCCCGTGATTGTGTTGATCAGCTTGTCCGTCGTCTCGCCGAGGCCCGTCGCCAAGTCTGCCCCGAAGTCTCTCAGGGGCTGTACCGTCTGGTCCCACGACTGGCCTATGACATCCTTGAGGCCATCCCAGCTGCGGAACTGCCGCTCCTCGAGCCGGCGCATCTGCTCGTTGATGACCCTCTCGTTCTCCCGAGCCTGCTGGTCCCGGATCCGACCCTGCTCGTCAGCCAGCTTGGAGATCATTTCCACTTCCCGGCTAGACACCCCCAAGACCTTCTGTGTGAGCATCTTGCGGACGTTCTCGCCGGCGTTGGGCATAGCCTTCTCAAGGACCCGCTGCAGGGCAGAATGCATCGTCCCGATGCCGCCCTGGGACAACATCTCCTGCCCCATGCGCTCCCGGTTGAATGAGAAGGAGGCAGCCGACTCGCGGCTACCCTGGGTGACTTGCTGACCTCTTTGTTGGAGCTGCTCCACGGACAACTCGCCACGACGGAACTGCTCCATCCTTTCCTCATCCATCCGACCCGTGAAAACTTGTTCCCCTCTCCGGTTCTCCTTCGTCTCTCCGAGCCCCGCCAGCATCAGTTGGCCCATGGAAGTCTGACCAAACTTCTGCATGATGCCCATGGTTCTCTGGGCCGCAATCCTCTGCCCCTCCGCGCCGGTGGCCCCTCCGGTGAACTCGAACATCTGCTCCCGGCTTATGGCGCCCGATCGGGTAGCCGCCTGCATCGTCCGGAACAGGTCTCGGCCCAAGCTGGCTCCTGCTCGCGCGCTGCCCCCCATCTGCATCGACTGCTGGGCGCCCGTCTGCATCGCCCCCATCATCTGCTGGGCACCCCCAGGGCCCGCGGCCTGGATAGCTCTTGTGGTGCCCATGATGTCCTTGGCAGTCCACATTCCCATCTGGCCCATCTGCCGCATCAAGGGCATGGCCTCCTCAAGAGAGGTGCCCATCGCCTTGGCTACTTCCTTGGTCTTCTCGACGATGCCCTTAAATCGCTTCTTGAATTGGCTCACGTCCTGTACGCCCGAGAGCATTCCAGACCGGCCAGCCTGGTCCATGACGCGCTTCAGGGACTCCATGTCGGTCATGACATCTTCGCTGGAGATGTCTCGGAGCACGTTCACCATGTTCCGGATCTGACCACGGCCCCGCTGCCCGCCACGCCGGGACCCAGCTTGGCCCCATGCCGGGTCCATATATTGCTGGGCCATCTGTCCGACCTGCTGGACGTCCTGAGCACCAGCGTAGATGTTCTCGCCAACCGTCGAGATTGCCTTGCCCGCCAGATAGTAGGGGACCGCGGCTGCCGCACCTGCCGCCAGGCCTCCGCCAAGCACGCGGGCCCCCGTACCCAAACCACCAGTCCGGAACGCGGACCCTATGGTTCCCAGGGTTCCTTGTATCCCCGCACCAGCTGCAGCGCCGGTACCCGCCCGGAACGCTCGAGCAACACCCGTGAACGGGTCCATCATGGCCGCGCGCCCGCCCATGAACATACCACCCATGGAGACCATGCTGGCGGCTGCAGGTAGGGCCATGCCCATGCCACCCGCCATGCGGGCGCCGATATCCGGGCTGTAGTTCCAGTTCTTAAAACCTTGCTGGGAGTAGGTGGGGGCAAAGGACTCAGCAGGAAACGGGTTCGGCATCGGCTGGCCTTGTTGACCACCGACGGGCATGATCCCGTGCATCCTCGATACGTTTTGGGCCGCGACAGCTTGGTTGTGGAACATAGCGGTCTGACCGCCAACCAAGCCAGAAATTTGTGAGCTAGATGCTGGCATGATAGTCTCTGTCCTAACCTACCAGAGTGAAAAGATCACGTACAGATTTGGCATAAGAAGTATGCAGGAAGACTGCGTTGGGAAGACCAGTCTGGCGAAAGCGAGAGTGAGTCAGGACCGCAGTCGAGAACCGGCCGGGTCCCTGCATCTTTTAGCCCGGAAGACCTTTAATGGGGGGCGCGTCCATATGACCCCTCAACTTCTGGTAGAGGTACCCTTCGATAGCCCGCTGCTCTATTGGTACTAACCCTTCTGCAAACCACGGGTCTGACTTCTTTAGATAGGCCTCGAATCTTTCCACCTCTTCTCGGCATAAGCTTCTTAGAGGTTCGCAGTTACCTTTTTCCGCCGCCATGACCGCCGAGTTGAACCCATCTCCGGACGGCATGAGAACTTGGACTTTAACATTGAATGTTTCCATAGCCAGGTACATAGAACCTATGTATAACCACTGTCAAGGAGGGGATATGCGCCGTTTCATCAAAGAAGACACTCGGTCCAGTCAACCACGAGTATGGGACATCTGGGTTGAAGAAAACAAGGTCCATACTTCGTGGGGACAAATTGACGGGGAGATGACCCAGACGACAGAGGAGCACGACTGGGTCAACCTCGGCAAGAAGAATGAGAAGTCGCCGAATCAGGTGGCTAAAGAAAAGGCCGAGGTCAAGGTACTGTCAAAAGTGCGTGGAGGTTATTACGAGGTCAACCCTGCGACGAATGAAAGATTGTCGGAGCCAGCCGAGTCCGGCATGGATTTCGCTCAACCGCTGAAAGGAACAAGACTCTACAAGCCCCAAAAGGCCCCCACCGCCGCGATGAAGAGAAAGATGCAGTGCGGTAGCGCGGTCTTCACTCGCAAACTGGACGGGATGAATCACCCAGTAATGGTAGATACCAAAGGGCATCCTAGAATGTATTCTGCCAACTTCTTGCCTACCCACAAGGACGAGGTTGGTAAGAGCACCTGGCTAGACCGCTACCCCCAGATAGAGGTGGAGCTCGAGAAGATGAATCTACCTCCCAAGACTTTACTACTGGGGGAGCTACACACATGTCTCCACACCAACCCCAAGTACAGAGACAACAGCCTGGGCCTGGGAGTAGACGACTTCAACCACGTGGGGGCGGTAGTAAAGAGCCTGACCGGCCGTGCCATCAAGCTCCAGCTGGAGGTAGGGTATCTGGGCTACTGCATCTACGACGTTGCCTACTGGGGTGGCGAGTACCTTCTAGACAAAGAACCGTTCAAGGACCGGGCGCTGCGCCTGACCAGTATCTTATCGTTCCGAGAGACGTTCCGGTACTTGAGCATGCCGGACGTCATCAGATTCGGCCCTGGGATCGACGGTTTCCTAATCATCTCGATGGACGGCGGCACCCACGAGCTTGAGTTCGACAACCCGGACGAGCCCGTCGACAGCCTACTCGGGTTCGCCAAGAACATGGGGTGGGAGGGGTACGTGGTGCGAGACACCGATGCTCACTGCGAAGACCGAGGCATCAGCTTCGGTGGAACGCACGAGCGGCCGGCGTCCGTCTGCAAAATCAAGCCCAAGCGAGAAGGGGACTTCATAGTCCGATGGGACCCCAACAACGGCATTGGCGAATGGGGTCGAGGGCGCAAGGCCGGCGGCGTCGGGTCGGCTATGGCCTACGTCTGGAATGGAGAGAAGGAGGTGGAGGTGGGTAAGGTTGGTGGGGGACTAGGGGACAAGGAGGTATTCGAGTTCGCTGATGCACAATTGTACCCAATGGTCTGGGAAATAGAGTTCACGGATTGGACTCCGAGGGGTAAACTAAGAGAACCAAGGTTCAAGAGACTCCGAGCTGACAAGGGGCTTCATGAGTGCCAAGAACCTATAGGGGGTAAGAAAGTGGGGTGACCTGTGTCGCATGTAGATGTGCTTGCCAGGGTCATAGACAACTGCCAGAAGGCGGACGACGCCCGACGCCCTATCAAGGGGGCATGGGTCGTCCTTCCACCGTCAGGCAGCAAGTCCCCCGGGGTGGACATCGTCATCGAGACGAGTCTTCCGTTGGGAAAGAAGTGGGACCTTCTGACCGCTGAGCTGCTTGAGGGCCTGTCGGGGATGGCGATGTTCCACTCCAAGAGTGGCCCGTGGGACCAGGCCCCCAAGGCTCTGATCTGGAAAAGTCGCCGTCTCTAAATCAGTTTCGTTGACCTGTAGAGCCTCCCACAGCGCATGCACGCCTGCACGATGTTTCGACCTTTAGGATCCGGTCTCGGTTGCGTCTTGCCCCCGCACCGGCACCGGATCCTCTTGGCCTTCCCCGCCGCCCCCGGCTCGTTCTTCCTCACCTGCCTCGTGCCCGATATCACTGACGGCATCTTTTAGCCCCTCTACTTCCGGTAGCGAGTCTAGAGATTCTCCCATGAACCAGACCCGCATGTGGTTCCGGAAGTCTGGTCTACCCTTAAACTTCTCGAAGTCCATGAACATCTTGTTCACAGCATCGTAGCTCACCGAGTCCAGGGACAAGGCCCAGGGAGCATCCTCCATCCGGGCGGCCTTGATGATAGCGTTTATCCAGGATACCGCCAAACGCGTCGAGACGCAGAACTGTTCGTCTAGACGATTCTCAGACCGCACCAGCTCCCTTTGGTTTTGGTACAAGACGGCGACCTGTTTTTGCAGCTCTTGGACTTTCTGGTGTAACTTTAAGTTTTGTTCTGCTAGGTTTTGCAGGGCTCGTGCGACCGCCTTCCGGCTCTCCTTGTTCGTGCCCAACAGCTTCTTCCGCGGCTGAGTTTGCTTCGGCGCTTCCGCTCCCATTTACGATCTCCTCCTGGACTGAAAGGCTTTGTAGAGCAACCAACCGCTCCTGCCGTGGCTCTAGCTCCACCGTGCGCACCCTTTGGATGACCCCCTTGATTACCCCTTCCGGCACCACTATCGACAGGGGTGGGTACCCCTTCGACTCCCACTTCTCCGTGGTGATAACCCTCTTCACGATGTCATCTTCTTCCTGCTTCACGAACCCCCGCAGGAAGCTTTCTATCTCCCACCATACAGCCAGCTCCTGCTCTAGATCTTCTATCTGTTTCATCGCCTGGGCTATCGTGAGAGACATGAAAAGATTCTCCGTGGATAGGGTATAAGACTAGTGTCGGTCCCTCACCGCTGACGCGCGGCCACGTCAGTGAGGGCTGGTCCGAGCAAGATCGGCCGGGGCTGAATAGTGGAGCGGCCTGTCCGTCGAACGAAAGGTCCCGATATTTTAGCCCTTACGTTCATGCTGTTATCATTGCCAGTATGTGGTGCTTGAGGTCCCCACCCGACGAGGTATCAGCCAGGATACGAGATAGGGGATAGATGACCGGGTCCCTCTTAGCACGCGCAGTTTCTATCTTGTCAACGACCTCATGCCCGAAGTTCTTCTTGTCAAAGCGCATGTCTTTCGGATGGAACTTCAGGTAGATGTCCGCGTTGCAGTCCAGGTCGTACCACGTTTTGGCGAGAAACCCCGCAATAGCTGGCGGGGTCTGCTTCATGAGCTTCTCGCCAACCACGATCGGCAACTTGTCCATGCCGTTTACCGGAAGGTTCTCCTGCGCCAGGTAGTCCAGGTGGTCTTGCTTCGACTGCGGGTCGAGGTGGAGCTCCCTTTGGCACTTGGGGCAGACCGCGTGCATGTAGGCAAAGTTGTCCGTGGAGAACGGCTTGCCACAGTCACTGTACCCGCACCAGTACATCTTCTCGTCGCCGCCGCCGTGCAGCCGCTTGCCCGACTCCCAAATTGTGACCAGGGCGGCCATGAGCTTATGGGAGAGCGAAGACCGGTCAGGACCAAAATGGATCTCGAGCTTGTATCGGGCCTTGACGGCATCGGCCACGAGCTCCTCTAGAGAGCCGTCCGGGCGGAATCCTTCGGTGGGGCCTATAACCCCAGAGCCTATCGACATGCTGATACGTTCCACCATCTCAGGACCCCACCGGTGACGCGCCTTTGCACCCGCTGGTAGAGCCGCCACTCTGCGGGGCGGGGCGACCGACAAGCGGGATCTCCGTCAACTCGTTCTTCTGACACAGGCCGTCAAGGACGCCACATACATCCCGTAACGTCTTGTCCATGTCTGACGAGGAGAAGGAGATGACCCAACCGTAGCGCCGGCGCCGCGAACCAGACACCGCGCCATCCTGGATGAAATACTGGATACCTATGAACGCCTCGCACTCATCATCGATGGCTTCGAGGACGGGGAAAACCGCTCTGTCTACAAAGCTCTTTTCGTCTTTTACCCGTCCGAGCAGATGGATTTGTCCGACCGCCGCCTTGGTCTGAGCAATCTCAACCAGGCCTGTTTTCTGGAACGCCTGGGCCAGGATGTCTGCAGCCCTCTCAGCATAATCCTGCGGCGACAGGTCTGGTGACTCGTAGTTGACCGGGTCTTCTCCCTGGTCCTCTATCTCTCCGAGAAACTCGTGCTCCAAAGATGTCATGTCTCCCTCACTAGTCTGACTACGTTGGGGGTCTCCATCCTGTCCAAGTTCTCCTGGTAGTCCTCCAAGAGACCCTCACACCGGGTAGTCGCCAGGATGAGAACGTTCATCAGGGCTTGAGTTGCTGCCCAGCTCACAAAGAACTTCTGACGCTGAGGGTTGATATCCAACTCCAGGACCCTTCGTTGAACGGCGTCCCGGGCCTCCATAAACGCGCGAAGGTCCTTGCGGGTCTCCCGTATTTCATCTACCAGCTCGTCACGTGTCACCGTTGGCCCACCTCTCTAAGTCCTCTGCCCCGCCGTTCTGGCTACACACGATGACTCCAGACGACGCTCCCTTCTCCATAACATCCTCCCAGACGAGGTACTTGCACGGAGCACCTCCCGCCACCTCCGGGAGTGGTGCCCCCCCGGGAAGGCCCCCCTCCCTGGGGACCCGGCAGCAAGCACCCATCTCGCATTCACAGTTTCCGTGCCTCTCCGGGCCCGCAAACCAGAAGGTGCACTCCTCCGGAATGTAGTGGTAGATCTGGGGGTATTCTCGGCACACGTCCGGCCGGGTTTCATAGATGCTGCATCGAGCTATGGTCTTAATGGGCATGGGGTTCTCCGCACTCTTCGGTTTCGAGGTAACACACCCATGCTACCTGATCTTCCCCTTCGTACCTCGGCTCGCGTCGCACTATCTCCCGGAAGGGGCCTTGATCGGTAGAGATGAGCTCCGCCTCGTCAAAGGGGGGCCTAGCTGGGAGAAGCACCCGCCCTAGTCGGTCAACGAAGACGTCCTCAATCCGAGCCACGCCGTTAGGAGCAGCCAACAGGGTCGCTCTCTTGAACCCCCCAACCCTATCGAGCTCGGTCTCCCTGATGGCCCCCATCTCCTCAGTGAGGGCCGCCTTCAAACTGCTGACGAATCCTTCTACCGACTCCCAATTACTTTCCAGGGTCACAGGGTTGCCCCCATGCAGGGAGGACAAGTCCTCCGGCAGCAATTTCCAACTGATCAACTGTTGGAGTGTGTTTTCCGGAATCACTCCCGACATGATGAGCAGTTTCACTGGCGACGTGCTCTGAGTCATAACCTCTCCTCAGTTCGATGGCCGTCCTTACGGCCAACGACACTTCATTGGGCTCCGGGTTTGGGTACCTTGAGGCGCATAGGACCAGAGATTCTTCCGGGAGGGATTTGAGAAAGTGGATAGGGAGGCCCAAGAGACCAGGAAGCTCTGAAGGCATCCCCCTATCCACCAACTCGAGCCATTTACCTAGCAGTCCCTCGTCTCCTGTGCCAGCCGCCCAACATGCCGCCACCATCTTCCGCTGCTGCACCAGGAGGAACATGTCCACCAACACCTGGAAGGGGGACGCCCGCTCACTAGAGTACTCAAGCATGACCGCTACGTTACGCAGGGCCGCGTCCCATCCGATGTCCGGTTCTTCTAGTCCGACGTCGGTAATGACCCGCACCACTCGAATGAGGGGCTCGCCCACGTCGAGTTCCATCCTCTGTACGGAACCACCCGTCAGAACGTCCCTCACTGTTGCACAGATCCCCTCTATCGTTTTCGGCAGAGGGTACCGTTCCACCCTAGTTTTGTCAGATCTGCTGGACATCCGGTTTTTCTTCCTTCCATTTCAGGACGACCAGATGGTGCGTTATGATGGCAGACAACGATGTATGATTTCGGGCCGCGTACTCATGCGCCCACTCCTTAAGCCCAGGGTCTATGAGCAGGTTAAGGCGAGCCTTGTCTGGCTGCCCCGCCTTCCTAGACTTCTTGTCTTGCCGGGGCTTAGCCCGTTTACAGTGTTGGGGGGTCATCCCGTCCTCGAGATTTTTGAAAGCACAGTAGTGGTCACCAAGGGACCCCATACACCGTCAGGCTTTAGACCCTCTACCCTCTGAAAAGCAACGAGAGCCGATTTGGACCTCGTTCCCCAAACACCGTCTGTTCTGCCGCCGTAGTAGCCAAGCCTCGATAGGGCCATCTGCTTTTCCATCACCGACATGAATTGGTACGGCCGGTGGGAGTAGATGTATTCCAAGAGGTCGGCACCCGGGCAGGCCGGTTTACCGAAATGGAAGTGACCAAAGAGTCCGGTGCCCGACCAGCCCCACAAGTCCCTACAGAGCTTCCATAGCTTATCTACGGAATCCATCTGTTCCTGGGAGGGGCGTTGGGTCCCTTTGTAAGCAGGCCCGGAGAAGTTTCCACCCACACAAGCACCTATGTAGAGCGCGTTCTCATCCACCCCTCCAGGGTCCAAGTAGCCTTGTGACCAAGTCTTGGCCTCAACATCGTTTGCCAAGATCACTTTTCCGTTCCTCTCAATGAACAGGGTGTAGCTCAACCCGGGGAGGCCATCCTGGCTAATGTGATTGGCCCCCACGTGGTACAATGCTATCGCGCGAGCGCTGCCGGAATCCTCCAACGACTGGTGCAGGACCATGCCCTTGAGTTTGTCCGGGGGGCGAGTAGACCACTGCCGACCTTTGTGTCTAGGGAGCGTATGTCTCCCATCCACGATGAAGCCGGAGTTCAAGAGCCTTAAGGTGTAGTTCACGGGTCTACCTCGCGCAGCCCTTCTAGGTAGAGGCGGAGGCCTGGTATTGGGTAGGCCCCCACCACTATATCGATCACCTTGTTGTGCATCCGTAGCAGGAGGTCTTCCTCGGGAAGGTCGAGGCGCACCGCTGTTCGCACTTCCTTGGTCATCTCTTTGTCCACCCGACGAATCAGGTCGCGGTCTGACGCTAGGAAGTACGGCACCCACGTCCACGCCACTTCCCACTTGCCGGGTCGCCCCTTTATCTCGTGAACCAGTAGCACGTCGCCTCCTGAACCAGTCGCAAAGCCAGGTCATCTAGTCCTCAATGATGACACCCACAATGTCGTTGGCGTGGATCAGGGACTTGTCCGGGTCGTCCAGCCCCTGATGATTCTTGTTCACGTCGTGCAAGAAACCACGGAATGCCACCCGGTCCCCAACCTCGAGGCCCAACGGCAGGTACTTAGCCTTCTCCGCTTTTCGCCCCTCATTGAAGAAACCGGGCCCTACCGAGAGTACCTTAGCTGTTCGGTACCCCACCCTATCCTCAGCGTTTCCATCAGGGCGGTAGAGCCCGCTCTCCGTCTTCTCGGCAAAGGGTTCCACCCTAACTAGCACCCAAGGTCCCATAGGTCTCAATGTTGACATCAGACGGACTCCACTGCTTTGTCCAGCTCCTTAGCCAGAGCCGTGTTGAACCAGTTGTTGCCTCGTGTGACCACAAAGTTTCCTTGGATCTTTTCCTGCACCACGAAGAAATAGTCGGACTCGGGAACTCGAAAGGCGATACGGACCTGGTCCCTTCCTTCGCCGTCGGTGAAGGAGACCAAGTACGGCTCAAGCCCGGTAGCCTTCTTGATCGTCCTGGGCGTCCCTGTTTGCTGATTGAATTTGTAGGAACCTACGGGTTGCGTGCTGCTCATGGCTCACGTCCTTGTGGTAGTTCTGTGGGTACAGGTTTACATTCACATTCGCGAACGACGACCACCTCCGGAGGAGACGTCGCCAAGTGGACAGGCTGATACCGCACCTGCTTCTGACACAGGGGGCAAACATTGGTGGTTCCAAAAGGAACCGCCATAGCGGGAAGATTCCCTGGGCCGTCAACCTTCGATGACTTCAGGGAGAGTTTGAGCACTTCGTCCAGCTTCTTCTCCAACCTCACCACGGCCTTCAGGATCTGCAGCAGAAGGAAGTTCATGTACGGGTTCCTCGATGTAGTAGAGGCACGCCCCCTTAGCCGACGTGTCGAAGTGAAGGCGCGTGCCATCATCCAAGGTCATACAGTGGATGATGGACCTTTCTGGCGCACCGATGGGTTCTCCCTCAACAGCCACCACCCTTCTCCCCAGCAGTAGCTTCGTAGCCCTCTCTAGACTGGCCGGGGCTGTACTAGATATTCCAAATCCTTTGAAGGCCCGGTAGAAGTCGTGCAAAGAAACTACTTCGAAGCGGACACCTGCGTGAGACTGGGGCACGGTATTTTGCAGGCGACCCCTGCATAGGGGCGTGATGCACGGGACTCCGCTCTCGCACCCCGACAGCAGCCGGGACCCTTCGTCTCGTTCGCCGCAGACGTTGTAGCCCCTACCGCAACTACTGCAAAAGAACCATCTCATATCGAAGCCGTCCCAGACCTTGGGTCGTCATAGGGACGGTTCGAGCCGTCATCCTGCATCGCCTCGACAACAACCTTGGGTGCCTCAAGCGGCTCCTCGGCTTTTGTCATCTCGGGTGCCGACCAGTACAGGTGCAGGACAGCATTGATAACATCATCCCCGGCAGGAACATGCACCTCGTCTTGTCCATTGGACAGGACAATCGCCTTCGAAGCCCTCTCCCCAGTCTCTATGTCAAACGCTTCCCCGGCGATGCGAACGACCCGGATCATCCGATTCTCCTATGAGGTTTCACCCTCCTCAGGTTCTCTGCGGCACGTACCCTCTCGGCCCCTTTTCGCAACTTGGAGACCATCTTCTTGTGGTCCCCCCCGTAAGGGCTAAGAGGCCTAACACTGAAGGCCCTCTTCTCTGTCCAGTGCTTCAGTAGAGCCTTCTGGTCTACGTCCTTCGACTTCTCCGACGCCTCTAAGAACGGCATGAGCACGCGTCGGTACTCTGCCAGCGCGTCCGACAGTAGCTTGCCACCGCCCTTCAAGTGCGGGGCTGCCGCGGCCATGGCCAGGGCCTCTGTCTTGCGCAGCTCCGCCTCCTGCCGTCTCTTCGCTGTCAACAGATACACGGACTCCAGTGAGCTGCCCGGCATGGGGGGCCCATCCGCTAGGTCGTAAAGCATCTGAGCTCTGGCCCAGCCCACAGGAGTCTCTAGCCATTTTTTAGGTTGTCCAGACTCAAGAGCCGGTTGACTCGATCGTTGAACCAGATCATCTGGACCGAGAAGTCCGCCAGCATCTGCACCGGAAACGAGGCCAGGTGATACATCTTGTCCTCGAACTTGTCCTCGTCAACCTCTTCCCCCCTCTCCCCCACCTTGATCCTATGCTCTGGAAGCAGAGCGCCGTTGACTGCGAACAAGGCACACACCAGCTTGCACGTGTTTAGGAGCTCCTCGACGAACAGCTGAGACCCCCCAGATTTGTAGACGTAGCGAAGGCAGAATAGGTGCTCCCGCTGATTGAAGGTCCTCAGGCTCACAGAGAGCTTGTCTGGGACAATAGGGATCGTCTGCACGATCTCCTTGTTGACGATCATGTCTTCAATCTGGAGAGAATCAAGGCGGGCCTCGATCGTCTTACGCCTCTTGTCAGACAACATCGTAGCGCGGGCGTCACTGACTGCACCAAACTCAAAGGGGATGTCGACGAGGTCCCTCTCTGACTCCTCCAACCTCTTCTTGGTATTCGGCTCGGAGACCGAGATGCCCGACTTGTCCTCTGACTCTTCCTCGGCTCCCTCTACCTCCACCATCTTCAAGGCCTCCACCGATTCGGGAGAGAGGGTCTTGCGGGCCTCCTCCATCTTCTTGGCCTCTCCCATGGTGACGGGCTTATCGATTTCGCCACGAGCCATGGCTCGGTTGACTTCATAAGCTGCCCCTATCCCTTGGGGTACCCCGCCCCCCGGCGGCTCTTTCACTTCCACCTTCGACCTCTCTTCCTTAGGAGCAAACGATGGCTTAGGCATAGCCGAGGCGGCCATCTTCTTGGGGTCCAACGGCGGCGCGCCTCCCAACGGAGTACCTCTCCCCTTCAAAGCCTCGGTCTGCTGCTGCTTCTTTAGCGCCCGCTCTGAATAAGATGCTGCCGACCGTACTCCCTGTTTCTCTGCCATCCGTTTCTGCACCTCTTCCGGGGTTGGAGTGAGCTGTCTCGTTGGCTTGTCATCTATCCTACTCATTAGAACCTCCAATATCCTCGAAGGCCTTGCCCCAGTCCGGCTCAACCAGCGTCCTCTTGTGCAAACCCCTGGGTAGGCTTACCGCGGGCTCTACTCTTCTAGGTCGACTCGCCACGGGAAACTGTTCCTTGCAGGTGTCACAGTATGCGCGTACGCCCAAGTAGTTGGAGACAATACGGAGCTCACGCTTACACTTGGGGCAGTGCGTCACGCGGTTGATAGCAGACAGCGCGGACTCTTCCTTTACCGGAGGGAGGCCCTTTGGCTCATGGTCGCTCATGACGACTTACCGCCCATTTCTGCTTCACGAAGAAGCTGAAGAGGCCCTCTCGGACCTCCTTGATGTCCGTGCTGGTAGCCCCGATCAGATGAACCCTACAACCCAGCTTCGAGGTTCGAGTCGGGTAGTTGGACAACGTCCGAGCAATACCTACGACAACCCCACTACCGAGGTCTTTGAGCAAAGACTTACAGGTGTGCCTCGACGCCGACTTGGACACAGGAAAAGTCACGCTGAGCTGCTGAACCCAGCAGGGAACCAGGGGTTCAGCCGACGTGGGAATTTCCATGACAATCCGGACGCCTAATTCTCGGAATTGCTGGATGACCTCGAACTTCACCGCCCTAGCAAAGGCGGTGGTCGCAGCCTCAACCGATACCTGAAGAGCGTCTAGTACCTGGTTGTAGTCCTCCTCCAAAGCCCCAGCGGGCCTCTCACCATGCGCAGGTGGGGGAGTGCTACTGAAACAATCAATTGGTTCTGCCATCCGGGCAGAGTACATACGACGTATGTAGCGGTCAAGGGGCTAATTGGACGATACGACCGGAAGAGGTAAACTTAGCGCCACAGGCGAGGCAGGTAAAGTCGTCCTTGCCTTTAGTGATGAGCTCGGGTTCCTGGTTCATGCACTGAGGGCATTGATCCCTGTAGCCCGTTTTCCGGCACCAGTAGCAGCCATCTCCGCCACAGCGGGGGCAGTATTGTCGTCCGTCTTTCAGTCTCATGGCTAAAAGGGGTGGTCACCCCACCCCAGAAATGAGTTCTTGCACCCTGACGTAGAGCTGGTCAAGTACCTGCTCCTGTTTGTCAGAGTGCAAGAATCTGGATGCTGCTTTAACGCCCTGGCCAAGAGGCTGACCACCGAAGTACAGATGGTTCCCCTTTTTCTCCACCTCCCCCATGCTGACCGCTATCTCCACCAAAGACCTCACCGCGTCCACCCCGTACCCCTTCCGGGTCGGAAGAGTGACGTACTGCCTTGGGGGCCGGTTCTGGTTCGATACGGCGTGGACCACCAGGGTGTATTCCTCTTCCCCGACCTCGTCCCTAGCCAGTTCAAGACGAGTGGGAAAGAGGGACGCCACCCTCTTGGCAGCTGAGTCCGTACCACCAGCAAACGTCCTGGACGGGTCCACCGACCGGCGGGCTCGAACCTCGTTCACGATGACCGCAGCCGAACAGGGGCTCAAGCCGTTGGCCAGGTGCGACAGGAATATTTCCATGACCTCGGCCCAACACCCCCGCTCGTCTATCAAGGGTCTCAAGGCGGTGGCCGTGTCCACCACCAGGAAAAGCCTGCCCTCCCTAGCAACGAACTCCTCCAAGAGCACCGACGCCGCCAGCTCGAGGCAGGGCGCCCGGAGGAGACACAGGGACTCCGTGTCCACCCCGCACCGCACCATCAGGGGCTCCGGAGGGCGCTGCGTAGAGCATAGCACCGCCCGCAGCCCCGACACCTGCGCTGCTCCTATCAATTGGTAGACCAGGGAGGACTTACCCACCGAGGACGCGCCAAAAACCTCCGTGATACCTGTTGGAAAGCCAGAGCCCAACAACGCATTGAGGGCCGCTATGCCTGTGTCAAATGCTACAGGCCGGGATACCCGCCTCTCAGCGACTACCCCGCATAGCTCTTCAACCCTACCTGCCATCCCCCAGGTACCCGCCTTCCACCCATCTAACGCCTCCTTTCCAGCTGTCTTGGCTCGTCTGTAACTATCACCCCACATCTCCACCAATTCCGGCGGGGTGCCATCAGGCCAGTCTTTCAAGTCCATGCTAAGAACCTCCGTCCTGACCCTTATGCCGAAAAGGCTTGATGTGATTTCCATTTATGGTACCTCATTCTTGCTTCTTACTAGACCCACCGGTAGTGTGCCCACAAGGCCGGGATGGAAGACTGGAGGAATCATGGCGGATGACAAGACCCAACTCAACTTCGTCGTTCTCAAGCAATCGCTCGTCAAGGCTATATGTCATAACGCGGTGGACTCCGACCAGAACTGGAACGTCAAACCGGTGAAGCTGCGCCCAACCAAAGAGTTCCTCAACCAGCTCAACCGCACCACGATAGCCATCCTGCTGCGGTCCATGGACAATGCCTGTCTCTACGGGCGGACCTCGATAAGACCCGAAGACATCCCAACACTCAAGTCGATGGGGTTAGACCACCCGGAAGACCTAGGGGTACAGATAGGGGACGACAAAGTCGTCTAGAGCCATTTTTGCTTGACCAGGCTTGTACACCTGCTACAAGGTCTGAGCCTTTTCCGGTGGGGCGCCTGCACCCGTCGAGGTCGAGTCCAAGTCTTCCGCAGGCGCCCCAAACTTTCCTCGCCATCCCACCCATAAGCCCCAATGCCAAAATAGCACCCTTTCAGGGTATAAGCATAATAGCTGGTAGAAGACATCACCCACTTTAAGGGGGCGTAAATGGAACGGCACAGGCCTACTCGTGAGGAGGTAGTAGAGTACATCGC
>Ga0316193_10001250_pt1 | contig 16946 bp, 12 predicted proteins | sample MerIslsedime2_MG_FD_207735 | JGI IMG/M metagenome (GOLD analysis project Ga0316193, IMG submission 207735) | Coastal sediment microbial communities from Maine, United States - Merrow Island sediment 2 | ecosystem: Environmental > Aquatic > Marine > Coastal > Sediment | place: USA: Maine... | reverse complement strand
AAATGAATCAGAAACAGGGCGAAGATCGCTTTTTTGTTGATTTGGGCGGCGTTGGTCACAGTCATTCTCATTTAAAGGTTTTTTGGATCCCGCTCCTCTAACATGTTGCCCTGCTGCGGTAAAGGGGAATCGACCCGGGAACTTCAGATAATTCCTGAATTTAATAATGCTCAGCTGACGGATTATGAGTGTATCGCAAAGACTCAATGTTCATTGTAAATAATAAACAAATAGAAGCGTTTCCTGAAATAGATGATTTTTTGCTAAAAAAAATTGGATCGGAATGGAGAAAGGCAAGGCAGAGGATTCTGAATCTTAATTTTGATGTTTAAATATCGCTATAGCCAAAACCCCTTCGCGTGCATTTTCGCACAAATCTTCGTGGTACCCTTATTCGGAAAGCCTTTTTAATCTCAATCAGGGCGTCAAAATTGTTTCGTGTAGCGTTTTGTCACGCACAAAATATAGACAAATACACGAGTTTTTGAGGTTCATTGGTGGGGGTGTTTGGTTCCGTTGGTAAGTCGGATCAAAAAGCGAAGAACATCATCGAAAGCAATTGATTCCAGTTTTCTATCGCCAAAATCGTCTGAGAAGCGGATGAAAAGAAAATCATAATTTTTCAGTATATTTTTTTTGGATTGATCCTATGATAATCTTGATACGATTTGATTGCCTGGGGAACTTTCATTTGGCACCTCCATTGATTTGTTGGATGGTTTTAGCGGTCCTACCTTCAGATTCGCTCGATTTTAGGATTGCCAAATGAAATACGCAACAATTTTAATGAGATCCCTAAGATTCGATGCAGGCACGAAGTCCAACAAAAATATTAGCTATGAAAAGTGTGTATTTGCCATGGCTAATCTGCAAGATTATATACTTTAATTGAAATATGGAACTTTTTGTAGGATACCTGTCTCAGAACCCAGTCGTGTAAAGGCTTCATCTTGCAAGGCGTGTAAAAGTTTGAATTATAGTCCAAAGGACATATCGCCGATTTCATCCAGGAATAAAACTTTTCTATTAGCCTGTTAGAATTTTACGCGCATTTTGCGTTTGGCGCTGGTAAATGCCTTGCGCCATAACCAAATATTTAGCTTTCTATCAAGGATTTAAAATGTTTAACACCGATAAAGTAATCATATTCGGCTTGAAGTTGAAAGAACTTTTTCTTGTTCCTCAACTGGTTAAAATTTGATCTGCTTTTTAAGATTTTGCCATAATGCAAAAATATTATTATTAATGCGCATTAAATAATTTAAAGGGATCTTTTGCTCTGCTCACAAAAGTTCAATCCTGAGTGTTTCAAGCACAATAATATCGAACCGGCACTGCAACGGATAATCAATTGTCCAATAAATTTCTGCCGGCAAACAGGATGGCCTGATTCAACGGGCTGTACTGGTACACGACAGGGGTAGTCGAAAGCCCAATCTTTTGCAGCTCATCACAGATTCTGTGACTGGAGCCTATTGCAAGGGTGGCTGACTGCTTGTCCCTGCTTTCAGCAAATTCGAGTTGATTAAAGTATATATTCGTCACCAGGGGGATATCTCCTATATTCGAATAGGTAATATATTTGGTATTTTTCCCCCGGGTCACCGGTAAAACCTTTCCGCTGAGGGAAAGTATTTTATTTCCGTTTTCAGACAAATGGCAGGTGAGTTGATCTTCCTCTTTTTCAAATTCGATATCCGCAATAAATTTTGGGTAGCCGTAAAAGTCAACACCTCCCACCCGGGCAATTTCAGTCGTCACCGGCAAATGCCACACATAGACCGTCATCCGGCGTCGGTACATCTGCAACGCAGACGTTAAAAACGGTATTTGCGGTTTGTTAAAGGTAACCAGAAATGCGATAGCAAATTCATTATAGGGATCGATATCGGTCTTCCGATATTCAAAGGCCGTAAATGCCACCAGGCATTTCCCGGGCGATAGCTCGATCGGATTCATTTGCGGCAGCGGAAGCAGTTCTTTCACTTTGTTGGTGGAGGCCGTGTAAATCGCAGTTATAATGGTGGTATCATAATAGAATATCGGCATCTTGAATTGCATTTCCTGCACATTGATTTCCCATTGCTTGATGCCTTTAAAAAATTCATTGCTCATTGCCCCTCTCCTTTCTTTGCTTCGTATAGAATTGATTTAGTATGAAGCTAATTCTCTAAAGCAAAAGACAAAAAGGCTCACACACTTAAAGCGGTGTATGAGCCTTTTTTAGTTCCATAAAGGATGCCTCGAAAGCTTGATATCAGGCGGTCGTTATTAATCTGAATCTTTGGAGCAAATAAATATCCCTACCAAAATTTATTTGCGCTTTCCAGAGTGCTATTGGATATTTAATAAGGAATTATTACAGGAAAGCATATCGGAATGTCAAAGGATATATTCGGTTCGAAGGGGTAAACAAAGGAAGGGAAAATAACGTTTTACTTCCTCTCGTCATGCCGGAACCCCTATCAAGTTGAGGACAGGCCCGATCCGGCATCCAGTTATTTGATTAGCTTCTGGACTCCGGCGTTCGCCGGAGTGACGTCGCGATTGCGATTACACTTTTTCATATATATGAATGTTCATGGCCGCCTCTCCCTGTCCCAGGGTGCCGCCGCCGTTTTCCGCCATGGCAATGCGGGGATTATTGACCTGCCGTTTTTCAGCTTCACCCCTGAGCTGGGTCACCAGTTCATAGGTCTGGGCCAATCCCGAGGCTCCGATGGGATGGCCGCGGGATATGAGTCCTCCGCTGGTGTTGACCGGAATCTTGCCGTCGATGGCGGTAGCACCACTCTCGGCAAACGGTCCCCCCTCACCCACCGCGCAAAAACCCATTTGTTCGGTCTGATGCAGCTCGCCAAAGGCGGTAGCGTCATGGACTTCCACCACGTTGACATCCTCCGGCCCGACTCCTGCAGTTTCATAGGCTGCTTGCGAAGCCCGCGCGCAGATGTCGTCTCCGGTCACACGCGATCCGGATTTCAGGATCGAAGCCAGAATTCGCACAGCCCGTCTACTGGGGTGTTGCTTTAAAAATTTCTCGCTGCAAACGATGGCCGCCGCCGCACCGTCTCCGATGGGAGCGCACATGGCCCGGGTCAGGGGAAAAGCCACTTCACGGTCTTCCATGACCTGATCGATGGTCTGGGGAAAGGTATACTGCGCCAGCGGATTCAGGGTCGAGTTATTATGGGCTTTGGCGGCAATGGCCGCAAGCTGGCGCTGGGTCGTACCGAATTTTTTCATATGGTTGCGAGCCCCCATGGCATAAAAATCCATAAAGATGGAATGGCCTTTTTTGGAATCTTCCTTCTTGACTTCGATTCCTTTTTCTTTGGCTTTGCGGGCTTCTTCCTCCTTGCGCTTTTTCTCGGACGCTTTCCAGGCATCAATGAACTTCATGGTTTCTTCAACATCGGTGCCCGCAATAAATCCCTGGAACGATTTGGCCTTCTCCTTTTTATCCTTGATTTCAAAATACATTTTCTCGGCACCGATGGCCAGAACACAATCATAGACGCCGGCCTTGACAGCCATCCAGGCCGAGTGCAGGGCAGTGCTTCCGCTGGCGCAGGCATTTTCAACATTGACCATGGGAATTTTGTCCAACCCATTGGCAGTCAACGCCACCTGGGCCCGTATGGAATGCTGAAACGCGGACATGCCCCAGCCGGTGTTGGAAAACCAGGCCGCTTCGATATCCTTTTTTTCAAGCCTGCAGTCTTCGAGCACCAGTTTCAGGGCTTCACCGGTCAGTTGTTTGACGCCCAGGTCCAGATGCTTGCCGAACTTTATCATTCCGACGCCGTATACGAATACGTTGTCACTCATAGTTTTCTCCTTTTTGTTCTAAACCAAAAATTCCACGGCCTGTAAGGACAGAGTTTCATTCACCCCGTCTTCGATCATGCCGGCGCGGGCATCGCGGTACATCTTCTCGATCGGGTATTCTTTTGCCAGACCATACCCTCCGAAAATCTGCATGGCTTCACTGGCGACATAAGTTGCCGTTTCGGTGGACAGACACTTGGCTGCGACCGCATGGGTCCCGGAAGGCGCTTCCGGATGGGCCGCGTTGTAAAGTGCCATCCGGCGGGCATTGGCGCGCGCTGCCTCGACCATGGTAAACATTTTAAACAGCTTTAACTTGATGTTCTGGTGCGCAAAGATCGGAACACCCCCCTGAATCCGCTCCTGTGAATATTTAAAGGCTTCATCAAAAGCGGCTTTGGCCAACCCGGCAAATACAACCGACATGCCCCCGTTTGCACCCGCTAAGATGGCCTCCCCCAACTGGGGCATGGCGGCGACAGCTTCTTCTCCGATAACCATATATTGCTTGGGAATGCGGGCATCCTGAAAAATAATAGAACCTTGATTCAGGGAGCGCTGGCCCATTTTGTCCAGGGGTTTGTCCCTGGAAATGCCCGGCAGATCCAGGGGAATAATCGCCAGACCCGAGCCGGCCATGCCCATTTCAGGAACCAGACCGACGTGCAGCACGGCATGGGTAGCGATGGTACCGTTGGAGACCCAAGCCGATTTCTCGCCGTTGACAATATATTCATCACCTTTAAGAACCCCGGTCACCGACGGTCCGCATATAGGGTCCTCCCCCCCGAGAGACCAGTCGCCGCCGTGGTCCGGCTCGGTGATGGCCCAGCATCCGATTAACCGGCCTTCTTTATCCTCGCAATAATCGTGCACCATCTGTTTTAATTCCGGTACATGTTGAAACAGAGCCGCAAACCCAAAAGGCATGTTGGAGACCCCAAGACTGATGGTCAGTCCGGCATCACCATAGCCCATTTCTTCGCCAATCAGATAAGCGGCCATGGGTTCCAGATCTTCTGCCATACCGCCGAAGGCCTTGGGTATCTGCAACATATGCAGATCCAGTTCGCGGTGGGCCTTGAACACATCCCACAAAACGGAATCTTCGGCGATCACATCAGCCGGATCTGCCAATTTATCCAATTCAAGGCCGGCCGGCCGCATCACATTGCGGGCGAAATTGCGGGCCTCCTTTTGCATGGCCAAAACTTCTTTACTGAGATTTAAATCGATTTCGCGATAAGGCATTTGTTTTCCTTTCAGTTTTCCAGTTCAAGCAGTATTATTTCCGGCACCAAAGTATAAAAGCACTATCTAATTTTCTAGTTCAACTTCGAATGTCTCCAGTACACGACACACCATCCCGTAGTATCCAATCGTGACGGTCAGCTCGACTAGTTCCTTTTCACTGAGAAATGCGGCGATCTTGTTAAAAGCCTCACCGGACGCTTTGATATTTTGGGCCACCTCGTCGGTGTATTGCAGCACCGCCCGTTCCTGCTCATCGAACCGGGTGGAGTCCGCCCAGTTGGGAAGATCATCAATCTGCTCCTGTTTGGCACCGGCCTGCAATGCGATGGGCACATGTTTGGTCCATTCATAGTTTGCCCGGGCCAGGTCCCCGACGCGCAAAATCGCCAGCTCGCGTAATCGGGGTGAAAGGTCACCCTTTAGAAGCAGGGTAATTCCCAGGCGGTTCCAATCACGAAATATTTTGGGGCTGTGCGCCAGTGATTTCATCAAATTGATCACTTCGCTGCCGCTGTCTTCTATTTTCTGGTAAATCTGCTTTACCATCGGATCCACTTCTTCTTTTTCAAGTAGGGTTACACGCGCCATATTAAAGCCTCCACAAGTAATTTTAACACTAGTAACATTGGCTTAGCGTAAATCAAGCATTTGGGTCCTTAAACCAGCTTGCCAGGGCCTGGGAAAACATCAGGTCTCCGGTGATTTTCAGTTTGCCCGAGGTGAAAGCCTGCATTCCGCTCAACTCGCCGGTCATCATCCGCAAAAAATCGGGCAGTTTGAGGGCCAGGGTCACCCGCGGATTTTCAGCCGGGCCTTTCAATACTTCACAGGCCCCGTCTGCCACATTCAACTGGTAGTTCATTTCTCCGGCAGGGCTGTCGATGGCATACTGGATCACCGCACTCTGACCGTCTGCCGCGGAGGGATCGAAAGCTGCCTTCATGGCGTCGAACATCCCGTCCAGCAAGGATTCCTCTTTGCCCTTGGTCATGGCCAGAATCTCCTCCTCGGACTTGGCGGTAAAGAGCTCTTTGAACGCTTCCGGGCTCATGTCGGTCTCGGTCGTGGCGGATTGGCTTTCGTCCGGCTGTGAAGCACCCGGCTGCCCTATCTTGCGTGCCACCTCGTTGGCACTCCACACGGCTTTCTGAATATCCCCCGCCGCGGCGCAGTCCCCTATTTTGTATACTTCAGCCGCCTTTCCTTCGATCTTTTCAAAAAGTGAGTCGTTCTTCATTCTACCCCGTGAAATGACGAGGGTGTCATAAGGTAAAAGACTTTTATTTCCATCCTTGTCTTCAATCTCTATCCCTTCAGTCGTTATATCCCTGACTTTTACATTCAGCTTTACCGTCGGATTATCCACCCGCTCTGCCTCCGGAGTTTCCCTGGCGTAGTTGATATCGGTGAGTTTTCTCCAGACCCAATCCTTGCGTGCGTTCGATGCATGGCTCGCCATGGTTTTTTCGCCGGCCTCACCGATGAGGGTGACTTCCCTGCCCTCCATGGCAAGGGAGATTGCCAGCTCAGCACCGTACATCAACCCCCACACGACCACACGCTGCCCGATCTCGGCCCTTTTCTCCAATGCCTCGATATGGTCGATTACGCCTGGTTTTCCCATTGCCGTTTCAGGAATTTTTAATGAGGCGCCTGTTGCCAGAATCACGGCGTCAGGATTAAGATCCTCGATATCGGCTTCCGTTGCTTCCTTGCCCAGTTTTACATCCACATTCAATTTTTTCAGCTGGATGCCGAGGTACTCGGTAAAATTCCCGAACTCAGCATTCACCGGGTCCAGGGCCAGGGATCCGACGGTTCCGCCAAGCCGGGCATTTTTTTCCATGAGCGTGACCTCATGCCCCCGCAGGGCACAAATCCGGGCTGCTTCCATGCCCCCGATTCCACCGCCGATGATGAGTATCTTTTTTGAGGATTCAGCCGGGGTCAGCGGAATGTGTTCCTGGTGTATTTCATAATTAATCGGGCATGGCCCGCAGGCGACGTTGCAACCGATGCATTTTCGAATCTCGTCCGCCCTTCCCTCCAGATATTTGTTGGGTGTATCCGGATCGGATGTCAGCTGCCTTCCCAGAAAAATCATATCCGCCTTTTCTTCCTGCAGAAACTGCTCGGCCATGTCGAGATCCACAATCCTGCCGACACCGATCACGGGCAATTTGGTGGCCTGCTTTATCTGAGCCGTATAATCCATATAACATCCGCGTGGATAGTACAGGGGAATCAGGATTCCTTCGCCGGATCGGAGGATGTCACCCTGGGAAACGTCAAGACAGTCGACCCCGGCTTTCTCCATTGCCGGAACGACATGCTTGATGGTATCCTTTAGCGTGATCCCCTTGTCTCCCAGCAATTGATCACTGTCAATTCTCACCAGTATCGGGAAATCCGGCCCCACCGCATCTCTCATTTTCTGGATGATCTCCATGGAAAGACGTAGCCTGTTTTCCCAGCTGCCGCCATATTGGTCCGTCCGTCTGTTGTAATACGGGGAGATAAATGAGCAGTTAAGGGTTGCACCGCCATGGGCGCAATGGAGCTCTACACAGTCACACCCGGCCTGCTTGGCCCTTGCGGCTGCATCCGCAAAACACTGTTTAACCTCTTCTATCTGCTCGATCGTAATCTCGGCCACCGGCATTTCAAAATCATAATGAATCTTCAGCATGTCCGAAGTCTGATTTTCAGGGCCAGGGTACGGCGGAAGCGAAGGCCCATGTCCGGAGAGGACACCGCCCAATCCTTCCAGTTGAACACCGAATTTGGCACCATGGGCATGGACCGCTTCGGCCATTCTGGCAAAGCCTTCAATAAATTTATCATCATACAGGCCGACCCGGGTCAACCCCATCAATTTGAGCATTTCCAGATCCGGCGGCGGTCCCGCCTCAACGGCCCCGGTCATCACGAGCCCGGCTCCCCCCTTTGCCCTGTCCTCAAACCATCTGATGGTCTGTTCATTGATAGAGCAGTCCTCTTCAGCCGGCATGTTGAGAAACGGGGGAAACCCGATTCTGTTTTTTAGTTTCATTCCGTTTATTTCGATCGGCTCAAATAGTATTTTCCCCATTAATTCCCTCCTTAAACTAGTTGCTGTATACTGATCTTGATATAGTTGTTGCCGGAATCGTAATACGCTACAACCTGGCTATTAGTTTTTGCCACATCCCGGGAAACAGGCGCAGCAGAATGTCAAAGATGTACGCATCAGTTCCAACCAGGATACGGGCTTTATTTTTTTTAATGCCTTTTATAATAATTCTCGCAGCCTTGTCAGCGCTCGTTCGGGCGATATTGTTATCAAAGTACTCGGCGGCCTCCTCATGGCTAAGTTCAGGGTCGGATGCCTTGATAAAGCGGGCATTGCGCGCAATATTGGTTTTTATTCCTCCGGGGTGTACACAGGAAACCCGCACCGTTGTGTCCTTTAATTCCTGACATAAAGTCAGCGTAAACCCCCTGACGGCAAATTTGCTGGTGCAATAGGGACCGTTGTTGCGGTTTGTAAATAGACCGTTGACACTGGATATGTTGACGATGTGACCTTCCGGTTGTTGCTTCAGATAGGGCAAAAAAGCTTTCGAACCGTAAATCACACCCCATAAATTGATTCCCAAAAGCCAATTTAAATCCTCGTAAGTTACATCCTCCAGGGTTTCAGACATGGCAACAGCGGCATTGTTAATAATGATATTAACTTTGCCATGTTCAGCGACCACATCAGCGGCGAATCCATATACCTGTTCTCGATCAGCGACATCGAGTACACGGGTGGAGATTTTGTTGCCATTATCCTGGATCATTTTAGCCGTCTGATTCAGACCGTCCTGATCGATGTCCGCAAGCGCTAATCCGCATCCTTCATTAGCCAGGTTGATCGCCAGACTGCGACCGATTCCCGAAGCCGCTCCCGTGATTGCCGCCACGATATTCTTAAGCTCTTTCATTATCTTTTTTTCCTATCGAGTCTGCAATTGTTGCCGGTTTTCAATCCATTGCTACTCAAAAATATATCTTGCTCCAAGACTACCATATAAAAAAAGATAGTAATTTTCGTGTCCGAAGAAATGAAATGATCTCTTATTACAGTCGAAGCGTCAGGCCCCATGCGCTATGCGCCATGGTCTATTGATCCCGCAAAAATCAGCTTATAGCGAAGTCCCCGGAGCCCCTGAGAGACGAACAGACTACCACTACCTAATTTTGTAATCCGCCATTTCCTTCTCCCGATCCCAGGTTCGATCCGTCACCCCCTGCTTTTTCATCCCGGCTTTCTGATTCCTTAAGGTGCCGGTGCGCGGGATGTCATCCACCACATCCACATAGCGGGGCACCATGAAATGCGCCATATTTTCACCGCAAAACTGCATCAGTTCTTTAAGATCCAGTTTGGCACCCTCCTGAAGTTTGATCCAGATCATGACCTCATCTTCACCGAGCTCGGACGGCACACCGAAGGCGGCACATACGGCCACCGCCGGGTGCTTTTCGACCACGTTTTCCACTTCCCAGGAAGAGATGTTCTCTCCGCGGCGCCGCATGGAGTCTGATTTACGGTCCACAAAGTAGAGATATCCGTCCTTGTCGGCATAAAACAGATCGCCGCTATGCAGCCACTCGCCTTTTATCTTCTTGGATGCAGCTTCCGGGTTTTTGTAATACTCGACGCCGCCGGTCTTTTTATTCAAGACTTTACTGATCAATTCACCGGGCTCCCCCGGGGGCACCTCGTTGCCGTCGTCATCGACAAGTTTCCAGACAACATGCGGGGCGGGCTTGCCCACCGAGCCGACCGGCCCATCACCGGGATTGGAGATGCTTACCCCGCCGCCATCCACCGCACCGTAACCTTCCCAGATCTTGACATGGAATCGTTTTTCGAATGCTTCCCACAGATTGGCCGGGCAGGCGGCCGAATGCACAATCTTTGCGGGGTTATCCCGATCGTTGGGCTGCTCAGGCTGTTTCATCAAAATCGGGATCATGGCGCCGATGGCATTGAACTGGGTGGCGCCGTAGTGTCTGATGCGATCCCAGAATCCGGAGGCTGAAAACTTTCGATCCAGCCCAAAGGAGACCTCACCGGCCATGGCCCAGCCGGCGGTTAAGATCAGCGCGTTGGCATGAAATAACGGCAGCGCGGTATACAGGGTATCTTCTTCCTTGTTGAGGACCATGGAAGCCACCATGCGAAACCATTCCACTGTGCCTGCCTGGTTGCGGTTGACAACCCCCTTGGGAAAGCCGGTTGTCCCCGAGGTGTACAACAAATAAGCGATGGCACTCTCCTCCATGGTATGATCCGGCTTTTCAGAAGGGGCATTCAATAATTCCTGGAGATCGATGGTGCCCGCAGGTAATGCTTGATCGGTGGTACGGCGAACGAAAATTTTGCGGATCGAACCCGTCGGTTTTACAAGTTCGGCCACCCTGGGATAGAGCATATCGTCCACCACCAGGTATTTTACATCCGAGTGGGTTAGAATAAACTGCAGGCTGTCGCCCTTAAGGGAAACATTGACCGGCACGGTATAGTACCCGCCCATGGGCATCCCGTAAAAGAAATAAAGGTATTCCGGGCAATTGCCCATCAGAATCGCCGCGCCGTCTCCAGCCTCGGCGCCCTGCGCCGTCAGACCGTTGACCGCCCGGCAGGTCCATTGATAATACTGCCCAAAACTGATTTTCTCCTCATCCCATAAAATGTACGGCTTTTCGCCCAGCACACCGGCGTTGTGCTCGATGAGGTCCGCAAAGTAAACCAATTGGGGTTCGTCGGTCATGGTTCATCTCCTCTACTCTTTTTCCTTTGCCAGCAGCTCGGCAATTTTTTCAGGATCCGGACCCACCTTTTCCACGATAGCGAGCAATTTTTCACGGTCCTGCCCGGCAGCCACATACAGGCGCATGGTATGAATGGCGTCATCACTTTGCATGGATTCAAAAAACAACTTTCTTTCCAGCATAAGGCCGTCATGCAAGGGCATATTACTGCCTTCATAAATTGCTTTTTTGATGTTTGCAATTGCAAGCGGCGGTTTGGCCGCAAGGTTATTGGCGAAAGCCATTACCGCGAGCATGAGCGCTTCGGGCTCACAAACAGCCGTTACCAGACCGAGCCGTTCAGCTTCTTCGGGGTTGATCCTGCGGCCGGTCATACACAGCTCCATGGCCCGGGCAACCCCCACCAACCTGGCCAGGCGTTGGGTTCCCCCGCCGCCGGGTATAATGCCGCCATCCACCTCCGGCTGCCCCATAAAGGCATCGCTGGCAATAAACCGGAAGTCACAGCCTAGAGCCATTTCACAACCGCCGCCTTCAACCGGGCCGTTAATTGAACAGATAACGGGTTTGGAGGTATGATCTCCAATACCACGCGGCGGCGGAAAGGTTGCAAGAATTTGCGAGGCTTGGTCTTCTGAAAGATTTTTAAACTGCTCGGCCCACTCCAGAATCAGAGATACATCGAAATGCTGAATAAACTTGCCGGGAGTCGCACTGGTCACAATCCCGACACGAAGTTCGGCGTCCTTATCAAATTCTTCCACCAGCCCGACCAATTCAGTCATCGTATCGATGGTCGCCAGGTTCCGCGGTGGATTGTCGAATTTCCAGATGACAACGGGACCGTCTCTCTCTACTTTGTAAAACCGTGGGGAAATCGTCATAATATTATCTCCTTAGTTTTTAGGAGTTGTGAACCGTTCCAATTTCGGATTGCGGATTTTTTAATATTCGACATTCCGCATTTTTTATTTGGCTTTTCCGGTTTCCTTTACCGTTTCAAGAAAATCGAGAATTTCCTTGATGGTTCTCGCCGGATCCTCGATAGCCGTCATGTGGCCGATGCCATCCAGAATCACGTGTTTGGCATCCGGGATTTCGCACGCCAATATTTCACTGGACCCTAAGAATATGATGTCGAATTCACCGAGCAGTACCAGAGTCGGGCACTTGATCTGTCTGAGGCCCTCAACCATGGGATTGGGATCCGTGTAAAAACTCATCATAAAATTTCTGATGGCCACCGGATCGCTGCGGCGTAAGAATCCCTCAAAAATGTTCCACATGCCTTCATGGTCGGGATGTTCGGCCATTTTGAAAAGAAACGGCCCCGGATCGGCCCTGGCCATCGTCATCCACTCCTCAACGGTGGCGGTTTTACGGGCTTCGGCCACCATCAGATGACCCTTGCGCATCTCATCCGGATCCACATCGGGAAATTCAGGTGCGGTGGCCGAACCAGTGTCGGTCAGCATCAAGCTGATTAACCGCTCCGATGTGGTCATGGCATAGCGCACGGCAGCCATGCCGCCGGTGGCGTGTGACAATATGTGGAAGCGGTCCAGACCGAGGGCATCCGCCAGAACGCTGAAATCATTGGCTATGGTCCCAACATCGAAGCCGTAAGGCTCACCGTCGACCACGGTGCGCCCGTGGCCCCGCATGTCCATGGAAATCACTCGATAGCCTTCGGCCAGTCTGGTAGTCACCCCGGTCTCGCTCCAATACCCGCAGTCCTCCATCAGACCGTGATTGGCAATGATCGGCTCGCCCGCACCGACATCCTCATAATAGATCTTAACATGTCCCTGCTCCAGCCATGCCATGGGTATGAGTTCCTCCTTAATTTTAAGAATACGGCGATGTTCTGCATACCATGATGTTTTGGAAATACTTTTAGCCGATTTTAGCACACTGCCCCCCATCCACCGGCAACACAACGGCCGTGATGAACCTGGCCTCATCCGAGGCCAGGAAAAGGGCCGCATAGGCGGTATCCCAGCCATCCCCCATGCCCCCTTTTAGGGGCACTGCCTCGTTTCTCATTTTTATGAGATCATCTTTATTTATCCCCAACGCCTCTGATATGCCCTCGATCGCCATGGGTGTATTCATGAGTCCCGGCATGATGGCATTGACGCGAATGCCGTGTTTGGCCTGGGTCATGGCCATCTGATGGGTTAGGGCGTTAACCCCGGCCTTGGACGCAGGATAGGCCGTCATTCCCGTCGCACAGACAGCAGCCGCCGAAGAGATGTTGATGATCGATCCACTTTCCTGCTGCTTCATGACCGGTAAAACATATTTACAGGTAAGAAACATCCCTTTCAGATTCACATCGAAAATATTTTCCCAGGCATTCAGATCCAGTTTGGTGATATTGTTGTCGCCGGTTCCGATTCCGACAACATTCACCAGGACATCGATGCGCCCCAGGCGGTTCACACATTCTTCAGCAATTCTGCGGCAGTCCTCTTCATTGGTGATGTCGGCATGAAACGCAAAGGACTCACCGCCCTCCTTTTCGATAAGAGAATTGGTATCATTGGCGGATTCGATACGGCGGTCAACCAGCATAACCCTGGCACCCTCGCGCGCAAAAAGCAAGGAGATGGCTCTGCCGTTACCGATGGTATCTCCGGGCGTCTGCCCCGCCCCAACCACGATGGCCACCTTATCCTCAATACGCTTTTCCATTTATGAACCATCCTATAAGCAGCCCGCGATATTTGTTATCCCGGGTTTATGGTATTTAGGGTTTACCGTCCTTGAACCAGCGGCAATGGGAAAACCAGAACCCCTCCCGGCCCTGCAGGTAAAGCTCCTGGTTCCAGCCCAGAACGTTTTTGCGAAATACGGTCATGGCCTGCGGCCAGTACAGCCAGGCATCCTCGTAATTGTCGTAGACGGCTTTTTCGATTTCCCAGTACATCTTCTGGCGCTTGTCCTGATCGATTTCCTTACGCGCCGCTTCAATCAAAGGGATGGCCTTTTCGTTGTTGCTGCGGCCGAAATTAAAGCCACCCTCAGGATGAAATAGACCGGTCGCCATCAGATCAGGGTCCAGAATCCAGTTCCAGCCACCCTGCGCAAAATCATAATCAATACTTCTCATTCGCTCGGAAATGGCAGCCGGATCCAGTATATCCACCTTCCAGTTGACCCCTACCTGGGCCAGCATGTTCTTTATCGCTTCGGCAATGGTCTGTAAGGTGGCCGTGTTGCCCATATATCCCTTGACAGTAAGGCCGTCGGCATAGCCGGCCTCGGCCAGCAGCTCCTTGGCAAGCTCCGGATCATATTTGACCGGCTTGAGATCGGGATTGTGCCCCCAGTGGCTCTCGGGATACATGCAGCTGGCCTCTATCCCGAGCCCGAAGGTCACACCGGCAATGATGGCTTTGCGGTCGATGGCATGCGAGATCGCCTTGCGCACCCGGATATCCTTGCAGGGTCCCTTGGTGGTGTTGAATCTGCCGGAGGCCTGCCAGTTGAGCGGGTAGACATAGACATTCAGGTTGGGATCGTTTTTAATTAGATTATACTGGGACTCCTCCACATACATCGAGTCGATTTTGCCGGCCCGCAGGTTGGCCAGACGCACGGAGGGATCCGGAATGATATTGATCAAGATTCCGTCAAAATAGGGCATCTCCGGTTTGCCGATAGCTTTTCCGAACCACCAGTTGGGGTTTCGCTTCAGTTTTAGGAAGTTTCCCGGGCTACCTTCTTCAAGCATGTATTTTCCAGTGCCCACCGGCTGGACGTCGGTTTTTTTGAGCCCCTCGGCTTTTGCGGCCATTTCCGCGGCCTGGACTTCCAGATCGGCGGCTTTTTGCCTGGCTTTCTCCAGTTTGGCTTTGGCTTTTTCGGCGGCTTCACCACCTTCGGCCTCGGCTTTTTTGGCTTTTTCTTCCAGATTTACAATTTTCTTTTTGGCTTTTTTAGCTTTACCGGTCAGTTTCGCGGCCTGCTTGATGACGACATCGTTTTCAAGGGCCTGTTTTGAGATGGCATATCCCGGAACATTGGCTAAAATGCCTAAAAATGAGCCCCAGGGTTTGGTAAACGTCCATTTGACCGTGTATTCGTCAACCGCCTCAATGGACTTGACCGGTTCGATCCAGGCCCTGCTCCAGGCGCCGTTCTGGCGATCCTTGATCCATTCGATTTGATACTTGAGCGATTCCGCGTTGAAAGGCGTACCGTCATGAAATTGAACCCCTTGACGAAGCTTCATCACGCAGGTTAGCGGGTCGGTGTACTCCCAGGATTCCGCCAGCCAGGGGACCGTGGGCTTGAATTGACCGTCGTTGTAAATCAGCATTTCATAAAAATAGGTCATGGCCACCCAGTCATTGACCGGCCAGTGGTTGGGGTTCATCAGCCCGATGTACAGCGGGTTAGCTGTTCGAAAATACCCACCCCGCACAGGTTTGTTCTTTTCGAAGTCGTCACCCCAGGTCCACCATGTGGGTACGGGTTCCTTGCCCGTCCAGACCTTGCCGGGCCCTTGCTCGGCGATGCCCGGCAGGGTAAAGGCCAACAATTGGAGTATGAGTGTCACCCCAATAACGCCTATTAACGCATTTTTATTACCTTTCATTGTTGCACCTCCTTTTTTGATCCTTTATGAGTCAACAATTGTTGAAGATTTACGCCGCTCCGATTTAGTCTTCATGACAGGCCACCCAATGCTCTTCCCCGGCAACTTTATTCAGCACGGCTGCTTTCTCCCTGCAAAGAGACCGGCCTGCCTTCGGACAACGCGGGTGAAATTTGCAGCCAGCAGGCGGGTTGAACGGGCTGGGCACCTCGCCTTCCAGCAGAATATGCTCCCGCTCAGCCTCCACCACGGGGTCCGGTACGGGCACGGCCGAAAGCAGGGATCTGGTGTACGGGTGAAGCGGGTTGCGATAAAGATCGCGCCGGGTGGCTATCTCCACAATTTCACCCAGATACATCACTGCAATGCGGTCGCTGATGTGCCTGACCACCGCCAGGTCATGGGCAATAAAGAGATAGGTCAGGTTGAATTTTTCCTGCAGTTCTTCCAGCAGGTTGATAATCTGGGCCTGGATCGATACATCCAGCGCCGACACCGGTTCGTCGCAGATGATCAAGTCAGGTCTGACCGACAGCGCCCGGGCCACGCCGATACGCTGCCGCTGACCCCCGCTGAATTCATGGGGGTAACGATCGAACATGGCCGGTTTCAGTCCCACAACCTGCAGCAGTTCTCTGATTTTTTCACGGTATTCATTCTTGCCCGCGGTCAATTTATGGATCAGCAGGGGCTCTCCGATAATATCTCCCGCCGTCATTCGCGGATCCAGAGATCCGAAAGGATCCTGAAATATCATCTGCATCTGCCGTCGCAGCGGCCTGAGCTGTTCATCCGTTAGATTGCTGATCTGATGGCCATCAAAATAAATCTCCCCCGCGGTGGGTCGATCCAGCTGCAAAATGGCTCTGCCGGTGGTCGTCTTGCCGCAACCGCTTTCGCCTACCAATCCCAGGGTTTCCCCTCTGGTAATGTGGAAATTAACCCCATCCACGGCCTTGACATCGCCAACCTTCTTTTTTAAGACAGCTCCCTTGAAGATCGGGAAATGCACCTTGAGGTTTTTGACTTTCAGCAGTGTATGATTGCTATTTTTTGACATTTTCCCAGCACGCTATCTCATGGTTAGCATCCACAGCTCTGAGTTCGGGGACTACCTGAGGGCATTTATCTGAGGCATAGATGCACCGCGGGTGGAAGGCACAGCCGGGAGGCACATATAACAGATCCGGCGGTTGTCCCTCGATGGGCACCAGTTTTGTCTTGGTGTCCTGATCCAAACGGGGCACCGATGCCATCAGCCCGATGGTATAAGGGTGCCGCGGATCACCATAGATACTCCGGGCAGTCCCTTTTTCGACAATGCGGCCGGCATACATGACATTTACCCGGTCGGCATAGCGGGCCACCACACCCAGATTGTGAGTGATAATGATCAAGGCCGTGCCGTAGTCCCGCGTCAGGTTCTTCATCAGCTCCAGAAGCTGAGCCT
>Ga0316193_10001246_pt1 | contig 16975 bp, 9 predicted proteins | sample MerIslsedime2_MG_FD_207735 | JGI IMG/M metagenome (GOLD analysis project Ga0316193, IMG submission 207735) | Coastal sediment microbial communities from Maine, United States - Merrow Island sediment 2 | ecosystem: Environmental > Aquatic > Marine > Coastal > Sediment | place: USA: Maine... | reverse complement strand
CCATGATCCTTGGTGCTGCGCTGCACGACGCCGACGGAGTGCTGCTGGTCGACGCCGGTGTGAGTCCGCCGGGAGCGGCCGAGCCCAAGTTCGATGTTGCGGGCTTCAGTTCCTGGGACTGGGATAATGGTGAATTCAAGGCGGTCTCCTACGTCAGTCCGGTGATCTACCAGGATGTCACGGCCGGCTTTCTGACCGTGAGTATCGATCGATCCCCGCTGGAAAAAGACCTGCAGGTCACCCTGCGATTCCTCATCGTATCGACCCTCTTGATGATCTTCCTCGGGGTGATTCTGGCCTCGTTGCTTGCGCACCGGATGTCGCGACCGATCCAGCGTCTGGCCAAGGCCGGCGAGGCCCTGAGCGTCGGAAGGCCTCAGGGCCTGGTCACGCGCAGGGATGAGATCGGCCAGGTCCTGGACACCTTCCAGCACCTTGCAGAGGGTATTAAGCGAAAAAATGTGGTTGAAGCCGCATTTTCGCGTTACGTCTCGCCGCAGGTGGCACGACAGGTCCTCAAGGGAGAGACCAACAGCGCTCTCGGTGGCAACCGTGTGACCGGCAGTGTGCTTTTTTGCGATATCGTCGGCTTTACGGAGCTGTCCGAGGGCCGTGAGCCGGTCGAGGTGGCTGCGCTGTTGAACGACTATTTCGGGTATTTCGCCCTGGCCGCCGAAAGTTGTGGGGGTACGGTCGACAAGTTCATCGGCGACTGCATCATGATCGTATTCGGTGTCCCCGCCGCAGACCCCCATCACGCCCTGCATGCGATGACCTGCGGGATGTTGATCCAGCAACTGACGCGCCGTATCAATCAGATTCGCCAAACGCGTGAACTGGCGACGGTGACGCTGCGGGTCGGGATCAGCAGCGGGCCCATGCAGGCCGGCAACCTGGGCAGCGCGGATCGTATGCAATACACGGTCGTCGGGGACACCGTGAATGTCGCGGCGCGCCTCTGCGGCATGTCCGAACCCGGCGGCGTCCTGGTTACGGATGTGGTGATGGCGTCCGGTCAGCCGGGTGAGCTCAGTCATTACGCGCATCTGGGACCTGCCGAGCTGCGAGGCCGCAAGGAATTTGTCGAGGTGCGCGCAATGGACGTCGATGCTGTGGCAAGAGACGTCAACGCGGATCTCTTGATAGAGACGATCTTGTCTACGGGAAGTGACTGATGTTGCGTCTGCTGCTGTTGTCCCTGCTGCTGTTGGGTCTGGGTGGCTGTTCTGATCTGCAGACCCGGCTCGCGGAACCGCCGTCAAAACCACTGGACTCTTCTACAGAGGCACTGGACGCCGCTGGCGTAATGGCCAAAGAAGGACGCTGGTCGCAGGCTTTGGCCTTGCTCGAAAAGGCCGCACGCGATTATCCCGGTGATCCCGCAATTGAGGCGCACCGGGTATCAATGCGTGAACGCTGGGAACGGCAGGAGCGGGTACTTGAAGACCAGATCATGGTCGGAGATGCGGAGAACCAAGAGCGTAAGATCGCGCTGCTCGAAAAAATGTCGCTGGCACAACCCGGAAATCTTATCGTGACCTCGCGCCGAATTTATTGGAAAGAGGTGCTGGCGAGCAACATCGAAAAATTGACTGCCTGCGGTGAGTTTCACGTCACCACCGATACGGCTCTGGCGAGGCGCTGCTTTCAGCTTGCCTCGGGCATGGCAGCCAGCCCAGACATAGAGCAGCGACTGGCAGGGATCAGCGAACAGCTGCTCCTGAGCGAGAACGTTGCGGCCGAGCGACGCCGGGCAAAAGAAGAGAAGGGACGCCAGCGAAGGGCGAAGTCGTTGCTCGACGATGCGAAGGCGGCGATCGACGCGCGTGATTACCGACGTGCACTGGATATTCTGGAAAAAGTCGCGGAACTGCAGCCGAACAACAGCGAGGTGTCGGGTCTGCAGGAAGAGGCCTGGTCGATGATCAGCCCCCAGGTCGAGGCGCTTATAAAGCTCGGGGATCACCTCTACCTGGATGAGCAGCTGGATGCGGCCGTCGCGACCTGGCAGGCGGCTTTGACCCTGAAACCGGACGACGAGGACATCCTGGCACGAATCGACCGTGCCAAGACCGTGTTGAATCGGCTGGATGCCCTGCGCAGGCAACAGAACCCTTCGACAGAGAACGAGTGAGATAGCAGCCTGTCGAACTTAACACGGTTTGGCTGCGACTCTCCCAGTCGTTTGCAGGCTCATGCCCCGATAAGGTCTCAGCCGCTGTGCACGGGTTTTTGTTTCGGCCTGAACGCCTTTAATACCGACTCCCTGGTTTCGAGATAGGGGCCATCGATCAGGTCGATGCAATAAGGGATGGCCGGGAAAACCGCGTCGAGGCAGTCTGAAATCGCACTGGGCTTGCCCGGCAGGTTGACAATCAGCGACTGATTGCGAATGCCGGCGATCTGGCGCGACAGAATCGCGGTAGGCACATGCTTGAGCGAGACAGTGCGCATCAGTTCGCCAAAGCCATCCAGGATCTTGTCGCAGACTGCAGCGGTTGCCTCCGGCGTGATATCGCGCTTTGCCGGGCCGGTCCCACCGGTGGTTACCACCAGGCAGCAGCCGATATGGTCAGTCAGTTCCCGCAAAATCATCTCGACCCGATCCTGTTCGTCGGGGACGATCCGGTTGACCGGCTCCCATTCGCTGGCCAGGGCCAGGTTCAGCCATTCTCTGATGGCGGGTCCACCGAGATCATCATACTCACCACGACTGGCACGGTCTGAAACCGTAACGACACCGATTCGCGCTGGCGTGTTCATGTCACGACATCCTGAAAGATCACGAGTTGCCGAAGCATAACCGGTTTTGCCGGCCAGGCAATTTAACCCCCCGACCGCGCGGCCGATAGCACCCTGAAGGAACACCATGCGCCGGTGCCGTTTATGCCCGGCTTGCTGGTGAGGAAAGCTGGTTATGAACTGCATGTTTGTCGTGGGATGCGCCTGGGCGCGACGCGCTGTACTGCTCGTTGTGATGGGTGTTCTGTGCCCGATCGGTATTGCCGGGAGTGAGCCCGCATCGTGGGAGGCAAACCGGCAATCCTTTCTTGCCAGTCTGAGCCAAAGCGAACGCAGCTGGCTGCGTGCGCACAGGGATATTCGCCTGGGCATCGATCCAGCCTGGGAGCCCTTCGAATTCCTCGATGAGGCAGGCCGTTATCGCGGGATGGCCGCGGAATACATCGAACTGCTCAACGCGATGCTCGATGTTCACATGGCGCCAGCCCGCGGATTGAGCTGGTCGGAGGTGATCGATGGCGCGCAAAGGGCCGAGATCGATGTGCTGCCGTGTGTGGTGAAGACCCCGCAGCGCGAAGAGTATCTGGGCTTTACCGACAGTTACCTGAATTTTCCGATGGTCGTCGCGACCCGCGACGATGCGGACGTCGTCGGCGGACTTGACGATCTGAAGGGGCAGAAGATCGGCGTGGTCAAGGGGTATGCGACGGTCGATCTGTTACAGACGCATTTCCCGCATCTGCAGCGTGTCGAATTCGACAACCTGCAACACGGGCTTGAGGCCCTGTCGCTGGGGCGGATCCCGGCATTCGTTGACAATCTCGCGTCCATAGCCGATGTGATCAACAAACAAGGGTTGACCAACATCAAGGTATCGGCTCAGACGCCCTTTTCGTTCGAGCTCTCGCTGGGGGTGAGAAAAGACTGGCCTGAACTGCTCGGTATCCTCAACAAGGCATTGTCCGCCATACCCCCGCAACAGGCAGACCAGATCCGCAAAAACTGGATTTCAATCAAGTTCGAGTACGGCGTCGATCTCGCCTACCTGATCCGAATCGCATTGATTGTCAGTGCAGTGGCGATGGTGGTATTCGGGATCATTTTTTACTGGAACCGCCGTCTGCTCGCCGAGGTGGAGCAGAGAAAGCACGTCGAGGGTATCCTTGCGCACCGTAACCGGATTCACGAGAGCATTGCCGCTGGTGCGGACCTGGATCAGGTGTTGAGTACCCTGGTGACCAGTGTCGAATCCGAACGCCCGGATACCTTTTGCGCGGTTGTTCTGCTTGATCCTGGCTGTTCGCATGTGGTTCGCATTCTCGCGCCGAATCTGCCGGTCGACTACAAGCGTAAAGTTGAAGGCATGGCCGTTGCCGATTGTCTGAGCTGTTTCGGGGAGGTCATCCGGCACAAAGGCAGGGTGGTCGCGCCCGATATATCCCGTGACCCAAACTGGTCGCGGCATGAGAGCGAGTTGAAGCCCCTCAATGTTGGTGCTTGCTGGCTTGAACCGATACGCTCATCCGAGGGCAGGATGCTCGGCATTTTCGTCCTCTTCCATCAGGAAACTGGCGTCCCGGACAGTTCTGCATCTGACCTGCTACGCGAGATGGCGCTGTTGTCGACGCTCGCGATCAAGCACCATCGCAATGTTCAGAATCTGCACAAGCTTTCGCTGGCGGTCGAATACAGCCCAAACGCCGTGATGATGACCGATGCGCGAGGCATCATCGAGTATGTGAATCCGAAGTTCAGCGAGATTACCGGCTATCAGTCCAGCGAAGTCGTAGGTCAGACACCGAAGATCCTCAAGTCGCAGGAGACGGATGGAAAAGTGCACCAGGAACTCTGGCGCACGATTCAGTCGGGCGAAGAGTGGTGGGGCGAGTTGCGCAACCTGCGAAAAGATGGCGAGGCCTACTGGTCGAAGGAACACATTTCGCCGATAAAGGACAGCCAAGGAAAGGTGTCACACTTCGTTGCGATCATCGAGGACGTGACGGAGGCGCGCCTGATCAATGAGAAGGTCTCTTACCAGGCCACGCATGATGCCCTGACCGATCTGATAAATCGGCGCGAGTTCGAACGCATCCTCGGTAATCTCGCAGAGACCCAGGCTATCCATGCATCGCACAACGCCCTGTGTTTTCTCGACCTCGATCAGTTCAAGGTGGTCAACGACACAGCTGGGCATGTGGCAGGTGACGAACTTCTGCGGCAACTTGGCCAGATGCTGAAGAAGCATTTGCGGCAGGGTGACATTCTGGCTCGCCTGGGTGGTGATGAATTCGCGATTCTTATGGAACATTGCACCGCCGAACAGTCGTTGCACAAGGCCGACGAGATACGCCGCATGGTGGAGGAGTTCCGCTTCGCCTGGGAGGGGAACATCTTTGCGGTGGGGGTCAGTATCGGTATTACCGAAGTCAACAGGCAGACCATCAGTTCGCTGGATGCCCTGAAACAGGCTGACATGGCCTGCTACGCAGCCAAGGACGCGGGTCGCAACCGTGTCCACATCTACAAGGATGACGACAAGTTGCTGATGGAACGCTCCGGCGAGATGCACAATGTCAACCGCATCAAGCGGGCGCTGGAAGAAGATCGCTTCCTGCTCTATGCCCAACCGATTCGACCGGTAGGTGACTGCCGGCGGGCCGCAAGCTACGAGATCCTGTTGAGAATGTTGGACGATAAGGGTGAGCTGTTGCCGCCCGGGGCATTTCTTCCGGCGGCGGAGCGCTACAGCCTTGTCGGCCAGATTGACCATTGGGTCGTCGATCAGGTTTTTGCTTGGATATACCGTCACCCAAATGAAATGGAGACGATTGCCGGTTTTTCGATCAACCTGTCGGGACAGTCGCTGGGGGATGACAGCCTGCTGGGCAATATCATCCGACATCTGAAGACGGATCGTCTGCCGGCGGAAAAAATTAAATTCGAAATCACCGAGACGGCTGCGATTGCCAACCTGGGCAACGCGAACAGCTTCATTGCCGCATTGAAGGAGTTTGGAGTCGAGTTCGCCCTGGATGATTTCGGCAGTGGTCTTTCGTCGTTTGGTTACCTCAAGAATCTCCAGGTCGACTATCTGAAGATCGATGGCATGTTCGTCAAAGACATGCTGGTCGATCCGATCGATTCCGCGATGGTGAAGTCGATCAACGACATCGGGCACGTGATGGGCATGGCGACCATCGCCGAATTCGTCGAGAACGATGACATTCTGAGGGCCCTGGCGGAGTTGCAGGTGGACTATGTGCAGGGTTACGGCGTCGGCAGGCCGATGCCGATCGACGAGATCCTTGCCGAGAACAGGGTCGCCCTGCCCGCGGCTTCGGGCGGTCGCTAACGTTTCGAGTCGGAATTAGCCCTACCAGACAATCAGATGTATCAGCGTTCGGATGCCGATGGCAATCAGGGCGCCGTAGATGGCCGGACGCAAGACCGCTGCAACCCTCGGCCCGGCCGATACCAGGATAGCGATACCTGCCACGTCGAAAGGGTGCACCAGCATCCCCGCAATCCGATTCAAATCAGTACTGCTCAGCAGGCCCTGCTGCAACAGATCGGCGGATACGCCCATCATGGCGGTGCCGCCTGCAATCGCCTTGGTAATGATCGGCAGGGCAACGCTGGAGGGTAGGTCGAGCCAGCCGAAAAACGGCGCAGTCAGCGTTTCCAATCCCCCGACGACTCCCGTCTGGCGCAGGATATTTACCAGAAGCAATGACAGGACCAGCATCGGCAGAGCGCTTATGGTGATACCGAATGCCTCGCCACCGGCGTGGTTGACGACATCGAGCACCCCCTTGGTGTCCGAGGCCTCGCGGTGCTTTGGTTTTGGTTGCGGCGGTTCGGTTTCCTCCGGCAGATCGCGGGTAAACCAGTGATAGGTGGCAGCGGCGCCGGCAAGTGCGGCGAAGGACGAGATCAACAGTGTTAATGGACCATTCAGCCCCATCGCACTCATCGGGAAAACCACGTTCGCCTGGGCCGCACCAAAAACCAGTGCGAGGGTGGCGGCGATGTGGCGTCGCGAGAGCCCACCTTTGTCCATCATGGTCAGTGTGGCCATGGGGGCTGCGAAGCTGACGAACAGGACCTGCAGCAGGGCAAAGACCCCCAGGCCCGGGACGCCCAGGGGATGCAGCCAGGGCGAGATGAGATCGACGATGCGGTCGAGTACGCCCCTGGCCTCGAGCAGGCGCATCAGGGTCAGCATCACGATCATGATCGGCAGCAGGATGAACAGGGCGAGTTCCACCGCCGCGCGGCCCGAGACAAGGATCAGGTCAGCCAGTTCAGTCATCAATAAGCCGGTTGGTGCGCTGCAGCACCGCGGACTCTAACCCATGCGCCCGGTATTGTCGTGCGGGCGGAATTTTTATCGCCGTCTGGTCGCCAGGGCCTGCCGGTTAGCCGCGTTCCAAACCCGACAGCGTCAAAAAATCGACGTGATGGCTGGCTTGGAGGGCTCGGCCCGGATGCCCTTATATCCTATATAATGAATTAAGTTTATCTCATAACTACATCAATATAAACGAGAAAAAAGGCGATTATTTGGTGGGCCGAAAAACTGCAGTGGATTGACAATCCCATTGTGCAGTGCAAAAATTAATGACCACTATTTATGTATGCCTATTTTCAGTTTAAGAAATAATAATAGACTGAAATTTATACCGGGCTGTCGCAGTTGCTGTAATCAGCAGCAACTGCAGGTAGCGGTTCGAACCCCCGGGTTCTGACCATGATGCCGTCGGGCACACCCTTTCCCGATGGCATCGAAAACGGCCACAAGCCGTACGACTGTAAACCGGACCGGCCTCGGCCGTGTCTTGAGAGAGGACTTGCAAGTGAGTTCGTTACAGTTTGTCGGCGTTGCCGTGGCATTCATGTCGGTGCTGGGAATCTTCCTGGCCTCTGTACTCGTTGTTGCGAACCGTTGGCTGTTCGTATTCGAGGACCCGCGCATCGATGATGTTGAAGACCTGCTGCCGAAGGCGAACTGTGGCGCCTGCGGTACACCGGGCTGTCGTCCTTTTGCTGAGAAACTGGTGAAGGGGGAGGTTGACCCGGGCCTGTGTACGGTCAACTCCAAGGACACCAACCAGGTCATCGCGGATTTCCTCGGCGTAGAGATGGGTAAGCACGAAAAACGCGTTGCACGGCTTGCCTGTGCCGGTGGTGCGCACGTCGCTTATATCCGTGCCTCTTACACTGGATTGAACAGCTGCCGGGCCGCAAACCTGGTCTCGGGTGGCGGCAAGGGATGCGCTTGGGGCTGTCTCGCCTTTGGCGACTGCGCCGAAGTCTGTGAATTCAATGCGATCCGGATGGATCAGTACGGGCTTCCGGTGGTCGACGCGGACCAATGCACTGCTTGCGGAGACTGTGTCGAGGTGTGTCCCAAAGATCTGTTCGAGCTTCACGCAGTCAGCCATCGACTCTGGGTGGCGTGCAGTAACCATGAATCGGGCGATGAGGCCGAGGCGGAATGCGAGGTGATCTGTACGGCGTGCGAACGCTGCGCGGTGGATTCCCCCGAGGGCCTGATCACCATCCAGGAAAATCTGGCGGTGATCGATTACAGCAAGAACAAGCTCGCCTCCAGGGTTGCGATCGAGCGTTGCCCGACGGGCGCCATTGTCTGGCGTGACCGGGATGGCAATGTGGTGAAAGGCCGCGACGCCAAAAAAGTTATTAGAAAAGCCGCATTGCCCGTCGGGTAAGCGCATCAAGGCAAAGCTGAGGATTGACAAGATGTTCGGAAAAAAGAAAGCAGGCATGCAGGTCAAATATCCAGGCTTCCGGATGGCCATGGACGGCAATACGGCCGTCATCATGTGCGAGCGGGAGGCTTCCGATGCCGCCGGTGCGTATCCGATCACACCGTCGACGCAGATGGGAGAATATTGGGCTGAGGAGACGGCGAGAGGACATATCAACGTCTCCGGCAAGCCGCTGCTGTTCGTCGAGCCCGAGTCCGAACACGCGGCCGCGGCGGTGACCGCAGGGATGTCGATGTCGGGCCTGCGTGCAACCAATTTTTCATCGGCCCAGGGCGTGGCCTTCATGCATGAATCGCTGTACGCGGCGGTCGGCAAGCGTCTGCCCTATGTGCTGAATATCGGCTGCCGAGCCATCACCAAGGCCTCGCTCAACGTCCACTGTGGCCATGATGACTACCACTGCATCGACGACACCGGGTTTTTCCAGGTGTTTGCCAACAATGCCCAGGGCGCGGCTGATCTCAACCTGATCGGTCGCAAGATCGCCGAGCTGAGCCTGACCCCGGCGGCGGTTGGGCAGGACGGTTTTCTTACCACGCACGTCATCGAACCTCTGCAGGTACCCGAGCGCGACTTGATCGAGGAGTTCCTCGGTCGGCCCGACGATGTCATCGACAGTCCGACGCCGGCGCAGAAGATCGTATACGGCGAGAAACGGCGCCGTGTGCCGGAGATCTGGGACGTGGACAACCCGATGCTCTCGGGGTCCGTGCAGAATCAGGATGCCTACATGCAGGCGGTTGCAGCGCAACGCCCCTACTTTTTTGAGCACATCTCGGCCATCACCGACCAGGTTATGGACGAATACGCCGAGCTGACCGGTCGTCGTTATGCGCGTGTCGGTACCTACAAAGTGGACGATGCCGAATATCTGATCGTCGGCCAGGGCAGCATGGTGGTTCAGGCGCAGGCGGTGGTCGATTACCTGCGCAAGACGCGCAAGCTCAAGGTGGGCGTGGTGGATATCACCATGTTTCGCCCCTTCCCGGGTGATCTGATCGGCAAAGTTCTGGAGGGCCGGAAGGGTGTTGCGGTACTGGAGCGCACCGATCAGCCGCTGGCCGAGGATCTGCCGATCATGCGCGAGCTGCGTGCCGCGCTGAGCAAATGCCTGGAAAACGGCGCTGTAAAGAAAAAGGGGGATAAGCCTTATACCGGCTACCCGAGCTACGGCATCAGCCACATGCCGCGGCTATATTCGGGGGCCTACGGCCTGGGCTCACGCGACCTGCAGCCCGAGGCCCTGATTGCTGCCGTTGAAAACATGCTGCCCGAAGGGGGACAGCGCACGTTCTTTTATCTGGGCATTGAGTTCGTACGCGAGCCGACCGATCCGAAGGACGAGATCCGCGTGCAGCAGACCATCGACGCCTATCCGCAGGTCAGGGACCTTGCCCTGAAGGGCAGCGAGAATCCAGACCTGCTGCCCAAGGGTGCGATCACCGTGCGTCTGCATTCGGTGGGTGGCTGGGGTGCGGTGACCACCGGCAAGAACCTGGCAATGACCTTATATGAACTGCTGGGCTTCGATATCCGGGCCAATCCGAAATATGGATCGGAAAAGAAGGGGCAGCCGACCACCTATTTTCTGTCAGCGGCGCCTGAACCGATCCGGCTCAATTGCGAATACACCTATGTCGATGTCGTGATGTCGCCCGACCCGAACGTGTTCACGCATTCGAATCCGCTGTTCGGTCTCAAAGAGGATGGCGTATTCATCATCCAGTCGGAGCTGGACGAGGCGGACGAAGTCTGGAAACGCATCCCCATGCATGCGCAGCGCTTCATCGTCGAGCACAAGATCCATGTGTATTTCGTCGATGGTTTCCGAATTGCACGCGAAGAGGCATCCAGTGCCGAGCTGCAATTCCGCATGCAGGGTAATGCCTTCCAGGGCGCCTTCTTCGCCGCCTCGCCATTGATGGAACGCGCGGGCCTGGATGAGGAGGGGCTTTTCGAGGCGATCGAAAATCAGTTGCGCGAAAAGTTTGGCGTCAAGGGTGAGCGCGTGGTGCAGGACAATCTGCGCGTGGTTCGGCGCGGTTTCGACGAATTGGTTGAAATCACCGACAAGGTTGTGAGCAGGCACGAAGTGACCAAGCGCAGGTCATCAAGGCTTCCGGTGATGTTGAAGCGGCTGCCGGCCGCCGATGGTGGCGTATCCGATGTCCACCGTTTCTGGGAGCAGACGGGGGCCTTTTACAACACCGGTCGCGGTAACAGCAACCTGGCCGATCCCTATCAGGCGCTTTCGCTGATACCTGCCGCCACGGGTGTATTCCGCGACATGACCCAGATTCGGTTCGAATACCCGAAATTCGTCGCCGAGAACTGCACCGCCTGCGGCAACTGTTACTCGGTCTGCCCGGACAGCGCCATTCCCGGCCTGGTGAATTCCATCAGCGATGTATTCACGGCAGCGATCCTGCGCATCGAGACCAATGGCCGGCCGACCCAGTACCTGCGTCGTGAGGTGCGTGCCGTGGAGAAGCGGTTGCGAGCAATGATCGAGCCCCTGGGTGAGGCGGCGGAGGTGGCGATGCTCGTCGATCAGGCCGTGCTCGAACATCTTGCTGAATCCGATCTGGAGGGTGATGCGAGAGACCTGCTGGAAGATGAGTTCTCCCTGTTCAGTGCGCAGCTGGGTGATTTTCAGTTCAGCATCACCAAGCCCTACTGGAGCAACCGCGAGAAGAAGCAGAAGGGCAGTGGCGGCCTGTTTACCATCACCGTGAACCCGTATACCTGCAAGGGCTGTATGGAGTGTATCGAGGTCTGCGATGACAAGGCCCTTCTGGCCGAGCCGCAGACTCCGGCCGCAATCGAACAGATGCAGCGCGACTGGGATTTCTGGCTCGATCTGCCGACCACCGATCCGAAATTCATCCGCATCGACGACCTGGACGAAAAGATCGGCGCGCTCGAAACACTTTTGCTGGACAAGAAGAATTACCAGTCGCTCCTGTCCGGTGATGGCGCCTGCATGGGCTGTGGCGAAAAATCGGTCATCCACCTGTTCACCGGCACGGTAACCGCACTGATGCAGCCGCGGGTGAGGAAACACCTTGCCGAGATCGATGACTTGATCGGCCAGCTCGAGACCCATGTCCGACTGACCCTGGCCAAGGGTATGGATCTTTCCAATCTCGACAAGATCGATTCGGCCGTTGATGCGACCCAGGACTCCGACCTCACGCTTTCTGACTTGTCCGGCAGACTTGCGGGTGGTGCAGAGCCGGTTGACCAGAAGTGGTTGCGTTGGGTCAGCCAGTTATTGGAAAAACTGCGCTATCTGAAGTGGCAGTACACCGAGGGCAAGACCGGCAACGGCCGTGCCGAGATGGGGATCATCAATGCCACTGGCTGTACCTCGGTCTGGGGTTCAACCTTCCCCTACAACCCATACCCCTTCCCCTGGACCAGCCATCTGTTCCAGGACTCACCGTCGGTGGCGATGGGCATCTTTGAGGGCCACATGCGCAAGATGGCCGAAGGCTTCAAGGCCGTGCGCCAGGCCAAACTTGAGCTCGACGGCAAGTATAACGGCGCTGAGCATGACGCTTTCTTTACCTATTTCGACTGGAAGAAGTTCAGCGACGAGGAATGGCTGCTGTGTCCGCCGGTGGTCAGTGTGGGCGGTGATGGCGCCATGTATGACATCGGTTTCCAGAACCTGTCGCGACTCATGGCCTCCGGCGTGCCGATCAAGGTCCTGGTGCTGGATACCCAGGTGTATTCGAACACCGGTGGTCAGGCCTGTACCTCGGGTTTCGTCGGCCAGGTCGCCGACATGTCGCCTTACGGCAAGGCCTGGAAGGGTAAGACCGAGATCCGCAAGGAGTTGGGCCTGATCGGCATGGCACACCGCACCTCCTTCGTGCTGCAGAGTTCGATGGCCCATGTAACCCATCTGCTCGAAGGTTATATCGACGGCCTCAACAGCCGTCGCCCGGCGCTGTTCAACATCTACGCCGTCTGTCAGCCCGAGCACGGGGTGGGCGACGACATGTCGGACCACCAGTCCAAGCTGGCGGTGGAATCGCGCGGGTATCCCCTGTTCCGCTATGACCCGGACGCGGGCGTGACCTTTGAGGAATGCTGCTCGGTCGAAGGCAACCCGGCACTGGAAGACGATTGGCCGGAATATACCCTGAACTATCAGAATGAAGACGGCAGTGAAGGCGAGCTGAAAGTGCCGCTGACCTTCGCCGATTTCGCGCTCACCGAGGGGCGTTTCCGCAAACACTTCCGCAAGGCGCCACCCGAGACATGGCATGACGACATGCTGCCCCTGGCCGAGTTCATTCTGCTTGACGACGATGATCGCGAAGGCAAGTTTCCCTATATCTGGGCAACGGATGCGAAGAACCGGCTGTTGCGTGTGCTGGTGTCCCAGGAGTTGGTGAACTCGACCGAAGAGCGCCGCGATTTCTGGCATCAGCTCAAGTCGCTGGTCGGTGTGGAATCACTGGTCGATCTCGACCAGGTGCGCGCCGAGGCCAAGGCCGAGATGGCACAGTCTCTGACTGCGGGGCTGCTGGCGCTCGCCAACGGCGGAGACGTATCGGCCCTCGCTTCGCTGGGGGCCGGGACCGGTGCTGCAGCTGTGGTCGCAACCGGTGCGCCGGTGGCCAAAGATCTGCCATGGGAGTACGAGGCGGTGTGGGTGGAAACGCCGGAGTGCACTGCGTGTGACGAATGTACTGATCTGGCACCGAAGGTGTTCAAGTACAACGATCAGAAGCAGGCGGTGGTGATCGACCCGAAGGGTGCGCCGTTCAAAGACATCGTCAAGGCCGCAGAAAAATGTACCGCGGGCTGCCTGCATCCCGGCACGGCCTGGAACGCGGCTGAAAAGGATGTCGAGAAACTGATGAAGCGTGCGGATAAATACCAGTGAAAGCGCTGGGGGTCGGGTCACCAGGTACGATGTGCATGGGGCGAGGGGCGGCCATCATGCGCCCCGGTTTTGATGTTTACCGATCCGCCTCGAACCGCGAACCTCGCGCCTCGGACCTAGAAGGAGGGCGTGCATGAATCTGTTAAGTATGATCAGAGGACACACGACTTTTGCGCACGGTGGTGTCCATCCACTGGAGCATAAGAAGGAGACCGCCGGTCTGCCGATCCGTCGACTGCCGTTTGCATCGAAACTTGTCGTGCCTCTTTCGCAGCACAAGGGTGCCCCGGCGAAGCCGATCGTAAAGGTTGGCGAGGAAGTGGTGCGGGGTGAACCTATCGCGGAAGCCGACGGGCACGTCTCGGTACCCATGCATGCGCCCGCGACCGGACGCGTCGTCGCGATCGATCTGCGGCCAACCGCGGAGGGTCCCAAGGCGCCGGCAATTGTCATTGATGTGTACGATGCGGCCAGCCAGCAGATACTCTATGAAGAAGAGGTCGACATACTGAATCTGGCGCCGAGCGAGATCGTTCAATTCGTCAAAGAGGCGGGGCTGGTCGGCCTCGGCGGCGCGGCCTTCCCAAGCCACGTCAAGATGCTGCCGCCTGCGGGCAAAAAGATTCACACCCTGATCGTCAACGGTTGCGAATGCGAGCCGTACCTTACCTGTGACCACCGCGTGATGCTGGAGCAAACCGATGCCCTGTTGCGTGGTATCCGTATCGCCATGCGCGCGACCGGCGCCGGGCATACCCTGATCGGGGTTGAAGACAACAAGATGGATGCGGTTCGGACCATCCGACAAAAATTGTCGAAAAACGATGCGATCGAGGTCAGGGCCGTCGAGGCCAAGTATCCGCAGGGCGCTGAGAAAATGCTGATCGAGAGCCTGCTCAAGGAGCAGATCCCGGAAGGTGGATTGCCGGTCGATCTCGGGTTGGCTGTCTATAACGTCGGCACCCTGGCACAGATGGGTGAGCTGCTGCCCAGAGGGCGGGGGCTGATAGAGCGCGTGGTGACCGTGTCTGGCGCCGGTGTCGACCGCCCCGGCAACTATCTGGTGCCGATCGGTACACCCGTGGATTTTCTGCTGAAGGTGGCGGGTGTGGATACCGATGTAAACAAGGTCATTCTGGGTGGCCCCATGATGGGGATGACCCTGGCCTCCCTGGACGTCCCGATCACAAAAGGCGTGTCCGGTGTGGTCGTGTATGCGGCCGGAGACCCCGATCAGCGCGATCGCAAGGTCTATCCATGCATCAAATGTTCACACTGTGTCGATGCTTGCCCCATGCGGCTCAATCCCTCGATGATGGCGCAGCTGGCCGGGAAGCGTGAATACGAACGCATGGAGTCGGAGTTTCATCTCAACCAATGTTTCGAGTGCGGCTGCTGTGCCTATGTCTGTCCCTCGAACATCCCGCTGACCCAGTACTTCCGGATTGCCAAGGCGATCAACCGCGAACGCCCCGCGCTGGCCAGCTGAGGTCCACATGGCCAGACCAATAGAGATCCGCACCGCACCGCACCTGAAGCGGCCTCAGGGTGTGGAGCAGATCATGCGCAACGTGGTTTACGCCCTGATGCCGGTCGCCATGTTCTCGGTCTGGCAGTTTGGGATAAGTGCGCTGGTCCTGATCGTGACCACGACGGTCGTTGCCATGCTCACCGAGCGGCTGTTTTCGCAGCTTGCGGGGCGTGGCAACACGCTCGGCGACTGGAGCGTGGTGATCACCGGTATTCTGCTGGCCCTGACACTTCCGCCCGGGTTTCCCCTGTGGATGGCGGCCGTGGCTGCCTTTGTTGCCGTGGCACTCGGCAAGGCCCTGTTCGGTGGTCTCGGATTCAATGTGATGAACCCGGCACTGGTCGGCCGGGCGTTCGTGCAGGCGGCCTTCCCGGTGGCGATAACCACCTGGACACCGGCTTTCGCACCGGGACGGTTCACCGGGTTCATCCCCTCGACCCTGACCGTGCCGTTCATGAAGCCGGAATCGGTCACGCCCTGGATCGATAGCCTGAATATCGACGGGTTCACGGGCGCTACGCCGCTGGCGATGCAGAAGTTCCAGCAGATCACGACCAGCACCAACGACCTGTTGTTCGGCAATGTGATCGGGTCGACCGGCGAGGCATCGGCGATCCTGATCCTGCTGGGCGGCCTCTACCTGGCGTTTCGCAGGATGCTCGACTGGCGTATCCCCGTTGGCGTATTCGCGGGCGCTGCGTTGGTCGCCACACCATTGTGGCTGATGAACGGTGAGCTGTATCCTTCGCCGCTTTTCGTCGCTTTGTCCGGTGGACTGATGCTCGGGGCCTGGTTCATGGCGAGCGATATGATCGCCTCGCCGGTCACTCCATGGGGCGCATTTCTCTACGGCGCACTGATCGGAGTGCTGACGGTGCTTATCCGTCTGTTCGGCGGTCTGGCCGAAGGTGTCATGTATGCCATTCTGTTGGCCAATGCCGCGTCACCGCTGATCGCCTCCTGGACCCAGCCACGCGTCTATGGCGAGACCAAGCGTCAGGAGGGCGGGGCATGAGCGAGTCGCAGGTCGCGCCGGCTGCACCCCAGACGCCGGGTTTCCGGATGATCCGTACCCTGGGTGCGATCGCGATGCTCTCGGGGCTGCTGGTGGTGCTGGTCTTTCAGTACACCAAACCGATCATTGCGGAGAATCAGCGCATCGCCATCGAAAAGGCGGTGTTCAAGGTGGTGCCCGGGGCATCGCGGCGTGTCGATGTCATGCTCGGCGAGAACGGCGTGGCGGTTCCCGGTGAGGACAGTGGCGCAGGCGAAAAGGTGTATGCCGCCTTTGATGATCAAGGCAATCTAAAAGGGGTGGCACTGGCGTCGGGTGCACAGGGTTACCAGGATATCGTCAAGCTGCTGTACGGCTACGATCCCGAGTGCGCCTGCATCCGCGGGATCAAGATCCTGAAGATGACCGAGACACCGGGCCTGGGCGACAAGATCGCCTTTGACCCTGCGTTTCTCAAGAACTTCGAGGCGCTGGATGCCAGGCTGAACGACGCCGGTGATGCGCTGGCTCATAAAATCGTGGCGGTAAAAGCGGGCAAGAAGCAGAGCGCCTGGGAGGTCGATGCGATCTCCGGTGCGACCATCTCCTCGGTTGCGGTCGCCAAGGCCCTGGACCGCAGCATGCAGCGCGTGGCGCCACTGATCCAGCGTTACAAACAAGAGCTGTCGAGGGTAGGGCAATGATGGGGTACGAACCGTCAGTCGTCCATCATGTGCGGAACAAGAGATTCATCGCCTTTGGGGGCGGCAGCTGATGGCCACGCTCCCCAATCGAGAGGAGAAGCTCAGCCTCGATACCTTTGTGCGGGGGCTGTGGGAAGAGAACCCGGTGTTCGTGATGTTGCTGGGCATGTGTCCGGTCCTGGCCGTGACCAATTCGACCATGAACGCCATAGCGATGGGGCTTGCAACCGCGTTCGTTCTGGTTGCATCCAGTACATTGATCTCGCTTTTGCGCAGCTGGATACCCAGGCAGGTGCGCATTGCCAGTTACAT
>Ga0316193_10001245_pt1 | contig 16979 bp, 13 predicted proteins | sample MerIslsedime2_MG_FD_207735 | JGI IMG/M metagenome (GOLD analysis project Ga0316193, IMG submission 207735) | Coastal sediment microbial communities from Maine, United States - Merrow Island sediment 2 | ecosystem: Environmental > Aquatic > Marine > Coastal > Sediment | place: USA: Maine... | reverse complement strand
CGGTCACGATCCTGACCGCCACCACCATGCCGGGCAACGACGTGACTCACCCGGTGCCGGACAACACCGGCTACATCACCGAGGGCCAGTTCTACCTGCACGACGGTGTCATCGACCCCTTCGGTTCGCTCTCGCGCCTGAAGCAGCACGTCGTGGGAAAAGTCACCCGGGAGGACCACTCTCAAATCATGAACACCATGGTCCGCTTCTATGCTGGTGCGCGGGAGGCAGAGCAAAAGCAGGCCATGGCGTTCGAGCTCTCGGACTTTGACATGAAGCTCCTCAAGTTCGGCGAGCTGTTTCGTCGCCGGTTCATGGACGTGAACGTCTCCTTGCCTCTGTTGGAGGCGCTGGACTTGAGTTGGCACACGCTCGCTGAATGCTTCGAGCCGCACGAGCTTCTCATGAAGCAGGAGCTCGTCGATCGTTACTTCCCCGATTTGGCGAACGAAGACACGGAAGAGGGCGCCTGAGCGATGGCCCGACTGAAACTCAGTAAGGCCTCGCTGCAGCAGGAGCTCGTCAAGCTCAAGCTCTACGAGAAGCTCCTTCCTTCCCTCGAGCTCAAGCGCAGGCAGCTGGCCATCGAGCTCGACAAGGCGCGCAAGGAGTACGCAGCGACGCGGGCCGAGGTAGAGCGCCTGGAGGCGCGCGTGGGGGCGGAGCTCCCCATGCTGGCCAACACGGAGATCGAGCTGAAGGATCTGGTCAAGATGACCGCCCTCGACCTAGTGCAAGAGAACGTCGTTGGGGTGCGGCTCCCCGTGCTGAAGGAGGTCGAGTGCCAGGTGGCGGAGTATTCACCGCTTGCGAAACCCACCTGGGTTGACGCGCTGGCCGAACGCCTCGTGGACGCAGCTGAGGCGCGAACGCGCATTCAGGTGGCTGCCGAGAGGGTTCGCATCCTCGGGCGTGCAGAGCGACGCATCACGCAACGGGTGAACCTCTTCGAGAAGATTCTCATCCCCAGGACTCGCAAGAATATCGAGCGTATCCAGATCTGGTTGGGTGACATGGGAAGGGCGGCGGTGGTTCAGGCGAAGCTCGCGAAGGCCCGGCAGGTGCGGGATTGGGGTCCGGCAGAGGAAGAGGGGGCGGCGTGGCCATAGTCCCTCTGAGCAAGCTCACGTTGGTGGGGCACCAGGCTGAAAAGGAACGTGTCCTAGAGGACCTACAGGAATTCGGCTGCCTCGAGATCGTCTCCCTCGCGCACGACTTCACTCCGCTCGCGGATCCCTCGAAACGAAGTCGCGAAGCGTTGAGCTACATCGAGCGATGTCCCGAGAAGCAGCGCCCGGTGACCAACCCCGCCCACTTCGATGCCGTTCGCGTCAAGGGAGAGATCCTGGAGCTCAGGGATCGCACCCACGAGCTGGAGCTCGAGCGGGACGCCCTCATGCACCGCATCGATGCGCTCTTGCCCTGGGGCGACTTCGAGTTCCCGCCTGAGGAAGACCTCGGGGGACAGCGGATCTGGTTCTATGTGGTGCCGCAGAACCGCCTGCGTGACCTGGAAGCCTCGGACCTGACCTGGGAGGAGGTCAGGCGCGATGGGCGGAACGCCTATGTGGTCGTGATCTCCGAGCTAGAGCCCGAGGGCGTACCGGCTCCGCGAGTCCGAACCGGTAGTGTATCGCGGCACCGGCTCGAGCGTAGGCTGGAGGAGGTAGAGCTGGAGCTCGAGGACGCGTCGCTCGAGCGGATTCGCCTCACTCGCTGGAGCCGCCTGCTGTCCCTCAGCCTGGCTGCCCTCGAGGACCGAGCGGCTCGCACGCTCGCCGCCGATCAGTGTTACGACTCCGGTCCGGTGTTCGCGCTCCGGGCATGGGCACCTACCGAGACCTTGGAGTCGCTCGGGTCGTATGCCGCGAAGAACGGGATCGCCATGGAGGTCTCTGACCCCGGCCCCGACGACGAGCCGCCCACACTCCTTCGCAACTCGGAGCGCACCGAAGGCGGCGAGGATCTCGTCAACTTCTACAAGACCCCGGGCTACAACAGCTGGGACCCTTCGTCGGTGGTCCTGTACTCGTTCGCGATCTTCTTCGCGATGATCATCTCGGACGGTGGTTATGGGCTGGTCTTGGCACTTGTGGCGGCGCGCTTCTGGAAGAGACTGTCGAGCTCCGCGACAGGACGCCGTTGGCGTTGGGTCATGGGCACCCTCGTCGTGACCACGGTCGCCTACGGCGTTCTGGTGGGCTCGTTCTTCGGGGTGGCGCCGGCCCCGGACACGTTCCTCTCGCGGTTGGCCGTTCTCGATATCGCGGACGCGAGCTCCATGATGGCGCTGTCGATCACGATTGGAGCGATCCACGTGATGGTGGGCAATCTCATGAACGCCCGGCGCTACGGCTGGAGTCCCCGTGCCCTGCCGTCGCTCGGATGGGCCGTGTTCGTGCTCGCTGGTTACACGCTGTTCGTCGCTGGTCAGGCAGGAGCCGACTGGCTGAAGACGCCGGCCGTTGCCGTCGCCATCGCCGGCCTGGTTCTGGTCTTCGCGTTTTCCGGGTACGGGGCCCGTCCTTTGACTCGCTTGGGGAGTGGGCTCATCGGATTGACCCGTATCACCGCGGCGTTCGGAGATGTCCTGAGCTACCTGAGGCTGTTCGCCCTGGGCCTCGCCTCCGCGTCATTGGCCGTCGCATTCAACGGAATGGCCGCTGACGCTCGGGAGGCCATTCCGGGCGTGGGTCTCCTCGTGGCTTTGCTCATTCTCGTGATCGGACACAGCCTGAATCTGCTATTGGCCGTGGCGAGTGGTTTCATCCACGGGCTGCGATTGAATGTCATCGAATTCCTCAACTGGGGACTTCCGGAGGAGGGTCCTCTCTTCCGGCCGTTCAAGAAGAAAGGAGTGTGATCCTTGGAACCACTCGTCTTGACTATGGGCTGGCTCGGCATCTTCTTCCCTCTGGCGTTGGGTGCCATCGGCAGCATGATCGGCGTTGGCCGGGGCGGCCTGGCCGCGGCAGGTGCGATGCTCGAGGTGGAGGGCGGCTACGGCCGCTTCGTCGGGGTGGCGGCGATGCCTTCCTCCCAGACCATCTACGGCATCGTGGTGATGCTGACGCTCAACCGCATCGTTACCGTGGGAAATTCGCCCGGCCTTTTCGTGTTAGGGGCGCTGACTGGCCTGGCCCTGCTCGTCAGCGCGATGGCTCAGGGAAGCGCCTGTGCGGCCTCCATCAACACCTCGAAGTCGAAGCCTGAGGTCTTCGGGATCTCCGTCGCACCCGCGGCTGTGATCGAGGGCTTCGCTGTCTTCGTGTTCGTATTCGCTTTGGTGCTTGCAGACGGTATTCCGAAGTGAGGTGACGCATGACCGAGCCAGATGTGAAATCCTCCGGCGTCAAGGAGCTCATCGAGCGGATTCGTGACGAGGGGGTCCATTCCGCCCGAGCCGAGGCAGACAGGATTCTCACGCAAGCCAAAGCGCGGGCTGCCCGGATCGTGGCCGACGCCAAAGCGGAAGCTGCGGCGATCAAGAAGGAAGCGCGAGCTTCCATGGAGCGGGAGCAGACCGCGACCATCGAGGCCCTCCGGATCGCCGCACGGGACACCGAGTTGGAGCTCCGGTCGGCGATCATGTCCGGTTTCGAAGAGCATGTGCGTCGCCTCGTGACCGACGTGACCACCGACAGCTCCGTGCTCCGGGACATGATCCTGGTCCTGGCGGGGAGGGCGGCTGACGATCTCATTCAAGACAAGGATGCCGTCATCTTCGTTCCCGATCGGCTAGCCGATGAAGTGTCGGCGGAGCTCGATGAGTTTCTCCGCAAGTCGGCCGTGGCTCTCTCTGGCGATGTGCTGCGCGAGGGCATCGAGCTCATCCCGTCGAACGCGGTCCAGGGTGGGGCGCGCGTTCGTTTGGTCGGCGAGGACCTGGAGATCGACATGAGCGACCAAGCTCTGTCCCAGATGATGCTGAAGCTGCTTCTGCCTCGCTATCGAAAGATCCTGGTCGAGGCAGGGCAGTGACACGACGCTACTATCAGCTCGTTTCCAGTCTTCCGGCGCTTCCCGACTTCCGGCAGGCGACGCTGCTACCCTTGAGCCGTCGGCGTCTCGAGGAGCGCCTGTCCCTGCTTCACGCGGATGACTTGGAGGAGCTCATGAGGGCCGAGCGTCTGATCAGCTGGCATCGCCAGCCTGTAAGTCGGACGACGGAGGAGATTGTCGCGATGTATGACGACCTCGTGGCCCACGACCTCACCCCGGCACTCAGGGACGTGGTGGATTTCCGGATGAACATGCGGACGGTGATGGTCGCCCTCCGCCAGAGACGCCAAGGAAGAGCCCTCCCATCCGGGCGATGGGGCACGGGTCCCTACACGCGGATCATCGAGTCACGCTGGGCGGAACCCGAGTTTGGGCTGGGCGCCGTCTTTGCATGGATCCCCGAGGCGCAGACGTTCCTGGACCAGGGCGATGCGATGGAGCTCGAGAAGCTGATGATGGGTCAGTCTTGGAAGAAGCTGAGCCAGATCTCCGATGCGCACCCGTTCGGGTTCGAGCAGGTTTTCGCCTTCGCGTACAAATGGGACATCGTCCACCGCTGGCTGTCATACGACGCCGAGAAGGCGCGTGATCGCTTTGAGGAACTGATATTGGAGGTGACAAGTGACCACCAAAACCTCTTCGCTTGATCCGGACGACGCGAGCGGCGACGAATTTCGTCGCGCTCCCATCGTGGCCGTTCAGGAGAGTCTGGTCAGTATCAACGTCACCGACACTCGAGTGATGAAGAACGAGGTCGGTTATGTTCTTCTCGGAGAGCGGCGCCTCAAGTCCGAAGTGCTTCGCGTTCAGAATCACGTAGCAGATCTGCAGGTCTTCGAGGATACCTCCGGGGTCAAGGTCGGGGACGAGGTCGAGTTGACCGGCGAGATGTTGTCGGTGACCCTCGCTCCCGGTCTTCTTGGAAAGGTGTATGACGGGCTGCAAAACCCGTTGGCCTTGCTGGCGGAGGAATACGGCTTCCTCCTGCCCCGTGGCATCGTGGTGGACGCCGTAGACACCGAGAGACGCTGGGAGTTCACACCTTCGGTCACGAAGGGGGCGACCCTCCAAGCGGGACAAGTCCTGGGCACGACGCCTGAGGGGATCTTCGAACACCGGATCATGGTGCCTTTCGACGAGCCGGCGCCGGTCGAGGTGAGCTGGATCAACCGGGGCAACCTCACGATCAACGACCCAGTCGCTCGAATCGTCCGACCGAGTGGTGAAGAGCGGACGCTCACGATGGCTCAACGGTGGCCGGTGCGACGCCCGCTGCCCGAAAGCATGCTTCGGCGGCGCGTGGCCGAGCGTGTCTACCCAACGGAGCCCCTGACCACCACGCAGCGCATCATCGACACGATGATCCCGGTTGCCCGTGGGGGCACGGCCTGCATCCCAGGACCTTTCGGCTCTGGCAAGACGGTGCTCCAAAGCCTCATCGCCCGACACTCTGCGGTCGACATCGTCATCATCATCGCGTGCGGCGAACGAGCCGGCGAAGTCGTGGAGACCATCACCGAGTACCCGGAGACAAGGGACCCGCGGACTGGGGGCTCGCTGATGGATCGCACGATCATCATCTGCAACACGTCCTCGATGCCCGTCGCCGCGCGGGAATCCTCCATCTACACCGGGATCACGCTCGGTGAGTACTACCGGCAGATGGGATACAACGTCTTGTGCATCGCCGACTCGACCTCGCGTTGGGCCCAGGCCATGCGCGAGACCTCGGGGCGCATGGAGGAGATCCCTGGGGAGGAAGCGTTCCCGGCGTACCTGGACTCTTCCATCAAGAGCCTCTACGAGCGTGCGGGTCTCATCCGCGGACCCGACGGCCAGATGGGCAGCGTCACGTTCATCGGCACCGTGTCACCGGCCGGCGGGAACTTCGAAGAGCCAGTGACGCAGGCAACCCTCGCCACAGTGAAGACGTTCCTGGGCCTATCGGCCGACCGGGCATACAAGCGCTTCTACCCGGCGATCGATCCCCTCATATCCTGGTCGCGTTACTTGGATCAGATGAGCGAGTGGTACGCCGAGAACCTGTCCCCGACCTGGGTGGATGACGTCAAAGCAGCCCACGAGCTTCTTCATCGGGGCGACGACATCTTCCAGATGATGCAGGTCACAGGCGAGGAAGGGATCACGATGGGCGACTTTCTGACTTGGCAGAAATCGGTCTTTATGGACATGGTCTTCCTGCAGCAGGACGCCTACGACCAGGTGGACGCGTCGACGCCTCTCGAGCGTCAGAAGAGGAGCTTCGAACTCGTGAAGGAGGTCGTCGAAGGCGACTACGCCATCGAAGATCGCGACGAAGCGCGGGACTTCTTCACCCGCCTGATCGGCCTGTACAAGAACCTCAACTACAGCCCAGACGATTCCGCGGAATATGCCCGCTACCTCAGGGAAATTCGGGATCTGGTGGATTCCAAGCGCGCAAAGGTCGCAGATGCGGACGAGGAGAGTTAAGTTGAATTGTTCAAACATGGACCGGGTCGACAGCGGACAGAAAGAGCCTATGAATGTGCCCAGAAAGTCGGCATAAAGAGAATCTTATGAGCGGTCCCCGTCTTGTCCGTCTCCCCGAACACATCGTCGAAATCGTCAGCGACGCTGGGGAGGGTGCGCAAAAGGCAGCCATTGCCTTTGCCCAGCTTTGCGCCAAGGCAGGCAACGGCCTTTGGACGGTGGAGATCATACCCTCCGAGATCCAGCCCCCTCCGCATACGACCGGAAGCGCGAGCGGCAACCGGATCCGTCTCGCCGAGCGCAGTCGGGTGACGAATGTCGGCAACCTCGCGAACGTGGTGGTGGCTTTCAACGAGATGGCCCTCCTGTCGCGTCTCGAAGCGGGAAGTCTCGCCGACGACGTTCTCGTGCTGATCGACGATCAGTGGGCCACTCACGACAACGAGCGGTATCAGCGCTCCTACCGCGAGGTGCTCGACAAATTCCGGGCACGGGGTGCGACCATCATCGAAGTTCCGATGGACAAGGAAACGCTCCGCCACGTCGAAGATGCAGAGCGCGGCAAGAACATGTTTGCGGTGGGCCTGCTATGCGCCCTCTACAGCAAGGACTTGAATGTCCTCCAGGACATCATTCGTGGCATCTTCGAGAAGAAGGCCCCTGAAGTGATCGCGGCCGCCGTGAAGCTCGCAGGCGCCGGCTATCAATACGGAATCGCGAACTTCGAAGAGTGCTTCGAAATCCAGGCTGTCCCGACCGATGTCTCGAAAGTGGCGATGAACGGGAACACCGCCCTGGCGCTCGGTGCCGTCTCGGCCGGATTCGAGCTCTGCTCCATGTATCCGATCACCCCGGCAACCTCCGCTTCACACGCCTTGTCCGAGATCTTCGAAGATTTCGGTGGCTTCGTCCATCAGGCCGAAGACGAGATCGCCGCCATCGGGGTAGCACTGGGCGCCTCCTATGCCGGAAAAACCGCGCTGACCATCACCTCGGGGCCGGGCATGGCCTTGAAGACGGAGTTCCAGGGCTTGGCCGTGATGACCGAGACACCGCTCGTCATCATCAATGTGCAGCGGGGTGGACCGAGCACCGGGCTGCCGACCAAAATCGAGCAATCGGATCTGCTTCATGCGATTTATGGCGCACCGGGCGACGCACCCAAGGTGGTGATGGCGCCGAGCACGATCGAAGAATGCTTTTACATTCTTTCGATCGCTCGGAGGATCGCGGAGGAATTCCGGATGCTCGTCATCGTCCTTTCCGACGCGAACCTCGCGACCGGTCAGCAGCTCTTCGATCGTCCCGATGTCTCCCAGACCCCGCAGCGGCCTCCGCTCGACCTGAGCCCGGTGCAATTGGGAGCCCTTCCATATGATTGGGATCCAACGACGGGCCTTTCGCAGCGCCTCATCCCCGGGCAGCCGGGCGGAATGGGGGTCACGACCTCGCTCAACCACGACCGCGATGGAAAGGCCTGCTACGACTCCGAGCGCAACCAGCGCGGGCACAGCATGCGCAGCCGAAAGCTCGCCGCGTTGCAGAAGACCATGCAACCACCGAGCGTGCATGGAGCGCCCGAAGGCGACCTCCTTCTCGTGGGTTGGGGCAGTACGCGGGGAGCGATCGAGGAAGCCGTCGACGTGGCGCGTGAAGAAGGCCTCGCGGTTTCCTCGCTCAACATTCAGTTCCTCAGCCCCCTGCCCCCTGGGCTCCACGACATCTTTTCCGGTTTTCGCCAGATCATCACCGTCGAGCTCAACTACAGTGATGATTGGGACGACCCGTTGATCACCAAGGAAAATCGTCGATACGGGCAGTTGGCGTGGATGCTCCGGGCCGCCACTCTGGTGGACATCGACTGCTACGCCAAGGTCCCTGGCCGCCCCTACATGCCGGTCGAAATCTTCAATGAAATCAAGCGCATCCTAGGCGCTCAACCGCGCGTCAAAAGCCCGGCTGAAACCCTTCTTGCGACAGGGGAGTGAACTGACGATGTCTACGATTGCGGATCTATGCGTCATCGAGAGCGGCGGGGTCGAAGCGCACTCGATCGACGACTACGAATCTGAGAAGCCCCGGTGGTGCAAGGGATGCGGCGACCATGGAGTGCTGGCTGCGCTCCAGCGCGTGCTGCGCAAGAACAACCTCGAACCGGAGGAAGTCGTCTCGGTTTCCGGCATCGGATGCTCGAGCCGGCTCCCGCACTATCTCAATACTTACGGTTTTCACGGCATCCACGGCCGGGCCTTGCCGATCGCCACGGGTGTGCGCCTCTCGCGTCCCGAGCTGCCAGTCATCGTGATCATGGGCGACGGTGACTGTTTCAGCATTGGCGGCAACCATTGGCTGCATGCGATCCGCTACAACATCAACGCGGTCGTGCTGGTGCTCGACAACGAGGTCTATGCGCTCACCAAGATGCAGGTCTCGCCCACCACGCCAGACGGCTGGAAGACCAAAACCACCCCGCGGGGCACCTACCTTCAACCCATGAACCCCCTCAGCGTCGTGATGGGGATGACCAACGTTTCCTTCCTCGCCCAAAGCGCCACGTGGTTGCCCGCTCATCTCGACCAGACCATCGAGAAGGCCTGGAACCACCATGGGCTTTCCTTCGTGCGTATCCTGCAGCGCTGCCCGGTCTTCATGCCCACAGCCTTCGGCGACGGCGGGTTGAACTTCCCGGTGACGTTCCTCGAGAATGAAGACGGCATCCCCGTTCACCCCTTGCTACTCAAGCGCGGCGAAACTCAAGCGCACAACCATCGCGACATCAATGAGGCCCAGCGCGTCGCGGTGAGTGTCGACCCTGCCCCCATGGGTCTCCTTTATCAAAATCCCGATATCCCTGCCTACGAGGAGATCCGATGGAGCCGCCAGGATCGGCCAGATCATCCGACCTTCCTCAAGCGGCTTGACGCCGCGATCGACCGCTACACCGTCAGCTGATCCGTGTGTTCGTCATGAAAGAGCAGATCCGCCAAGCCGTCGAAGATGTCTGGCGCCACGATTGCGCCGCCCTCGAAGATGCTCTCGATGAGTCCATAGGCGAACTGAAAAGCCTCCTTCGTCTCGACGAGTACCAACGCCACCGGCACGACCCCGATCACCTCGAGCGCGCTCTCGGGCCCCTTGCCGCGACCAACCTCGACCTCGGTTCCCTGTCGGAGGTGCTCGGCGAAAGTACCCACTCACGGGCGGTCGCCCCGGAACGGCTCAAACGCGTGCAGGAGCTCATCGAGACGCTCGGGGACATGAAGAAGGCCTGGTCGAGCACTCCACCCGATCTTGCCTTCGTCGAGATCGACAAGGACGAGAACGAAATCCGGGCGCTCGCCGAGGGACACCTCGACCGGGTCGCCGGGGTTTTTCGCAGCCTGCGCATCGCCCAACTGGAGATCCGCTCCAAGTACGAAGCCGAGATCCATGACCCCTTCTTTGCCGACTTCAGCTGGCGCCAGCTCGGCCCTGGTGAGCTCCGCTTGTGTCCTCCCTTTGTGGTCATGGCGCGTCTCGGTGCCGACAGTGGCGCGCAATTGCGGAAGATCATGTCGCTGCTCGAAAGCCGCATGCCGGTCAAAATCGCCGCTCTCCGCTCTAGTTTGCGTGAAGTCTACTCTCCGGCATCCGACATCGGTGTGCCGTCCGTGATGACCCTTGAAACGCTTCCGCTGGCGATGCGTGGCGTCTACTTCCTCCAGACCTCATCGGCCTCCCCGGATCTTCAGAAACAACTGTTCGAGGGCCTGACCGCCCCGCGGCCTGGCGTGATTTCGCTCCTCTGCCCGCGGGATGACGAGGAGCAGGCTGCCTTTCAAAGTCGCGCAGAACGCGCCGTGCGCGCCAGGGCCTTTCCGATGTGCGTCTACGATCCGGATCGCGCCGACCGGTTCGTCATGTGTTTTGATCTCTCCTCGAATCCGTCGCCGGATACGCTTTGGAACACCGAAACGCTCTCCCAACCTGACTCAGAAGGCCAACCCGTCGAGCTCGAAGAGGCTTTTACCTTCGCCCACTTCGCTGCCTCCGAGCCGGAGTTTGCCGCGGAGCTCAGCGACCCGCCCGCCGTCGCCGCTCATCTGATCCCGATCACCGACTACCTGGGGTTCTCGCGACAGCAGCGGGTGGGGAAACTTCCCTTCGTCTCGCTCGCCGGCAAGAACGGCAGCATCGTTCGCAAAGTCGTTTCCCCAGCGATTGCCCTGCAGTGCTCGGACCGCCTCCACCTCTGGCGCACCCTTCAAGAAATCTCGGGGATCGACAACCCGTACGTGAACAGCACCCGCACCACGCTCCAAAACGAATTTGCCGCTCAACAAGAAGCGCAGAAGAAGAGCCAGAAGCAGGAAATAGAGAAGGAAGCCGCTCGCCGCGAGCAGGCCGCCGTCGCCTCCGCCATGCGCAGGCTCGTCGTCCACTTCACCGGCATCGACCCTCCCCAGAACTGAGCGGAAGCCCTTCTCAGCGTTGACGACTTACCAGCTCACCGTGACCGCGCCGGCGGCAGGCTGACCGCTGTCCTTGGACCGTTGCGACAGCACGACACCGGCTGCGATTCCGCCTCCCACGAGGACCGCGGTCGCGGCGACAATCCATGGCCACTTTTTCTTCGCCTTCGGGGCGTCTGCGTGCGGCTGATACTTGGGCATCTCGAAGACATTCGTGGAGCCCTGCAGCTGCAACGGGACCGACGCGTTCATGGTTGCGCCGAACAGTACTCCGCCTTGGCGGGTGCGCGCCGTTGCAGCGCAGCCGTTGTGGGCGCCAGACTCGGGAAGCTTCAGCTGGGTGCGGGTGCCTTGAGACGTGCGCGAGATCATCTTGCTATCGTTGTTGACGCTGCACTGGAGGGTGACGTGATCGACGAGCCCTTCCGGCACCCGCAACACATGGGCGACCATCCAAGGTGCCCCGTCGAAGCTCTCCTCGTCGATGCGGAGCTCGACTCCGAGTGGGCCTCCGTTCGCCGTGCGCACCTCTTCGAATGCCGCGCGCACGGGCGGAGGCGCCAAGCGGCCGAGCTGATAACTTGGGCGCACCGCGTTCAGGCGGCGGAGGTCAGCCTGCATGGCGGCGTCGTCACCGAGCGCGTGGTGCACGAGGGCGCGCATCTCGAACAGCTCGAGGAGCTCCTCCACCGACAAATCCGCGTTGCGCGCCGCAGCATCGAAGGTGCGAAGCGCGGTCTGGAAATTGGCTTCCTCGTAGGACGCGACTGCCCTGTCCAGCATGGGGTGCGCTCGCACCACCGAGGGCACCGCCCAAATCGTGGCGAAAAGCGCAATAATTCCCAGCCTGGCGACCATTCCCCTCACCTCTCCTCAAACTTAGTCAAAAATACATAAATATTCAAAGATTACGGTGGTAACGGCAAACGGGCGTGGATTAGGCTGTAGGGGAGGTTGGGAGGACTTGATTGGGTGCCGAAGAGGCGGCGGCTCCAGAGGAGCCTGTGACGGAGATTCTGTCTCCGGTAGATGACTCGGAGAAACCGGAACGCACCGATCCGCAACGGATCGGCCGTTACGAGCTCTGCTTCGAGCTCGCCTCGGGCGGGATGGCGTCGGTCTACCTAGCCCGCATCGACGGCGTGTCGGGTTTCGAGAAGCTGGTCGCGCTCAAACGCATCCACCGGCACCTCGCGAAGGAGAAGGGCTACGTCGACATGTTTCTCGACGAAGCTCGTATCGCATCGCGAATCACGCACGCCAACGTCTGCAGCGTCTTCGATTTCGGGGAGGCCGATGGCGAGCACTACATCGCGATGGAGTACCTGGTCGGTGAGCCGCTCTCGCGGCTGATGAGCCGTGCGGCGCGGGACCAGAACCAGCGAAGATCGCCGCTGCTTCCGTTGAGAATGGCCCGCATCATTGCGGATGCTTGCGAGGGCCTCCATGCGGCGCATGAGCTCAAAGACGCCAACGGTGATCTGCTTCACGTCGTGCATCGTGACGTCTCTCCGAGGAATCTCTTCGTGACCTACGACGGCGCCGTCCAAGTCGTCGATTTCGGGATCGCGAGCGCCAGTCAGCGCCTGCATCATACTTCGACAGGGCAGCTCAAAGGCACGTTTGCGTACATGGCCCCGGAGCAGCTGGCGGCCCGCCCGATCGATCGGAGGGTCGACATTTGGGCGCTCGGCGTGGCGCTCTGGGAAATGCTTGCGGTCAAGCGACTGTTCAAGCGCGACACGACGGCGAACACGATCCATTCGGTCCTGTATGACGAGATCCAGCCGCCTTCGGACTACCGGTTTCAAGTTCCGGAGGAGCTCGATCGAATCGTGCTCAAAGCGCTGCAACGCGACCCCAAGGCCCGGTGGCGAACCGCGCGAGAAATGGGGCAGGCACTCCGACAATTCCTCGGGACCCAGAAGGAGATCATGGGCCCGGCGGAGCTCTCGGATTGGATGGAAGAAGTGTTTCCGCAGGGAGAGGCGCGAAAAAGCCAGCTGATGGAGATTGCGCGTATGGCGAGCACCTCGTTGCCCACCATGCCGCAGGCCAATGATATGGATGCCACGCTTACCGCAACCGATGTGCGGCTAGCCGGAGCGACGGAGATCGTAGAGCCTCGGTCGCGGCGACGTAAGCTTCGGGCTGCCTCGGCGCTCGGCGCGGTTGCGGTCCTCGTGGCCATCGTGTTTGGGATCGACGGATTTGAAACTCAGGTCGCGAGTGACGACGCTCCCGAGGTAGAGACGTCCACACCGCTACCTCCACTCGAGGCGCTGAACGAAGCGGAGTCCATGTCCGGTGGCGAGCCGGAGGTGCGAGCCGAGGAAGCGGGAGAGCCGACCCCTGGGGAACCGCGGGCCGAGGCGATGCCGCAGGCTAAGAAGCGCACCCGGTCAAAGCAACGAGCCAAAGCGCAGCCCGGCACGATCAACCTCGTCACTCGAGGTGGCTGGGCCGAGATCTACGAGGGGAAGAAGTCACTCGGGAGCACCCCGCGCCGACTGACGCCGTCGTCGGGACGGCACAAGTTGGTGCTGAAACCGTTTGGCACGGACAAGCCGAAAACCGTGTACGTGCTGGTCGAAGCCAACAAGACCAAGAAAGTATCGATCGCTCTCGACTGACGGCTTGATTGTCTGCTCTCAGTGCACATCGGGATCGGTGACCGACAGCCGCTTCGGAAGGTTTCGGTAGTTGAACGCGAAGTAGGCGATTGCGAGCAACATCCCGGGCACCCACCAATACAACGCCACCTGAAGCCCGTAGGGCTCGGTAGCCGCCTGCGCGATGGTGAGACCTCGGGTCGCGTCTCGTGCCGGAAGGACAAAGGGAAAGATCGCAGCGGCTGCGCTCCCGAGCATTCCTACGAGGAAAGCACAGGAAGAAAAAAAGGCGGCTCTCCACTGGTCCCGTCTAGCGAAAAGACGCAGGCCCACGAAACCCGCCAACGCAAGGCCCGGGGCGAGCCACCAGCCGAGCGTGCTCTGCAGGTTGTGCCCCATTTGAGGCTGAACGAAGTAGGTCGCCACGGTCGTGCCCGCTGTGAGCACCAGCGTTGCAGTCCAAATAGGCGAAAGAAGCGCCCCGCATCGGCGTTGAACCTCGCCTGTCGTCCGCCATCCGATCCACGCAGCGCCGTGCATCGCCAGTGCGACGGTCGCGTTGAGCGCCACGATCAACGTGTACCAATCGAGAACTCCTGGCTCGGGGTCGACCCGGAAGTTGGTCCACAGTGGCGCGAAGAACACGCCCGCGTCGTTCATGGCGACGCCCCGCACCACATTGCCTAGCGCCGCGCCGAAGAAGATGGTCAACAGAAGGCTCGAGAGGCTGAAGGCGACGTCCCAGAACTGCCGCCACAAAGGATGGTCGACATGATGACGCAGCTCGATGCCCAGCGCTCGGAAGACGAGAAACCAGAGCACGATCATGAGCGGCAGGTAGAAGCCACTAAAAGCCCTGGCGTACAGCACGGGGAACGCCAAGACCATGGTCCCGCCCGTTGCCAACAACCAGACCTCGTTGCCGTCCCAAACTGGCCCAATGCTCCGCAGAACCACCTTGCGCTCCGCGTCGGTCTTCGCAACGAAGAGATGGAGCATTCCCGCTCCGAGGTCGAAACCGTCCAGCATCACGTAGACGGCGAGCATCCCCGCAAGGAGCACGTACCAGACCTCGGCGAGCATCACGTAGACTCCGGAGTTGGGCTCGGTCCGCGACCAATGATCTTGAGCGCGAGCGAAACGAAGAGCACGGACAAGAGGGCGTACAAGCCCATGAAGCCAAGAAGGGTGAATAGAACATTGCCGCTCGAGACGTTGTCCGAGTAGCCATCGGCCGTGCGCATGAGATTGTGAATCAACCAGGGTTGCCGGCCGAGCTCTGCGGTCAGCCAACCGGCTGTGTTCGCGACGAACGGAAACGGAGTCGCCAAGAGCAGCGTCCATAGAAGCCAGCGCGCCCGAAAGAGCCGGCCGCCGCGGAGTAAGAACGCCGCTGCACCCATGATCGCGATGAAGATCGTTCCGAGACCGACCATGATGTGATACGCGTAGTAGAGCAGCGGAACATTGTCGGGCCACAGCTCCGGTTCGAACTCCGTGAGACCCACGATGCGTGCCTCCCAACGTTGGTGCGTCATGAAGGACAGCACCTTGGGAACGACGATGGGATTATCCAACTCCAACGTTTCCATGTTGGGTTGGCCGATGAGGGCGAGCCCGACGCCTTCCTCGGTGTTGAAGTGCCCCTCCATGGCAGCAAACGTCACTGGTTGATGCTCCACGACCATTTTCGCCTGGATATCGCCCGTCGGGAATGCGACCGCCAGTGAGGCGAGGGCACCTGAAATCGTCGCTACCCGCAGGAACTTCTTGGCGTGAGGCACATGTTTGTCGGAAAGCAGGTAGAACGCACCGATCCCCGCCATGACGAAGGCCCCGGTGACGACGGCGCCGATCATGGTGTGCGCGTATTGGACGAACGCCCAGGGATTGGTGAGAAAGGTACCGAGGCTTTCGAGCACAATGACGCCGTCCTCGCGCACGCGGTGACCGACGGGGTGCTGCATGAATGCATTGGTGCACACGATGAAGTAGCCGCTGAGCCAGGAGCCCAGCCACACCATGATCGCGGAAAGCCAATGCAGCTTCGGTCCCAAGCGCTTTTCGCCAAACAACAGCAGGTAGAGGAACGAGGACTCCAAGAAAAACGCAAACACGCCCTCCATGGCAAGCGTCTGCCCAATGACGCCCCCGGCAGCCTCGCTAAAACGGGCCCAGTTGGTTCCAAACTGAAACTCGAGAGGGATCCCGGTGACCACGCCTAGGACGAAGCCCAAACCGAACACCTTGATCCAAAAGCGAGCCGCCTCGTTTGCGACCGTGTCGCCCCGCAGGCCCATCGTCTTCAAGACGACGATCAGAAGCCCCAGCCCGATCGTCAGTTGCGGGAACAGATAGTGATACGTGATCGTGAAGGCGAACTGGAGTCGATGGGCAAGCAGGGCATCCATGACGAGCGAATCGTATGATCAATCCGCTCGAGTGACTACCAGCAGCTACGCTGCACCCCCCTCCAGAACGAGACGCCGGTTACTGACCTGAAATCATGTAAAAACCGTTACGCGTCGGCGCGATGTATTCACCGTCAGAGTTGAATGCACCCAGCATCAACGCTGCGTCAAACATCGATCCGTTGCCGACCCACTGAGCGAAGACCTCTTGTCCGGTAATCCAGTCGATGCCCACGAAATAGAAGCCGTAATCATCGACGTTGTCCGGCGCTACTTTCAGGCTGGTCATATAAATGAGGCCTGTCTGCGTGGACATCATGGGTACAGTGGCGCTCGTAACTGTCGGATTGACCCAGTCCTTGACGCAGCTGACACCCGTCGGGCTTCCCGCATCGGGGACCACCGTGACTTTCTCATACCCTGGTTGCATCAAGCGGGGGTCAGCCAAGAAGCCGCCCCAACCGAAGTTGTTCACGATCGCAATGGAGTTGTCGTAGCCGACGGGGGAGTTCTCGACTGCACCCTGATTGGCGGGGAACACGTCAGCTTGGCAAGCCAAGGTGCCAGTCGCACGAAAGTAAACGTTGAGGTGCAACTGAGGGGTGGAGTTGTCCGTAATCGCGACGTACTCGTCGTTGGCGCCAAACATGGTGGGTGTGGTCCCACTACCTTGCGACAAAACCCCGCCGCCAGTGTTGTCGTACTGGGTCCTCCATTCCTCAACAATCGGGTTCTGAGGGTCGGTCAGCGCGTCAACCTTGAACTTCCAGATGTTGTTGTGGGTGATGAGGTAGACCCCAGTAGGGTCGATAGCGATCTGATTCTGCAGCGGCTCGGTCAGCGTATAGGTAAATACTTGCTCGTCCGGGTCGACAATACCAATGACACCTGAAGACGCGGTGAACCAAGTGTAGCCATCGTAATCGACGACAACGTCGGTGACGTGGTCGTCATCGGAGAGGCTCGGGTTCAAGTCAATCACCGAAGTCTCGTGCAACTGCTTGCCGTCAGCAGTCTCTCTGACCTCGTAG
>Ga0316193_10001242_pt1 | contig 17006 bp, 15 predicted proteins | sample MerIslsedime2_MG_FD_207735 | JGI IMG/M metagenome (GOLD analysis project Ga0316193, IMG submission 207735) | Coastal sediment microbial communities from Maine, United States - Merrow Island sediment 2 | ecosystem: Environmental > Aquatic > Marine > Coastal > Sediment | place: USA: Maine... | reverse complement strand
TTGGCCTTGTATCAGCGGCAAAGAGCAAAATTGTGCGCATTAAAAACACGCTGCAATTGGACATCCTGGAAGTGTCGGAAGCCTACGCAGAGACGCTTCAACAAAGGACCGATCTGGGAATTATCGCTGGGCCTTGTCCTATGGAATTTAATGGAGAGCACAATTTTTTATGAGATGATATGACCTAAAGTGATCGGTTCCAAGTTCGGGGTTCAAAGGTTATAAAATGCTGATTTCCGTAGAAATTATCGATGTCAATCAGAACGTCTCCCGAAAGTATGCCTTAAATTCGTCAGTAAAATTTCGGATCTTTGCTTATAATCACAATCAAGATTTGACACCTTATCTTCACCTTATCTTTGCGAGTCCGCCTGCAGCGGAATACGGCGGGACTTTCACTAGCTGGATTGCAGCCTTGTCGGCCGCTCCGACGTCCCGCCTATTCTCGCTAAGCGCTGTATGGCAGCCAATTGCAGCCTGTAGATAAGTGCTACATAAGACTTGTCGAGGTGACAAGAATAATCAGGCTGATCAATGATACGGCCTACCGATTCATGCGTCTGTCCCACACATAGTCCGTAATTGATTTAATAGATACCCTCGTCATATCGTGATGGGCTGGGTTTAAAATGTAGTTTGACTCCAGCGGCATGACCGTAGAGGGGACTTTCAGAATCAGGCTTTGTTCGTTGAGAACCCACTGATCTCCGGCTTGACGAAGAGATGTCAAAGGTGGTCCGGCTCGCCAGTTTTCTGGGAGGCTTGACAAAGGTATGGATATAATGCGAGCGGTATCCGGCACCTCGATTTCAACAATACATACATCAGTGGGAAGGTTTGATGGATGAACGTGTACCCAATATTCTGCTAGAGCCAGCGCACGGTTTTCAGACATATAAAGCATAGCGACTCCTGGCGAGTTCCAGCGGCCGCCGACCAGTTTTGCCCCGGTACCTGAAAGATCGTTAGCTCGACGTTTACGGCAAAACCGGTACCCGCGCATTAGTACGGCACTCCGTAATCAATTCGTACCAACTCATCACGCACCAGCCTTGCTCCGGTTATCGACCCGAGCAGTTTGATAGGCACTTTACCGCCTAAAGCCGCACAGGAGTCTCTTAACCAGCGTAAAAATCGCTCCGGGTCCCCAAACACATCCTCGCCGACATCCACCGCACGCTCAATTTGAAGTATATGTTCGCTGACCGATTCTTTCAATAATTTCTCTCGATCATATCGGCTCAGGGTCCGTTCCGAAACTCTCAACAGTGCCGCCATCGCTCGCATGGAAATCTTAAGCCGCCTTGCCAGAGCTTCGAGTTGACGTTTGGTCACTCCTGCCGGAGCATTGTCAATGACCCAATAATCATCGGATAGTCGATCCAACCTTTCTTTTTTTTCATCTTCTACAGGTAATATTTCAGGTTCCATTTTATTGTTTCCTTATCTAATATTCGCCATTTGTCTTTATAATAGTGGCATTTGTCTCTCTTGTCAAGGCGGGCTGGGATCTGGCCGCGCTATGTAATTGACAGTGCCGATAAAATGGCATAAAAACGTCTCTGAATATTGGTGTTTTTAGGTATCTTTTACTGATTTTTCAATATGTTACTGTGGCCCGACCCAATGCCGCTAGCTTAACGATAAGAAACTGATATTAAATAATATATTTACAATATAGCCTCTCGCCCCACCTTTTTTACAACATCCATGCTTCTCACCTCATCACTTGTCTATTTTCGGCTTGACAAACGTCAGTATTAATGATGTAATACCTGTAATTACCGACGTATATTTTCGTTTTCACCTCCGGGAGCTTCCTGTTATGGAAAAAGAGGATATCAAACAAGTAATCCTTCAAATCTTTGAACTTCAGCTTGAATACCAGCTTAGAGCTATCCGGCAACTTCAAGGAAAGCCGGACAGCGAGCCTGTTCTTGCTCCAAGGCGTGGAAAAAGACGTCAGTCTCTTGTTGATCTGTGCCTTAAAATACTGACTGAAGAAGGCAAACCTTTGCACGTCAATGAACTTGCGCAACTATTGCAACAGCGCTTCGGACGGCTCACTGACCGTGACACACTGTCCAGTGCCTTGGCTAAAAAAGCCCGGCGGGGCATTCTGCTACGTCAGAGCGCTCCGGCCACTTTCACTCTCATTGATTCCAAGGAGGATCATCATGAAACTACCTGATCTGCAGATGCTGGCTCACTGGCTCGACCCGGCCCTGGTGGCGGCTCTGGAAACTCGCCGACGTAAAAAAAACGAATGGCACCGACGCCGTAAATTGGCAACATTACAAACTCTGTGGCTGATGTTGGCCGTTTCGTTGAATACCCAACGATCCAGCCTGCACGAGATCCTGCGTTTGGCAACTGGACAGCTTGGTATCCATTTCTCTGTTTCCGTGCCTGCTTTCTGTAAGGCGCGAGCACGTTTTTCCCCTCAGCGCTCTATCTTGGTTGCATGGCGCACTGGTATCGCGGTTAAAAACCGCCTGCAACCATCAGCGCTACCGTTGGCATGGTTTACGTCTAATTGCCGCCGACAAGACAACTCTGGCTTTACCCGAGTCGCGATCTCTTTTCAAGCGCTTCGGCGCACACAAGGGCCAGCAAGGATTGGGGCCGATTGCCGTGGAGTTCTGCTGCCTGTTTGACCTGATCAGCCGCGCACCTGTGCGCTTCGTCTTCAACAAGGTCTGCACCTCAGAACACAAACTCATCCTCAAGCTTATCCGGGCGCTCAAAAAGGGCGATCTGCTTCTGATAGACTCAGGCTTCTACTACTGCGCCACCTTCATCAAAGTTCTGCGCCGCAAAGCCCATTTTCTCATTCCCGCTAAAGCAAACAATCGCCCTAAAGTCTTGCGTACTCTCGGTCAGTCAGATTATCTATGCCAAATCAAGGACTCCCACGACAAGACAACTCTCATCGTCCGGGAGCTTTTCGTTTACCGAAAGGGCTTTCGCCGACGCCGCCTGGTCACCTCTCTGCTGGACCCGATTGTCTTTCCGGCTTCAGATTTGGCAAACCTCTATCACATGCGCTGGGATATCGAGACGTTCTACCGTGATTTCAAACACACCATGCAGGCTACCTCCTGGCATTGTCGGACGCCAACCACCTTCCATCAGGAACTGCTTGTGCATATGATTGTTGTGTGCTTGATCCGCCTCGCCATGCTCGAAGCTAGCCAATTGGCCAAAGTCTCTGTCGGCCAGCTCAGCTTTGCACGTGCGCTCACCGAAACGCGCTTGGTTTTCCAACTTCTACTTTCCGCTGGCCAACCAAATCGCTGGACTTCTATTTGGACTTCATTTATAAAATGCTGTGCAAAATATCTTGTTAAAATCAAGCCAAACCGACATTTTCCACGTAATCGGCAGCAGTACCGAAGAAAAAGCCGCGGTTTGGAGCGCAAGCGTCCGGGACGTAAACCTAAAGCAACGAAAGAAGCCCCCTCTTTGCTGTCTCGACCTGAAACATTAAAAAACAGAAGGGACGGGGTATATCTGTTAAGTTAACGGCATTAGGTCGGGCCTAGCTAATTGATTATAATCATTTACGATACGGCAAAAATGTATCCTTTTTTACCCTCTATATCGAGCTTTTTGAGGGTAAAAAGAGCATTATTCAAAATAATCAGTGCCGAGGGATATTTCTTATAAAGCTTATAAAGGTCATTTTAGGGTCAAAAAGTTCGATATAGGACCTGAAACGTCTATTTGGGGAGCGATAATACATAGGAATCAACAACTTAGCTTGGCCTGACCCCAAGCCTCATGGGTGTGTCAAGATTCATAAAAGTGCAATGATAATGCGGATTGAAACGGCTGTCAGGCAAGCTTACTCCAATCCACATCAACCCCCAAGCCGGGGCTGTCGTCAATATGGGCGGTTCCGGCGCTGCACTTTACGCCGCGGATAAAAGGATTTTTTTCTCCCAGGGTGATAAAAGACAAATGGCCTTCGCAATCCACCGGATAGTGAACCGGAATGGTCGCCGCCAAATGGCAGCAGGCCGTGTCGCCCAAAATGGTGAACGGATTGGTGTCGACACTGATGCCGATATTCGCCGCACTGCACATTGCCACAATTTGCGAGGCTGGGTAGAATCCGCCCACGCGATTGAGCTTGATTACGATCCGGTCGCAAGCTTCGGCCCGCAGCAGATGCATCACGGCCTCGGGCGACCACACGGATTCATCCAGGATCAAGGGGATCCCCAGTTTCTGCCGCAGAAACCCAGCTCCGGGGATGTCGTCAAAGGGGAGGGGCTGTTCGATGGACAGGTTCGTTGTTCCGGCGTAGCGCGCAAGCATCGTGAGCGTCCATTTCGGACTGCGCCAGCCCTGGTTGGCATCGGCGTCCAGATAAACGTCGCCTGGCGAACTCTCGATCGCCGCATCGAGCTTTGCCAGCTCGGCTTTAAAGTTCGCCTGCGACCAGCCTTTGGCCAGCAGGACGTCGCCGACCTTGATCTTGAGACCGCGAAAGCCTTCATCAACGAAGTGCTTGCAGCCGTCGGCCATTTCGGCCGGGGTTTTGAAATAGAGATTGGTAAGCATCTCGAATGAGGTGCGGAAAGCACCGCTCAAAAGCTCGTAAACCGGCAGGCCCTGAAGTTTGCCCACCAGATCATAAAGCGCCATATCCACACCGGCCCGTGCGGCCCGACATCCGGGGGTACCGCCCGAATAGACACTCTCCATCGCCGCATGGGCGCCGGCAATATCGAAGACACGTCGTCCTTTTATTGCCTGGACGTACAAGGCCAGCACCGAGGCCATCTGCTCGCGGGTTTCGCCGAGATACCACACCTGGGAACTGGCCTCGCCGATGCCGTAAGTGCCGTCTTCGGCGGTGATTTTGACGAGCAACGAAGGGATTTCGCTGGGCCAGACATACTCATCATCGGTCCACCCTTCTTTGATGGACTTCAGGGAAAGTGGGAACCATTCAATACGCTTGATGTTCATTATCTCCTCCTTATTCAGATCATTCAAATTCCTGGGGTGAACCCCAATGGATGTATCGTGCATTGTGTTTTCCTCCAATGCTGCCGCCTTATTGCATACAATAAATGCCGCAAGGCGATTGTTAAGTCAATATCTGTTATTAACACTAAGGCAGTCGAATTTGCAGGTCTTTGGCAAAAACCAGATGGATCGTTACGGTAAACACCAAGGCCATCGAGAGTCCCGGGTACCAGCGCCGTTCTCCCAGCAGGAAATAGAAGGCGGTCGGCAGTACCGCGGTGCTGCAAATCAAAAAACCTGGAAAAACGACCTTGACAACCAAGCCCCCCCTTCGATAGTGAATAACAAATTGCTATCTTTTTTTTAATTTGGAACGCTCAATTTAGATTGTATTGGCCTCACCATATGTCGGGCAGCAACTGAATCCGATACACAATTCAAAATTTTACTCATTTCTTTGGTTTACACTTCTTAAATTTTTTTCAGGAGAAATGACTATGAATCTCGATGCTAAAAGAGAGAAAATTCTTTCCGGGATGATGGGTGTGGCCGTGGCGGACGCAGCCGCCCTGGGACTCCATTGGATATATGATATTAAACGAATTAAGGATGTGGGCGGTGATGCACCTGAATTTATCGACCCGGTTCGAAAGAACTACGAAGGGGTCCCGTCCTATTTTGCACATCCGGGGAAAAAAGCCGGTGACAATTCCCACTATGGGGAAAGCTTTCTAAATGCGGCACGGTCCTTAGCGAATAGTGGCGGTGTTTTCAATCCAAGAATGTATCAACGTGATTTTCAGGATTTCTTTGGTCCCGGCGGTCGTTTTAGAGGATATATAGATCATCCCACCAAGGACACCCTGCAAAACTTGAAAGCCGCCGAGCTTAAAGCAATGGAACGGGTGTCCGCGGACTTTAAAAATTTAGATCAAGATCTGCGCGAAACCCTGATGATGAAGGTCATGCCGGTTACAAAGAATCACAGCGGTCCGGAGCTTCTCGCAAAAGTGGAAGAGGCCGTGCGCATAACCCATGACGATGACAAAATTGTAAAAATGGCCCGGGATATGGCGAAATCCGTGGACCAAACGATACCCTTGGATTCAGGGGCTCATGATGATCAGATTCCTGCCCTGGCTGGAGTTCTGCCCCTTATAGCAAGCGGTAATTCTAATTTGTCGGATGTTGAAGTCATTGTAAAAATCACCAATAACCATGAAAAAAGTGTTGCCGCCGGGAGATTTTTTGCCAAGCTGCTGTTGGCTGTAATTGAGGGGGAGACCTTGGCTGAGGCTTTTAAAAAGGCCCAACCGGAGCTCCCGATGGATTGGCAGGAAAGCACCCAAAAAGCCATGAGCTGGGACTGGCCGGACAATGAAGCTCTGATTGAAGAGTTTGGCGCGGCCTGTCCGTTGCGATACAGTTTGCCGGTAGGACTTTATATAGTCCGAACGAGCAACTCTTACACCGCGGCCGTCAGGCAAAACATCCGGCTAAGTGGAGACAATTGCGGCCGAGCGCTTCTAACCGGCGCATTGGCGGGTATCCTCTGGGGTATCGGCGGTGAAAGGGGGATTCCGCATCCATGGCTCTGGAAAATTAAAGATCAGGAAGCGAAATTTAAATCCCTATGGCAATTGATCTCAAAATAGTTTTCCTTGGTCTTTTCTTTAAAAAAGATAAGACATTGCTTTTTCAAAGCGGATAAATCGAAAGTGGTGAATTGTGTGTCGGCTTCGACTGCAGCCCACATCTTTCTACCTTTTGCCCTAAATCCAAGGGCTCCTTTCATCTTCTCAATAAACGTTTTGCTCCCGACAGCAATGCTCTGTGTCCACTTGTTTTCTTTACCTCTATTATCAGTCTGCATTGCAATGTTCACCCATTTATAGTGAGCATCTTTTAAATCATCATAGTTTTCAAAGCCCAGCAAGTCTATCAGCCGATCAAAATCAATAATGCCTTTCCTTTAATAGGGCAGTTTTAAGGGGAAAACCGATGGATTAAGACCGTTTCAGAGACGTTTTTAAGGTATTTTATTAACAATGTCAAATACTTAGAGTGGGCCGACCCCAGCCCCTCAACCCCATTTTTGAGGATCGGCCGGAGATGGCATGACAATTCCGCAGGAGAGCGGAATTGGACAACCTTCAGGTTGCCCGAAGGGTGAAGGCCGTGGACGGTCTGAGTCATGATGGGATGCCAAAATGCCAAGTTGTTTTTGCGCGGCCCCTTAGCTAAGTTGCTAACCGATTTTCTTCTGCAGAGCCTTGAGGCGTATCAGATTTTTTTTGTCTCGCTCATGGATTTGGCGGGCGGCTTCGTAGGATGCGGTCGTTTTTGTGCAGACTAAAGTATAGGGGCTGCCGCGGCGCTCGGTGACGTGCGTTAGGTCGCATTTGTGGCGCTCAATGATCTGATGCAGATGCCGGCGACGGTCTTTACGTACGGGAAAACGATGAACGGGCTCGTCGGGATTGGCCATAAAGCTGCTCAATTCGCTGCAGTCGCTGCAGCCGCATGCGAGGTTGGCAGGTCGTCGATAGTCGGTGGGTTTTTCCGGGACCTGAGCTACGCGCGATTCGAGCGCAGATCGGCACTCGGCCAGCCACCGCGAGATCGCGTGATGGGGCTCGGCCAGCTTACCGACCAGCCACGATTCAAGGGCGAAGAGCGCGGCGAGATGCGAGTCGGTCAAGTCATACATGTCGTCGCGCGCGAGAGCGTGGTCGATCAGCCGGGCAAGCGGTTGGTCGGCAGCAACGGCCAGCATCGATTTCACGAGTGAACCGAGCAGCGCAGACCGGTCTAGTTGCTTGATCTGCCAATCGTTCTTGGCCTCCTGGTCGTCGAACGCGACCAGCGACGCGGCAGCGCGGTCGGCCAAACGTCGGCACAGTTCGATGCGCTCGGCACTCTTGTCGCGGTTCAAACAAAGGATTTGCAACAGGGATGCGTTCCGGCCGATCGTTGTCGCTGAAGCGGCGCCTATCACCGCGGTCAATTCCGCTTCAAAACTCGGCCAACCGTGCCGCTTGCAGAACGCGGGGAATGACTTGTTGAGCTGAACTTCGCCATCGCCCGCCATCACTTGTGCCAGAAACCGGCGAACCAGTGTGGGATCGTCTAACTCTTGAAGCAGCGACGGGAAAACCGAGCGATCGGTCTCGTCTGGTGTATCATGCCAGGAATATCTGGGACGGCCCTGTTGCCAGGACTCAATGATGGCGGCGGCGAAATCTCGGCACGCCTGCCGCGGCTCGTCCCGGCGGGCTTTCGCGGCTCGCTTGAGCTGCTTGATCATGGGTTGCAGACCGCCGATAGAGGCCTCGGTTCCTGCGCCGCAAAGCACCTCGAAATGTCTCTCGCGCGGCCAGATTACGACCGCCGCCCGGTGATACCAACGCTCGAGCGTCATACCGGCATTGCCCGTGTAGCCCTCAAATTCCTCGCGGTTGGGATCCCATTGGTCGAGCGGTTGGTCGGACACGATTTCGTCCTCGCCCAATCGAATCTCGCCGAGCCCCACCTTGTTGCCCTGGCGGTCCGACCAGTGATTGATCGAAAGGCTCTCGTCAAAAATCTCGTCCATCTCGTATTCACTCGCGTCCTCTTCGTACTCGTCTTCTTCTTCTTCGTCCTCGTCGTACCAGTGACCACGACGGCTGCGATATCGTGAATACTCGTAGGTTCCATCCTCCTCGGCCGATCCACTCTGCCAGAGGGTGACCAAGGCTAAGTGTGCGACCCAGCCGGCTTGCTCGGCCGCTTCGAAGAGTACTTCGGCGCGGGCCCGATCGACGCCCTTGAGCATGTCCATTGTCAAACCATCCTGAGTGTACCGATGATCGAGCGTGACGGCCAGTTTCTCCCTGGTCTCATCTTCGCGCCCGTCTACGAGTATCTTGGCAACGGCTCCGATGGCCGCGCCGCTGGTCGGCGCGGCGATTCCTTTCTTGCCCCGCGACTTGGCCAGTGTCAGGTTATAGACCAGACACAGACGATAGCCGCTTCGCACCGGCCGGACTTCGTGCTCACAATCGGCATAGAACACTGCATAACTCAATTCATGTCCCGACGCCGCCCCCGTGTACGCAATCTCGTGATGCGAGCCTTCGTGCGTCACGATCAGCTCGCCCCCCTCGTAAACCGACGGCAGGCCGATCACCAGGGTGGCCACCATCCGGTCCAATTTCTCACCGTCGCGATGGGGCAGAAAGAAGCCCCCTTTTTCGTACAGAAGCAGCTTGTACAGGTGGGCCGTGAGCTTGCGATCCTCTAATCCTAGCTCCTCTTGCGCATCGCCGATGATGGTCGCGAGCAGTGCATCCCACTTGGGATTGGTCAACTGAAACTGTTCGGGATCGAGCTCCCAGGTGCGTCGCACATTGGTATCGACCACCGTTTCCGTGCCCTTGCCGTAGGGCGCTTGACGGCAGAGTTTGACCAGCTTGCGGGCCTGGGCCTTGCCCAGCGGCAGCCTTACCGTCCCCAACCCATCAACTTCCAACGCCGGCATTACCAGCGGCAAATCGCCGCCCGTGCAAAACGTTCCCGGCCGGTCCACCTTGCTGATGGCCTCTAGAAACTGGCTGGCAAGCGTCAACTTAGCTTTCATCTTTTTGGGCATCTAAACTTGCTCCTGACTGAACCTTTTGTCGGATCAAATCAAATTTAAACAGGAATTCTCTCTTGTGACAGTTAGTTTGGTTCGACAAACATTCATTCTTTTTAAGGGTGTATAAAGCGAAAATGGCTAATTGTGCACCGGCTTCATCTTCCGTCTTCGCTGAAGCTACGCCACGACAGATCCGACTTTGCCCTACGAGCTTCCGACTTCGCTCTTCGAGCTACGACGGGACAAGACGACGGGACAAGGCAGCGCAACATATTGAGGCATCCATTACAACGAAAACTATAATCATCCAGATAACGAAAGTTGGTTTTATTGTCAAAATGATTTTTTGCGCTGGACCTGAAAATTTTAGGCCAATTCGGATCCGCCTCTCTCATAGCTGTAGGCTCTGCGAGCCGGAAGCCGGCGGATTTGCCCACAGCTGGTAAGCTAAGCGGTTTGGCATTGGGATGATCTTCCATGAAAGATTTCAAACCTTTTAAGTTACTTGATTTAACAGTCGAATAGGATTTTATTTCAACTGCCCACAACGTATCTTCGGCTTCTATGATCAAATCTACTTTAATATGCTCTTCAACGTAGAGCAGATGCCGTATCAGCGTGCTTTTACCCACCTGCCGTGGACTAAAAAGGAATACGCTATTTTTTTTTATGGAAGGTTTATCGATCTTGAAATCATATTTCAGTTATACCGTGCAAAATTGAAGTGTCTACTAGACATGAAACTTATAGCGTTCGAATCAGACTCGAAAAGGTAACGATTTAAACGATTATAACCGTTCGACGAACTCGACGAACATCAACTTGCTATCTATGCATATATATTTTATACATAACCTTAGCGGTTCCAGGTTCGGGGTTCAGGGTTCAAAGGTTAAGCGATCGATACTGTCATAATTTAAATCAAAATCTGGATTTTCAACGAAATTTATTTATTCACCGCAAAGGCGCAAAGAACGCGAAGGATTAATTATTTTCAGAAAAAGTGCTCTTTTATATTTTACCGTCCTCTCAACGGCAAAGAATAAGAAAAATATCTTTGCGTCCTTGGCGTCTCTGCGGTGAAATCAATTTGATATCATGGATGCGCTGACTTAACCAACCGCATAGTTAAAATATTTTGACACAAAATGCACAAGAAAAAATGTTAAAGTAAAAAAAGAAGAATTGATAGATAACTTATGCCTAAAAAGCCAGATTTAACTGTAAATATCGGGGGTCTTCAGCTTCAAAATCCGGTGATGACGGCTTCCGGCACCTTTGGCTATGCCCGGGAATTTGATCATCTTGTTGACTTAAATCGTCTCGGTGGCATCATCGTGAAGGGATTGTCTTTAGAGCCGACCAAAGGCAACCCACCACCGCGCATCGTTGAGACCCCGTGCGGCATGTTGAATGCCATTGGCCTTGAAAATGTCGGTATCGAGGCCTTTGTAGCGGATAAACTTCCCTTCCTGCAGGGTCTGACACCACCAATCATTGCCAATATTTACGGCACCCTGGAAGAAGAATATTTCCAGCTGGCGGCCCGTATCGATGCGGTTGAGGCCATCGCCGCGATCGAGGTGAATATCTCTTGCCCCAATGTAAAAGCCGGCGGCATGGTATTCGGCGTCGATCCGAAGGCTGCCTTCCGGGTAGTCCGCGGGATCCGGGATCAAACCACCAAACCCTTGATCGTAAAGCTGTCACCCAACGTCACCGACATCACTGAAATTGCTTTGGCAGCACAGGAGGCCGGTGCAGACTGTCTTTCTTTGATCAACACCATCACGGCGATGGTGGTGGACATTGAAACACGGCGACCCCGGCTGGCCAATATAACCGGGGGATTGTCCGGCCCGGCCATAAAACCCGTGGCGGTTCGAATGGTCTGGCAGGTCGCTCAAGTCGCCAAAATTCCCGTCATCGGCATCGGAGGGATCATGAAAGCGGAAGATGCCCTGGAATTTTTTATCGCGGGGGCATCTGCCGTGCAGGTTGGGACTGCCAATTTTATCAATCCCCATGTCACCACGGATGTCATTGACGGGATTGAAAGGTTTTTGGCCGAGAGGGGTATCGCCGGCATATCGGACATCATCGGAACGCTGGAAACCGGGTAGAGAATGACGATTGACGAAGGACGAATGACGAAATGAGCGCTGCGAGTTGCGCGTTACGGGTTGCGAGTTTAAATTGCAGAATTCCCGATTAATATAACCCGCAATCCGCAGCGTTTATCAGAGGACAGAAATTGGAATTCGGAAGTTGGATTGCGGAAGTCGGAATGGGATGTTGGAGCCAGGAATTATGCGATTGCAGAGTAGCCGAAGCATTTAGCACGCAACCCGCAACGCATAACCCGTAACGCGCAACCCGCAACCCGGAACTCGTAACCTGGTACGCGCAACCCGCAACATGCAACACGCAACTCGAATCTATAGATCTGCCGCCTCTTTGATGGGATTGGCTTTTAAATATTCCAGTCTGTTTAATCCGTTAATATAAGCCAAGGCCCCGGCCGTGATGATATCCGGGTCGGCGCCTTTACCCAGCGAGACAAGGCCGTTTTCCCTCAACCGCACGGTGACCTCACCCTGGGCATCGGTACCGCCGGTAAGTGCGCTGATCGTAAATCTTAGAAGCTCTGAGTCGGTCCCGGTGAGTTTGGCGATGGTGTTGTAAACAGCGTCAATGGGGCCGTTTCCGTATTCGGCACTCTGCACCGAGCGTCCGTTTATATTAAGTTTGACACTGGCCATGGGAAGAACGGTGGTGCCGGCGGTGACATGCAGATACTCGAGTTTAAAAACATCGGTGGTGCGCAGAATTCCTTCGGTGACAATCACTTCGAGGTCTTCATCCACGATTTGCTTCTTTTTATCGGCCAACTCCTTAAATTTCCCAAAAACAAGATCAAGCTCTTCGTTTGACAGATCGTATCCGATGTCTTTCAGATGAGAGTGCAGGGCGTGTCTGCCAGAATGTTTGCCCAGAACGAGTTTGTTGGCACTCAGTCCAATGCTTTCGGGATTCATAATCTCATAGGTCATGGGATTTTTCAAAACACCGTCCTGGTGGATTCCGGCTTCATGGGCAAATGCATTGGCACCCACGATGGCTTTGTTGGGCTGCACCATGATTCCGGTAATCATACTGACCAGGCGGCTGGTCGGATGGATATACTCGGTTTGAATCCCGGTACCGGCGGAAAGAAAATTGGCCCTCGTTTTCAAGGCCATGACAACTTCCTCCAGGGAGGTGTTGCCGGCTCTCTCTCCGATACCGTTGATGGTGACCTCCGCCTGACGGGCGCCGGCCTTGATGGCGGCGATGGTGTTTGCCGTTGCCAGTCCCAGATCATTGTGACAGTGCACGCTGAATACTGCTTTTTGAATGTTGGGTGTGTGATCGATAACATATCCAACCAAGTCTGCAAACTCTTCGGGCACGGCGTAGCCCACCGTGTCCGGAAGATTGACCGTCGTGGCCCCCGCAGCAATAGCGGCTTCGAACACCCGACAAAGAAAGTCACGGTCACTGCGCGATCCGTCCTCGGCAGAAAATTCAATGTTGTCCGTCAAGGATTTTGCATATTTAACGGCTTCGACGGCAGTGTCGACCACCTGCTCCCGGGACATTTTTAACTTGTATTCCAGGTGCAAGTCGGATGTGGCAATAAACGTGTGAATCCTTGGCTTGGCGGCATGGCTGATGGCCTGCCAGGCACGGTCGATATCATTTTTGGAGGTTCTTGCCAGTGCCGTAACCACGGTTTTCTCGAGTTTACCGGCAATCATGGAAACCGCTTTCAAGTCCCCTTCGGAGGAAGCCGGAAAACCGGCTTCCAGCACATCAACGCCCAGTTTTTCCAACTGGGTGGCCAGCCGCATTTTTTCAGCGGCATTCATGCTGGCGCCGGGTGATTGCTCTCCGTCTCTTAACGTCGTATCAAATATAATTACACGGTCACTCATTTTTCTACTCCCCTATGTATAGTTGAAAGGTGGATTGGTTAAATAGTTTATTCGTAGAGTGGATGGATAGGTAAACAGGTTGAGGATAGTATCCATTTCCTGTCTAACTATTTGACTATTTGACCAATACGCGGGAGCATCGGCCGCGGGAAGCGCATCGATGTTGTTCCCGCGGCGTATGTACCTACCTGTTTATTCATTGGTTTACTCCATTGATCATTTATTAAAGATCGGCAGCGCTTCCTGTGTGGGAAACTGGCTGTCGCGAATTTGTTTCTCGTTTGCCAGTTTGTATTGGAAGCTGTCTGCCAGGGCGTGCCAGCTTGCTTCGATGATGTCTTCTGAAACTCCAATGGTGCTCCAGATTTGATCCTGATCACGCGATTCAATAAACACCCGAACCTTGGCGGCGGTGCCTCGACCGCCGTCAATCACCCGCACTTTGAAATCAACCAGTCTCATGGTGTCAAGATCCGGAAAAAATTTGTCGAGGGCCTTTCTCAGGGCATTGTCCAGAGCGCTGACCGGTCCATAGCCTTCAGCGGCGGTGATTTCCTGATTTTCGCCGACCGATATTTTTATGGTAGCTTGGGAACTGCAGGGCCCATCTTTATCCTTTTCGATGGTTACGCGAAACGATTCCAAACGAAATAGCGGTTCAAACTGATCGGTGAATTTCTCCATCAGAATCTTGAAAGATCCTTCGGCCACATCGAACTGATACCCCTGCTGTTCCAGTTGTTTTATTTCCGATACAATTTTTTTGCTGTCATACCCGTTGCCGCCCAACTCGACGCCGAGTTCCTTTGCTTTGTATTCGACATTGCTTTTGCCGGATAGATCAGAAACCAGTACCCGTCTTTGGTTACCGACCAGTCCCGGTTCCATATGCTCATAAGCCCTGGGAACTTTCATGATGGCACTCACATGGATACCGCCCTTGTGGGCAAAGGCACTCTTGCCGACAAAGGGCCGGGTGTTCAAAGGGACCTGATTTGCTGTTTCGCTGACATATCGGGAAAGTGTTTTGAGTTTTTCAAGATTTTGTTCAGGTACGCACGGACGGTTCATTTTCAAACCGATAATAGGAATAACTGACGTCAAGTCCGCATTGCCGCATCTTTCACCGTAGCCGTTAATGGTACCTTGAACCATGACAGCGCCTGTTTGTAAGGCGGTAATCGAGTTGGCCACCGCCAAGCCGCAGTCATTGTGCGTATGGATACCCAGTCGACACGGTGGCTGGTCGTATGCGGCCGATTCTTTTCCGCTGATGGATTGTTGGACATCCTTCATGATGGATTCGATCTCAAGGGGCAGGGTGCCGCCATTGGTATCACACAGGACCACAAAATCCGCCCCACCTTCTATGGCGGCCTGCAGGCTTTTGATCGCATAGTCGGCATCGTTTTTATAGCCATCAAAAAAATGTTCGGCATCATAGACAACCTCAAGATCGTTGTTCTTCAAAAAAGTGACGCTGTCTTGGATCATGGCGAGGTTTTCCGCCAAACTGTTGTTCATGACCTCTCGTACGTGCAGGTCCCAGGATTTGCCAAAAATTGCGACTGTCGGGGTTTTGCTGGCAATCAGCGCTTTCAGATTGTCATCTTCCGCCGGCTGTATCCCGGGTTTGCGAGTGGAACCGAAAGCGACCAGACGGGCCTGACGAAATTCCACCCGTTTGGCAAGGTCGAAAAACTGCATGTCTTTGGGATTCGAACCGGGCCACCCGCCTTCGATGTAATGTATGCCGAAATCATCCAGCCGCAATGCAATCTTGATTTTTTCATCGGCTGAAAAGGTGATGTTTTCGCCCTGGGTTCCATCTCGCAAGGTGGTGTCGTATAGTAGAACTGGTTCCATTATATTTTTTTCCTGTTTTCCGGTCGCAAAGAGCGGACCGTGGCGCCGGTTTGCCACATTTCTGAATTTTTTAATGTGTCCAATTCTTTATTTAGTTTTTCACGGTAGTCCGGGGTGCTGTTGGCCTCAAGAACTCGCCGGGTTTCTTCACCGGAGATGACTTTTTCATAGAGGGTATCAAATACCGGCGCCACTGCATCTCTGAATTTCGGAGCCCAGTCAAGGGCACCGCGCTGGGCTGTGGTCGAACAATTGCTGAACATCCAGTCCATGCCATTTTCAGCGACAAGCCTGATCAGGCTTTGGGTCAGTTCTTCGACGGTTTCGTTGAAGGCTTCACTCGGGCTGTGTCCGTGTTTTCGTAATAGACTGTACTGCGCTTCCATCACCCCCGCCAGACATCCCATCAAAATTCCGCGTTCCCCCGTCAGGTCACTGTGAACTTCATTTTCAAAGGTGGTGGGGAACAAATAGCCGGACCCGACGGCAATACCTAGCGCCCGGGTTCTTTCTTTGGCCTTTCCGGTAAAGTCCTGGAACACGGCATAACTGGAATTGATGCCGCTGCCGTCCAGAAAGTTCAGCCTTACGTTTCGACCGGAGCCTTTGGGCGCAACCAGAATGACATCCACGTTTTGCGGGGGAATGATCTTGGTTTGATCTTTGAAAACGATGCCGAACCCATGGGAAAAATAAAGTGCATCACCTTCATTCAGGCATGCTTTTATGCTTGGCCAGGTTGCCACCTGTCCGGCATCGGAAAGCAGGTACTGAATGATGGTTGCCTTCTTTGCCGCTTCTACTAGGGGAAAGAGGGTTTCACCGGGGACAAAACCATCCGCCACGGCCCGCTGCCAGGTTTGTCCGCCCTCACGTTGTCCCACGATGACGCGAATACCATTGTCCCGCAGATTTAGTGCCTGTCCCGGTCCTTGGACGCCGTAACCTAAAACAGCCACTGTTTCATTTTGAAGGACATCTCTGGCCTTCTGCAAGGAAAATTCCTCGGATGTAATTACGTCTTCAACCACGCCACCGAAATTAAATTCTGTCATGTTTACCTCTGCTTTAGTTGGGGGTTACTATACCTTTGTCCATTTTTCTGACAACTTGTTGCAAATAAATGAATGTCTCAGCAAATCACCATTGATTGAAGATTGTCGATTGAAGAATGAATATTTAAGGTCCGCCTTCGGCGGGATCAATCTTTAAAAAAGATTATAGAAAAGGTAGAGCGAAGCGACATCCACAAATCTTCAATCTTCAATTTTCAATTCTCCATCTCCGGCAGATCCGCCTAAGATCCTTGATACTTATTTGGGTTCCCGATACAATGCCAGTGCGCCGCTCCTGGCTATCTTCTGAATGCCCATGGGACTGAGCAGGTTTATCAGGGCCGTTAATTTTTCTACGTCTCCCGTGACCTCGATGATGTAATGCTCTAATCCGACATCAATCACTTTACAGCGGAAGATATCGACGATTCGCAATATTTCCGCGCGATGCTCCGGTTTGGCTCTGACACAAATCAAGGCCATTTCCCGTTTAACAGCTTTAGGGCC
>Ga0316193_10001240_pt1 | contig 17007 bp, 17 predicted proteins | sample MerIslsedime2_MG_FD_207735 | JGI IMG/M metagenome (GOLD analysis project Ga0316193, IMG submission 207735) | Coastal sediment microbial communities from Maine, United States - Merrow Island sediment 2 | ecosystem: Environmental > Aquatic > Marine > Coastal > Sediment | place: USA: Maine... | reverse complement strand
CCCTGCATGTCGTGACCAGTTTCGTCTAGCCACTCACGCAGTCGGGAAATCTTACCTTTCTGAAAACAGGGTGTGCCGCTAACTGCACCGGTGTACTGATTATTTTTAAGTTCTGCATTGGTGGCAATTAAATCATCAATGCCAAACAGGTCAGCAATGGGCCGGGTAACAAAATCGTTCGTTGCTGTTATTATCAACAGGACATCACCCTGTTGACGGTGTTTGTCTACCAGTTCCAGTGCCTGTTCGGTAATGATTGGCTTGATGAAATTCTCGATATAATCCTCCCGCATCTGTAAAAGTTCAGATAGAGGAATACGGGCGAGGGGAGCCAGTTGAAAGCGCAGGAAAGACATGATATCCATCTGGCCTTTGATATATTCCTGATAAAAACGTTCGTTTTCCCGTTGATGGGACTCCTCATCAACAGCGCCTTTATCGATTAGATACATACCCCATAGATAATCACTGTCCCCTCTAAGAAGGGTATTATCGAGGTCAAAAATTGCCAGTGCCACGTTTATGTCCGTATGTTTTTAAGCGTTTATTCTACAGCGTATTGTTAGTTCGGGCGATATACTCTTTGAAAATGTGACAGATTGATGACAGTGTGATAATTTTTACAGTATTGTTTTGAAAAACTGGAATTTACTATGCTAGACAAAGAAGGTTACAGGCCTAATGTCGGCATCGTGTTGTGCAATGAAAATCAGCAGGTATTGTGGGCCCGTCGCATCAGGCATGATGGCTGGCAGTTTCCACAGGGCGGTGTAAAAGATCACGAAACACCGGACGATGCGATGTTTCGAGAATTAAGAGAGGAGATTGGTCTCAAGCGACAACACGTCGAGATTATTGGCAGAACCAGTGACTGGTTGCGCTATGACTTGCCAAAATCCTGCCGGCGCCATGGACACACTCGCTTCAGGGGACAGAAGCAACTCTGGTTTCTGTTGCGCCTCACTGGTTGTGATAACGATGTTTGCCTGGATAACGGTGATTGTCCCGAATTTGATCACTGGCAATGGGTGACCTACTGGCAGCCTCTGAAGCATGTAGTTCACTTTAAGAGAGATGTCTATCAGGCCGCGCTAGAGGAGCTGGAAGCCTTTCTCTAGCAACCTGGAATATGCCTGAGTGATTACTGCCGTACCCACTACCCAGTGTGGCGGAATTTTTGCAAAGATTGATTTTGCTTATTTACCTGGCCCGCTCGCAGGGGCCGCGTTTTTCACTCTTCTGATCTGCAGAATTTCAATGTTTTTTACTGGAACATCCTGGCGACCTGATTTAGTCGTGGTCACATTGCTTTCGATCTTCATTACCACGTCCATACCATTAGTGACCTTGCCAAACACGGCATAGCCCCAGCCACGCATATTCTTACCGCTATGATCAAGATTGGAATTATCTTTGGTATTGATGAAAAATTGATCAGTCGCTGAATGCGGTTCACCGGTACGTGCCATGGCGATAGTACCTTTCAGATTCTTTAGGCCATTATCTGCCTCGTTTTGAATGGGGCTTACGCCACCTATTTTTTCCAATGATGCATTCAGCCCGCCGCCCTGAATCATGAAGTTTTTAATCACCCGGTGGAATATTGTGCCGTTGTAGTGTTTTTGATCAACCAGGGTGAGGAAGTTTTTAACTGTCACCGGGGCTTTATCCGGATATAAAGTCACTTCAAAATTCCCGGCGCTGGTTTCAAACATGACGACAGGCTGCTGGCTGGCCTGGGCGGGTAAAAAGAGGCTGCTTAGCAGCAGGGTTGGCAGTAGTACAGTTTTAATCAATTTCATTGATGTATCCTGGTTAGTTTCAAGTTTCAAGTTTCAAGTCAAAGGCTTCAGGTGAACGTTGAGGGATATTTAACCCTGAGTTGTTTTTATTCCATATCCAGTATCATTTGCCAGTGTTGCTTGCTTACCGGCATGATTGATAAGCGGTTGCCTCTTCGTACCAGCGGCATACCCTCGAGTTCTGGCAATGGTTTTAATTCCTGCAGGGTGATGTTGCGTTTGAGATCGCGTACAAATTTCACATCCACCATATACCAGCGGGGATTGTCGGGGTCACTCTTCGGGTCGTAGTAATGTTGTTCAGGGTCAGTCGCTGTGTAATCCGGGTAACCATCTCGCGTGACCTCCATGATACCAACAATACCAGGCTCTTTGCAGTTCGAGTGATAGAAGAAAACCAGGTCGCCTTGCTTGATGTCATCACGCAGCATATTTCTTGCCTGATAATTTCGAATACCATCCCAGTGGTCAGTCTGATCCGGTAATGCCTTGAGATGCTCGATACCGAATACATCGGGTTCACTCTTAAATAACCAGTAGTTCATTTATCAGGGCACCTCTATTAATTCTGGATAGATCAGGTTGTATTCCAAATTGTTCAAATCAAGGCAAGGATCGCACGCAATAGCTTGCTATTGCGAAGATTCTTAACGCAGAGAGGGACGATTTGGGATGGAAGATGAATATTCATGGATTATTAGGGCTGCCCTATAATCTCGTATTGTCGATGGCTGGGGTAAAATCCAAACCAGCCTGCGATATGCTGATAAGCCTTTTTGGGCTCTGGGTAAACCCAACAGATATCATTTATCCAGCCAAGTTCTGTATTAAGGTCCACCCATAGACAGATCCCTTTTACAGGGCAGTTATAGATGCGGTCACTGATCTCAAACAGATTCATGTCAATCAGGTCTGGGTGTACGTAATAGTTGTTCTCAATGAGCTGTAACTGGTCACCGCCAGCCTGCAGCAGAATGCTGTTATCGTTTTTCATGCGGATGGTGATTGCAGACATTTAATAAGAGATTGAAAAGCAACGCGGCCTGATGACGCGGCCCGGTGTTATCGTGATATCAGGGATGACGTCCCAGCTTTCGCGAGTGAGCTCAGGGACATGCTGGATGTCATGAGCCGTAGCAACCAGGCGGGGGCATCTTCCGCTATGTTGGAAACGGTTCTGATGCTTTATTTCAGGAGTGCAGCAAGCAGCCAGGGTGCGGTCATAATAGCCGCCTCCCATGCCAAGGCGATTACCGCAGTCGTCAAATGCTACCAGCGGCATGAACACCAGGTTCATGTCTGCAGCCGATGAAAGCTGGTGTGTATGTACAGAAGGTTCTGCTATACCAAATCGGTTTTTTACCATGGCCATTCCGGGCACCCACTCGGCAAAATTAAGTTTTTGATCATCCATTGTCCCCAGCACGGGAAGAAAACAGCGTCTGCCCTGTCTGAAGCAATGCAGCATTAATGGCAATAAATCTATTTCACCATCCTGTGCCAGGTAAAACGAGATTCTGTCTGCGCGGTGTATGGCAGATACATGAAGTAAAATTCTGCGTAGAAGAGCAAAGCTTGCGAGATGCTGGCGAAAAGCAGGTAAGCTTGAGCGCTTTTTACGCATCTGCTGGCGAATGGCTGTCTTGTCTATCATATAGTCAGTCATCAACTGGCGGCCATTATACTAGTGAGAGTGGCGCCCCCGCCTGTGCCGTAACACTCATTATCCTTGAACCAAAGGTTCAAGTGGGACTCTTGGCCATGCATCAGGCTATCAACATGAGTCATGGAGACGGCTCAACAGCGTTACCTCTAAGTCCCGGTATTGTGGATTAGGTTCTAAGGGTTTTCAGAGTTCTACGCACACCGCAGAAGGCGCCACTTGATTATTATAGCTCCATTTCAGCCTGGCCATCCAAGGCTTCTTCAAGATTTCTGCGAAGATTCTTGATACGGGTTTCCATTTCAACGGTGAGGCCGGTGTTTTCGCGCAGCGACAGCAGGTCATGAGCAATATTAAGTGCAGCCATGACCGCGACTCGTTCTGTTCCAAGTACAGCACCACTTTGCTGTATCTCTCGCATGTTCTTGTCCAGGTAAGCTGCAGTAGCGATCAGTTCTTCTCGCTTTTCTTCAGGGCAGGCTACAGTATAATCCTTGCCCAGAATGGTGATTTTGCATCCGTTAGCAGTTGATTTCAAACAGATTGCTCCAGTGATTTGAGTCGGTTAACAATCGATTCCAGCCTGGTACAGGCGATTCGGTTCTTTTCTGTCAGGCGGCCGTTCTCCTTGTTCAGGGACCGTTGGTCGACACGCAGGATACGGTTTTGCTCCTCCAGTCGACGCAGAGTCTCAGACAATTCGTGTACACGGGCTTCCAGTTTATCAAGTTCTTCCTGAATCACATCACAACCTCTCCTGGGTCATTTCATGCTCAAAACAAGTGAGTGTCTTTAGAATAGTATTTATAGCTTACTAAAATTGATTACTAAAGTTGTTATTATATCAAGCCATATATTACTTGTTGCACAAGCCTGTTGAAAGATAATATGACTTTTTTCCTCAGGAATAAACCTGAATAAGGCAGTGAAATCAGATTTATGGCTATTTTATCGTCATAAGTGGGTAAAAAAGAGCGTTGAAACAGGTTAAATATCGGATAAGTAATGGAACGTAACATCAGCACACTACCGCAATATGAGGCATTAACTACCGCATTACGCCGGGTAAACAGCCAGTTATCTGCGGCAGAATGCCATGGTTTAATCGCCGGCGCCCTGAATACTCAGAATACCGCTCTGATTTCAAGGTTTTTCACTGAAGAAGATGAACGGGTGAAAGAAGATGCGGAATTTGCTGAGCTTATTTCTCAACTGGTGCATCTTACTGCTGAAGGATATAGAGACGAGGATTTTAATTTTCAGTTATTGTTGCCGGATGATGATGTCCCTCTACTGGACAGGAGCAGGGCACTGGCGGAATGGTGCGGGGGATATGTAATGGGCCTGCTCGAATCAGGTATCAAAGAGTTCGATAAACTGCCAGTAGATGCCGCCGAAGTAGCAAAAGACCTGGTGGAAATTTCTCAGCTGGACACATCAGAGGATAACAGCGGTTCCGATAGTGATTTAATGCATCTGGAGGAATATGTGCGTGTTGGAGTACAGATACTCTATGCCGTGCTGACGAATAACAATGATGAAGTGAATGGCACATATGAGCAGGGGGAGCAATAAGGAATGAACGAGCAATTCGCTAAACGTCGTCAGGAAGTAATGCAAATGATGGGGGGCGGGGTGGCAATAATTCCCACTTCCAGAGAGAGTGTTCGTAGTCGTGATGTTCTTTATCGGTTTCGCGCTGCCAGTGATTTTTACTATTTGACTCATTTCAATGAGCCTGAGGCAGTTGCTGTTCTTGTGCCCGGCAGGGAACATGGAGAGTTTATTCTTTTTTGCCGGGAAAGAGATCCAGAGAAAGAGATCTGGGATGGACGACGGGCAGGGCTGGAGGGTGCCTGTGAGTATTATGGTGCTGATGATGCCTTTCCCATTACAGACATTGACGAGATTGTTCCCGGTCTGCTCGAGAATAGGGAAAAAGTATTTTACAGCATGGGCGCTAATGATGAATTTGATTCCCGGCTGATGACATGGGTGAATGAGGTTCGCAGTAAATCACGTACAGGTATTTCCGCACCTGCTGAAATTCTTGATCTGGGCCATATTCTGCATGAAATGCGACTGGTCAAAAGATGCGGAGAAAAATCACTAATACAAAAGGCATGCAAGATTTCCGCGCGTGCACATAGACAGGCGATGAAGGTGTGCAAGCCCGGAATGAAGGAATATGAAATTGAGGCTGAGTTTCAGTATATCTTTCGCAGAAAAGGTAGTGAGTACCCCGCCTATCCGCCCATTGTAGCGACTGGTGAGAATGCCTGCATCCTGCATTACACAGAGAATTCAGCTGAACTAAAAGACGGAGATATGCTATTGATCGATGCCGGCTGCGAGATTGATGGTTATGCATCAGACATATCACGCAGCTTCCCCGTCAACGGCAAATTTAGTGGCGAGCAGCGAGCTCTTTATGAGGTCGTGTTGGCGGCACAGTATGCTGCGATTGAAACCATCAAACCCGGCGTAACCTGGGATGCTCCGCATAATGCAGCGACCCGCATAATAACCGAAGGCCTGGTCGAGCATGGTTTGCTGCAGGGCGATGTTGATGAGTTGCATGCCAGTAGCGCCTATCAGCGTTTCTATATGCACAAGACCGGACACTGGTTGGGTCTTGATGTCCATGATGTGGGGGATTACAAGGTCAATGATCGCTGGCGCGAGCTTGAGAGCGGAATGGTTATGACGGTTGAGCCGGGGCTCTATATTGTTGCCGGGTCAGAAGATGTTGACGAGCGCTGGTGGAATATTGGCATAAGAATCGAAGATGATGTGGCAGTGACGAAAAATGGCCATGAAGTCTTGAGCGAGGACGCGCCGAAGAAAATTGATGATATTGAGCATCTTATGAGCAGGTAATTGGGATGGCGAAAGAATATGATCTATTGATAGTTGGTGGTGGTATGGCTGGCGCTAGCCTGGCATGTGCCCTGGCAGATTCAGGTATGCAAATCGCCATTCTTGAAGCTGTGCCCTGGCAGTCTGATTTGCAGCCTAGCTACGATGTACGAACAATCTCTCTGTCACACGGTTCCCGGCTTATCTATGAAACTTTGGGGATCTGGCAGCAGATAGATCCACAGGCCCGCTGCCCAATTAATAGTATCCATATATCCGATCGAGGCCACCCGGGGTTTACACACCTCGATAGAAAGGATGCCGGGGTTGAGGCACTGGGTTATGTGATTGAAAATCGCGCCATCGGCGCCGCGCTAATGAACAGGCTGGAGCTAATAGAGGATGTGGATATCATCAGCCCTGCAACAGTCAGCGATGTAGATATTGGCCAGGACTTGGTAACCCTCACCTGTGCAGTTGAGGGTAAGCAAACTACCGTGAAAGGCAAGCTGGTTGTTATTGCCGATGGCGGCCGCTCCGGCTTGCGCGATAAACTGAATTTCCAGGCTAGTGTTGATGACTATCAGCAGACGGCGATTGTCTGCAATGTCTCACCTGGGCAACCACATCAGTACTGTGCCTATGAACGCTTTACTGCTTCCGGGCCACTTGCCATGCTGCCGATGAATGACAATCGATGCTGGTGCGTCTGGGCTGTCGATAAAGCAGACGTAGATGAACTCATGTCGCTCAGCGAAGAGCAATTTCTGCAGCGGTTACAGCAGCAGTTTGGCGACCGCCTCGGCAGATTCAGCCGTGCAGGCAAGCGCTATGCTTATCCACTGGCCAGAAACAGGGTAGATACAACAATTGGATCGCGCGTTGTGCTGGTTGGAAATGCTGCGCATACAGTGCATCCGGTAGCTGCACAGGGATTCAACCTCGGTCTAAGAGACGTTGCCTGGTTAGCGGAAGTACTAGCCCGGGCAAAAGCAGAAAAGCAGGATGTCGGCACGCTTGAGGTACTCAAGATTTATGAGGATATTCGAGCAAGGGACACTAAACGGGTCACCGGATTTACACACGGAATGATTAAGCTTTTCACCAGTCAGATACCTCCTGTAATTGCTGGCAGGAACCTTGGTTTGCTGTTGACGGATGTGGTGCCTGAGTTAAAACATGCCTTGCTAAAACGAACCATGGGTATGACAGGGCGTCAATCAAAACTGGCACGGGGCCTGAAATTGAAACAGCATGGCCAGCTGGATATGGGATGAGTAGCAATGAATGATCAACAGGCAGATATAATTATCGTTGGTGCCGGTATGGTTGGCTCTGCTGCCGCACTGTCACTTGCCAGGCAAGGTTATAAAATTACTCTGATAGAAGCCAGCGAGATTCCACAGTGGTCTGAAGATGAGTATGGTTTGCGTGTTAGTGCGATCAGCGCCGCTTCAGAGAGATTATTAATGGACATTGGGGCCTGGCAGAAAATCGCTGAACGACGGGTGTCTCCGTATGAGTCGATGCACGTGTGGGATGCCAGCGGAACCGCTAGCCTGGATTTTAACGCTGCTGATAGTGGTCAGGCATGTCTTGGTTATATTGTCGAAAATAATCTGATCAACACTTGTTTGTTAGAACAGATCAATGGCATGCCTAACGTCAAGCTGATTAACGGAGCCAGGCTTTCAGGGATGACATGGTTGGATGACTGCGTCGAGGTCAAGCTGGATAGTGGGAATGAAATCCGGGCCACATTAATTATCGCGGCTGACGGTGGCAATTCTCAGGTGCGTGCGCATTGTGGGATCGATAGCAGTAGACACGATTATCAGCAAACGGGGATCGTCACCAGAGTCAGAACATCTCTGCCACACGAACATACTGCATGGCAGCGTTTTCTGCCGACAGGACCTTTGGCATTTCTGCCCCTGGCTGATGGCAGTTGCTCAATTGTCTGGTCTGCTGACAAGGAGTTCGCAGAAGAATTACTGGCGTTGGATGATGAGGTGTTTTCACAGCATCTTGCCGAGGCTTTCGAACACCGGTTGGGAGATGTCGAGCTGCTTAATTCACGCGCCGGCTTTCCTTTAATACTGGCCAATGCCGACAGCTATAGTACAGAGCGTGTTGTGTTGCTGGGTGATGCTGCACACAGAGTGCATCCACTGGCCGGCCAGGGAGTCAACCTTGGTTTTCAGGATGTCATTGATCTTAATTCCATTCTATTTGAGGCGGTACAGAACGGGCGAGACCTGGCAGATCCATTGTACCTGCGAAAGTACTCACGCAGACGTCGTGCCGATGCGGGTATGATGCTGGCAGGTATGGATGGAATACAGCGTGTCTTTACCAGTCAGCACAAATCTGTGCAAAAATCGCGAAACCTGGCTATGGATCTGATTAATCGCCTGCCAGGGCTTAAACAGTTTTTTGTTAATCGAGCATTGGGAAACTAATTTCTTAAATAATGCACTTATTTTATTGAAACTACTCAAATAAAACTTGTCTGATTAACTATCTCGGCTAGAATAAGTACTAATAATGTAATATCTATAGTTGTTACGGGGTGCAGGTTAATTTTGTCGCATCTAAAATAATAATTTATAAAAAATAATAGCTAAGTATCAGTTTCGCTGTGATGTTTTCAGTGAAATAGTTCCTGGAGGAAGAATCTGATGAGTCAATTTTTAAATGAAAAATCAACTATAATAAAAACACTATGTGGTTTGGGCCTGGCCCTCGGCATCTTATTTCAGCCTGCAACAGCAGCAACACTTGATTTCGCTATCCAGCCTATCCTTGGTGAAGACGAAACCAGGAAATCCTTTAAACCACTGGCAGATTTCATCGCCAAGGTTACTGGAGACGAGGTAAAGATACACACGGCTCGTGATTTTCCTGAATACTGGGTAAACCAGAAAAAGAACAATCCATACGAAGTTATGATGGATAATGCGTTCTTTACTGATTACCGGAATGAGAAAGAAAACTGGGTCTCGATTGCAAAAGTACCAGGCCTGGTCAGTTATACACTAATAGTGACAGCAGATAATGCCGTTTTTGATACCAGTGAACTGGTCGGCAAGACGGTCGCATCATTGATGCCACCAGCTCCTTCCGGTATTTTTCTTGGCCAGATGTTCAGGAACCCGCTACGCCAGCCCTCCATTGTGCCGACTAATTCAGCTGAAGAATCCCTACAAAAACTGCTTGATGGCGAGGTGATAGCAGCGATAGTACCCACTCCGCTGGTGAACCAGGCTCTGCAGGAAGGTAAAGACCTTGTTGTGGTCAAGACAAGTGTGCAAATCCCGCACGTTGCCATCTCTGTCTCGCCGAAGGTCCCGGAGGCCAAACGTGACAAGCTTCGCACCGCTTTGCTGGAAGCAGACAAGAACGATGACGGTAAGGCAATGTTAAAAAAAATGGGATTTACAAACTTTGAACCTGCAGACCCAAGTGGCTATGCCGGTTTGATGCAGTACCTGATCGATTTCTCATTTGCTAACGAGTAACTGCCAGCCAGCTCTCTTCGATATCCTGTACCTGATGCGCAGTATTTAAGACTGCTATCTGTTATGGATATGCTGCAAATTACTGCTGTGCTGATTAGCCTGACAGCCGTATTCAGTTTTCTTAATTATGTGTTTCTGAAATTGCCATCCACCATAGGTGTGATGGCAATTTCTATGGCATTGTCGTTGATGCTTCTGCTACTTGGTGGGCTCGGGTTTCCATTACTGCTGGAGCAGGAACAATCCCTGCTCGCAGGTATCGACTTCAGTACCACGCTTCTGCACGGCATGTTGAGTTTTCTTTTATTTGCGGGAGCCTTACATGTAGACATTAATCGACTGTCGGAGATGAAGTGGATTGTTGCCTCCCTGGCGACAATTGGTGTCCTTATCTCCACCCTGTTAGTGGCAGTGCTGCTGTGGGGAGTTTCACTGCTGCTTGATTTGCCACTGACGTTCATTCATTGCCTTTTATTCGGTGCGTTGATTTCTCCTACTGATCCCGTCGCCGTGATCAGTACCCTGAAGACACTGGGAGTGCCGGCTTCCCTGGAAACGAAAATTGCCGGTGAGTCTTTGTTCAATGATGGCGTCGGTGTTGTTTTATTTCTCGTTATTTTCAATATTGCCTACGCCAGTGAACCAATGCAGGCGGTTGATGTGGCTGAGTTGTTCGTCACTGAAACCCTGGGTGGCGCACTTTTTGGTCTGCTGATTGGATATATTGCCTACAGAATGCTCAGGCAGGTAGATAACTACCAGGTCGAGATAATTATTTCTCTGGCCCTCGTTATGGGCGGCTATGCGTTTGCGGAAGCCTGGCATTTGTCTGCGCCGATAGCAATTGTGGTAGCTGGATTGCTGATTGGCAATCACGGTCGTCAGTTCGCAATGTCAGATAAAACCCGTGAACACCTGGACACGTTCTGGGAGCTGGTAGACGAGATTCTCAATGCAGTATTGTTCGTCTTGCTGGGCCTGGAAATTCTGCTGATCATCCCGATATCCACAAATACCTTCCTTCTGTCTCTGCTCGCGATCCCCGTTGTATTACTGGCGCGTTTTGTCAGTGTTTCTATTCCTGTTTCAGTACTCAGAAGCCGCTATCAGTTTTCACCCGGGGTGATAAAGATACTTACCTGGGGGGGGCTCAGGGGAGGAATTTCCGTTGCCCTGGTACTAACATTGCCGGCAGACGAAGTTCGTCTCTATCTGTTGCCTATGACCTATGCGGTTGTCGTCTTTGCTATGCTGGTACAGGGGCTGACCCTTGGCCGTGTAGTGAAAAAACAGATAGCAACAATATCTTAAGGGGCTATTTTTACATCAGGCGTGGTAAAGCTTGCTTGTTTTTCGTATAGTCTCTGGCCCGACCAGGGTTTATTGAGGGAGAGACCGGCTGCAGTTTTATCATTTTTGCCGGCGCCGAAGGCGCAACCCGCCCGGAATCGCTCAGGCAAAAGGACCATAATAAACCGTCGGCTCTGGAGAGCGGTCTATCAGGATGACCAGATAGGCACACCGAAGGGGGTAAATCTCTCAGGTGAATGGACAGATGGGCGAATGGCTGACAAAGCCAGCGAACCCGTATGACTCCAGGAGCTACCATGACATCGAATAAAACACCGCTTTATCAACAGCATATTGAAGCTGGCGCAAAAATCGTAGATTTTTCAGGCTGGCAAATGCCTATTCACTATGGTTCTCAGCTCGAAGAGCATCATGTCGTTCGCCAGTCTGCCGGCGTGTTTGATGTCTCACACATGAATGTGGTTGACCTGAACGGCAGCGGCAGCAAATCTTTTTTGCAGCACCTGCTGGCCAACGACGTCGAAAAATTGACAGTGCCAGGTAAAGCTCTTTACAGTTGTATGCTGACTGAAAATGGTGGAATCATTGATGATTTGATTGTCTATTTCATGAATCAGGACTGGTATCGGGTGATTCTCAATGCCGGTACTCACGACAAAGACATGGCCTGGATCAGGCAACAGCTGCAGAATTTTACAGATGTTACGCTGACAGAGCGTCCTGAGCTGGCGATGCTGGCGATTCAGGGGCCTAAGGCAATCGGTGCTTTTACATCACTGTTGCCTGCAGATGTTGCTGCAAAGGTTTCTGAGCTGGCGGTGTTTCAGGCCTGTGAGCTGGATGATATGTTCGTTGGACGTACCGGCTATACTGGCGAAGATGGTGTCGAGGTCATACTGGCTGCGGAAGCTGCAGTTGATATCTGGCAAAAGTTGATGGATGTCGGCGTCAAGCCTATCGGATTGGGAGCGCGTGATACATTAAGGCTTGAGGCAGGTATGGCCCTATATGGTCTTGATATGGATGAAACGACTTCACCTCTGGTATCCGGATTGGCCTGGACTGTCGCCTGGCAGCCTGAGACGCGTGATTTCAACGGACGCAAGGCACTGGAAGCGGAAAAACAGAACGGTCCTGGGCAACGCATGGTCGGCCTGCTGCTGACAGGCAAAGGCGTGCTGCGCTCGCATCAGCAGGTACAGTTTGCCGATGGTGGAAAAGGTGAAATAACCAGTGGCAGCTTTTCTCCCACACTGGCAAGATCAATAGCTCTTGCGAGAGTGCCGGCAACTGTAAAAACAGGTGATGTCTGTGAAGTAGATATTCGTGGGCGCCTGGTCCCGGCAGTAGTAGTAAAATACCCCTTTGTCCGTAATGGCAAGGCTGTTATCGAAATTGAACAAGTGTAGAGCAATAGGAGAACAACAATGAGTAATGTCCCACAGGAATTGAGGTATACCCAGTCACATGAATGGGTGCTGGCTGGAGATGATGGGCAGGTCACGGTGGGTATTACCGACCATGCACAGGAACTGCTCGGCGATATGGTTTTTATTGAATTGCCAGAAATGGGCGCTGAACTTGACGCCGGTGATGAATGCACGGTTGTTGAATCAGTGAAAGCAGCCTCCGATGTCTATGCACCGGTTGCCGGTACCGTTGTCGCAGTTAATGAAAAACTGGTCGATGCACCGGAACTGATCAATGAAGACCCTTATGGCGACGGCTGGATGTTCCGCCTGCAAATAGCCGATCCCAGCCAGCTTGATAGCCTGTTGGATGCGTCGGCCTATGAGGTTGTCGAATCAGAAGACTGATGAATTAAAGACCAAAGGAAATAATACCAGGGGGGAGGCAAATCCCTCTCTACAGTACACAAAACGAATAAACTGCTATGCCATTCATACCCCATACCGAAGAAGAAACTCGCAAGATGCTTGATGCTATCGGTGTCAGCAATATTGATGAGCTGTTTGATGAGATCCCTGCTGACCTGATCAATGAAAGACTGGATTATGTTCCACCTGCAATGGATGAAGCCGGGATACGCCGGCTGTGTAAAAATAGTGCACAATCCGATGGCCATTATGTGAATTTCATCGGCGCCGGTGCCTACGAACACCATATCCCGGCGGCAGTCTGGCAAGTCGCGACACGTGGTGAATTTTATTCTGCATATACTCCGTACCAGGCAGAAGCGAGCCAGGGGACGCTGCAATTATTGTATGAATACCAGACCATGATGGCTTCATTGACTGCAATGGAAGTTTCCAACGCCAGTCTCTACGAAGGAGCCAGCGCTCTTGCAGAAGCTGTCCTGATGTCTGTGCGCGCCCAGCGTAAAAAGCATCGAATCCTGATGCCTGAAACTATCAATCCTGCTTATCGAGAAACAACAGAGACGATTGTTAAAAATCAGGGGATTACTATAAGCAATATTGACTATAGCGGTGATACCGGCACCATTGATCTGGTTCAGCTTAATGATCAGTTCACAGATGATGTTGCGGCCCTGGTTATTCCTCAGCCAAACTATTTTGGTGCGCTGGAGCAAGTTGATGAACTGGTAGACCTGGCGCATAAACAGGGATGCCTGGTTATTGCTGTGGTGAACCCTTTGTCACTCGCCATATTAAAAGCCCCCGGAGAATGGGGAGAAAATGGAGCTGATATTGTCGTCGGCGAAGGTCAGCCGCTGGGTATTCCATTGTCTTCAGGTGGCCCGTACTTCGGCTTCATGTGCTGTACTCAGAAAATTGTCCGGCAGATGCCCGGACGCTTAATTGGGCGTACTTTGGATGCAGAAGGAAAGCAGGGGTTTACGCTTACATTACAGGCCAGGGAGCAACACATACGCCGCTCCAAAGCAACATCAAATATATGTACCAACCAGGGCCTGATGGTCACTGCTGCAACTCTGTACATGTCATTGATGGGGCCAGCTGGCATGGCACAGGCTGCAAAAGCATCACATGCAAATACCCGCCTGCTGGTTGAAAAACTTACAGCAATAGATGGCGTCGAAGTTGTCTTTAATAGTCCTTTTTTTCACGAATGTGTTCTACGTATTGATACCCCGATGGATGACCTGGTGCGTGCAATTACGGCCCAGGGGATTATTGCAGGTATGCCATTAGGGGCTGATTATGAAGGCTTGCAGGATTGCCTGCTGGTCTGCGCTACTGAGTTGCGCACCGAAGAAGAGATGAATGACTTTGCCTTGCATCTGGAAAGAATTGTAAGCAAGGGATGACTCGATCTGTCCTGTGCAAAGACATGTAATAAATGGTCTTAAATAATAGCTGCCTATAACAACGATTTTCAGAGTAACCAAAGATAGAAACTACAACCATGACAGAACTGATATTCGAACAATCTACTGCCGGGCGTATAAATAATGCTCAATATCAATCAGGTACATTTTCAATTGATGACCTTCCGCAAGCCCTGCTTCGCAAAACTGGCCCGGCTTTACCCGAAGTATCAGAAATGCAGGCAGTTAGGCATTACACCCGTCTCAGCCAGTTAAATTTTGCTATTGATACACATTTTTATCCCCTCGGTTCCTGTACCATGAAGCATAATCCGCGGATCTGTAATGAAGCAGCTATGTATGATGGCTTCAGTGGCCGGCACCCGCTATCACCTGCTTCAACTGGACAGGGCGTGCTAAGTTGCCTATATGATTTGCAGGAGATACTGAAAGACATATCAGGAATGAGTGAAGTCAGTCTTGCCCCTATGGCAGGTGCTCAGGGTGAGTTCACAGGCATCGCTATGATCAGGGCTTATCATGAAGCCAGGGCAGATGATGCACGACAGGAGATTCTGGTGCCGGATGCAGCTCATGGCACCAACCCTGCAACTGCAGTGATGTGCGGCTATACCGTGAAAGAGATTCCAACACTGGATAATGGCGATGTTGATATAGATGCTTTGCGCGCTGCTGTTGGGCCGCAGACGGCAGGCCTGATGCTGACAAATCCCTCAACCCTGGGTGTGTTCGAAAGGCAGATTACAGAGATTGCTGCTTTAGTACATGAAGCAGGGGGTCTGTTGTATTACGATGGCGCCAATATGAATGCAATACTTGGCAAGGTAAAGCCCGGAGAAATGGGTTTCGACGTTATTCATCTTAACCTGCATAAGACCTTTTCTACCCCGCATGGCGGCGGCGGTCCGGGTGCCGGGCCTGTCGGTGTTAGTAAACGGCTGGTGCCATTCCTGCCTGTACCGAGGATTGCGGAGTCATCGGGTGAGTACGTGCTACTCGATAAAAACGATTGCCCTCAGAGCATTGGCCGTCTTTCATGTTTCATGGGTAACACCGGTATATTGTTACGGGCCTGGATATATGCTCGAATGTTAGGGCGTGACGGCATGAAACGCGTCGCCGATTATGCCACATTGAACGCGAATTATATGAAGGTCAAACTTGAGCAGGGCGGTTTCGAGATGGCATACGAAAGCCGTCGTGCAACACACGAATTTATTCTGACTCTAAAAAAAGAAAAGGCTGAGACCGGTGTCACAGCGATGGACTTTGCCAAGCGTCTGCTGGATAAAGGCTATCATGCACCAACGACCTATTTTCCATTGCTGGTTCCTGAGTGTTTTCTGATTGAACCGACTGAAAGCGAAAGCCTGGAAGAACTGGATGGATTCATCGCTGCAATGGAGGAGATTCGCCGGGAGTCAATTGAACAGACAGACCTGGTAAAATCAGCACCTCATAGTCTGCCAGTACGAAGACTGGATGATGTGCGTGCAGCACGACAGCTGGATGTTGTCTGGCAGGAAGATGCTATTTGATTCTTCATCTGGCTGTTTCAAATACAACGGCAACTGCTATCAACTAACATCGTACAGAGCGCCCTGGCATAACTGTCAGTTTCATGTGTACCAGTATGAAAAGCTTGATACGAAGTTCTGCTGTATCAATTAACGCGTGTTCAATAAATTATCAATAACGGAAAAATAATATGACAGCATTAATCTGCGGATCTATGGCGTTCGATACTATTATGGTGTTTGAAGACCGCTTCAAGAACCACATACTTCCGGACCAGGTCCATATCCTTAATGTCTCTTTTCTGGTTCCTACTTTGCGCCGTGAGTTTGGCGGATGTGCCGGAAATATTGCCTATAACCTTAATTTGCTCGGTGGTGAGGGCAGGCCAATGGCTACGGTAGGCCAGGATTTTTCTCCCTATGCCGAATGGATGGACAATACAGGCGTTGGCCGCCAGTCTCTAAAAGTCCTTGCTGATGACTATACAGCCCAGGCCTATATCACGACTGACCAGGACGATAACCAGATTACAGCCTTTCATCCTGGAGCGATGAACCTGTCCCATCTCAACACGGTCACTGATGAATCGGGCATCACCATCGGCATCGTTTCGCCAGATGGACGCCAGGGCATGATCGAGCATGCTGACCAGTTTTCTGAGGCCGGGATTCCGTTTATTTTTGATCCCGGCCAGGGTATGCCGATGTTTGATGGCGAAGATCTGAACCGATTCCTTAAGCAGGCGACGTGGCTCACTCTGAATGATTATGAATTTCAGCTGTTTTCAGAACGAACCGGAAAAAATGCTGAAGAAATTGCCCGTGAAGTCGATGCACTGGTGATAACGCGTGGTGCTGAAGGTTCTATTATCCATGCAAACAATCAGGAAATGACGATTCCGATAGCAAAAATTAATCAACTGAAAGATCCAACAGGTTGTGGTGATGCCTATCGCGCAGGTTTACTTTACGGTTTGATGAATAATATGGACTGGGAGACTACTGGCCGCCTGGCTGCGACTATGGGGGCATGCAAGATTGAAGTGAATGGGACGCAAAA
>Ga0316193_10001239_pt1 | contig 17011 bp, 18 predicted proteins | sample MerIslsedime2_MG_FD_207735 | JGI IMG/M metagenome (GOLD analysis project Ga0316193, IMG submission 207735) | Coastal sediment microbial communities from Maine, United States - Merrow Island sediment 2 | ecosystem: Environmental > Aquatic > Marine > Coastal > Sediment | place: USA: Maine... | reverse complement strand
CGACGTGACCGACGATTCCGCACATGTTTCGACTCTAGTCGATAGGACCACGCTGCGCACCGGAGGCCCCAGCGTTCGGTCGCTTGTCGTCGAACTTGGCTTTGACCTCACCGTCAGGCGATACGACCGTCACCGGCCCGAACTGCTGAAGCGATTGCGCGAAGTCCGCGGCCTGCCCGACGATCACGACCAGCGACTCCTTCGGTCGGATGTAGCTCCGCGCGACGTACTGTGCCTCGGAGGCACTGGTCTTACGGATCGCCTGGCGGTATCTGTCCCAGTAGTCGTCCGGCAACCCAAAGGTCCGGAGCTCGACCACCAGCTCCGCGAGCTTGCCCGGTGTGTCGACCTTGAGCGGGAATGAATCGCTCAAATAGCGCTTCGCATGGACCAGCTCTTCGGGATCCGCCGGCTCCAGGTGGATGCGTTGGAGGTGCTCGAAGAAGGCGCCGATCGCCTCGGTCGTTACCTCGGTCCGAACCGAGGCATAGGCGACGAATGGACCGATATCTACGCGCTCGCCGACGGAGCTGTACGCGCCATAGGTCAGGCTCCTCTTTTCGCGGAGGTCCATGAAGAGCCGGGACGCCGCGGAGCCTCCAAGCACTTGGTTCGAGACCATGAGGGGAATCCACTCGCGGTTGGCTCGAGCGATCGCGAGGTTGCCGATGTAGATGACGGACTGCACCGACCCGGGACGATCGACGACCAGGATGTTGCGGTCAGTGCGTTTCGGCGGCTCGCTGTACGTTGGGGCGGAGCGCTTGCCGGCGTTCCAGACGCCGAACGTCTTCTTGGCCATGTCGGCCACGTGCTCGGGGTCGACGTCTCCGGCGACCACCAGGAATGAGTTCTTGCCGACGAAGCGCTCGCGGTGCCAGCGCACCATGTCCTGACGCCTGACCCTCTTCACCGCCTGCGGGGTGGTGTCCACCGTTCCATAAGGATGCTTGCCATACAGTTGGCGATAGAACGTGCGCCGCGCGATGTATCGGGGCTCCCGTTCGGAGAGTGCTAGGCGATCGAGCTCGCGTCGCTTGAGCTTCTCGAGCTCTTTGTTGTTGAAGGCCGGGGTCCCTGCGACCTCGGCCAGGATGGCCATGACCACGTCGAACTGCTCGGCAAGCGCGCGAACGCCCACGTATGTGTTCTCTTCATCCGAGCTCGCCCAGAGATCGGCACCCAGGAACTCGATCTCCTCGGCGATTTCTGCGCTCGATCGTTTCGTCGTGCCCTCCTTGAGCATTTGGGCGACCAAGCCGGTCAGACCCGGGAGCCTTGCCGGATCCGACTCGCCGCCGCTGCGGACCACGAGCGTCGCATACACCACCGGAAGTTGATCGGTAACGATGGTGTTGATCTGCATGCCATTGTCGAGACTGGCGACCTGCACCGGCGGCAGCGACATGTCCTTGGGCTCGCTCGGCGCGGGCGGAGGCTCGCGCTCCGGCTGCGCCTTCTGTTGCGCATCCATTGCGGTTTCCGGCTCGGCGCCCGCGCTCCCTTTGGAACCGCTGCACGCCGCCAACAGCGACAGTGCGAACAGGCCGACTACGACCAGACGGAATCGAAGCCACATCGTCATTTCTCCTCCGAAGCCGGGGCGGTGCCGGGCAACACGTCGAGCACCGTGCGCTGGGTCGCATCGAAATACGTGCCTGCCACGCGTTTGATGTCCTCAACAGACACCGCAAGATAGTGGTCGAGCTCTAGCTTGAGCAGATTCGCGTCCCCCCAGTACAGCTCGAACTCCGCGAGGTGCTGTGAACGCGCCATGTTCGACTGAAGCCCGAACACGAATGCTGCATGGATCCGGTTCTTCGCCTTCTCGAGCTCGCGCTCCGTCACGCCCTTGTTGGCGATGGACTGGAGCTCCCCGAGAACGATACGCTGGGCCTCTTTCGGGGCGTGGCCGCTGGCCATCACCGCCCAGACCGAGAATAGATCTGGGCCGCGCCGGTCGTCGGTGCCGACCGCGACATCTTGGCAGATCTCCTTCTGCTTCACGAGGGTTTGATACAGGCGGCTCGACTCGCCGTCGCCGAGCAGCATCGCGAGTATTTCGAGCGCATAGTGGTCGGGTGTGCGGCTCGGCGGGATGTGAAACCCGAGATGGAACGCCGGGAGTGTGGCGTTTGCGTCGTACATCCTCTCGGTGCGCTCCGCGGTTTGTTCCGGGGGGGCGGGCTCAGCGTAGGCAGGCGTCTCACGGGACGGGACATCGCCAAAGTACTTCTCGACCAACCGCATGGCCTCGTCGATCTCGAAGTCGCCGCTGATGCTCAGCACCGCATTGTTCGGCGCATAGTGTGTGTCGAAGAACGCCTGGACGGCCTCGAGGGGCGCGTCGATCAAGTCCTGCATGTCGCCGATGGTCGAGTGGGCGTACGGCCAGTAGTCGCCGTAAGCCAGCTCGTTGATCCGAAGCATGCTCGGGATGTAAGGTTGGTTGTCGATGCGCTGGCGGCGCTCTTCCATCACCGTCATCCGTTGGTTCTCGAAGTTCTCCTGGGTGATCGCGAGCGACCGCATCCGATCGGCCTCGAGCCACAGGCCGAGGGCAAGCTCGTTCGACGGCAGGGTTTCGAAGTAGTTCGTGCGGTCGTTGCTCGTCGTTCCGTTCGCGCTGCCACCGCGGTTGATGATCAGGCTGAAGTGCTCGCCTTTCCCCACGTTGGCCGAGCCCTGAAACATCATGTGCTCGAACAAATGCGCGAAGCCCGAGCGTCCTTTGACTTCGTTGCGCGACCCCACGTCGTAGTAGACCGAAACGGCGACCGTGGGAACGGTATGGTCCTGGTTGATGACGACGCGGAGGCCGTTTTCGAGCGTGGCGCGGCTCACCTGCAGGTTGGAGAGGGCGGCTGTGCTTTGCTCGGCACCCGCATGCCCCCCCTCGAAGAGTGTCGCGGCGGCGACGAGCACCCCCACTGCTGTACCCATGAAAACCCGGTTCATCTGACTCCCATCAACACGAGAAACGCGGAAAAGCTTCCAGGTCGCTACCACATCCACCCCTGACGGCAAAGCGGTTGACGGGTGTCGTCCTTTTGCGGACACTCACCGACCCGCATGACCGCCGCAGTGTTATCGATTGGCACCGAGCTCACCCGTGGTGAGTTGGTGAACACCAATGCCGCATGGCTAGGCGAGGAGCTGACGCGGCTCGGCTTCGAGGTCGCCGAGCACAGCACCGTCGATGACGATCTCGATCGAATCGTGACGCTGATCCATCGCTTTGCGCAGGCCCACCGTGTCGTGATCGTCACGGGCGGGCTCGGACCGACCTCCGACGACCGCACCACCGAAGCGGCGGCCAAAGCGGCTGGGGTGGAGCTAGTGCGCGATGAAAGCATCGTCGAAGGGATTCGGAAGCTGTTCAAGGAGTTCGGGCGGGTGATGCCGGAGTCGAACGCCAAGCAGGGCGATTTCCCGCAAGGCGCGGACGTCCTACCGAACCCGGTGGGGACCGCGCCCGGGTTTGCGATGACCCTGGGTCAGGCGCGCTTCTTCTTCGTCGCGGGTGTGCCCCGCGAGATGAAGCACATCTTTAGCGAATCGATCGCGCCGGCGATCGCGTCGCTCGCCGAACCTCGAACCCATCAGGTTCACTTGCGAACGTTCGGCATGACCGAGTCCGGCGTGGCCGAGGCAATTGGGGGCCTCGAAGAGGCGCACGAGGGGCTCACAATCGGCTATCGGGCGCACTTCCCCGAGATCGAAGTGAAGGTGCACGTGCGCGCCGGTTCACTGGCCGAGGCCGAGCAGCGTTCGCAAGCGATCGCCGATGAAGTGCGCGCGCTCCTCGGCGACGCTGTATTTGGCGGCAGCGCCGACACGTTCGCAGAAGTGGTGGGCAAAGCGCTTCGCGATCAAGGCAAGACCCTGGCGGTGGCTGAGTCGTGCACCGGCGGGCAAGTCGGCGAGATGCTGACGCGCGTGCCCGGCGCCTCGGACTACCTGCTGCTCGACGCGGTGGTCTACGCGAACAGCGCCAAGGAGGCGGTGCTCGGGGTAGGCCCAGAGGTCTTGCGGGAGCATGGCGCCGTGAGCGCGGAGACCGCGGCTGCGATGGCAGAGGGGGCGCTTCGAGTCGTGGACGCCGACATCGCCGTGTCTATCACCGGCGTGGCGGGGCCTGGAGGCGGCACCGAGGACAAGCCTGTGGGAACCGTGTGGTTCGGCCTCGCGCGCAAGGGCGAGCCGACCGTCACCAAGCACCGGAAGCTTCCCTGGGGGCGTGACCGGGTGCAGACCTTGTCGGCGTACTTCGCTCTCGAGTTGGTTCGGCGGGCAGCGCTGGGGCGTGACCTCGACTAGGAGGGCTCGGTAGGCCGCGCGGCCTCATCGATGTTGATACTTAGATTCGAAGTGCTTGTCGCGCGGGTTAGGTCGGTCTGCTCTCGCTGCGCGGGGCTGGCCAGGCTAGGGTACGGCCCTATGCCGGTCTGGGGGGCTTCATCCGGCGCCTTCCTGCACTCAAACTTGACTACCGTAATGAAGCCGACTAGACGGGTGTTCAGGTACTTTCACTCAAAGGAATCCGCGCCATGGCAGACTCGAATCGCGAAAAAGCTCTCAACCTAGCCCTCGGAACTATTGAGAAAGCTTACGGAAAGGGCGCAATCATGCGTCTGGGAGACGAGTCGGCCAAAATCAAGGTGCCGGTCATCTCGAGCGGAGCGATTTCCCTCGACCTCGCCTTGGGCATCGGCGGGTATCCGAGGGGCCGCATCGTCGAGATCTATGGCCCAGAATCGAGCGGAAAGACGACTCTGACCCTCCACGCGATCGCCGAGTGTCAGAAAAAGGGAGGCATCGCGGCCTTCATCGATGCCGAGCACGCCCTCGACCCGAACTACGCGCGCAAGCTCGGGGTGAACGTCGACGAGCTCCTGGTTAGCCAGCCAGACAACGGCGAACAGGCTCTCGAGATCGCCGACACCCTGGTCCGTTCAGGCGCCGTCGACATGATCGTCGTCGACTCGGTGGCAGCTCTAGTGCCCCGCGCGGAGATCGAAGGCGAGATGGGCGACAGCCATGTCGGTCTTCAGGCGCGCTTGATGAGCCAGGCGCTTCGAAAGCTCACCGGCAACCTCCAGAAGAGCGCCACCACCCTCTTCTTCATCAACCAGATCCGTATGAAGATCGGCGTGATGTTCGGAAGCCCCGAAACGACCAGCGGCGGCAACGCGCTCAAGTTCTACGCGTCGCAGCGCCTCGACATTCGCCGCATCGGCACGATCAAAGTGGGTGACGTCGCGGTCGGCAACCGCTGCCGCGTCAAGGTCGTCAAGAACAAGCTCGCACCCCCGTTCCGTCTCTGCGAGTTCGATATCCTCTTCGGTAAGGGCATCAGCCGCACCGGGGACGTGATCGACCTCGGTGTCGAGGCCGACATCATCAACAAGTCGGGCGCCTGGTACAGCTACGGTGAGGAGCGCGTCGGTCAAGGTCGCGACAACGCGCGCACCTTCCTCGAAGAGCATCCCGACATTCTCGCGGCGGTCGAACGGAAGCTGCTTCAGAAGCACGGGCTCATCGAAGAGGACGCGCCTGCAGAGCCGAAGGCCGAAGCAAAGGCACCCGCCGCTGCCCCCGCCAAAGGGGCTGCGAGCAAGCGAGCACGGCCCAACTGAACGCCCTTTCCCGACTCCTCACCGGCGATTTCGTCAACCTTGAAGCGGGGCCGCAAAAAGGCTCCAAGTTGCTGAAATCACACAGTTTTGCTCAAAAGTAAGCGTTGACTTTCGAGTCGGGTTTTGCTATACAGATCATGTGCATGTAGTTGTTTGCACGCGCAACGACGAACAGCTTCTTGCCCGCGCTCCCGGCGCGGGTTTTCGTCGTTTTTGACGGTCGTTAGATGGTTGTGCGGATGATTGGGAGAGTGACTTCATGAGCTTTAGCGTAGGCGACAAAGCAGTTCATCCGGCTCACGGCGTCGGAGAAATCACCCAAATCGAGGAGCGGCTGATCGGTTCCGACAAAATCGACTTCTACATCCTCAAGCTCCTGAACGGGAAATCGGGCACCATCCGCGTCGCCATGAATGCGGTCGACCGAGTCGGCCTTCGGCAAGTCATGTCGCGCAGTGCCGCCAAGACGGTGCTCGCCGAGCTCAAGAAGGACGAGATGGCGGTGACCTCGCAGCCGTGGAACCGGCGCTACCGCGAGTACACCGAGATGCTCAAGAGCGGCTCCCCAATCAAGGTCGCCAAAGTCTTGCGCGATTTGTCCAAGGTACGTTCCGACAAAGGCGAGCTCAGCTACGGCGAAAAGAAGCTCATGGAACAAGCCCGCAAACTCCTGATCACCGAGCTAGCCCTAGCCCGCCGCGTCCGAGAAGAGACAATCGAACGCGACCTGGCAGCCATCCTCAACTAAAAGGGGTAGGCGTCCGGCCTCTAGCGTGACGCTTTTTCTTCGTGGCCGGATTGGCCGAAGCGCTTGGAGAGCTCGGTGAAGAGGTCTCGGAGGGAGACTTCTCGTAGGACTAAGCCTACGAGCAGGTGGTAAAGGACGTCGCCCGCTTCCGAGGCGACACGGTCGTCGGATTCGCCGATCAGAGCCTGGCCCAGCTCGGTTGCTTCTTCTCGGAGCTTGGCGTCGATCTGCGACGGGCCGGCGTCTAGTAAGGATTTGGTGTAGCTCTTGTCGCCATCCGAAGCTTTGCGTTCCTGCAGGGTGCGTTCGAGCCGGAGGAGGGTCGGTGCCGCGCTGTCGCTGCCTGCTTCGACCAGATTGCCGTCGTCGTCCAAACGGCGAAAGAAGCAGGTCTGCGCGCCCGTGTGACAGGACGGGCCGTCAGGATCGACCATATAGATCAGCGTATCGCCATCGCAGTCGACCCAAACACTACGAACCCCAAGTGTATTGCCGCTACTCTCGCCCTTCTTCCAGAGCTGCTGGCGCGACCGGCTGTAGAAGTGGGCAAGCCCGGTGCTCAGCGTCCGCTCGATCGCAGTCCGGTCCGCATACGCCATCATCCGCACCTCGCCGGTTTCGGCATCCTGCGCAATGACGGCGACGAGGCCGCGGGAGTCGTAGTTGAGCGCCTCTAGGGACATGAGCGGGGGGTACGCCAGCCGGGCGACCTCTGCAAGCGTCGACCCGGCACCGCCCCAAACCGACGACGGCCTACTGCTAGCCGGAGACCGCAGACCGCAGACCGCGATCCGCGAACCGCCTACCGCAAACCGATCCGGGACCCGCGGTCAGCGCCTCGCGGCGGGCGGGCGGCGGACGGTCTGCGGCTAGCGGTTAGCGGTTAGCGAATCGCGAGGTGGGTGGGGATCAGTGTCTGATCCCCATCAAGGCTTCGAGGGTGTCTCTCAGGCCCCTCAGGTCGTTCGGGCTCACATGGGCCGAGGCGCCGGCCTCGAGCGCGGCCTGTTTGTCGGCTTCGGCTCCTGCGAACAGAACCGCGCGGACGTGTTGGGTGTTGCTGCCCCGCTTGAGCGCCTCGATGATCTCCGCGCCGGAGAGGTGACCGACTTTGGCGCCCAGGACGACGGCGTCGGGTGGTTGCTCCCCGATCTGAAGCAGGCCTGCGAGCGGGTCCGGGTAGTCAACGACTTCGAATGCGGTTCGCAGTGTGGATAGAACTCGGTCTTTGCCGCGTATCCCATCGACAAAAAGCGCGACGCGCGGGCGCTCGGCTTCAAGCTCCTCGGGGATCGGGTAGCCATACTTGCGCAGAAAATCGAGGACGTGAGGGCGGCGGAAACGGAGATGGCGCCCGGGGGTTCGGAAGTGGGAAATCTGACCGCGATCGGCCCAGTTGTGGATGGTCTTCAGATCGACCTGGCAGAAGCGCGCGATCTGCGATGCGGTGAAAAGACCCTCGGACTTCTGCGCGTCGGTCGCCATCTCTCTTGGGTAGCGGTTCGGCTCCCGAACACACAAGGAACAAGCCGAAAAATCTGGAAAAACTGTAGCCTAGCGAACAGGCTAGGGCGCGTCGCGCCAGGCGCCGTTGTCGAAGACCATCCGCGTCGCGCCGGGCAGCACCGGCTCGCTTTCGGGGTGTTCGGGGTCGCCGGGCAGAGCGAGGAACCAACCATCCTCACCGGTGACGAGCCGCGGCCGTACCAGCGGAGGCTTTCGCGATAGGGCGTCAACGATCACCGACTTCGCGTCGTCGAACTGCGCCAACCACTGCAACGTTCGCACAGTCGGCGGCGCCAACTTGATTCGGCCGGCATGCATGTCGTCGATTGCGCCGGCAGGGCGGAGCCAAGTCGCCGATGTCGTTTCGGTGCCGTCGTGAGATGCGCTCTGATCCTCAGGCAGCACGGCGATGTAGAAGCGCGTGTCGAAACGGCGGCTCTCCATCTTCGGTGTGATCCAGCGCGCGTACGGCGTCAGCGTCATCGAGTCGATCTTCATGTCGATGTCGCTGGCGAGCTCCGAGAACGAAGCGCCGCCGTGCAGTCGCTCGCGAGTTGCCGACAAGTCGACACCCTCGGCGACATTTGCCAACAGCACACCTGCTTCCTCGAACGTCTCTCGCACTGCGGCGATGAGCAAACCCAATCCGACCTCGGTGTCGGACTCGCCGAGCCGCTCCGTGATCTCTTCGGTTGGCCGGTCGACTCTGGCACACCAGCTAGGTTCCGCATCACTCGGGTCGACCTTCCCGCCAGGGAACACGTGCGCGCCGCCCAGGAAGCCGCTCTGATGGTGCCGGCAGAGCAGGAACGTCTCTAGGCCCCCGTCGGCTTCACGCAGAACGATGACCGTCGATGCGTCTTTGATGGGCTTGTCGGGCGTATCGCCGCTCATGAGCTACGGGACACGAGCACATGCGTGGTCGACACGCCGATCGCGTTTGCGATGCGCGCCAGCGTCTCGAGCGAAGGCGTGTGCCGCCCAGCTTCTACACGCGCGATGTTCGGACGATGAATGCCGGTACGGCGGGCGAGCTCGGCCTGCGTGAGGCCCGCAGCAAGTCGGAGCTCACGAAGCCGCGCCCCGAGCTTCTCGCCGTCGATCGCGATGTCTTCTTGTCCGTTCGTCAGTTCGGCCGCCGCGTGCATCGATGCGACCGTGAGTTGGCAGACGGCGCCGCTCTCCAAAAGGAGGGTGGCCTTGATTGCGCTTGGATCAATCGTGATGCTCACGATGTCGGACCCGTCGTCCGACGCGTCGAGCGGTCGGCGATGCAGCGAACAGTCGCCGTTGCCAAGCATGGCGAGCACCTCGTCGCCGCACGGAGACACAGTCACGAACTCGAAACGAAGATGACGCTGTTGATCGGCTCGTCGGGGAATCGCAGCTGCCACCTGGGCGACATCTCGGTCCCCACTCGTGACCAGGCCGTAACAGAGCTCGGTGATGATGTCTTCGAGGGCATCGCGATCAGTTTCGACGTGAGCGATCGGCAACGCGCCGGAGGCTCGCACGAAACCGATCGTCGAGAGGAGATCGTCTGCGTCGAATTGCGCGCCGTCGACATCCACGACGACTGCGACCTGACCGTCGACCGCATCGGCGAGGTCGCTTGGCGCGACGACCTTCGATTCGATGTCGTGCTTCGTCAGGGCTTGACGCCACTGCCGCACGAAGTGCTCGCGTTCCGTCAACAGTGTCACGCTTAGCGTCATCATTCCTCCGGGTACGGGAGCGATGAGGTGTACACTCCCCAGTCATGATCCTCAACCGTGTATTCGCCCGAAACTACGGCACGATTTTTGTCCAGTATTTTTGAAGGCGGCCCGCGGTTGACACTCGACTGACGCTTTGCTACCCACGGTCGCCTTCCTACCGGGTGGCAGTTCTTGGTTCAGTTAAGGGGAACCACCGATGTTCAAGTCGACCTGCGTGTTCTCGGGCAACTCCAATCCGGCTCTCGCCGAGAAGATCGCCCACTACCTGGAATTACCCGTAGCCCGTGCGCGTGTAACGCGTTTCTCGGACGGCGAGGTGTTCGCTGAAATCAAGGAAAACGTCCGCGGTGTGGATGTGTACGTCATCCAATCGACCTGCGCGCCCGTCAACGACAACTTGATGGAGCTCTTGGTGATGGTCGACGCGCTGAAACGCGCATCCGCCGGTTCGATTACCGCCGTCGTCCCCTATTACGGATATGCGCGACAGGACAGAAAGGCCGCGCCACGGACGCCGATCACGGCGAAGCTGGTCGCCGACTTGCTAACCGCCTCCGGCGTCGACCGGGTCGTTTCGATGGATTTGCACGCCGGCCAGATCCAGGGCTTTTTCAATAAGCCGTTCGACCATCTGTACGCAATGCCAGTCTTCTTGGAACATTTGAGGCCACGGTTTCCGGTGCCGCCGGTGTTGGTCTCGCCCGACGCAGGCGGGGTGGAGCGCACCAGAGCCTACGCGAAACGACTAGGCGCCGACCTGGCCATCATCGATAAGCGTCGTGAGAAAAAGAACGTCAGCGAGGTGATGCACATCATCGGCGACGTCGATGGGCGGGAATGTCTGATCTTGGACGATATGATCGACACAGCTGGCACGATGGCCAACGCGGCCCGGGCGCTGCGGGAGCAGGGCGCCAAGCGGGTCATGGCCGCCGCCACGCACCCGGTTCTGTCGGGCCCAGCGCTCGAACGCATCGTGAATTCCCCCCTGGAGGAGGTCATCGTGACCGACACCATCCCCCTTCGGGAGGAAGCCGAGCAGACGGGGCGCTTCCGCGTGCTTTCGGTGGCAAGTTTGCTAGGAGAGGCCATCAAACGGATTCACCACAGCGACTCGGTGAGCTCGCTGTTTGTTTAATTGGAGCAATTGAGAATGGAAACGACGACGTTGCAGGCTGAGGTCCGCGGTAGCCGCGGAAAGGGGCCAGCGCGTCGGCTGCGTGCAGAAGGAAAGATCCCGGGCGTATTTTACGGCCCGGGCGTCCAGCCCACGCCGCTGACCCTGTCCCCCAAAGAACTAACCCAGGCGCTTCGAGGCGAGAGGGGGCGGAACGTAGTGTTCAAGCTGTCTGTGGACGGCAAGGACGAGCTGGCCATGGTCAAGGACCTGACCACCGATCCAGTCACGCAGGAGCTCCTTCATATCGATCTGTATCGAATTCTCGAGGGCAAGGTGCTCGAGGTGAACGTGCCATTCCACGCGCAAGGCAGAGCGGCAGGCGTCGTTCAGGGCGGCGTGCTGAACGTCACCCGCCGCACGCTTCCCCTTCGCACGACACCCGCGAACATACCGGTGTCCATCGATGTGGACGTGACTCATCTCGAGCTCAAGGGCACCATTTCTGTCGAGGATGTCGAATTCCCGGCGGGCGTGGAATGTAACCTTCGCCCCAAGCTCACGCTGGCGATCATCCTCGAGCCCCGCAAAGCGACGGCGGCGGATGAGGAAGCGGAAGCGGCAGCGGCTGCCACACCAGCAGCTGAAGGCGCGGCGGCCCCCGAGGCCGACGCGGACAAGGCCTCCAGCTAAGCACCTGGCGGGCCGTGAGCACGCATCTCATCGTCGGCCTCGGAAACCCGGGCCCGAAGTACGCCGCAAATCGCCACAATGTTGGATTCATGGTGGTCGACGAGCTCGTGAGGCGCTGGGGTGCGCCGAGCTTCCGCGACAAGTTCAAGGGTGAGTTCACCAAGGTTGCTGTTGGCGGCGACGATGTGGTGCTCCTCAAGCCGATGACCTTCATGAACCTGAGCGGGGAGGCCGTTCAGGCGGCCATGCGGTTCTTCAAGGTGCCGCTTGACCAGGTCGTCTGCGTGCACGACGAGCTCGACCTCGATTTCGGGGTCGTGCGGCTCAAGGTGGGCGGCGGTACTGCCGGCCACAACGGGCTGCGCTCGATGGTTGAGCACTGCGGCGGCCCGGATTTCGTGCGCTGTCGGATGGGCATCGGTCGGCCTCCGCGAGGGCGGCCCGAGCAGCACGTTTTGAGCGATTTCAACAGCTTGGAGCGAGCTGAGCTCGTCGACGTCCTCGATTTGGGGGCAGACATGGTGGAAGCGGCGGTTCGCGAGGGAGCCCGCCCGGCCATGAATCGTCACCACGGCCGATCCTGACGACTGGCGTAAGGGCGAAGATCGGCTATGCCTCGCGTCCCTCGCTCCAGCCACTGGCTGGGGCCGATTAGACCGGGAGGAAAAATGGCAACTACAGCGGCAGCGCCCGCCACGCGATGGGCGCGCGAATACGAGACAATCTACATCCTTCGACCCGACGTTGATAACGCCGTCGCGGAGAAGGTTGTCGACCGTGCCAAGGACGTCATCGCGCGTCTCGACGGCACGCTCACGAAGCTCGACAACTGGGGCAAGCGCAAGCTCGCGTACCCGATTCAGAAGAACAACCGCGGGCTCTTCGTCTACCTGAAGTACGTGGGCTACGGCGACCTCGTCGCCGAGCTCGAGCGCAACCTGCGCTTGCTCGACGAGGTGGTGCGGTTCCAGACCGTGCTCCTGACCGAGGACATCGACCCGGCCTCGGTCGCCGTCGACCCCGAAGAGGTGCAGTACCTGCACGTCGAGGAACAGGAAGACACCGAAGATGCCGAGCTCGAGCGCGCACGCAGCCTCGGGATGGCGCCGCGAGCGCCGCGTGGGGCACCTTCGGATGCTCCGGGAGCCGCGCTGGAAGGCGGCGAACGCGCTGCGGTCGAAGCAGCTCCCGAGGGAGCTGCAGAGGTGCCGGCCGCAGAGGCAGCTGCTGCAGAGGTGCCGGCCGCAGAGGCAGCTGCTGAAGAGGTGCCGGCCGCAGAGGCAGCTGCTGAAGAGGTGCCGGCCGCAGAGGCAGCTGCTGCAGAGGTGCCGGCCGCAGAGGCGGCTGCCGCAGAGGTGCCGGCCGCAGAGGCGGCTGCCGAAGAGGTGCCGGCCGCAGAGGCAGCTGCTGAAGAATCAACCGAAGCTGAGTCCGACGTGGACAAGCGCGAGGAGGGCTGACCCATGGCCGACGATATCCGACAAGATTTCGACGTTGAAGGTGGCGGACGCGGACGCGGTGGGCGCAAGAAGGCGCCGGGCCACGCGCTCGCCCCGGACTTCAAGTTTGACTACAAGGATCCCCAGCAACTTCGCCATTTCATCACTGACCGTGGAAAGATCACGCCCCGTCGTATCAACGGTCTGAACGCGAAGCAGCAGCGTGATCTGACCCGTGCGATCAAGCGAGCCCGCAATATTGCGCTGCTCCCCTACACGGCGACGAAGTGAGGTAGCCATGGCATCCACAGTGGAAGTCGTACTCAAAGACAATCTCCAGCATCTCGGCTCGATCGGTGACGTGGTGCGTGTGCGCCGCGGCTACGCTCGCAACTTCTTGCTCCCGCGTGGCCTTGCGGTCGTCGCGAGCCGAGGGAACGTTCGGCAGATCGAGCACGAAAAGGCCATCCAGGCTCAGCGCATCGCCAAGCTTCGCGAAGAGCAGGAGAAGATCGTGGCCGAGCTGGCGAAGATCACTCTCATGGTCGCCAAGGAAGCGGGCGACGACGGCAAGCTGTTCGGTTCGGTCACCTCGAACGATGTGCTCGAGGGCCTCAAGGCCAAGGGCGTCGAGGATGTCGACAAGAAGAAGCTTGTCATGCCGGATCAGACCATCAAAGAGGTGGGCAGCTACGAGATCGGCGTGAAGCTACCGTATGGCTTGACGGCAATCGTGAAGCTCGAAGTGAAGACCCGCGCGTAACGGGGGCGGTAGCGCTTCCGCTCAGCTCCCGTAGAAGCTAAAACCAAGTTCGAAGGGAGCACGGGTCATCACTTCGCAGCAACAAGCCGGTCAAGTCCCTCCCAACGCCCTCGAAGCGGAGCGCGCCGTCCTCGGCGGGATCCTCCTCGAGAACCAGGCGATGAACATCGTCGTGGAGACGCTGTCCGTCGAAGACTTCTACAGCGAGGCAAACGCCAAGATCTTCGAGGCGATGACCGAGCTATCTCGTCGTGGCCAACCGGTCGATCAGGTCACGCTGCGAGAGGTGCTGGTCCACAGTGGGAAGCTCGCGTCGATCGGGGGCGATGAGTATCTGCTCTCGCTCAGCAACACCATCCCGAGCGTCTCGAACATTCAGGCGCATGCGCGGATCATCCGGGAGAAATCCGTCATCCGGGCGCTCATTCTGGCGTGTCACGAGGTCGTCTCGCGCGGGTACGGAGACTACGGGCCCATCGATGAGTATCTCGATCAGTCCGAGTCGTCGATTTTCGCGGTAGGAAGGGAGCGCGCACGAAATCCTTACGAGCATGTGAAGGATGTCGTGATGCGCACGTTTCAGGAGATCCATGAAACGGCGAATCGCGGCGAGGCGATCACGGGCTTGCCCACGGGCTACAAGCAACTCGACAAGATGACCGCGGGGATGCACCCCGGCGACCTCATCATCGTCGCGGGGCGTCCCGGCATGGGCAAGACCTCGTTTGCACTCAACGTGGCGCATCATGCGTGCGAGAAGAGCAGGTCGCCCGTTGCGGTGTTTTCGCTCGAGATGCCCAAAGGGCAGCTCGTTCGTCGTCTTCTCGGCAGTGAGGCTCGCGTCGACGGCAACCGTATTCGTACGGGGCAGCTTCAGAAGGACGACTGGCCGAAGCTCGCCGACGCCGCCGGCACACTGAGCGACATGCCGATCTGGATCGACGACACTCCGGCGATCACGATGCTCGAGCTGCGAGCCAAAGCCCGGCGTCTCAAGTCCGAGGTCGGCCTCAGCTTGATCGTCGTCGATTATCTGCAGTTGATGCGTTCAGGGTCGCGCAACGACTCACGCGAGCAGGAGATCAGCGAGATCAGCCGAAGTTTGAAGGCGCTCGCCAAGGAGCTCGAGATGCCGGTGATCGCGCTCTCGCAGCTCAACCGTGGGGTCGAGTCGCGCGGCGTGAAGGACAAGCGACCCCTGCTTTCCGACCTTCGTGAGTCCGGCGCCATCGAGCAGGACGCCGACACGATCTGGTTCATCTATCGCGACGAAGTCTACAACAGCGACAGCGACGACCGCGGCATCGCTGAGATCATCATCGGCAAGCAGCGCGCGGGTCCTACCGGCACTTGCCGGGTCCGATTTTTCAACGAGTACACCCGCTTCGACGACCTCGCGGACTCCGACTACTACGGCGGGGCCACGCCGGGGGCTGCGGACTTTAGGGATAACTGAGTGGGTTGGTTATAGCGTTGGTGGCTTGCGGAGGGGTGCTGGGACGCTGGCCTGGTTTGGTTACATCCGACCCGCCCCTACAAATCCTTCACCTCACCGATCAGCCCCTGCAGCACCTTTTTGGCGTCGCCGAAGATCATCATGGTGTTGTCGTATTCGAAGAGTTCGTTCTTGATACCGGCGTAGCCTGGGCTGAGGCTTCGTTTGACGACGAAGACCGAGCGGGCCTCGTGGGCATTGAGGATCGGCATGCCCGCGATTGGGCTGCTCGGGTCCTTCATGGCGGCGGGGTTCACGACGTCGTTCGCTCCGAGGACGATCACCACGTCGGTGTTCTTGAACTCGGAGTTGATCACGTCCATTTCGAGGAGTTCCTCGTAGGGGACGTCGGCCTCGGCAAGCAGGACGTTCATATGACCCGGCATGCGACCCGCAACGGGGTGGATGCCGTAGGTAACCCTGGTGCCTCGCGCCTTCAGCATGTCCGCCAGCTCGCGGACCGCGTGCTGCGCCTGCGCGACCGCCAGTCCGTAGCCCGGAACGATGATGACCGACTCCGCGTTCTCGAGGATCATCGCGGCCTCTTCGGGGCCGCAGGAGGTCACGCTCGTGTACTCGTCGCTGCCGCCGCCGCTAGCGCCGTCGGCGACGCCGAAGCCGCCGACCAGGACGTTGAGGAGAGAGCGGTTCATCGCCACGCACATGATCTGCGTGAGAATCAGGCCCGCCGCGCCGACCATGGCGCCTGCGATGATCAACAACGGATTCCCGATGACGAAACCAGCCATCGATGCGGCCAGACCGGAGTACGAGTTGAGGAGCGACACGACGACAGGCATGTCCGCGCCGCCGATGGGGATCGTCAGCAGCACGCCGAGGATCAGTGCGACGGCGCTGAGCGCAAGCACCCAGACCACCGAGTCCGAAGCGCCCGCTGCGACGGCGATCCCGCCGAACGCAAAGGAGGCAAAGAGCAGCCCGAAGGTGATGTAATGCCTCGCGGGAAGGAGGATCGGCTGGCCCTTCTTCAGCTTCCCTTGAAGCTTAAACAGGGCGACGAGGCTGCCTGTGAAGGTAATCCCGCCGATCAAAATCGACAGCATGACCGTAATCGCCTCGTCGGTGCCGAGCGCTTGGTAGACGGTGCCCGCCGGCGCTCGTTGAACGACCAGGTCCCAGTAGACCGAGGTTGCCACCAGCGCCGAGGCAATGCCGCCGAAGCCGTTGAAAAGGGCCACCATCTCCGGCATCGCGGTCATCTGGACGCGAATGGCGAACAGCAGGCCGATGACGGTGCCGATCGCCATGCCGCCGGCGATCCAGCGATAGTCGACGATGCCTAGCTCGAGCAGCGCGCCGATGATGGCGAGCAGCATACCGACTGCAGCGATGGCGTTACCGCGCCGCGCGGTCTTCACCTTGGCGAGCTGCTTGATCCCGAAGATGAACAGGACCGTGGATAGAAGATAAATGACCGGGACTACGGTCGAACGGATGACCTCTTGATTCATTTGCTAACGGCCTCCCGTCCCTCGGCTGGGACCCCTGCCGCTTCCGCTTTCAGAGCCTTCGGCTTCTTGCGTCCAAACATGCGCAACATGCGATCCGTCACCAAAAATCCGCCGACGACGTTGATGGTCGCGGTGACGATCGCGAGCGCGCCGAGGATGTTGGCTATAGTCGGGGCGCCGGTCGTTGCAGCAGCGACGGCGCCGACCACTGTGATGCCGCTGATCGCGTTCGCGCCGCTCATCAGCGGGGTGTGCAAGGTCGGCGGCACCTTGGTGATCATCTCGAAGCCGACAAAGCCAGCGAGCACGAACACGTAGATGCCTATGAGCAGAGGTCCCAAAGTCATGGTCGATCTCCTTTCCTAGAGGGCCTCGGCGGTCGGTCCGTGACGGACTTCGCCGTTGTGGGTGAGTAGGACGC
>Ga0316193_10001238_pt1 | contig 17013 bp, 15 predicted proteins | sample MerIslsedime2_MG_FD_207735 | JGI IMG/M metagenome (GOLD analysis project Ga0316193, IMG submission 207735) | Coastal sediment microbial communities from Maine, United States - Merrow Island sediment 2 | ecosystem: Environmental > Aquatic > Marine > Coastal > Sediment | place: USA: Maine... | reverse complement strand
AACAAGTCGTCCGGTTCTTCCAGGGAGAAGCTTTGCAGCGACTTGTCGATTCGACGGCTGAGGCCACTCAATACTTTTCCGGGGCCGCACTCAACAATATCTGTTGCGCCAGATTGCACGATAGCCGCGATACAGCCGGTCCACTGTACAGGGCTGTAAATTTGTTCAACCAACAATGATTTAATCCTGCCCGGATCGTTTTCTGTTGCGGCGTGCACATTGTGTACTACCGGTATTTCTGGCGCTTTAATGGTCAGTCCCGCAACGACTTCAGCCAGGCGCTCACCGGCGGGTTTCATCAGTTGGGTGTGGAAAGGTGCGCTGACAGGCAGCGGCATGGCTCGCTTGGCGCCCGCCTCTTTGAGTAAACCTATTGCGATATCAACAGCGCCACTGTGTCCTGCGATAACAACCTGGCCGGGGGAATTGAAATTTACCGCAGCAACCACCTGACCGGAGCTGGCAGCAGCCTCGGCGCAGACGTTGTTAATGGCCGCGTCATCCAGACCAATAATAGCGGCCATTGCACCGACACCTACCGGCACTGCTGTTTGCATGAAGGCTCCCCGCTGCCTTACCAGGTTGACGGCATCAGCGAAGTCTATTGCGCCGGCACAGACCAGGGCTGAAAATTCTCCGAGGCTGTGGCCCGCCATGATAGAGGGTATGCGACCGCCCTGCTCCCGCCAGGCTCTCCACAGCGCAACACTGGAGGTAAGCAAAACAGGTTGTGTCGTTTCGGTCAGGTTGAGCGCATCCTGCTCGCCGTTGCAGATCAGGTCCCACATATCGTATCCCAGCACCTGCGAAGCTTCTGCGAAAGTGTCACGCACGGCGGGAAAACGCTCATGAGCAGATCCCAGCATGCCTACTTTCTGGGAACCCTGGCCGGGAAAAACAAAAGCGAGCACGTTGTCTGACATGGTGTTACTCCTGAATTCTCTAAAAAACGCGGGCTAAATCAAGATACATGGACGATGGTTGGCACAGCGGGCTGAGACAAGAGTGTAGCCCACTGCGAATCGCGGAGCGCACAGATTCTGCCTGGGGGACCATAGTATTGCGGGGATGCTGATTGGAGTTTGCGGAGATACTGCTCGGTAGCTCCGGCCCTGGGACAAGAACGGGGGCATACACCCCCGCCCACTTGATCGAACGCCAGCCACACCCAGTGCGGGAACGGCAGGGCAACGCCGACCGAATGCCTAGTCTTCGCTGCCGCTTTCTACGACTTTCTTGCCGCGGTAAAAGCCATCAGCAGTGACGTGGTGGCGACGGTGAGTTTCCCCCGATGTCTGGTCTACTGACAGTGTGGGCCCGGACAGAGCGTCGTGAGAGCGACGCATACCGCGACGTGAACGCGTTTTCTTACTTTTCTGGACAGCCATAACTGACTCCTAGGTTTTACTGCCGGGCTTCAATTGCGCCAGCACGTTAAATGGATTCGGTTTCTCAGCGGGCTCGATTTCCTTCGCAGGAGCGTGAGCGGCGTTAAACCTGGCCAATGTTTGTTTGCACTCTTCTGTGTCGTGATAGCTAAAGGACGGGAGGGCAAGAATTAATTCGTCCTCAACGACATCCCAGAGCCTGCAGGCCTCATCCTCTAACACAAGCGGTTCAAGGTGCCGGGGAAGGTGTGCCGCTTGCTCATCGGTCCAGACGATAGCCAGGGTATTCTCACAGGCCAGGGTCTGGGGCAATGGTTCAAGACAACGCTGACAGGTTAGCGACACCTCGGCTGTTATCTCAAGGTGAATCAGGTACCTGTTTTCCTCGTCCCGGGAGAACGTCAATTCCGCCTGAATCACGCCGGCGTCATCGGCCAAAAGTGCTCGAAAACGCTGTAAATCAAGCGGTTTCAGCGCTCCCCTGATACTCACGCCACGCACGGCTGCCTTGCGGACATCCAGCGTGCTCGGGAGGGGCTCACTCAACATAGGCGCGCATCATAGGGGCGGTTTCCCTCTTTGTCAAAAATATCTTTAAAATACAATTAGTTCAGACACACCCGCAGGAATCCAGGGCCGGTATATGGAGATAATTCATGCCGCCACCTCACCCTGGTGCAGACAGCTGCTGACAGGCCTGCAGGTTCTATTCACCTGCTTGCACCCGGCAGTGGATCAGGACAGCCTCGCCATGAGGAACCGGCTGTCCCGGCGGCTCTAAAAAGGTTCCACGTGGAACCTTTTAGCGTCCATTTTCCCGAAGTTGACGACAAAAGCATGAAAAATTACCTGCAGCAAAAAACCTTACAGTGACGGGGGCAGTTTCAAGCGTGAGGGGCCGGACGTGAAACGCTAGCGGCTGAAGACCTCAAGCTCCAGTAGAGCGGGTAAGTCGTGCACAATAGCCAATGGGGCATATGCCGCCAGCCGATCCTCGCTGTGAACTCCAAAACTGACGGCAACAGAGCGTACCCCGGCCTGCCGGGCCATCCCCAGGTCGTACTCACTATCCCCTATGACCACTGTGTCCGTAGCTGATTTCCCACGCTCCACCATGATCTCATGCAGCATCATCGGGTGTGGCTTGGAGCGGGTCTCATCGGCACAACGGGTAGCATCGAAAAAATCGCCCAGACTCAGTGATCCCAATACCCGGTCCAGTCCGCGCCTGCTCTTGCCAGTGGCGACAGCCAGCTCGATACCGCGATCACGTAAACCGTTCAATGCGCTCAGGGCGCCATCAAACAACGCTGCCGGAGCCCGGTCCGGAGAGGCAAAATGGCGCGAGTATGCGCCGGCAACATCGGCACGCCGGGACTCGTCAATGCCGGGAAACAGGCGACTGATGGCTTCCGGCAGGCCCAGGCCCACGATGTTCCGAACATCCTCCGCCGGGGGCGGTTCCATCCGCAGTTCCGTGGCGGCATCGCGCATTGACTCCACAATGTGGTCAATGGAGTTACACAAGGTTCCGTCCCAATCAAATATTGCTATCATAATTAATTATTTACGTAACTTATCTAATATAGTTTCGAGATCTGGATCCAGCGGTGCTTCCAGATTCAACGGCCCGGTTTCCGGCAGCGAGATCCGCAGAGACCGGGCGTGCAGGAACAGGCGCTGCAAACCCAGGGATTGACACACTGCAGCAGTCCGTTCGTCGCTGTACTTGTCGTCCCCCAGCAAAGGAAAGCCCGCATGCCTGGCATGTACCCGTATCTGGTGGGTACGCCCGGTAACAGGCTTTGCCTCGATAAGCGTCACCCCCGGGAGTCGCTCCTTTATGGCGAATTCGGTGATTGATCGCTTGCCCTCTTTCGCCACACGGACCATGCGCTCGCCCGACTGCAGCACATTCTTCTCCAGTGGCGCGTCCACAACACGCAGGTTCCTTGGCCAGCTACCAGCCACCAGGGCGAGGTAGCGCTTGTCAATCTTGTCCTCACGCAGCTGGCGATGAAGCTCGCGCAGTATTGCCGGTCGCCTGGCGATCATGATCACGCCGGAGGTATCCCGGTCCAGTCTATGCACCAGTTCGAGGTAGCGGTCGTCCGGGCGCAGCTGGCGCAAGCTCTCTATCAGGCCAAAGCTGAGGCCGCTGCCACCATGCACGGCCAGGCCGGAGGGTTTGTTGATTACCAGCAGCCGATCGTCCTCGTAGATGATCCGCTGAGCTATCTGCTGTGCCCAATAGCGCGGTACAGGCCCAGGAGCCGTAGGCGAGGGCCGGTGCAGGGGCGGTATCCGCACCAGGTCACCCGCGACCACGCGATAGTCCGCTTTAACCCTGCCCTTGTTGACCCGGATTTCGCCTTTGCGCATGGCGCGGTACAGTCGTGTCTTGGGCACGCCCTTTAGTTCCCGTACCAGGTAATTGTCCAGGCGCTGCCCGGCCGAGTCCTCATCGACGCTAAGGTGATGCACTCCAAGGGCTTGCCTCGCCGACTCTTCCTCAGACATAAGTGGCCGAAATCATTTAACTTTCTTCCGTTTACTGATATAGTCCGCGCGTGTGATTACACCCGTCGACAACAACAACCGGCGCTGGTGAATACGCAACCAACTGGCGACAGTTTGGACCTGCCCAAGAGATGCACGGTTCCGCCAGTCTGATCACACACCGACTAAATGGATGTCGCCACCGTGTCATGAAGCGCGAGCAAAACACGCTCCGCTGTCAGCAAAACTGAACTATACAGCTGACCAGGACACTGGTATCGACAGTTAAATAAACCGCGCAGCAGTTACTGCCGGGACACAGAATCAGTTATTCAGATAACACGGCGTGGTCGCAGGTCTCAGGTGCTGCGACACTAGCAAAAAGGCGAAAGCAGTACCACAAAACTTTCCCCTGACGCGCTGTAGCAATCACGGCCTGGCCGCTGGTTGCCGTAGACGAAACACCTGGGCGCCCGAATCGGCGCGAGCAACAAACCCCCCGCTTTACAGCGGCTAAGGTGACATTATTCGACGCTGGTTCCTGTAAGCCGGCCCTCTGGGTCCGGTCGTCGGACCGATTCCTGCCCCGCCAGGCCTGTTGTAACAAGGCTAATGGCATATCATGAAAAAAATGTTAATCAATGCGACTCAACCTGAAGAGTTGCGCGTAGCGCTGGTCGACGGGCAACGCCTGTACGACCTGGATATTGAAAACCGCACCCGTCTGCAGAAGAAATCCAACATCTACAAAGGCAAAATCACCCGGGTTGAACCCAGCCTGGAAGCGGCTTTCGTGGAATTTGGCGCGGATCGCCATGGATTCCTTCCCCTCAAGGAGATTGCCCGGGAGTACTTCTACCGCAAGCCCCCTGCCGACGGTGAAGGGCGCATGAAGATCCGGGATGTGGTTAAGGAAGGTACCGAGATTATCGTGCAGGTGGACAAGGAAGAGCGAGGCAACAAGGGCGCCGCGCTGACCACGTTTATCAGTCTGGCTGGGCGCTATATGGTGCTGATGCCCAACAACCCCCGCGCCGGTGGCATCTCTCGCCGTATCGATGGTGACGATCGCACAGACTTGCGTGAAGCCCTCAGTGCGCTGGAAATCCCCAACGGTATGGGCGTTATCATACGCACCGCCGGCGTTGGCCGTTCTGCCGAGGAGTTGCAGTGGGACCTCAATTACCTGCTGCAGTTGTGGGAAGCTATCACCACTGCCAACAGCGAGGTAAAAGCCCCGGAGCTGTTGTTCCAGGAGAGCAACGTCATCATCCGCGCGGTGCGCGATTACCTGCGCGACGATGTGGACCAGGTACTGATCGATTCCACAGATGCCTACAAGCAGGCGATGGATTTCGTAAGCCAGGTCATGCCCCAGTACAAGAGCCGCATCCGTTTGTACGAGGACAGTGTTCCGCTATTTAACCGCTTTCAAATTGAGAGCCAGATAGAGACGGCTTTCCAGCGCGAAGTGCGCCTGCCCTCCGGCGGTTCCATCGTGATCGACCCAACAGAGGCCCTGGTCTCGATTGATATCAACTCCGCTCGCGCCACCCGCGGTGGCGACATCGAGGAAACGGCACTGCAAACCAACCTGGAGGCAGCGGATGAAGTTGCCAGGCAATTGCGTCTTCGCGACATGGGCGGCCTGGTTGTTATCGACTTTATCGACATGCTGTCTTCGCGTAACCAGCGTTCAGTGGAAAATCGCGTGCGCGACGCCCTGGAGATAGACCGCGCCAGGGTGCAGGTGGGGCGCATCTCCCGATTCGGGCTACTGGAAATGTCACGTCAGCGCCTGCGTCCCTCCCTGGGCGAGACCACCGCTATTGTTTGTCCGCGCTGCACCGGCCAGGGAACCATCCGCGACACCAAATCCCTGGCCTTATCCATTTTGCGCCTGTTGGAAGAAGAAGCCATCAAGGATCGCAGTGTGGAAGCCCGGGCTATCGTACCGGTTGACGTGGCTGCCTACCTGCTCAACGAAAAGCGCGCTGCGCTGTCCGAAATTGAGCTAGTCAGCAAGACCCGCGTTCTGGTAATACCCAACCCCAATTTCGAGACCCCTCACTTTGAAGTACAACGCCTGCGTGACGATGAAGTGGATGGTGATCATGAAGTCAGTTACGACGTCGATATCGCGGTGCCGGACGCTGAAGCTATCAGCGACAGCCACAGTGCCGATATCCCGGTGCAGCAGGCAGCAGTGCAGCGTATCGCACCTGCGGCAGCACCCACACCCTCCCCCACGCCTGCAGCCGAAGAAAGCAAGACTGCGGCTAAAGCAGCTGTAGCCGCCCCGAAGAAGGGCCTGCTGGCACGCCTCTTTTCAGGATTCATGGGTAGTGAACCGGAGCCAGTGGCAGAGCCTGCCAAGCCTGCGGCCAGTGATAAACCCAAAAGCAGGAGCGGTCAGAAATCCCAGGGCAATCGCAATCGCCGCCGTGGAGGTCAGAACAGAGGCGAGCAGCGGCCCCGTAACCAGGAAGGCCGCAACCAGGAAGGCCGCAACCAGGAAGGCCGAAATAAAGAAGTTCGCTCGGATGAAGATCGTGACCAGCAGAAGCGCCGTCGCAATACCGAAGACGCCGGTCGCAGCAAAGGTCAGGGTCGTCGCCGTGGCGGCCGAGACGGACAGCGTCGTCGTCCCGAAGCTGCTGAGGAAGCTGCAAATGAGTCCCTGGAGACGGTAGCAGCTGAGTCTCAGGACACAGCGGATTCCAAAGACGACAGTGAGAAGCCGCGCAAGCGCCCCAGTGACATGAAGCGTGGCGAACCGCAGCGCCGTCGCCGTAATCGCGGTCGCAAGCCCGCTGCCGCGGAGGCCGACGAAAAGAAAGAGGTAGATGGCAATGTGGCCGACGAACTGCAGCCTCAGTCCGTTGCGGACGTCTCCAGTGAGGCAGCGGAGATGACCACGACAGCCGAAGCGGTTACTGATGTAGTAGCCGAGGCTCCCCTGACTCCAGCCACGGAATCTGCACCAGTCGCAGAACAGGCTGAACTGCAGCTGGAGACCGATGCAAGCGCTGCCGTGGAAGAAGATGCCCCGGCAGTCGCTGAGGAACAAGCGGTCGTTGCAGAAGCACCAGTGGAGGCTATCCAGGCTGTCGAGGCAGAGCCTGCTGAAATCGTCGCTGCCGCTATCCCGGAGCCGGAGCTGGAAGAGCCCAGGTCCACAGCCGGACTCAATGAGCAAGGCAGGGCCATTAACGATCCCAGAGTTGAAGCGCGGCCTGTAGGCGTGGTTGAAATTGTCACCGCGCACCCTGCTCTGTTCAGCGATACGGTCGCCCCGCCAGTTGCGCCCAGCGACAAGGTGGTGCAGCGTGCCAGCAATGATCCACGGGGTCCTGCGCAACAGGAACAGTCTTACGCGGAAGCTGCGGGCCAGTCCTGATGTGAAGTGACGCAAGGGGCGGCGCGCCTCTTGTGTCACTATTTCATAGCTGTATAATCGCGCCTGCTTCGAAGATCGAGGCTGCAACATACAAGGTTTTTCGGTGGGCTGGCTGAGTGGTCGAAAGCGGCGGTCTTGAAAACCGTTGAGGGTTTATCCCCTCCTAAGGTTCGAATCCTTAGCCCACCGCCATATCGCAAACAGGGTCCCACAAGGGGCCCTTTTTTCTGCCTGATCAGCGACGACCGGGCTGCACCCCTGGCACCCGACACCTCCAACATTGCAAGTTCCCTACCAAGTCTTGTAGGATCATTGGCAGTCCGCCAGGGTCACAGTTGAAAGAAAAGGGGTTGGGAGACTTGTCACTGCCATTTCAGCTGCTGATCACAGTCTTTACTCTTTCCGGCTTACTCCTTGCGCCTTCAAGCCACGCCTTCCACCCGATTTCATCAAAGCTCGAGTTCATCACCACCTACCCCACGTACCCGGACGTGGACTACGGTTCCGGTGCGCAGGCCGATGCCATACGCCGCGGAGAATACCTGGCGCAAATCGGCGATTGCCTGGCCTGCCATACCACCACCGGGGGCGGGCAGGCGTTCGCGGGGGGATTGCCCATTGCGACACCTTTCGGCACGTTCTATACACCTAATATCACGCCGGATCTCACTACCGGCCTCGGTAACTGGAGCGAGGCCGACTTCATCAGGGTTATGAAAGAGGGTATTCGCCCCGATGGCTCCAATTCCTTTCCCGCTTTTCCCTATGTCTATTTCAACCGGGTTCGGGAATCTGACCTCAAGGACATCTGGGCCTACCTGAAGGCGCTGCCAGCGGTAACTCGTGAAAACCAGGGTAACACCCTGCCCTTCCCCATGAATCTTCGATTGGCTCAGTATGGCTGGAAGATTCCCTTCTTCTATCCTGAGCGGGGGGATTTCAAACCGGACAAGTCCCGATCGGATGCCTGGAACCGGGGTGCGTATATTGTCCAGGGCCTGGGGCACTGCAGCATGTGTCACACCCCGATGAATCTGCTGGGCGCCTCCAAGGACAGGTACTATCTCACCGGTGCGCTTATCGACGGCTACTGGGCGCCGGATATTTCCAAACGCGGCCTGGAGACTTCAACCCGCTACCAGGTGGCGGATGTCTTCCAGGACGGTGAATTGATCAATACGGCCGGCGACGTGCGTGGTCCGATGGCCGACGTCAATCACAACAGCCTGGGTCACCTGACCCACAAGGACGCACTGGCGGTAGCTGAATATCTGCAGTCGGTGGAAAGCAGGCAGCCGCGCCATATCGCTAAGCTCAAGGCAAGCCAGCCACGATTGAAGCGCGGTGAACAGGTATTCTGGAATGCCTGTGATCTCTGTCATGTTAATGGTGAGGCGAGTGCACCCCGCCTGGCGGACAACAGCAATTGGTGGCGCAGGCTGCAGCAGCGGCCCGTTTCGGCACTCTACCGCCACGCGATCTACGGATTCAACAACATGCCTGCGCGCGGTGCCTGCGTGACCTGCACCAACGAAGATGTCGAGACGGCAGTGGACTATATTATCAACAAGGCTTTAACGCCCTCCCAGTGGCGAATCTACACAGACAAAGTCAATGTACCGCGCTCCGTTGCAACAAATAGCGCAACCGGCAAGAGCGTTTATCAGGCGTCCTGCGCAACATGCCATGAGGAGGGCCGCCTGGGGGCACCGAAACTGGATGATCGCCAGCAGTGGGCAGCGCTACTGAACAAGAACTTTGATGTGCTACTGCACAATACCCTGCAGGGACTCAACGCCATGCCGCCAAAAGGCGGATGTACATCCTGCACCGGCGAGGAGGTTATAGCGGCAGTCAAATATATGGCCGAACAAGCACAGCCCGACAAGGATTATTCGCTGTGGTAAGCCTTGTTCGCCTGTTGACGGCCAGCTTGTTGCTCAGCCCCGCCCTGGTTGCCGCCCAGCTCAATATGCCCCGGGGGGTGACCCCCGTCAGCCGCGATATTTACGACCTGCACATGGAGGTAATCTGGATTGTTTGCGGGATAATGGCGGTTGTATACGGGGTGGTCATCTACACGCTGATCAAGCACCGGAAATCAAAAGGTGCAGTGGCGGCGAAGTTTTCTGAAAACACCCCACTGGAAATCATCTGGACCATTATTCCCATGCTGATCATTACAGCGATCCTCATTCCATCAATCCGTTTGCTGGTGGATATGGATGACTTTGAGGCCGCCGACCTGACGGTCAAGATTACCGGCCACCAATGGAAGTGGCAGTATGAATACCTTGAACACGGTGTCGGCTTTTTCAGTGATCTCTCCACGCCCATGTCACAGGTACTGGGCGTTGACCAGAAAGACGAGTGGTACCTGCTGGAGGTCGATGAGCCACTGGTACTGCCGACCGATCGTAAGGTCCGCTTTGTGGTCACATCAAACGACGTCATTCACTCCTGGTGGGTGCCAGCCCTGGGAATCAAGCGCGATGCAGTCCCGGGCTATGTTTTCGAGGCCTGGGCCCGCATACAGGAGCCCGGTGTCTACCGCGGTCAGTGTGCGGAGCTGTGCGGTGTGAACCACGGCTTCATGCCAATAGTCGTGAAGGCTGTGGCACCCGATGCCTTTGACAGCTGGATTGCCAAACGCGCCAACCTGCCGCCGAAGGTATCCTCCGACAGCGGCTGGACGATGGCCACAGCGCTGGAGCGCGGCGCAGTGCTATATGACCAACACTGTGGTGCCTGCCATAAATATGATGGTAGTGGCATGCCGCCCACTTTCCCCGCCCTGAGAAACAGCTCCATTGCCACAAGCACAGACATCAGTCGGCATATTGAACTTGTTCTCAATGGTGTACCCGGCACTGCGATGGCAGCCTACGCCCCGCAGCTGGACGACGAAGAGTTGGCCGCCATTATCACCTACGAGCGCAATGCCTGGGAGCACGATACGGGTGACCTGGTAATGCCCTCGGACATTCAGGCGCGCAGACGATGATTTCATTCCTCATTCGCTGGACCACCACCACGAACCACAAGGATATTGGCACGCTCTACCTGTGCACTGCCCTGCTCAATATGTTCGTGGGTGGCGCGATGGCCCTGGGTATCCGGGCCGAACTGTTTGTGCCGGGGCTGCAGTTAGTCGATCCGAATTTCTTTAATTCCCTGACTACGATGCACGGACTGATCATGCTGTTCGGCGTGATCATGCCGGTGGCGGTGGGCTTTGCGAACTGGCAGATTCCACTGATGATCGGTGCGCCCGACATGGCACTACCGCGCATGAACAACATGAGCTTCTGGCTGCTTCCCTTCGCCACTTTGATGCTTGTCAGCACCCTGTTCATGGACGGCGGCGCGCCGAATTTCGGCTGGACAATGTATGCGCCACTGTCCACCACCTATGGTCCACCCAGTACCGACTACATGATTTTCGCCGTACATATGCTGGGAATATCCTCGATAATGGGCGCAATCAATATCATTACGACCATTGCCACCATGCGCGCCCCGGGTATGACCTGGATGAAGCTGCCGATGTTTGTCTGGACCTGGCTGGTTACGGCATTTCTATTGATAGGTATTATGCCGGTGCTGGCAGGCGCGGTGACGATGATGTTATTTGACCGCAACTTCGGTACGTCGTTTTTTGACGCGGCCGGCGGTGGTGATCCGCTGCTGTTCCAGCACATCTTCTGGTTTTTCGGTCACCCGGAAGTCTATGTTCTTGCACTACCGGCTTTTGGCGTGATCTCCCAGATTATCCCCACCTTCAGCCGCAAGCCGTTATTTGGTTATCGCACCATGGTGGCGGCCACCCTCCTCATCGGCTTTCTGTCATACATAGTTTGGGCACACCATATGTTTACCAGTGGTATGCCCTATGGGGCACAACTGTACTTCATGATCGCCACCATGCTGATAGCCGTGCCCACGGGAATGAAAGTGTTCAATTGGATCACCACCATGTTCCGCGGCTCGCTAAGCTTCGAAACACCCATGCTGTTTGCGATCGCCTTTGTATTCATGTTCACCTTTGCCGGGTGTACGGGTGTGATGCTCGCGGTTGCGCCCGCCGACTTCCAGTATCATGACAGCTACTTCGTGGTCGCGCACTTTCACTACGTGCTGGTAAACGGCCTGCTGTTCGCGTTTTTTGGCGGCGTGTATTACTGGTATCCCAAATGGTACGGCCGTATGTACAACGAGGGGCTGGGCAAACTGCATTTCTGGTTGTCCACCGTGTCTGTCAACCTGCTCTTCTTTCCCATGCACTTTCTCGGTCTCGCCGGCATGCCGCGGCGGATTCCTGATTACTCTTTACAATTTGCCGACTTTAATTTCCTGGCGTCTATATCCGCCTTCATCTTCGGATTCAGCCAGCTCATATTCCTTTACAACCTGCTGGTTTCCGTGCGCCGTGGAGAACCGGCAACCGACCGGGTGTGGGAAGGTGCCCAGGGGCTGGAGTGGACGCTCAGTTCACCGCCGCCACACCACAGCTTCCAGACACCTCCGAGGATCGATTAAGTCGTGGCCAGGCTGCCAGCCAGGCCTCTGCGCCGCCCTCTGCTGATAAAATTAGTGGCGGGGTCTGTGCTCATGTTCGGTTTTTCTTTTGCGCTGGTGCCGTTATACGACCTGATGTGCGATGCACTGGGAATCGGCAAGGTCCGCGCAGCTACTGAGGCGTATACCAACGCGACCATGGAGCCGCACAGGTTGACAGTGGAGTTCGTCACTACCAATACTGAGCAGCTGGACTGGAGCTTTTACCCTCTGGTCAAATCTCTGGAGGTGTCTACCAGCCAGACCTATATGGTTAATTTTGTGGCGAAAAACAATACTGAAAATACCATGACAGTACAGGCCATCCCGAGTGTAACCCCGGTGCAGGGAACACAGTACCTGATGAAAACCCAGTGCTTCTGTTTTGAGCAACAAACACTTGAACCCGGTGAGTCAATAAAAATGCCTGTGGTATTCCTGATCGATTCCGCACTACCCGAAAAGTACGCCACGCTCACCCTTGCCTACTCCCTGTTTGAGCTGAAACAGGAAACCATCGCGTCCAGACATGACATCACTGGAGACGGCACGTGAGCCAAAACAGGTCAAACAGTCGATATTACGTTCCCTCCTCTTCTTACTGGCCCATCATCTGTTGCGCTGCTCTGTTTATCATGTTTGCCGGAATTGGTCGCTGGCTGCATGACCTTCCCAGTGGGCCGTGGGTATGGCTCATTGGGGTTTGTTTATTGGTTGTTGTGCTCTTTGGCTGGTTCGGCAACATCATCAGCGAGAGCCTTTCAGGGGTATACAACGAGCAGGTCGGTCGCTCGTTTCGCTCCGGCATGAAAGTGTTGATTTTTTCAGAAATCGTTTTCTTTTCCGGTTTTTTCGCGGCGTATTTCTTTCTTCGCTTATGGGTGGTGCCGCAGCTGGGTGGCGAGGTGCATCCGATTACCAACGTATTGCTATGGCCCAACTTTGAAGCCGAGTGGCCATTGCTCACCAACCCCGACAATGGCAGGTTCCTGGGGGCCACTGACCTGGGAAGTCCCTGGGGAATTCCGCTTGCAAATACGCTATTGCTGTTGACCAGCAGCCTGACGCTGACCTTCGCTCACCGGGCCGGTGCGCAGGGCCACAACGGCGTTCTCAAAGCAGGGCTATTGGTGACTATCCTGTTAGGTGTTGTGTTCCTCGGGCTGCAGGCTCATGAATATATCGACGATTATGAACGCAACAATCTCACCCTGAATGCGGGCATCTATGGCAGCGTGTTTTACCTGCTGACGGGCTTTCATGGTTTCCATGTACTGGTAGGTGTAATCATGATCAGCACATTGCTGGGCCGCGCGATCAAGGGCCACTTTGCCCGCCCTGGGGATCACTTTGCCCTGGAAGGGGTTGCCTGGTACTGGCACTTTGTCGACGTGGTCTGGTTAATGCTGTTCCTGTTCGTCTACTGGCTTTGAGGCAGTCGTATCGCGCAGCTGCGGATTCAGTCTTCAAACATTGGCACAAATGTTTCCGCTGAAGCAATGCGCCAATCCTGGGCATAGATATTTGGAACGCTGTGGCCCAACAGGGAATGGGCTCCGATAGCGGGGTAGATTTCATCAAAGTGCTGGCTGGTTTCTTCAGCATTTCGGCGCCATATCAGATGCGGAAATAAATCATCCGGATCGTCAAGCCCCATGGCCCCTATCATATCGAAGGCGGAGGCCAGCGTACGGTTTTGAAAGTTTGCCACACGCTTGTGACGTGCCTCCACGTCAAGCGCCTTACCTCGATCGTGATCCTGGGTGGCAATGCCGGTGGGGCACTTATTGGTGTTGCAGGACTGGGACTGTACGCACCCCAGGGCGAGCATCATGGTGCGTGCGGCATTCACCAGGTCGGCACCCACCGCCAGCTTGGTAACCACATCGAAGCCTGTCGCGGTTTTCCCGGAGGCAATAACCCTGATTTTGTCGCGCAAGCCAACACCCATCAGGCAGTTGTGGACGAAATTCACTCCCTCCAGGCAGGTCATGCCAAAGCGGTTACTGAATTCAACCGGGGCGGCGCCAGTGCCACCCTCTGCACCGTCGACAGTGATGAAATCGGGGTGAATACCGGTCGCCAGCATGGCTTTACAAATCGCCATAAATTCGTACTTGCGGCCGATGCACAATTTGAATCCGACGGGTTTTCCACCGCTCAATTCCCGTAACTGGACAACAAATTCAAGCAGCCCCTTCGGGGTATTGAAAGTACGGTGTCCGGGTGGAGACAACACGTCCTTGCCGGGCTCGACCAGTCGAATTCTGGCAATCTCATCGGTCACCTTGGCGGCGGGAAGCATTCCCCCATGTGACGGCTTGGCTCCCTGGGAGATCTTGATCTCTATCATTTTCACCTGATCCTGCGTCGCCCGCTCGGCGAAGGCGTCCGGATTGAAGTCGCCATCAGGTGTGCGACAGCCGAAATAGCCGGTGCCAATCTGCCAGACGATATCCCCACCCTGCTGGTGATAAGGGCTGTAGCCCCCCTCACCGGTGTTGTGATAAAAGCCTCCCAGTTTCGCGCCCTTGTTCAGCGCCATAATGGCATTGCCACTGAGGGACCCGAAGCTCAAGGCAGAGCAGTTAAGCCGGGCCGCACTGTAGGGCTGTGTGCACTGGTCGCCTCCGATGATCACGCGCTTGGTCTCCTCCCGCACCACCGTCGGTAAAATAGAGTGAGCGGCACCCAGCCAACCGGTTTCGGTTATGTCGTGGGCCGTGCCGAACGGCTGGGTATCGTCCAGCCCTTTGGCACGCCGATATACGAGATTTCGCTGTTCCCTGTTGAAAGGGAGTTCCTCAGTGTTATTGGCGATAAAATACTGCTGTATTTCAGGGCGGATATACTCGAGACCGTAACGGATGTAGGCGGCCACCGGATACAGGCGATTCAAGGTATGCGGGCTGAACCAGAGATCATACAGGCCCACCACCACATACAGGGCGAGTAAAGCGGCGATAAGGTATCCCGGCGCCCAATGTGCGCTGGACAGGTAAATACTGAACGGAAAGACCACGATCGCGATAATCCAGAACGCTTTCTGCATGGGTGTCATACTCGAAACTCCTTATATGCTCATCATCAAAAAGCCGGTAAGCGCCGCATAATTGGGTGCCAGGGTGGGTACCGATTCCCTTCGTATCTCATCAAGCAACTTTACGTAGCCCCGATAAAACTCCCATGAAGGCATTGGTTGATACTCCAGATCCTGCACTTCCAGAAAGCGAATAATGCCTTTTGCGGTCGTCGGCTTAACAAAAGCCTCCTTGTTCGGTGCAAAATAAAATGGTACTACGGAGATGACGGCCCACTTGGCCAGGTGGTGATGGGCCAGCATTCCGAGAATTTCTTCAAATCCCTGACGCTTCTGGCGCCCGTACAGGCGTTTTTCGAAGGCATCGCTGAGGGCCTGCCGTTCGTGTGAGTTCAAGGATTTTACGAAATCCCTGAATTTCGGCTTTTCAAACCGCGAAACCATGGATGACCGGCTGACGACCTTGACCAGTGTTTCAGCGACAAATTCGGGGCGACTGAAATTTGCCCTGGTGAGACTGTTTTGAGTGAATTCCGCCAGGCTGTCTATATTGTGTTTCTTCTTTATAGCTGCCATTTCCGGATCGGAGAATCCGCCGGGGTAACGCTGCAGAAAACCGGCCTCTGCGTCCCGCAATTTTTGATGGTTCATAATGGTATCCGCAAAGAAAAAACCTTGGGCCGCGAGTTTATGAGTTCCGGAATCTACGCTGGGAAAGCTACATGAATATGTCGGCTGCGTACACCAGCGGTGGCACAGCCGGATATTCGCCAATACCCATGTGAAAGCAAGGGGAATAACTTAAATTTTCTTCCTTGGTTTTTGGATATTTCGCCATTATTATCTGTCACAGTACCAATCGCACATTCTGTGCGCGGAACGACGGAGTAAATGATGCAAGAGAAAAGTCTGTACAACATGAATAGCGCCGGCATCGAGTCGGCCATCAGCACCAATAAGGTGTTGAAAAACACTTATATGCTGCTGGGTATGACCCTGCTGTTCAGCGCCTTAACCGCTGGCATTTCCATGGCTGTGGGCCTGGGCCAGGGCGCAGCAATGATTCTCATGCTGGTAGGCTTTGGCCTGCTGTTCGTAGTCCACAAGACCGCTGATACCAGCAAGGGCCTGCTAGCCATTTTCGCCTTCACCGGTGTCATGGGTGCCTCCATAGGGCCTATGCTGAGCTACTACCTGGCAATGCCCAATGGCCCCTCGCTGGTTATGCAGGCGCTGGGCGGCACGGCCGTAGTGTTCTTCGGTCTCTCGGCTTATGCCCTGACTACCCGCAAGGACTTCTCCTATATGGGTGGTTTCCTGATGGTAGGCCTGCTGGTGGCAGTAGTGGCCATGATCGCCAATATCTTCCTGGCGATTCCCGCCCTGTCGCTGACCATATCAGCAGCGGTCGTTATGATCATGTCCGGGCTGATCCTGTTTGATACCAGCCGCATTGTGAATGGTGGTGAGACCAACTATATACGGGCCACCGTGTCCCTGTACCTCAACATCTACAACCTGTTCATTCACCTGCTGAGCCTGCTGACTGCGTTCAGCGGCGATGACTAGGCACCTGCGGGTTGCACCCAAACCCCGGCAAGCGCCGGGGTTTTTTGTTTTGTGCCGCCAGCAATCATGAATTACGCCCTGCTCGTTATGTCGTCCCCGTTCTCCGGCCAGGGGGCAATGACCGCCGCTCGCTTTGCCCGTTGTGTACTCGCCAGGGGGCACAGCATCTCGCGGGTGTTTTTCCTGGATGCCGGCACCAATAATGGTGCCGCAGCAGCCGTATTTCCCCAGGACGAGAAAAATTGGCTTCAGCCATGGGTGGAGCTTGCTGAGCAGCACGATGTCGAACTTATCCTGTGTATTGCATCAGCGCTCAGGTACGGCATGCTGGATGGCACAGAGGCCAGCCGTCATGAAAAAACCTCAGCTACCATTCACCCGGCCTTTACCGTGTCCGGCCTGGGACAACTGGTGGATGCCACCGCCGGTGCCGACCGGCTGGTGACCTTCGGGGGATAACCATGTCCGGCACAAATGACAAGAGTCTGCTGCTGCTCGTTCGGCATTCGCCCTATGGCAGCAGCCTGGCAAGGGCCTCAATTGACGTCGCGCTGGCGGCA
>Ga0316193_10001237_pt1 | contig 17017 bp, 12 predicted proteins | sample MerIslsedime2_MG_FD_207735 | JGI IMG/M metagenome (GOLD analysis project Ga0316193, IMG submission 207735) | Coastal sediment microbial communities from Maine, United States - Merrow Island sediment 2 | ecosystem: Environmental > Aquatic > Marine > Coastal > Sediment | place: USA: Maine... | reverse complement strand
CTGGTGCTCTCCGGATCCGGATCGCTAGGGGTGTTGATAAGGGTTCCTCCCGTACTAAAAGTAGTAAAATTAGCTTGTAATCTGCTGAACCCAATTTTGCTGTTGTTTTCGACTCCGAGAGCCGCTTTGTCACCTCTCGCTCTCAACATGGCATCCATCAAGTCGATGTTGTCAAAATGTTCTTGAATTGTCTCCAAAGTGGTATTATCGCCGTAAAGATCTATCTCATGCGCTTCCTTAAGCGCATAGTATGCAGCCCTGGGATAGAGCTCATAGAGCCCTCTGAAATTAGTAGGGCCTTTTGCACAAATGCCAAACCACTCTTCATTCATATTATTTTCCCCGGGAATCAGGTCTTTGGCATATCCACCATTTGCCCAAGTAGCATTACTGTCGTGTATATCTGCGTTTTCCCTGTCATTAAATTTGTATTTCCACCAACCATCACTAAATTGAAAGGTAAAACCTCCAATAGAGTTTTCCGCTTTTCCTAAACCAGCTGCATTTTCATAGATCTCTTTCCAATTTCCCACCATGTAATAAGCCTGGGATTTTTGGTCTTCTTTTTTCTCTATTTGATTAAAAGCATCTGCTCCAAACTCAGTAAACATAACAGGTAAATCGAGTTTTTCCTTGACCACCTCAAACATATCACCAAAGGAAACACCTCGATACGCGTTTGTTCCATAGACATCCACATCCTTACATTCTTCGGCTATAATATCTATAAATAACAAATCCCCATTACAAATGGCGACAGGGTGAGATGAATCCTGTGACTTAATTCTGACAGTAGCCTCATTCATCAATTTATACATGGGTCTTCCTCGTTTTTCCCCAATAAATTTCTTCTCTTCTTCATCATCCGGAAAATCCTCAGTTTCAGCCCCCGCCCAAAAAAGACCGTAGTTATTTTCGTTACCCAGCAAATACATCAATAAACCCGGTGTATCTTTATATTCAGTTACCAACTTCTCTACTTCTGTCAAAAGAAACTCTTGCGTAAGAGGATCAGAATAATCCGTGACAGGTGTCCAAACACCATTTAAGGTTAATCCATAACGACCAAATGAATCATTGAGCAAGGTATAAATACCGTAGTTTTCATAAATATATTGAATCCATTTTGCCGGGACTCCAGTATATTGACGTATCACATTGACATTCATGTTTTTTAGCAATGACATTTCTGTATCAAGTCCGGCTCTAATGACGTCGTCAGACTTTTTCCAGAAGTTTGCATTCACGGTATTCGTTCCAATTGGGATATAGTCCCAATTCATACCGTTGATCATGAAATCTTCACCATTCACCACCAGTTTCATTCCATCGGAATTCTTTACAACTGAAACCTTGTCAGCCTGGGAAAATCCAGCAGTCGAAAATAATAAAAAGAGAAAGCCTAGAATTGTGTTCTTCATTTTATCAATGTTAAATTAAAAATATTTTATATAAGTTGACGCGCTATCCGGCAATTAAGAAGCAACAAAATCTTCTTAAAGCGATTGTATGACTTTCGAAAAGTTCGAATACCCATAAGTCGAAAAAACCAATAGATATCTCCAAAATTCAATTTGAATTCTTAAATCTATAAAGAACTCAAATCAAAATTCCTGACATTTACCACGCTTCATGTTTTTTAAGATCTAACCTGTCGCGTTTAAATTGAAATTTCTTGAAATAAAAGACAGTTTTTTTTATTGCTTACTTTTCAATTGTCAATTATGTGATGTGTAATAAATGTACAATAAAATACTAATTTGTCAAAAGTTTCATACTATTTTTATTAAGTCAATATTTTTTTTCCTCAAAACATCTTTAACATAACTTCTAAGTCAATTATTTTCAAGGGTTTATACTACTCATTGACAATTTTGAAATTGATCAGTCATGAAAATTTATTAATCATGTTGTTCACATTCCTAATAAATTAAAACAGAGAACGTTAAACAGTTTATAATGCTGTTTGACAGACTTATGTATGTAAAACGCGTAAAATGACAAAAAACGATCAAGAATTGTCAAAAAAATATCTAAAAATAGCAAAACAAGGACCATCGTTACAACTAAAATCCCAATGCGCTGAAGCTTGGGATTATTTCATGATCCCTAAAAAGGATTACGCTGTAATCCCTTCGGGACCCCTATCGTGATCCCTGGTTGACCTCGACTGCAACTAAAATCCCAATGCGCTGAAGCGCATTGACGGATTTTTTGTTTTTCCCCAGGGTTTAAGCGCAAGCGCTACACCTGGGAGAAAACAAAAAATCCCGATGAATTTTCATTCATCGGGATTTTGATTGATGTGGGCAATGAGGGATTCGAACCCCCGACCCCCTCGGTGTAAACGAGGTGCTCTGAACCAACTGAGCTAATTGCCCTAAGCGGATGCAAATATAATTTAGTTTTTTATACTGGCAAACATTTCAGGTTAATTTTTAAGGATTTTTATCGAAGTCTTACAATGGTAATTCAGCCACAACAAAAGTACTGCCCCCAACGTAAATAAGGTCATCCTGATGTGCATTATTTAGGGCCTGACCATAGGCCGCTTCAACTGACTGATATACATTTCCAACTAGCTTATAATTCTCAGCCTGGGCACTAAGGTCCTCGGCATCCAAGCCTCTTGGAATAGCTGGTTTACAAAAATAATATTGTGCCGATTTTGGAAACATAGACAAAATAGATCCCAGTTCCTTATCATTGACTACGCCTAATACAATATGTAAGTTCTCGTAAGATTCTTGGCTCAGCTGTGACAAAACGATACGCAAACCTTCTTGATTATGAGCCGTGTCACAAATCACTTTTGGATTAGACTGAAGCACTTGCCATCTGCCCTTCAAGCCGGTATTTAGGCTAACATTCAGCAGGCCTTCTTTCAAAGTTTCTTCGGATATTTTATAATCCATCTCTTGCAAGAGTTTGAAGGTTTTAACCGCAGTCTTCATATTCATTTGCTGATAATCACCCTTAAGATCAGATTGATAAACAGTTGAGACTTCCTGATCAGCGAAGTAAATCGGGGCTTCCTTCTGCTTCGCAATGGCTTTAAAAACCTCAGCTGTTTCTTTTTGAGTTTCCCCTATCACTACAGGGGTTTTCTGTTTAATGATTCCTGCTTTTTCAACTGCAATCTCTTCTAAAGTATTTCCTAAAAACTGCATATGATCATAGCCAATATTGGTAATCACCGAAATTAAGGGGTTGATGATGTTTGTAGAATCTAATCTACCGCCCAGCCCAACTTCTATAACCGCGATATCAACTTTTTTCTCGGCAAAATGATCAAAGGCCATCCCCACGGTAAGTTCAAAAAAAGATAATTTTTGGTTTTCCAAAAAGTTCTTGTGCCTTTCAATAAACACTATTACTTCAGCTTCCGGAATGGGTTTGCCGTTGATTCTTATTCTTTCTCTAAAATCCTTAAGATGAGGTGAAGTGTACAAGCCTACCTTATATCCTGCGCTTTGTAAAACAGAGGCAATCATATGACCGGTAGAACCTTTACCATTGGTGCCCGCAACATGAATACTTGGAAATTTTTTTTCCGGCTGATGGAGCTTGTTTGAAAAAGCTTCAATATTGGTAAGGTCTTTTTTAAAAGCTGAACTTCCCTGCCTTTGATACATAGGCAGTCTGGAAAACATCCAATCTAAGGTTTCTTGGTAATTCAAAATTATTCGGATAAGGAGAAATTATAAATGATTTCTCCAACTTGTTTAGACGGCGCCTTAGAATCCGCATTGAAAGTGGTTTTTAAGGCTGCGGCTTTAGCTTCATTTAACAAACAAGGTGCCGAATTGGTTGTCCCTTGTTTACCTGCCTGAGCAGCAATAACCCTACCCGACTGATCTACTGAAATACTTACTACGACTCTGCCCTCTTCATTACAGGGATAATCAGGTACGGCTTTATTCAATGCCGTTCGGTTACCTAATCTATAGTTTCCTCCACTGCCATCTCCTCCTATACCATAATAGCCACTGGCATTTGGATCTCCGGTAACCTTTCCTTTGTCTCCGGCCTTATTATCGTCTCCTTCACCTCCATCGGCCTTGCCGTCGCCATCACTAATACCCCCTATTAAGGCGTCTACGCTTTTTCTTTTGGCCTCTTTGGCTGCTGCTTGTTCTTGAGCGATTCTTTTTTCCTCAGCAACCCGTTGTCTTTCAATTTCGGCTTTACGATCGGCCTCTCTTTTTGCTTTCGCTTGACGATCGGCCTCTGCTTTTCTTTTGGCATCAGCCTCCCTTTTTGCTTCCGCTTGTGCGTCGGCTTCCCTCTTTTTTTTAGCTTCTTCTCTTTGCTTTATGGCGATGGCTTCTTTGTCTGCCTGAGTAATCACTTCCTCGGCACTTTCTTCCTTAGCCGAAGCCGGTTCTGCGACCTCATCCGAAACCTCCTCAACAATTTCTTCCGCTGAATCTTCTACGACTGGTTCTATTTCTTCAACAGGTTCTGATTCTGCCGGCGCCTGAGCGGCTGGTTTTAAAGCTTCTGTAGGTTGTACATTTCCACTGCCATAATCAGTAGTCCCAAAATTTACAGCTATCCCGTATTCTTCAGGCGGATCCAAATAAGTAAGCCCAAATAGGAAAATAAGAATGAGTATCAATACTCCGATAATGGAAGTAAGAACCGCTGATTTTCTTTTATATGTAGTATCAAATATGGGCATTTGCGCAATGGCTAATATTTTATTTAGGACGAACGGCCAGAACCACTTTTATTTTATTCCTATTCGCGATATCCAGCACTTTTACAGCCTTCTCGATGGGTACACCTTCTTCAGCTCTAAGCACTATGGTTGGCTGATCACTTCCTTTCAGCATATCCAACAAATATTTTTCAATCTCACCTTCCTTAACTTTCTTTTTATCTACATAAAAATCAAGTTTCTTGGTGATACTTACTGCCGTAGATTTATTATTCTCCGTTTTACCCTGAGCCTTGGGTAAAATAATATCAAGGGCATTTACAGTAACCAGCGTAGAGGTTAGCATAAAAAATATCAACAGCAAAAAGACAATATCCGTCATGGACGACATATTGAAGTTTGGATTTATTTTATTTCTTCCTCTTAGATTCATCAGAAACTGAATATATATTTAAACCGGTTCATTTAACAAATCAAGGAATTCAAGTGAATTTGCCTCCATCTGATAAACTACTTTATTTGTTCTAACGATAAGGTGGTTATAAGAAATATACGCGATAATCCCCACAATAAGACCAGCAACTGTAGTTGTCATGGCTGTATATAATCCATCACTCAACATTTTAATGTCTATCTGCCCCCCTGAATTGGCTATTTCATGGATAGCAATGATCATCCCGATTACAGTTCCCAGGAAGCCAATCATAGGTGCAGCTCCTGCAATGGTTGCCAGGACGCTCACATTTCTTTCCAATTTATAAATTTCAAGCTTACCGGCATTTTCTATTGCCGTATTGATATCATCTAATGGTTTTCCAATTCTGGATATTCCCTTTTCAATTAATCTTGCTACAGGTGAGTCATTATTCTGACTTAAAATCTTAGCCGCTTCTAAATTGCCGTTAAGAATATTATCCCTGATTTGATTCATATAATTCTTGTCAATTCTCGTCGCTGCTTTAATCGCTAGAAAACGTTCAAAATAAATATATAAACCAATTAAAAGTAAGACAAATAGCAAGGCAATAATGATTTGCCCGCCTAATCCGCCATCCATGATCAAATTAAAGATAGACAAAGTTTTTTCTTCCGAAACAGCTTCTTCAAGGATATCAGGCGTAGTTTGTGGATCCTGCAGTAAAAATAATGACATATTTCTTATTTATGAGTATTAAAATCGAACGATTAAAATCAACTTAAATTGTGCCGGAAATGTGAAAGTTTACTTAAAGTTTTAGAAAAATGATCTCAGGAACACAAATGTACCTGAACCTGCTAAAAATCCAAGTAAAGCAAGCCAGGAAATTTTCTTAAAATACCAGAAAAAATTGATCTTTTCCATTCCCATGGCAACTACTCCGGCAGCCGAACCAATAATCAACATACTTCCTCCTGTACCAGCTGAAAACGCTATAAAATGCCATAATGGGCTATCTAAAGGCTCCGAAAACATTCCAATACTTGCTGCAACCAAAGGTACATTATCAATAACTGCCGAAGATACGCCCAGCAGTAAGACCACTAAATCTGAAACCTTATAACCGGCAATGTCAGGTTCAGTTCCTATCATTGGTATGGATTCATTCATGCTTTGGGCAAAATTAAACAACACCCCTAATGATTCCAGGGCAGCAACCGCCAAAAGGATTCCTAAGAAAAACAGAATACTCGGTAATTCAATTCCCGACAAGGCCTTGTGAACCGGGCTGTAATGTGCAGCAGCATCTGAGTCTGGATCAATCGATGACAGCGATATTCTTGCATTGGAATAAATTTCAGCAAAACTGGCAACAACGGCCAAAGACAACATCATTCCAACATAAGGAGGAAGGTGAGTAACTGTCTTAAAAATAGGCACAAAAACAATGGCACCAAGCCCTAAATAAAGCATTATACTGCTGTATTGATCAACTTTTTCTTCTTCTCCTTCAACTACAACTACCTCTTCTATTTTCCCTTTAAAGGCAGGAAGTCTTGAAGCTATTAAAGCAGGTATCACCATGGATATCAAAGACGGTATAAACAAGTACTTAATAAGTTGTACCGTACTTACCTTTTTACCAATCCAAAGCATTGTAGTTGTTACATCACCAATTGGTGACCATGCGCCCCCTGCATTGGCAGCAATTACTATTAATCCAGCGAACCACAACCTGTCTTCGCTTTTCAGGATAATCTTTCTTAAGATCGTGATCAATACGATTGTTGCTGTAAGGTTATCAATGATGGCAGAAAGAATAAAGGCAAGGAAAGAAAATATCCAAAGTAGTTTTACTTTTGAATTCGTTTTGACAAAAGCCTTAATTGCAGAAAATCCATTGAAATAATCAATAATCTCCACAATCGTCATCGCTCCAATTAAAAAAACCAGTATTTCTGACGTTTTTCCCAAATGATGAAGTAAAATTTCATCAAGATGGGTTGGCTCGAGTTTAAGCAATTCTGTGTTTACTTCAAATACATCAAGATGACCCAGGGATATTAAAGCCCAACTCACCGCCATCATTCCCAAAGCGGGAATCATCTTATCGATTTTTAAATTATGTTCTAAGGTAATTGCGAGATATCCAAATACGAATATAATTATGACGAGAGATTCCATTAAATAAATTTTTTGCTAAATATAATAATTTATAAGAATCCACTTGTTCAAAATAGATTAAAATTAAATAATAATTTTTGCGAACAAATCAATTGCATTTACGCGCATAATTTTAGATAAACCTTGGATCAATCTCTTTGTATTTCTGAACCCACACTAGCCAATTAATTCCTGAAGTGCAATTTCAAAGGCTGTTTTACAAATGTTTGTTTTATAAGGATGTAAACGAAAGGCCTTTTCAAGGGCCAGCCTGATGGTAACTGAGGTGTCTTCAAAAATGGCGTGATCACTCATGGGAAGATCTATTTTAGATTCCATCAAATAAGCAAACAGACGTGCTATACCGCAATTCGAGACAAAATCCGGAATAAGACTCACCTGTTTGTCAGTAAATTCCATAATGGATCCAAAAAATATTTCTTTGTCCGCAAAAGGAACGTTGGCCCCGGGTGAAATAACTTCAAGTCCAGCTTTAATCATTTGTTCAACCTGATTCTTGGTGACCAAACGCGATGCAGCCGCGGGAATAAATATTTCAGCAGGAACTGACCATATCTTTTCGTTGATCTCATCAAAGGGTATCATCTTTTCTGCGACCAGCATATTGCCTCGTTTATTTAGAAACATGGTTCTCACTTCTTCGGTGTCAAAACCGTCCTCATTGATTACGCCTCCTACTCTATCGATAATTCCAACAACTTTAGCGCCGAGTTGCGTGAGGTAATAAGCTGCAGCTGAACCCACATTTCCAAAGCCTTGAACGATAGCTCTTTTTCCGTTTATATCGCCACCGTAAATGTCGTAGTAATGCTTCACTGCTTGCGCCACGCCATATCCTGTCAGCATGTCTGCAATGGTATATTTTTTAGTCAGATCAGGAGAGTAAATTTTATCTTCAATAACCTTGATCACACCATGCCTCAATTGACCTATCCTATTGATCTTTTCAGCTTCGGTCGGTTTAAAATGACCATTAAAGACCCCTTCCTGGGGATGCCATACACCCGAATTCTCAGTTAGTGGAATAACATCGTGAATCTCATCAATATTGAGATCCCCGCCTGTACCGTAATAAAATTTCAATAAAGGTGCGACTGCCTTGTACCATCGTTCCAAAACACCTCTTTTTCTGGGGTCATTGGGGTCAAAATTGATCCCTGATTTAGCGCCTCCAATTTTGGGTCCCGATACAGTGAATTTTACTTCCATGGTCTTAGCCAAAGACAAAACCTCGTTCATATCCAAACCTTTTCGCATCCTTGTTCCTCCACCTGCTGCTCCGCCTCTCAAGGAGTTTATAACAGTCCAGCCTTCGGCCTCCGTTTCCTGGTCTTTCCAATGAAATACAATTTCCGGTGCCTTATTCTCATATTTTTTTAATAGTTCTTTCATGATTCTTTCAATTTTTTTTATCCGTTATAAATGACCCCGCTGCTGTGATCTCTATAAGCCCCTGTAACACTTTTTAGACAATTCGATTCTCCCATATCTTTTAAAACACCCAAAAAAGCAAAGATTATTGCCTCTTTAAATTCTATGATTTCAGATGAAGGAATTACAATCTCAGATTCCGCGAGAGATGATATTCTATCAATCATAAAAGTATTAAAAGCACCACCTCCCGTTACGAGTACTCTTGTATTATTCTTTTCTTTATTTTCAACTACATTGTTAATCACGGTTGCTATTTGACTGGCAGCATGCTCCACATAAGTGCGCAGTATATCCTCTGTTGAAATAGGGAAGCGATCTATTATCGGTAAAACCACATCAACAACAAATTCATAGCCCAAAGATTTGGGCTGATCCTGATCATAAAATGGTAGTTGATCCAAGGCCGATAACAAATCCGCATCTACAGCTCCCTTTGATGCCATGATCCCCTTATTATCGTATTCCATACCTATTTTTCTCGTATAATGATTGAGAACAATATTAGTAGGGCAAATATCATAGGCAATCCGCAGCTCCTCATCCTGATATGAAATATTCGCAAAACCACCAAGATTCAGGCAAAAATCATATGCTTTGAACAATAACAAATCCCCGATGGGTACCAAAGGAGCCCCTTGACCTCCTAAGGCCACATCCTGAGTCCTAAAATCGCAAATGACCTTACAATTGCATTTGGCCGATAAATGAGCTCCACTTCCAATTTGCAGTGTAAATCCCTGTTCGGGTCGGTGATAAATCGTATGCCCATGAGAAGCGATAAAATCAAGTTTTTCGATTTCATTTTCGGCTATAAAACTCAAGACCAGGTCCCCTAAAAAATTGCCGTAATCGCAATCAATTTTTGTCAATTTTTCACCAGAATAGCCAAATGCTTCCTGAAGCTTATTTTTCCATAATTCGGAATAAATTACAGATTTTTTTTTCAATACTTCAAAAGTGTAGCCCTGATTCAAGTTAAATTTAACATATACTAAATCGACACCATCCAGAGAGGTTCCACTCATCAATCCAATTACGTGCCAATTTTTATTTGTCATATTTCGTAAAATTACAAATACATTTTGAGAATTTAACTATCTTTGATCAATTCAGTTTGTAAATAAAAAAATCAAATTTTTATGGATTTTAGCCTTAGCGAAGAACAAATAATGATCCGAGATGCCGCTCGTGATTTTGCCAGAAACGAATTGTTACCAGGTGTTATTGAAAGAGATGAAAATCAGATTTTTCCACATGAACAAATAAAACAAATGGGGGAGCTCGGTTTCTTGGGTATGATGACCGATCCAAAATACGGTGGGGGCGGTATGGACACAGTATCCTATGTGCTTGCCATGGAGGAAATATCCAAAATTGACGCTTCTGCCTCGGTAGTGATGTCGGTTAATAATTCATTAGTTTGTTGGGGGCTTGAAACCTTTGGGACTGAAGAACAAAAAGAAAAATACCTCGTTCCCTTGGCTACCGGTGAGATCATTGGAGCCTTTTGCCTCAGTGAACCAGAAGCAGGTAGTGATGCAACTTCCCAAAAAACGACTGCAATTGACAAAGGTGATCATTACCTGGTCAATGGAACAAAAAACTGGATCACAAACGGAAATAATGCATCTGTTTATCTGGTAATTTGTCAAACAAATATAGAAAAAGGACATAAGGGAATCAATGCCCTTATCATGGAAAAAGACATGGAAGGCTTTGTTGTAGGACCCAAAGAAAACAAGCTTGGCATAAGAGGATCAGATACGCACTCACTCATGTTCAATGACGTAAAAGTGCCAAAAGAAAACAGGATAGGGGAAGATGGTTTTGGATTTAGTTTTGCCATGAAAACCTTGGCTGGAGGAAGAATAGGCATTGCCTCTCAAGCCCTTGGTATAGCTTCAGGCGCCTATGAACTGGCGCTTCAATATTCAAAAGAAAGAAAAGCTTTTGGCAAGGAAATTAGCAAACATCAGGCTATAGCTTTTAAACTTGCCGATATGGCCACAGAAATAGAAACGGCCCGTTTACTGTGCTTTAAGGCCGCATGTGATAAAGACAATAAAAAAGATTATACAGTTTCTGGTGCCATGGCAAAATTATATGCCGCCGATATGGCGATGAGAAACACTGTGGAAGCTGTTCAGATTCATGGTGGTTATGGTTTTGTAAAAGAATATCACGTTGAGCGTTTAATGCGCGATGCAAAAATTACCCAGATCTACGAAGGTACTTCTGAAATTCAAAAAATTGTCATTTCGAGGGCTCTACTCAAATAATTTTTAATTAATCTTTATGACAGCAAAAGTTCTTGTAACAGGAGGTACTGGTTCAATCGGTCGTCTGCTTTGTAATTTTCTGACAGAAAAAGGGTATGAGGTATCCGTTCTCAGCCGAAGTAGGTCAGCAAATTCCAAATACAAGACTTACCTATGGAATTATAAAGAAGATTTTATAGAGGAAGAAGCAATTCTCAATTGCGATTATATCGTTCATATGGCTGGTGCTGGAATTGCCGACAAGCGATGGACCAGTCAAAGAAAAAAAGAAATTATTGATAGCAGGGTGCAGACTTCCACATTGCTTTATAAGACACTTTCGAATCATAAAAACAAGGTAAAGTGCTTTATTTCAGCCTCTGGAGCGGGCTATTATGGGCAATTGACATCTGATAAAACCTTTGTGGAAACAGACCTGCCCGGCACAGACTTTATTGGACAAACCTGTCAACAATGGGAAGACTCCGTAAATCAAATTAAGACTTTGAAAATTAGGACGGTAAATCTAAGAATCGGCATGGTACTCATGAAAAACGGTGGTGCCATTGAAAAAATGGCCAAACCTTTTGAACTGGGATTGGGTACTGTTTTGGGCAACGGAAATCAAATCATTCCATGGATACACGTAAATGACCTCCAGCGGATCATTCTTCAGGCAATGGTCAACGAGGATATGAACGGCCCCTATAATAGTTGTTCTCCTGAAATCACGAATAACCTGGAATTCACCAAAACTTTGGCAAATTCACTTCACAAAAAATTATGGCTCCCTCATACACCTGTATGGGTACTAAAAATCATACTGGGGCAAAGATCAATACTTCTCACCGATGGAAGCAAACTTTCTTCGAAGAAGTTATTGAGCACAGGATTTGTATTTAATTATCCGGGGCTTCAAGATGCCCTAAGTGAATTTTTGGCTTAAAACTAACCAAAAAATGTTTCCATATCTTCAAAATTTAAAGACGAAATTATAATATCCACAGTTTTCCATAGTGTAAAATTATGATATTGCATTTCTTCTTTGGTTTAACAGTTTTTGTTGAATATTACACATGTATTTTGCTATTTTTGTGAAAATTAAATAATTATGGCGTACGAAAAGCAAGGGGTATATTTACCGGAATTTGAACATGATAATTGCGGAGCTGGTTTTATTTGTAGCTTAAATGGAGAAAAAACCAATGGCATCATTCACGATGCTTTAGAAATACTAATCAAATTAGAACACCGTGGAGCCGTAAGTGCGGATGGAAAAACCGGTGATGGTGCAGGAATTCTAATCGATATCCCTCATATATTTTTTAATAAAGTATGTGACTTTAGCTTACCTGAGCAAGGTGATTATGCTGTAGGAATGGTCTTTCTCCCAAAGGGGATCAATCAATTTAAATATTGTATCGAGACCTTGGAAGACGAAATTAAAAATCAAAACCTCAGTATTTTAGGCTGGAGAGATGTGCCGGTTGAATCAGAACACCTTGGTGAAATAGCAGCATCAACTGAACCTTTTATAAAACAATTATTTGTAGGGAAGAACGGACAGGAACTAAGCGATTTAGAGTTCAATGCGAAGGTTTATATGGCAAGGAAAATTGCTGAGCACAGAATAGAAGAATCAAAACTAAAGCATGCAAAACAGTTTTATATTCCAAGCTTTTCATCAACTACGCTTATCTATAAGGGCTTATTGATTCCTGAAGATATCAGAAATTATTATTCTGACCTTTCTGATCCTGATCTGGTAACCAGGCTTGCGCTGGTTCATCAAAGATTTTCTACAAACACTGCCCCCTCCTGGGATTTAGCACAACCTTTTAGATTTATGTGTCACAATGGAGAAATTAATACGCTCAGGGGCAACGTGAGCAGAATGAAAGCAAGGGAAGAGTTAATGAACAGTGAGCTCTTTGGAAAGGATATAAAGAAAATATTCCCCATCATAGCAGATGGCAAATCTGACTCTGCATCAATGGACATGACCGTAGAATTATTATTGATGACCGGGCGTTCCCTTCCTGAGGTAATGATGATGTTGGTTCCTGAGGCCTGGGAGAAAGACGAGAACATGTCTGAAGAGAAAAAGGCCTTTTATGAATACAATTCATGTATTATGGAACCATGGGATGGACCAGCTTCTGTTCCATTTACCGACGGTAATTATATAGGTGCTTTACTTGACCGTAATGGCTTGCGTCCTTCTCGATTTACTGTAACCAAAGGGGGTTATGTGATCATGTCATCTGAAATAGGTGTTTTAGACATCAAGCCTGAAGACGTGGTTAGACATGGAAGGTTAGAACCGGGTAAGATATTTTTGGTAGACATGAATGCCGGTAAGATCATCGAAGATGAAGAGGTGAAAAATGAAGTGACCAAAAAATATCCTTATAAAGAATGGCTGAATAAAAACCTTTTACCCTTAGCTAAAGTTCCTTATACAGGAAATAAATGCCCTATTGAGCTAACACCATACAAAACAAGGCAAAGAATGTTTGGATATACCATGGAGGACATTGACATGCTCATTAGCCCAATGTGTAAAACGGGTAAGGAAACTATTGGATCTATGGGAACTGACACTCCTTTAGCCGTTTTATCTGACAAGCATCAATTGTTATACAATTATTTCAAGCAATTATTTGCTCAGGTAACCAACCCTCCGCTTGACGGAATTCGTGAAGAAATCATTACCGATATAAGCCTTGCTGTTGGCGAAGATCGAAACATTTTCAATATCTCTTCGGATCATTGTAAAAAATTAAAAATCCAAAACCCTGTTATCTCAAACGACGATTTAGATAAAATAAAAAATATTGATTTACCTGATTATAAAGCGCGTGAAATTCCAATGCTTTATGATATCAAAAGAGGTTTGAATGCACTTGAAAAAGCTTTGGACCAAATTATAGAGCAAGCCTCAAAAGCGGTTGATGAAGGTTGTAATATTATTATTCTGACCGATCGCGGAGCTGATAAAGCGAATGGCCCCATACCTGCACTTTTGGCCTGTTCTTATTTACACCACTCCCTGAACAAGTCCAAAAAACGTTCAAAATTCGGAATTATCATTGAATCGGCAGAACCACGTGAACCCCATCATTTTGCAACTTTATTTGGTTATGGCGCCAGCGCTATTAATCCCTATATGGTAAATGAGATCATTCGGGAGAAAGTAAATAACGGAAGTATTTCAGGAATCGATGCCGAAACGGCAGTCCAGAACTTTAATAAAGCTACCGGAAAGGGTATCCTTAAGATTATGAACAAAATTGGGATTTCTACCTTGCACTCCTATAAAGCTTCCCAAATATTTGAGATCCTCGGGCTCAATACAAAGTTTACAGATAAATATTTCACAAATACGCCTTCAAGAATTCAAGGAATAGGGCTATATGAAGTTGAAAGAGAAATCTCCAAAAGGCATAAGAATGCATTTTTTAACGACAAGATTGACAAAAACTTAAAATTGGATATCGGTGGAGATTACAGATGGAGAAGAAATGGAGAAAAACACATGTTCAATCCTACAACAGTTTCCAAATTACAACAAGCCGTTCGCTTAAATAGCCCGGAAAGCTATGCGGAATACGCTAAGATGATCAATGAGCAAAGCGAAAGCCTGATGACATTAAGAGGTCTGTTTGAATTTAAAAACCTGGACCCAATTCCTTTGGAAGAAGTGGAACCTTGGACCGAGATCGTAAAACGATTCAAAACAGGAGCAATGTCTTACGGATCAATCTCTAGCGAAGCTCACGAAAACCTGGCAATTGCCATGAACCGTATCGGTGGAAAGAGCAATTCAGGAGAAGGCGGTGAAGACTTGAAAAGGTTTAGAAAAGACCTTAATGGGGATAGCCGAAACAGTGCGATCAAACAGGTTGCTTCTGGAAGATTTGGTGTATCCAGCAATTATCTTACAAATGCCAAAGAAATTCAAATCAAAATGGCTCAGGGTGCAAAACCTGGAGAAGGAGGGCAATTACCCGGAGAGAAAGTTTTTCCCTGGATCGCCGAAGTAAGAAACTCTACGCCATATGTGGGGCTGATATCACCCCCACCACATCACGATATCTATTCGATTGAGGATCTTTCCCAATTGATTTTTGACCTTAAAAATGCAAATCGAGAGGCCAGAATCAACGTGAAATTGGTTTCTGAGGTAGGTGTTGGAACCATTGCCGCAGGTGTAGCAAAAGCCAAAGCCGACGTAATACTGATTTCAGGATATGATGGTGGAACAGGCGCATCTCCTTTGACCTCTTTAAAACACGCAGGTTTACCATGGGAACTAGGAATAGCTGAAGCACAGCAAACCTTGGTTTTAAATAACCTGAGAAGCAGAGTAGTTCTTGAATGTGACGGACAATTAAAAACAGGTAGAGACGTTGCCATAGCATGCCTCTTGGGCGCAGAAGAATTTGGCTTTGCAACGGCTCCACTGGTGGCTTCTGGCTGTATCATGATGCGAAAATGTCATTTGAATACTTGTCCCGTAGGTATTGCTACCCAGGATCCCGAATTGAGAAAGAATTTTAAAGGGACTCCAGAACACGTGATCAATTTCATGTATTTTGTAGCAGAAGAATTAAGAGAAATTATGGCCTCTCTCGGCTTTAGAACCATAGACGAAATGATTGGACAGTCTCAAAAGATCAACGTCAAATCAGCAATACAACAATATAAAGCGCAAGGACTGGATCTATCACCTATTTTGTATCAACCTTCTGATTATCACACAAAGACAATACACAATACAGAATCACAATTCCATGATATTGAGAATGCGCTTGACTTTACGATCATTAAGGATGCCCATCCGGCGATCTATAGAAAAGAGAAGATGAAGTTAAGTTATCCGATAGCCAATACCGACCGATCAGTCGGTGCCATTATCAGCAATGAGATTTCTAAGATCTATGGGGTTAACGGGCTTCCTAAAAATACTTTACAGATTGATTTTACCGGTTCTGCCGGACAGAGTTTTGGTGCATTTGCCACCAACGGACTTACCCTTAAGGTTGAAGGTAATACCAATGATTACCTTGGTAAAGGTCTTTCGGGAGCGAAATTGATCGTTAAAAAACCTGAAAAGGCCACCTTTATTGCAGATGAAAACATAATTATAGGTAATGTATGTTTTTATGGGGCTATCAAAGGAGAAGCATATATTAATGGTGTAGCAGGAGAAAGGTTTTGTGTTCGGAATTCTGGAATCACCGCAGTAGTTGAAGGTTTAGGTGACCACGGTTGCGAATATATGACCGGAGGAAAAGTGGTTGTTCTAGGTAAAACAGGTAGAAATTTTGGTGCAGGAATGAGTGGTGGTATTGCTTATGTCTATGACCCGGAGCAAACATTTGCCAAGGAGCGATGTAATCGAGAAATGGTAGAACTTGAAAAACCTTCAGAAACGGATTCTCAGGAATTATTCGAACTTGTTCAAAATCACTACCACGCTACTGAAAGCACAAAAGCATTACATCTGTTGGAAAATTGGGAAAACCATAGTGAACATTTTATCAAGATTATCCCTACAGAATACAAGAAAGCCTTGGAGAGGTTAAATGAACAAAAAGAAGCAGAACAAACGGTTTAGACATGGGAAAATTAACAGGATTTATAGAGTTTGACAGGGTCGATGAAAAAAATAAGGCTGTAGATCAAAGGCTTAAGGATTTTAAGGAGTTTACTATTCCCTTAGACCAAAAGGAGCAGGAAAAACAAGGTTCCAGGTGTATGGATTGCGGTATACCATTTTGCCATAGCGGATGTCCGCTAGGGAATTTAATCCCTGACTTCAACGATTTAATATATAAGGGAGAATGGAAAAAGGCATTGGCTATCCTGCATTCAACTAATAATTTTCCGGAATTTACTGGAAGATTATGTCCTGCCCCATGCGAAAAGGCCTGTGTTTTAGGACTAATAGAAGATCCTATTTCAATTGAAAACATTGAAAAGAACATCGTGGAAAGGGGCTTTGAAGAAGGATGGATCGTAGCCAGTCCACCAAAAATTAGAACAGATAAAAAA
>Ga0316193_10001236_pt1 | contig 17035 bp, 15 predicted proteins | sample MerIslsedime2_MG_FD_207735 | JGI IMG/M metagenome (GOLD analysis project Ga0316193, IMG submission 207735) | Coastal sediment microbial communities from Maine, United States - Merrow Island sediment 2 | ecosystem: Environmental > Aquatic > Marine > Coastal > Sediment | place: USA: Maine... | reverse complement strand
GGAAGTGGGTCTGCCTCAGGGGAGGCGGGTTCGTCGACGACCCGGCTACGGCACCGACGTGGTCCCTTGCCACCAATGACCCTACCGACCGATTGCTCTTCGCCCTGGGAGGCGAGTTTCTTGAAGGAACCGACGCCACCGTCGGGGCGGTCGCCTTGGAAGTCCAGGGTGGGGAGGTTCTATCACACTCCAATATCATGGATATCCAAAAGGGGGAGTACTCACCCAGCAAGAAGCTGGCCTTTGGACAAGGGCAACACGTCGCCGCCTTCCGGGCACCGCTTCAGGGCCCGTCGCACATCCCGTGGCTCGGGGGATGCAGCGGCACATGGTGCTCGGAGGACCCCCCTGCCTACTGGCAGTACCTGCGGAACAACATCGGCATCGTGAACCCGAACCCTGAGCCCCTAGCTGTGACCGGCACGGTCCTTCCATTCGGCTACTATGATCCGGACGTGGGCTTGAGGGTCTGGGCCGAATGGTCGTCAGCTCCCCCCGAGATCTTCCGAAAAGTGGTCCCCGCGCACGGCTGGATTCAATTCGGTTGGAGCGCTCTTCAAAACTACAGCTCCCAATGGAGTCCGTTCTTCCCAAGCGCAGGTTTCGTAATCAGCCTGACTACCGACCGGGACCTGCCCTATTATGCCTATGCCTCGGTGGTCTTCACCCCCGATCCGGACTCCGGGGCCCCCGAGTTCAACGACCCAATGTTCATCCCCGCTGAGCCGGGGTACATTCCGCCCTTCACGGAGGGGACCTCGCCACCGTGACGTTGGGCAACGGCACGCCCGATCAAGGACCGCGCGACATCGAGCATCGCAATCTCGACCCGGGCTCCAACCGGATCGGAGAGTGGATCCTCACCCGAATCCGTGCGATGGGCAAAAAGGTCCTCCTTTGCGGTTTCTTCGTGGTTCTTCGTGTCCTTTGTGTTTCAACCTCGTGCGCGGCGGCCGGGATCCCTGTCAGGATCGTGAGGGAGCGTCGATCATCACGGATGCGGTCACGGATGCGGCCACGCGCAAGGGAGAAGGAGAGGGAGAGGGAGAAAAAGAGGGTTCGCGCCCAGTCGCGGCTTCGGCCACGGATGCGGCTCCGGATTCGGATACGGTTCCGGCCACGGCCACGGTTACGGGTACGGGCACGGGAACGGGTACGGGTACGAGTACGGACAGGCGCTGAGATATAGTGACACGCTGGAGGAGATGTAAATGCGCGCTGTGATCACCGGGACCGGAATGCACATCCCCGAGATGCGGGTGGACAACGACACCATGGCCAAGCTCATGGAGACCTCCGACGAGTGGATCAAGGTCCGCACCGGCATCGAACAACGCCACTACGCCGCCCCCGACGAGGCAACCTCCGACCTCGCGACACCCGCCGCCCGTCGGGCCATCGAGGCTGCCGGCCTCGAGCCCTCCGACATCGACTACCTCGTGGTCGCCACCATGACCCCCGACTACTTCTTCCCCGGTTCGGCGCCGTTCATCCAACGCAAGCTCGGTCTCGAGGAGATTCCGTGCCTCGACATTCGCCAGCAGTGCGCCGGCTTTGTCTATGCTCTCCAGATCTCGGACGCTCTCATCCGTTCCGGCCAGAGCCGTCGGGTCCTGGTGGTCGGCGCCGAGGCGCACGCCTGCCTCGTTCCGTGGAGCGACGAGAGCTGGGCGGTGGCGACCGGCGAGAACAAAGGCCCCCTTTCGGACGAGGAGTTCGACAGGAACACCATGACCCGGGATCGCGTCGTGCTCTTCGGCGACGGCGCCGGCGCGGTGGTGGTCGAGGCCTCGGAAGACGACAGCCGCGGCGTCATCGACTGCCTGCTTCACACCAACGGCAACCAGGCCGAGCGGCTCTGGACCAAGGCCGGCGGATCGGCCTTTCGGCCCTACTTCCACCCCGACATGTACCACTCCGGTGACTGTGTGCCGGTTGTCGAGGGCCGGAAGGTCTATGCCCTGGCGGTGACCTTTATGCCCAAGGTCACCCTCGAGATCCTCGAAAGGAACGGCCTCACCATCAACGATCTCGATCTCGTGATCATGCACCAGGCGAACCTGCGCATCAACGAAGGCGTTCAGAAACGGCTCGGGTTGCCCGACGACAAGGTCTTCAACAACATCCAGAAGTACGGCAACACGACCGCCGCAACAATTCCCATCGCCTTCCACGAGGCCCTCGAACAGGGCCGCGCCAAACCCGGCGATCTGATCTGTTTCGTCGGCCTCGGCAGCGGACTCAACTGGGGCGCCATCCTCTACCGCTGCTGAATTCTCAACCCACTACCGCGCATTCGTCATTCATGATTCACAGTTCATAATTCTGAATTGGTGCTACCCTTAGCACCGGTGAAGGAAATCAAAGCATCACCGAGAGATACAGGACCGGTCATGAAGTCCAGGTCCGTTCTCGTTCCGGAGACACCGTGACCCGAAAAATGCTCATCAACGCCCAACGCACCGACGAGGTGCGCATCGCCATCGTCAACGGCAACACCCTCGACAGCTACGAAGTGTCCGCCACCGATTCCGGTCTCTGCCGCGGCAACATCTACCGCGGCAGCGTGGCCAACATCCAACCATCCCTCGACGCCGCCTTCGTCAGTTTCGGTGTCGAGCGGGACGGCCTCTTGCGGGCCGACGATGTCGTCCAACAGGCCTACCACCGCGACCCGAAAACCGACAGCAAACACCCGAAGATCGACCGAGTCCTCGAACGCAACAAGGAGATTCTGGTTCAGGTCGTGCGCGACGCGGTCGGGCACAAAGGGGCGCTGGTCACCTCGAACCTGAGCATTGCAGGCCGCTACCTGGTTCTCATGCCGCTCGACGACGTGAGAGGGGTTTCCCGAAAACTGGAGGATGAAGAGGACCGGAGCACCATCCGCCAGCGGCTCGAGCGCCTCGAGCTGCCCGAGGGCTGCGGCGTGATTGCCCGCACCAATGCCGCCGATCAACCCCAACGATCCCTCAATCGCGATGCCAACGCACTCCTGCGCCTGTGGAAGAAGATCCGGCAAGAGGCCACCATCGGCAAGGGCCCGAAACTGCTCTACAGCGATCAGGACCTCATCGTCCAGGCCCTTCGGGACTCGGTGGACAGCTCCATCGAGGAAATCGTGGTCGACGACGAGGCGGCGTTCGTCAAGGCCCAGGGTTTCATGCAGACCTTCATGCCACGGGCACGGGCCAAGCTGATTCCCTACAAGGATCGACTTCCGCTCTTCAGCAAATATCAGCTCGAGAGCCAGATCGAGAAGATCTATCTCCGCAAGGTCGATCTGCCCGCCGGTGGTTCCATCGTCATCGACGGCACCGAAGCACTGACAGCCATCGACGTCAACTCCGGACGCGCCACCCGTGGTGGCAGCCAGGAGGAAACCGCCTCCGCCACGAACATGGAGGCGGCGATCGAGGTCGCCCGTCAATTGCGGATGCGAGACATCGGCGGTCTGATCGTCGTGGACTTTATCGACATGCGGAGCTCAAAGCACCGTCGCAATGTCGAGAAGGCCATCCGCGACGCCATGAAGGACGACAAGGCCAAGCACACAACCAGCCGGTTGTCGGCCAATGGATTGCTCGAAATCAACCGTCAACGGCTGAAAAAGGCTCTCCAGCTGAGATCCCATCGCCCCTGCCCGACCTGCGGCGGTGCCGGCACCATCGCCAGTTCCGAGTTGGTCGGATTGAATGTCCTCCGCCGGATTGAGACCCGCGCCGTCACCGGCAGACTCAAGGCCGTCCGGGTCTCCCTCCACCCGGAGCTGGCGGATGCGATCCAGAACGATCTCCGCAGGGAGCTCGCTGATTTGGAGCGCGAATTCGAAATCCGAGTCGAGATCATCGCCGCAACGGGTCTCCACCGCTCGGAAGAGAAGATCGAGTGGACCGAGAAGTCCAAGGCCCCCTCGGTCTCACCGGTCCCGACCGCCGCAGTGACCGCCGCCGACCTGGCCGATGGCATTCACTCGAGTCCTCCGAAATCGGAGAAGCCGCCCAAGGAGGCCGACGGCGCTGGCGAAACCCCGGTAAAGACCGAGAAGCCGGCACGAAAACGACGTCGCGGTGGACGCAAGCGCAAAAAGACCAGCGGCTCGAGCGAGGAGAGTCCCGCCGCCGAAACCGCCCCCAAATCCACTCAGCAACCCGAAGACAAACCCGAAAGTGGACCTTCTGCGGAGACCGACCACGCCGACGAAAACGGCGGCGACGGTGTGGACAAACCGGCACGAAAACGGCGCCGCGGCGGCCGCAAGCGCAAGAAAAAAGCGCCTCAGGCTGAGACCGGTGCCGAAACCGAGCACGAAAAGGTCGGCGCAGAGCCCGCTGACATGGAAAAGGCCACCGCGGATGATGCGGTCGTCAAACCGAAGAAGCCCCGGCGACGACGGCCGCGAAGGCCACGGAAGCCCAAGACCGAGACCGCGCCGGAAGCCGAGCCGAAGCCGAAGCCGGAACCGAAGCCGAAGCCGGAGTCGAAGCCGAAGGCCGAGTCGAAGCCGGATAAAGACCCCGATCCATTTGCGTATTAGGGAGCTGTTAGCTTTTAGCCGAGCCTCATGCAAAATTCGAGAATCGGACACCGAGGTCTTCCGACCCTCTTCACCATCAAGCCGGCGAGACGCCGGCTCTACAACGGATCTCAGCCCTTTGTGGTGCTGGCGTCTCGCCGGCACAAAGACCACGAACCATCGTGAGAGAGGGTTTTTGCAAGAGGCTCAGCCATTAGCTAAAGGCTGATCGCTACCAGCTGACGCCTACGCCATCTCCATGAGCGCTGCAACCGTCTTCTCGATCCCTTCGGCCACCTCGGAAATGCTCTGCGCGAGCATGTAGGCCGGGCTCGTGATGATCTTTCGATCCCGGTCGATCACAAACTCGGTCACCGGGCACCCGACATGAGCGGCACCCATGGACTCGAGGGCGGAGGCGGTGTCGGCATCGGTGCCGATGGTCAGCTCCGGGCCCTCGGCACCGAGCACCTTGGCGAGCAGCGCCGGGGCGATACAGACCGCGGCGACGGGTTTGCCCTGGGCGTGAACCTCCCGCACCAGAGAAGCGACATCCGGATTGACCCGGCAGTCGGCCCCCGCAACCGCAAAATCACAGAGGTTCTTGGCCGCACCGAAACCACCGGGAAGGATCAGCGCATCGAGATCGCCGGCATCGACATCGGCCACGTCGGCCACGGGTCCGCGGGCGATCCGGGCCGCTTCGACCCGCACATTGCGGCTCTCGCCGTTGGCCACTTCACCAGTGTGGTGATTGACCACATGCATCTGATCCACATCGGGTGCGCAGATCACCATTTCGGCGCCGGCTCGATCGAGCGCCAGCATGGTGATGACCGACTCGTGGATTTCGGCACCGTCGTAGACGCCGCAGCCCGATAGGATGACTCCAACCTTCTTTGCCATTCGAACCCTCCCGTTCGCTTTCGTTCCAAAGGTGATTGTAGCTAACCGTGGCCGTGGCCGTACCCGTGACCGTATCCGTGGCCGTGACCGGAACCGATGATTGGCCGCTCCCCCTCCCGCTCCCGCTCCCGCTCCCGGTTTCGTGTCCGTATCCGCATCCGTATCCGTACCCGTATCCGTGGCCGTGACCGTGACCGTGACCGTGACCGGAACCGGAACCCGCGCTCGGCTGGCGAGCGAGTCAGGCCGAGATCGCAGGGCGAGATCGGCTCTGACCGCAGCCAGGCGAGGGTGGGTCGCGGTGCGCGAAGCGCACTAGCAACCGGAATCGGAATCGGAATCGGAATCGGAATCGGAATCGGAATCGGAATCGGAATCGGAATCGTGGCAGCTGTCCCGGCATGGTCACTCCGGGTTGTTCTTGAAGCCACGGGTAGCCGGTGAGATGACCCATGTCAAGGGCAAGACGAGTCGCCTCGGAAGCGACCCTTGACATGGGTCATCTCACCGGCTGGGGGGAGGGCATGAACAACCCGGAGGTGACCATGCACGACACACAGCAATCAACCGGCTTCGATGCTCTGGACAAAGCGATCACAGCGGCAAGCATCGCGATCTCACTCGTGATGCGGGTTCCTGCACCACTCAAACCGATCGCCGATCAGGTGATTCGATCAGCGTCGTCGGTTCCAGCGAATCTCGCCGAGGGGGCGGTCCAGACGCGACCGGCTCCACCGCTACCGCATCGCCTACGGCTCGGCCAAAGAGGTCGACACCCACCTGCGATTGCTTGTCGGAGTTGGTGCGATCGACACCACCCAGACCACCACCGCGATCCGACTTTTCGACGAAGTCAGAGCCATCACCTGGCGCCTCCTTCATCCGAAGGTCTCAAGGTGAAAGCACGCGGAAACACCGCTCACCGGGGCGCGCCGGGCAACCCTCGCGGCAGAGCGTTCCGGTGCGGCTGCTCCGGTTCCTAAACAGGCCGCCGGCGCCCGAGCAGCGTGGTCACGCACTTTCTGGCATCCACGAATGACCACGCTGCTCGGGCGACGCTGGAACGCCGAAGGCGGACCAGAAGGCCGGGGTCGAAAATACCGGGAACGGCCACGGAATCGGTCACGGTCACGGCTACGGCTACGGCTACGGGTACGGGAACGGGAACGGGAATGGACTTGAAACGGTTATCCCCACTGGAGGCCCAATGATCGACTTCTACACCTGGGACACCCCCAACGGCCACAAAGTCCGGATCATGCTCGAAGAGTGCGGGCTGGACTATCGGGTTCACCCCGTCGACCTCTCTCAAGGAGAGCAGTTCGAACCCGAGTTCCTCGCCATCAGCCCGAACAACAAGATTCCCGCCATCGTCGATCCGGATGGACCCGACGGCGAACCGACCTCGGTTTTCGAGTCGGGTGCGATTCTGCTTTACCTGGCCGAGAAGACCGGGAAACTGATGCCGCACGATGAACGCGGCCGCTGGCAAGTCATCGAGTGGCTCATGTTCCAGATGAGCGCCGTCGGACCCATGTTGGGTCAACTCGGCCACTTCCTCTACTTTACGTCCGAGTCGGTGCCCTATGCGGTGGAGCGCTACTCCAACGAAGCGCAGCGCCTGGCCACGGTGGTCGATCGTCGGCTGGATGGCCGCGACTTCCTCGCCGGTGAGTACTCCATCGCCGATGTGGCCAATTTCCCATGGCTGGCCCGACACGAGCGGCTGGGGATCGACCTTGACGAGCTTCCGAATCTTCACCGTTGGCTCGACGCCATCGCAGAGCGACCCGCGACCAGGCGTGGCCTCGAGTCGGTGAGTTGATCCGGAAACGAACGAGCGAAGCCCGGCCGGACCGCAGAGGAATCTCGACCGGTATCGAACGGTCGGGGTGACGGCGCCTTTCGGCCCCAGTTTGCTGCGGTGACCCCCACAATCCACGCCGAGCTCGCTCGTTCGTGGGTGGGACGGTCGCGTCGCGCTGACGGTTGACAGAAACGCGGAAACCCTGACGCGTTCGAGATTTGTGCCAGGCTCGTTCGAGAGATATTCAATGGACGAGGTACGTCTCGACCCGTCCGAAGCGACACCGGCTGGAGGCTCATGAAACGGGCCCCACGGCGGGGCTCGATGAGAATGGCCGGTCAGGAAGTTGATCTCACACCCGACAGCCGGTGTACGATCCATCACTGATGGCCCGCGAGTACCTCCTCAACGCCGACTTCGACCTGAGCCTGAAGCCGCGATGGCGTCCGCCGGTGGGTGAGGCTGCGCGGCGCCGGATCACCGATCTTGCGTGGCACGCGTTGTTTCTCGCCGAGCCGGGCGACTCGGTGCTGGTGCCCGAGCCGCCGCCCACCGACTTCATCGAGTATCTGGATCGATCGGGGATCGAGGCGCCGGCGCTGACGGTGGAACCGGACCACCGCTCCGGACAGACCTTGTCACCGTTCGGCTGGAACGCCGACGCTGCGGAACGCAATCGGCGCTATCACTGTCCCTTCGAACACCCTCCCCTCGACACCATCACCCACGTGAACGGCCGCCGCTTCTCGGCGCGACTCGAGAACGAACTCTTCGGCGGCGATCACACCACCGCCGAGATCCGCACCGAGGCCGAGCTGCATGCGCGCCTCGCCGAACTCCCGGACTCACCGACCGGCTGGGTGCTCAAGACCGAACACGGCAACGCGAGCTTCGGGAATCGTCGGCTGCGATCACGCGATCTCGCCGACGGCGATCTCAAGGTCATCCGTCGTTTCTTCGACGAGGACGACACCGTGGTGCTCGAACCCTGGCGAGGGCGTCTGCGTGATCTTTGCGCCACCTTCACTGTGGCGGAGACCGGCGGAGCCGTGAAGATCAGCCTCCACGAGGTCGTCAACACCGCCGACGGCGCTCTCATCGGGGCCCTGTTCGAGGAAGATCCGGCGCCCCTGGTCGAGTGGCGCCCCTCGATGAACGAGGCGGCGACCGCGGTCGCAGGTCAACTCGCCGAGGTCGGCTATGTCGGTCCGGTCTGTATCGACGCGTTCGTCTGGGACGATGACGGCCATTTTCGGCTCCGTCGCCTCGTCGATCTCAACGCCCGGCGCGAGATGTCGGCCGGCGCGTCCACCCTGTGGCGCCGGTTCGGCGGCCGGGGAGCGGCCTACTGGCGTTTCTTCAACCGCCGCAAGCTCCGGCTGCCGGACAGCTACGAGGAACTCGGGAAGGCTCTCGGGGACGATGCCTATGACGCCGCCCGAGGCGCCGGGGTGTTGGTGACGGCGCCGCTCTGGCTCGGACCCGGCCGCCGAGCCCCGGCCAAGGCGGCCATGCTCCTGCTCGGTCGAAACCGCGAAGACGTCTTCGCCCTCGACCGGCGCATCCGGGCGCTGCTGGAAAAATGACGGTCCGCCTGCTGATCATCGTCGGCCCGACCGCGGTGGGCAAGACCCGGCTCGGGGTCGAGGTGGCGCAGGCGCTCGGTTCGGAGATCCTCTCGGCCGACTCGCGCCAGGTCTACCGCGGTCTCGATCTGGGAACCGGCAAGGACCTCGAGGAGTATGCCGCCGTCGACCCACCCATTCCCTATCACCTCATCGATGTCGCCGACCCGCAGGAGATCTACACGCTCTTTCGATTCCAGCAGGACTGCTATGAGGTCATCCGCCTGCTTGCGAAGGAGGACGGGTACGGTTCGGGCCGGGTGCCTCTGGTCATGGTCGGAGGCAGCGGTCTCTATGTCGAGGCCGTCGTCAGGGACTACCGCATCGCCGATGTGCCCGAGGACTCCGAGCTCCGGCAACGGCTCCGCCGACGAGGGCGGGAGGAACTGGTGGAACGACTCCGACGCACCGATCCCGACCGCGCCGTCGGAACCGATCTCTCGAGCCGCGAAAGGGTCATTCGCGCCCTGGAGATCGCAGCCGCCGAGCAACGGGGTCCGGTACCGACCTCCGTACCACTTGGACTCGAGCTCGAATGTCGGGTCTTTGGCGTCCGAATCGATCGTTCAACCCTCCGCCGGCGGATCCGCACCAGACTCGAGGACCGTCTCTCCGACGGCATGGTCGACGAGGTGCGGACGCTTCTGGACGCCGGGATCTCGCCGGAGCGACTCGAGCGACTCGGGCTCGAATACCGCGAGATCGGCGCCTATCTGGCCGGCAGCAAGAACCGCCGTCAGATGGTCGACGACCTCGCCACCGCCATCGGCCGTTTCGCCAAACGGCAGGAGACCTGGTTCCGGGGCATGGAACGGCGCGGAACGCCGGTGACGTGGATCGAGCCGGGAGATGCGACGCGGATCCTCGAGGATGTGAGGGCGTGGGGGCCCGAGGCATAAGGCTTGGGGCTTGAGGGCTTGGGGGTTTGAATTGGACGGTGAAACGGCCGTCGCAATCACGATGACTCGAAGACTCGAAGACACAAAGGGGTCACGAAGACTATTCAATAGAGAGTGGGTTCGGCTGAACTCAAGGGTTGTCGGACTTCGCGGTGCAATCTCGTCGCCGCAGTGAATCTGAAGGCGGGGTCAACCCCACCCTTCGTCGGACATCTCATGGTTGGGAGGAATGGCAAATTGCTCGCTGCCGCTGTCACCCTGTCACGGCGAAGCACCGCGCGAAGCCGGATGCCCCCGCCGCCTGGGGAGCGGACAACTGGCGCCGAGGGCCATCGGGCAATACATTGTGAATCAAGAACACCACGACGATTGGGGGATCCCATGACGACCTCTACCGAGGAACGCAGGCATGGCGGTATCGCGACCAGCCAGGTCGAGTATCAAATGCGTTTCCACGCCATCATGGCCCGGGCCGCAGCTCACGCCGATCCCGAAGTCAAGCATCAAAAGAGTTTTGAACCCTTTCTGACGATTTCCCGCGAGGCTGGTTCAGGGGGCGCGGAGGTGGCGCGGCGTGTCGGCGATCGACTCAACTGGGCGGTACTGGACAAGGAGTTGGTCGACAGCCTCGCGGCTGACCTCGAGCTCGAACCACGAGTGCTCAAACTCATGGACGAGACCCGCGCCAACTGGTTCTCCGAGACGCTGCTCAACCTGTTCAACTCACGCCTCGTCGCCCAGCAGTCCTACGTCGAGCTGCTCGGAAAGGTCGTGGCGCTCGCGGCGTCGGCCGAACCGGTTGTGGTCGTCGGTCGCGGGGCCCACCTGATTCTTCCGACCGAGCACGGTCACCGCATCCGCGTGATTGCGCCCGAGCCCGCCCGCGTGACGGCAATCGCTCGGTGCGAAGGTCTGGATCGCTCACTCGCCGAAAAGCGGATGAACGAAATCGATGCCGATCGGCAGGGATTCATCCGACGGAACTTTCGCAGTGACGCCACCGATGCTTCACTCTACGATCTCGTGGTGAACACCGGGACCTTGGGCATCGACGGTAGTGCCGAGGTGATCATTCGATCCCTGGAGGTTCGAGGGCTCTGTCTCAGTTGACCGTCATCGGTTCGCTCAGCGCGAACTGGGCAATTTTGGCGAGGAAGGTCGCTCCGCTGTCAGTGACCATTTCGTAGCTCCCCTCCATGGTCCCGAACGGTGTCTTCAGGGGACAGAACGAGGTGTACTCAAAGGACTCTCCGGGAGCGAGAACGGGCTGGTTGCCGACCACACCGGGACCCTTGACCTCCTCCAAATGACCATTGGCGTCGGTGATGATCCAGTGGCGGTTGAGCAGTTGGACGACATCGTCGCCATCATTGCTGATGCGAATCTCGTACGCGAAGAACCATCGGTTTTGAAGAGGGTCCGACTTGTCCCGGACGTAGTGCGACTCGACCTCGACCCTGACCCCTCGAGTCGTCGCTTCAGATGTGTTCATTCGCCCCTCCCTCATCGGTCCCATGAACCAACCGGGGACAGCGACCCGTGATTCCCAGAAGACGTGGCAGTGGCAGCGAGATCCTCCCGCAGCCCGACAACTGCACACGCGATACGAACGAGGTGTCGATGATCGCGGTTGGCCGCGGTTTGAAACACAAAGGGCACGAAGAGCCACGAGGGCGCCACTAAGCACCGCAATGTTGGTCCGAGCCCCTGTCGAATTGAAACGCGAACCCTCTCTTGAGTCTTTGCGATGAAAAAAATCGGCCCTTTGTGGTTTCTTCGTGGCCCTTCGTGATCTTCGTGTTTCAATCGCGGACGCGGAAGCCGGTACCGCAGCCCGGCTATCGCTAGCGACGGATACTGGATCCTGGATAGGAGCATCGCATCCACAGATCACACTGATGGACACAGATTCCACTTGTCACGGCGTAGCCGGAGGCGAAGCCGGATCGCACCATCGCAGTCTGTCCGCAGATCGCCCGGATCGCCGCTGCTTCCTGCCGTTGTCGCTGTCAACCGACGCTGACGACTGCCCAGTCCCCGTCCCGGATCCTGTATCTTCTCTCGAGAGCAACGCGATGCATGCAACCAATCACCTCCCGGCGGTATCACAGAGGGTGTGGAAACGGTACTCACCCTTCGTTCAGACCGCCGACCTCCCCTGGCCGGGCCGGTGACCGGTCGCCCTGCCCCCGACTCGATCGGGCTCGTCGACCGCGCCATCAGCGGCGATGTGGAGGCCTTTGAGGAGCTTTACCGGGAATCCGTAGGCAGGGTCTACGGCCTGTGCCTGCGGATGTGCGGCAACCAGTCTCTGGCCGAGGAACTGACCCAGGAGGCGTTCGTCCGAGCGTGGCAGAAACTCCCGTCCTTCCGCGGAGACAGCGCCTTTTCCACCTGGATGCACCGGCTGACCATCAACGTGGTCCTCGGTCATCAGCGGAGCGCAGGCCGTCGCCAGGTCAGAGAGAACGCCGCCGGTGAGGAGTGGTACAGCGACGGCGGCACCACTCGGGAACGCCACGGGATCGCCCTGGATCTGGAGCGGGCCATCGCCCGGCTCCCGAAGCGGGCACGGACCGTCTTCGTTCTCCACGATGTCGAGGGTTACAAGCACTCCGAAATTTCCCGGGTCGCCGGTATGGCGGTGGGAACCTCGAAGGCGCAGCTGAGCCGAGCTCGGCACCTGCTGAGAAAGGCGTTGGCATCATGAAAAAGTTCAACTGTGAGCAACTGTTGTCGAAGCTCGATGAGCTCGTTGACGGGACTCTGGACGACACCGAAGCGACCGCTGCGAGGTCTCACCTCGAGTCGTGTCCGAGCTGCCGTTCCGAGTTCGAGAGCACTCAGGAGCTATTGACCGCAACGCGATCGCTGCCGCGATCCATCGAGCCCGAGCACGAATTGTGGTCGGGGATTGCAGAGAACATCAAACGACAGCGGGTCGTGCGCGGCGGTTTCAATCGGCCCGGAACGATCGGCTCACGAAATCTCTGGATGGCGGCGGCGGCAGCAGCCCTCCTGGTGGTTTCGGTCACCATCGCCTACATGGCGGGGCTCGAGCAGGGACGACCTCGAATCGCTCAATCGCCGCAGCCACACCCGTCCTACATGCAGGCAGCCTACGGTGATCTGGCAACCGAACTGGAAACCGCGCGAGATCAGCTCCGCGCCAGCCTCGATCAGCGACAGGACGACCTGTCGCCGGAGACCTGGTCGGTGGTGATGGACAATCTGGTGGTCATCGACGACGCCATCGAGCGGATCGAAATCGCTCTGGTGGACAACCCGAACGACGGACGGCTCAATCGTCAGCTGACGGTGGCCTACCGTCGGCAGATCGATCTTCTCCAACGGGCGACCCGGTTGCCGGCGGAAGTCTGAGACAACGAAAATAAGAATGGTGCAGCGGAGGTCAGGATGAAAAAGACAGCTCTGATGATGTTGGTGGCACTGGCGGTGGTCGGGGTCGCCCAGGCCGACCGGACGGTGGACGAAACCCGGCCCTTGGCGGCCGATGGCCGGGTGGTGATCAGCAATATCTCCGGCGAGATCAAGGTCGCCGGCTGGACCGGAGACGGGGTGAACATCACGGGCACCCTCGAGGATGGGGTGAGGGAGCTCGATATTTCGTCGGGCGGCAACCGTCTGACCATCGAGGTCGAACTCGAGCGCCGGAGCCGGAGAGGCAGCGCCTACTTGACGATCAAGGTGCCGACGAACGCCAACCTCGAGATCGAAACCGTCAGCGCCAACATCTCGGTGGATGGGGTTGCGGGAGAACTCGAGCTCGAGTCGGTGAGCGGCCACGTGGAGGTGTCCGGCGAACCTCGATCGCTGGAGGCAGCCTCAGTGAGCGGCAACGTCATTGCAGCCTCGACCGCCCTGAGCTCTGATCTCGAATCGGTGAGCGGCAACATCATCGTGCGCCATGCCACCGGACGCCTCGATGCCTCCGTCGTCAGCGGCGACATCGAGATCGAGGGCGGCGTTCTCGAGAGCTTTGACGGAGAGAGCGTGTCGGGCTCGATCTTCTGTGCAGCGCGCCCCACCGATCGCGGACGGTTCGACATGGAGACCATGAGCGGCAAGATCGAAATGGTGGTTCCACAGGACATCAGCGCCGACTTCTACATCGAGACCTATTCGGGTTCCATCAAGAACGAGATCGGACCGCCGCCCAAGCGGACCGATGAGTACGGCCCCGGCAAGGAGCTCCGCTTCACCGCCGGGTCCGGCGGCGCCAGGGTCTCCATCGAGAGCTTCTCCGGCAGCGTCAAGCTCAGGGCTGACTGACAACTAATTCGAGAAACCGAAAACCCCGGGCGCCGAGCGTCCGGGGTTTTCGGTTTCTCGAATTAATGTGAGGTACCATGGAAGTGTGTCCCCTTCGAAAGGGGTGAGGTACCCAAGATGCGCAAGCAAATGGTGCTGACTGCGGTGGGAAGAGACCGACCCGGAATCGTGGAGGAGTTCACCAAGCTCATCCTCCACTACGACGGCAACATCGAGGCGAGCCGGATGGTCCGCCTCGGCGGTGACTTCGCCATGCTGGTCTTCGTGAGTGCGCCCGAGGATCGAGTTTTCGAGCTCCGCCGGGCCGTGGACGACCTCCACTACACCAAGTTCGACGTCATGACCCGACTCAGCGAGGTGGGGGCGGAGGCCGAAGACCCCCAGATGAGTCGCTGCACCATCACCGTGCTCGGGGCCGATCACATGGGGATCATCAACCAGGTGGCCCAGTATCTCGCGGAGCAGGGCATCAATCTCGAGAGCATGCACACCGAAGTTTCGGCAGCGCCCATGAGCGGCACACCGCTCTTCACCATGTCGGCCGAGGTCGTTGTGCCTCCACGCCTGGCGGTCGATGATCTTCGTGAGGCCATGGAGTTCATCGGCGACGAGATGGGGGTCGACACCAAGGTCTTCGAGAAGGTGGAGAATGTTCTCGGATCGTAGGTATTTGGCGGTAGGTATTAGGTATTAGGTATCAGGCTCGTCGCAGATGTTCCCGTGCTCGATGGAGCCCGGTGCAATGGGCTAATACCTGATACCAAATACCTAATACCTTTACGCCGCCACCTCACGACTGCCACTCCCTCGTCACTTGTTGTCAGTCAACCGGATCGGTGGGCCCTCCCTACCGAGCCATCTCACCCCACCAGCAGCAGAACTCCCAGCGCGACCAACGCTCCCGCAACAAGTCGCCGAAACGTCTGTTCCTCGATGCGAAGGTGGAGACTGTTCCCCAGCCAGGCTCCAACGAGCACGGCCGGTAGAACCGCCAGGCTCGACCACATTCGCTCAGCCGTGATGAGCCCCATTCCCGCGTAGGACGGCACTCTGATCACGGTCATGAAGAGGAAAACGGCCATGAGATTTCCGCGAAACGCGGCCTTGTCCAGACCCGCGAGCTGGTAGTAGAGCACCAGCGGCGGTCCACCGGTGCCGAAGAGACCGGTGAGCAACCCCGATGTCAGACCCACGGGCGCCACGACCCAACCGGGCCAACGACGTGTTCGATCCGCAGGCAACACCAGGAAAACGCCGCCGACCGCCAGCAGCACCCCACCGAGAACCACCAACAAGAAACTCGGGTTTCCCCATCGGAGCATCCACGCGCCCACCGGGATGCCCAGGGCGATCCCGATCATCAACACCGCCACTCCTCGCCATACCACCTCCCGCCACGAAGACAGAACCACATAGAGCTCGGCCGGGAGATTGACGAGCAGGAGGATGACCACGCCATCGCGCACATCGGGCAGGAGCAGGGCGAGAGTGCCCACGGCCACGAGTCCGGCGCCGAATCCCAGGAGCACGTAGATCGCCTCCGCCACCGCCAAAACCAGGCAGACGGCTAGGAACTCCCACGGCGACCCGAAGATCGTATCGACACCGATCACGATTCGAAGTGTACTGCGGGTTGGAATTCGCCCAACGGTGTGGACGTTCACTCGAACTCGGGTGCTATGATTTCGCCCCGAGAGGAAGAGCCCGAATTTGCCCATTCCCGAACTCAACGCGATCGTGACCCAGAAAATCGAATTGGCCCCCGGTCTGATGGTGATTCGCGTCGTTCCGGATGGGTGGGACCTGCCCGAGTTCGTGCCGGGTCAGTTCGCCGTTCTCGGCCTGCCCCCGGAAGCCGACCGATCGGATCTGGCCGACGTCGAGGACGCACCCGTCAAACCGGGCAAACTGATCCGTCGCGCCTACTCCATCGCATCGTCGTCCAAGGCCCTCAAGTACCTCGAGTTCTACATCACGCTGGTCCACTCGGGTGCGCTGAGCCCGCGGCTCTTCAACCTCCAGCCCGGTGGCCGGGTCTGGCTCGGACCGAAGATCACCGGCACCTTCACTCTCGATCTCGCTCCCACCGACAAGGGGGTCATCCTCGTGGCCACCGGCACCGGTCTGGCGCCCTACATGAGTATGCTCCGAAGCGAGCTCGCCGCCTCGACCGGACGACGCTTCGCGGTTCTCCTCGGCGCGCGGCACTCGTGGGACCTGGGATACCACGCAGAGCTGATCACCATGGAACAGCTCAGTCCGCATTTCACCTATCTCCCCATCATCTCCCGCCCCGCCGAGGAACCGGTGCCGTGGACCGGTCGCGCTGGTTACGTGCTCGATCTGTGGCGGAGTCGGGAGCTCGACCACGAATGGGGAGACCGCCCGACGCCGGAGAACTCGCGGGTCTTCCTGTGTGGGAATCCGGCCATGATCGACGACATGGTCGAGCTGTTGGCGAGCGGTGGTTTCACCGAAGACACACGAAAGGCGCCGGGTTCCATCTACGTGGAACGATACTGGTAAGGCGTCGGTTTCCCCTACTGGAGTCAGACATGGATATCACGATCGAATACTGCGTCGTTTGAAACTACCAACCACGCGCCGCCGGGCTGGCGGCCGAGCTGAGTGACGAGTTCGGCGCGGACACGCGCCTGATCCAGGGCAAAGACGGTGTCTTCGAGGTCGAGGTCGAGGGGAAGCTGGTCTTTTCCAAACGGCAGGTCGGGAGATTCCCGGATCCGGATGAAGTCGCGGGGGCAATTCGGGAGCTGTGAGCAGCTGGCTGTTAGCCGTTAGCCGTTAGCCGTTAGCCGTTAGCTTCATCACAGCTCGCCCAGTGGGAGTCAACCCTGCGATGGAGCTAAAAGCTAATGGCTCAGCCTCTTGCAAAATTCAAGAATCAGGGACCAAGGTCTTCCGACCTTCCTCACCATCAGGCCGGCGAGACGCCGGCCCTACAATGGATCTCAGCCCTTTGTAGGGCTGG
>Ga0316193_10001235_pt1 | contig 17039 bp, 12 predicted proteins | sample MerIslsedime2_MG_FD_207735 | JGI IMG/M metagenome (GOLD analysis project Ga0316193, IMG submission 207735) | Coastal sediment microbial communities from Maine, United States - Merrow Island sediment 2 | ecosystem: Environmental > Aquatic > Marine > Coastal > Sediment | place: USA: Maine... | reverse complement strand
AAGTATATTGCCGACTTCCCCTCGCCGGCATTGATCGGTCGGGATGACGTTGTTCTGATGCCGCATATTGGCGCGAGCACCGACGAGGCCGAAGACAACTGCGCGATAATGGCAGCGGAGCAGCTGCGTGACTTCCTTGAAAACGGCAATATTCGCAATTCGGTAAACTTTCCCACCCTGGTACTGGAACGGGTAAGAGGTTGCCGCCTGTCGGTCACTAACGAAAATGTTCCCCGGATCCTGGGCAGCTTACTGTCCATTCTGGCGGACGAAAACATCAACGTAATCGATATGCTGAACAAGAGCCGTGACGAAGTCGCTTATAATCTCATCGACATCGATACCCATGTGAGTGACGAAGTGCTGCAGAAAATGTGCGCGCTGGAAGGCGTTATCAATGTTCGGTTGATCGGAGATTGTGCCTAGCGCGGCACATCACATACCGCTTGCCGGAGGCAGCGCAATGGCAGATCCGCTGGAGGGTATTGAAAAACAGGTAAGGCGGCGAAACTTTGATTCGCCTCCGCTGCATCTCTGGGACCCTCCCTTATCCGGTGATATAGCCATTCGTATTGCCGCGGATGGATGCTGGTACCACGAGGGCACACCGATACGCCGCGAGTCCCTGGTGAGGCTGTTCGCCAGTATTTTACGCCGGGAGAAAGACGGCGATTACTATCTGGTGACGCCGGCAGAAAAATGGCGCATCGCGGTCGACCTCCACCCCCTGATCGTTACGGATATTGTCCAGGTAGAGCCAGTGGAGCGGGAGCAACCGATACTGCAGGCATCGCTGAACACGGGTAAGACCGTGACAATCAACGCAGAACATCCGCTTTTCCTGGAGCCCGCTGTCGGCAATATCCCCGTCCTGAGGCTTGAGCACGGGCTCACCGCACTGCTGTCCAGGGCGGCCTGGTATCGCCTTGCAGATATGGCCGAAGAAGCCGGAGAGAAGGATGGTGCCCTCTCGATAGCAAGCGGGGACTATCGTTTCGAACTGGGGGCGTTAAGCTGACCGCGGGGCCCGCGGCCAGCTGCTTGTTACATATTGGGGTAGTTCGGACCGCCAAACCCTTCCGGTGTTACCCATACAATATTCTGCGACGGATCCTTGATATCACAGGTTTTGCAGTGCACACAGTTCTGGGCATTGATCTGGAAGCGTTTGCCGCTGTCGTCCTCGACAATTTCATAGACGCCGGCGGGGCAGTAGCGCTGCGCCGGTTCATCATATAGCGGCAGGTTCTTTGCCAGCGGTATTGCCGGGTCCTCCAGAGTCAGGTGGCAGGGCTGGTCTTCCTCGTGATTGGTGTTTGACAAAAATACAGATGACAGCCGGTCAAAACTGATTTTGTTGTCCGGCTTGGGGTAATCGATTTTCTTGCATTGTGCGGCCGGTTTCATAGCCGCGTAGTCGGGCTGGGTGTCATTGAGTGTAAAGGGCAGCTTGCCGCCAAAAATATTCTGGTCAATCCACACCATCGCAGAGCCGATCAGGATGCCAAACTTGTGCATAAAACCCGAGAAATTACGGGTTGTGTACAGTTCCTCGTGCAGCCAGGAGGCTTCCATCCCGGTGGCGTAAGAGGCCAGGTCGGCGGGCGCGGCCTCGCCCTGGCCCAGTGCTTCCACAACCGCTTCGGCTGCCAGCATGCCGCTCTTCATCGCTGTGTGGTTGCCCTTGATCTTGACGCTGTTGAGGGTACCGGCGTCACAGCCAATTAACAGGCCGCCGGGAAAGTACATCCTCGGCAGGGAATTCAGGCCACCCTTGGTAATTGCCCTGGCGCCGTAGACGATGCGTGAACCGCCCTCCAGATACTTAACGGTTTCCGGGTGGTGCTTCCAGCGATTGAATTCCTCAAAGGGGCTCATGTGTGGATTGCTGTAATTCAGGTCGGCAATAAGGCCGAGATAAACCTGGTTATTTTCGGCATGGTAGAGAAAGGCGCCGCCGCCTGAACCGGTTTCCTGCAGGGGCCAGCCGAGACCGTGTATAACAAGGCCTTCATCGTGCTTCTCCGGCGGAATTTCCCATATTTCCTTTATGCCTATGCCGTAGTGCTGGGGATCTTTGCCCGCGTCCAGGGAGAACTTTTCAATCAATTGCTTACCCAGGTGACCCCGGCAGCCCTCGGCAAACAAGGTGTATTTTGCGTGCAGTTCCATGCCTTGCGTGTAGCTGCCCTTGTGCTCACCTGTGGCGCTGACGCCCATATCGCCGGTGGCAATGCCCTTGACCCGGCCATCCTCGTGGTAGAGCACCTCAGCCGCAGCGAAACCCGGGTATACCTCGACACCAAGACCCTCCGCCTGTTCCGCCAGCCAGCGACACACATTGCCCATGGAGACAATGTAGTTGCCTTCGTTGTGCGTGGGTTTGGGAATCATGAAATTGGGGAGTTTGATGGCGCTTTTGGCGCTGAGGTAGAAAAAGAATTTGTCGCCCTTCACCGGGGTATTGAGCGGAGCTCCCAGTTCCTTCCAGTCGGGGAATAATTCGTTTAGAGCACGAGGTTCAAGCACTGCCCCGGAGAGGGTGTGGGCTCCCACTTCCGAACCCTTTTCCACCACACACACGGTGATTTCCTGCTCCTTCTCCCTGGCCAATTGCATGATACGACAGGCAGCGGAGAGTCCGGCCGGGCCGGCGCCGACAATGACAACATCAAACTCCATAGATTCTCGATCCACAATCCTGTCCTCTTTCACTTGGGTTGGAGAGCGCCGGTGCGCGTGGCGGTGGCGACTGTAAGAAGGGGTGCAAGTATATAATTTCTATGAATAAAAAGCCATATTCAAAGAGCCGGGGAGCAGGCATTGATCCCGGTCATCAAGGCCTCTGTCAGCACCTGCCTGCTATTGACCCGCGTTGCTTTAGTCGGCATCATACCGGGCCGTTGTATGCTGACGCTGCCGAATTGCGAGCGCTGCACCTTGAATACCCACCTGAAAACCTAGGGAGAATCCATGAAGGTTCTTGTAGCTGTTAAGCGCGTTGTTGATTACAACGTCAAAGTTCGCGCCAAAGCCGATGGCAGTAATGTTGACCTCAATAACGTCAAGATGGCTATCAATCCATTCTGTGAAATCGCCGTTGAGGAAGCTGTTCGACTGAAAGAAGCCGGCACCGCAACCGAAGTCATTGCTGTGTCTATCGGTGATAAAGCCTGCCAGGAGCAGATCCGTACCGCACTGGCGCTGGGCGCAGACCGCGGTATTCAGGTGGAAACCGAAGGTGCTGTTGAGCCATTGGTAGTAGCCAAGTTGCTCAAGGGTGTTATAGACAAGGAGCAACCTCAGCTGGTGATCCTGGGTAAGCAGTCTATAGACGGTGACAACAACCAGACAGGGCAAATGCTCGGCGCACTGGCCAACATGCCCCAGGGTACCTTCGCTTCGGAAATTTCAGTCGATGGCGACAAACTGAATGTCACTCGCGAAGTAGATGGCGGCCTGCAAACCGTCAGCCTGACCTTGCCGGCGATTGTCACCACGGACCTGCGCCTCAATGAGCCGCGTTATGCGTCCCTGCCAAACATTATGAAAGCCAAAAAGAAGCAGCTGGATGTTTACACCCCGGCTGATCTGTCTGTTGAAGTCACCTCCCACCTGACCCAGGTCAAGGTCGAGCCGCCCGCTGAGCGGCAGGCCGGCATCAAGGTAGCGGACGTGGATCAACTGGTCGACAAACTGAAGAACGAGGCGAAGGTAATCTGATGAGCACTCTTGTTATAGCAGAACACGACAACAGCAGCCTCAAGGTTGCCACTCTCAATGCGGTAGCAGCCGCCCAGGCCATGGGCGCAGATATCGATATCCTGGTAGCAGGCGCCGATTGCGGCGGTGCAGCCGAAGAAGCCGCCAAAGTCGGCGGTATTGGCAAGGTACTGCTCGCTGACAACGCAGCCTATGCGCATCAACTGGCTGAAAATGTCAGCCTGCTGATCGCCGAGGTGGGCGCTGCCTACGACAATATCGTTGCGCCAGCGACTTCAAACTGCAAAAACACCATGCCCCGCGTTGCCGCGTTGCTGGACGTCGCGCAAATCTCGGAAATCACTTCCGTAGAGTCCGCCGACACATTCAAGCGTCCGATCTATGCCGGTAACGTTATCGCAACAGTGCAAAGCACCGATGCCAAGAAGGTGATCACTATACGCACCACTGCTTTCGATGCCGCTCCTGCCGACGGCGGTTCAGCGACGGTTGAAGCTGTATCAGCTGTACACGACGCCGGTATTTCTGCCTTTGTCAGCGAAGAAGTTGCGGTTTCCGATCGCCCCGAACTGACCTCTGCCAGCATTGTCATCTCCGGTGGCCGCGGCATGCAGAATGGCGAGAACTTCAAATTGCTTGATGGCATCGCCGACAAACTCGGCGCCGCCATTGGTGCATCACGGGCCGCGGTAGACGCAGGCTTCGTTCCCAACGATTACCAGGTTGGCCAGACCGGCAAGATCGTCGCCCCCGACCTCTACATCGCCGTAGGCATCTCGGGTGCTATCCAGCACCTTGCCGGCATGAAGGATTCCAAAGTGATCGTGGCAATCAACAAGGACGAAGACGCGCCCATCTTCCAGGTTGCCGACTACGGCCTGGTAGCAGACCTCTTTAACGCTCTGCCGGAGTTGGAAGCCAAGCTCTAGTTCCTGCGTTATAGCTCGATAAGAAACCGGCCTTGCGCCGGTTTTTTTGTACCTTTGTATTTAGTATCACACCTTGATGTAAACAGCCGCGATTTAGGGTTTTTGCGTTGAGTCAGATCTTGGAGTCATCGCAAAAGCGGTGGTGACTGGGGATACCTCCCCCGAATCGGCCATAGCTGCGCAAACCAATTCGGCTGCTGCGGAACTCGACCAAAATTGCTACGCAATTTTTGGGACTCGGACAGTCCTCGCAGAAAGCCCCGAATTGGTTTGCTCCGCTAAGCATGGCCCTATTGATTCGGGGGAGGTATCCCCAGTCACCACCTCTATTCGGCAAGCTTCAAATCGCCTGGCTGTAAGGGGTATTTTCTCGCTCAGGTCCGTATCTGTCACAAGGCAGGTTTCTAAAAGTCCTTTGGACAACGTAGTGCAATGACTAATTTTGCTTATCTAGATGTCACAAAATTCCCCGTCTAAGTCTCATTTTAGAGATGGCTAGAACAAAAAGTCTTTGGATTTGCGTGAATCGTCATATTGGTTTTTTTAGCACGATTGTAGGGTGGTAGGTTCTGTGTCATCCGAATCAATAAGGCCGTGTTTAGCGGAGGCGACCATTCCGGGGCTTTCTGCGAGGACTGTTCGAGTCCCAAGTTTTTCGCGCAGCGAAAAATGGTCGAGTTCCGCAGCAGCCGGAATGGTCGCCGGAGCTACGGCCGATTCGGATGACACAGAACCTACCACCCGACTTTGGAAAATAACCACACCTTGGCTCACTCACACACATACCGGTTTAGGGTGTAAAGCCGTATTGCCAGCGGGATCTAGTTAGTCCCTACGCAAACGATCCGAAATAGCGATGGGAGTAGGGTAGTTCAACACGACGATATAGGACGATACCAACAAGGTGATAATCGTAGTGGCCTGAATCAGCAGTGATGCCTGCTCGGTGATCATGGCGCTGGCTACAGCAACATAGGCGATTAGAAGCGAGAACTCGCTGGACTGGCCGAGGCGAAAGCCGAGATCCCAGGCGAGGGTGCGCTTTTCACTGACGCCTTTGAGGAGAAAGCGGTAGACCACCGGCTTGAGCGTAAGGACCAGGGCGGCGAGGACAAGGGCGGGGGCCAGTACCTGGTTGAGCAGGGCGAGATCGAAACGGGCGCCTACCGAGAAGAAGAACAGGATCAGGAAGAAGTCCCGCAAGGGTTTCAGGTTGACCGCAATGTACTGGGAGATGGGGCTGGTAGCGATGGTAATACCGGCGATAAACGCACCTATTTCCTCGGACAGTCCAAGCAGCTTGGCGCCTTCGGCGAGGCCCAGGCACCAGCCTATTGCCAGCAGGAAAATGTACTCATGAAAGCGATCGAAGCGTGTGATCAGCGGCAGCAGAACATAGCGCACTACCACAAGGGCACCTGCGACGAGCAGCGGCAGACTGAGCAAAGACAGGGCCAGAGTGATGCCCATTTCGCCAGTACTGGCAGAGGAGCCGCTGAGCAGCACCATGAGCACGATAATGGCGAGCAAGTCCTGTAGCAACAGCAGGCCAATCATTAGTTCGCCGATATGGCGATGGTGCAATACAGTTGTTGGCAGTAGTTTTATGCCGATGATGGTCGAAGAGAACATCATGGCCGCGCCGATGATCAGTGAGTCTGTGGTATTGAAGCCGAACATGGCTGCGACAGCAAAACCCACTGCCATGAAAATGGCTGAGCTGAAAATGGCCACCACGGTGGATTTGCGCAAGGTGGACCACAGGGCCTGGGGCTGCATGTCCAATCCCAGCAGGAACAGCAGGAAAATAATCCCCACATGGCCAATATCCGATAGCAGGCTGAGGTCGGTGACCATCGACAAACCGTAGGGGCCAATGACCGCCCCCAGGGCTATATAGGCAATAATGAGTGGCTGTCGGGTGTACAGGGCCACGGAAGCGAATATCGCCGCCCCGGTAAAGATCAGGAAAAATGAAAAAGTAACGCCGCTGACGTCCATTTAGGGAGTATACACCGGGGGCTCATTCAAAAAAGTGTGCAGCTGGCACACGGCAGGATAGTGTTCTGGTCAGCCTCGGCGCCGAAACAGCGGCAGGGGCTGATCTATAGCGGCCTGGTAGTGTTCGCTGAAATCTTCCAGACTGGCCAGCGCCTCTTCAAGCCCGGATTCATCTGCCATCTGGAAGGCATCGAAGCCAACGCGGTGTAAGTAGGTCATCTGGTCCCGAAGAAACTGCCCACAGGCGCGCAACTCGCCGTTATATCCCCGCTCGCGCAGTTCCCGGGCATAGGAAAAGCCACGGCCGTCCATAAACAAGGGAAAGTTGATAGCGACCAGGGGAATCTCTGCCAGGTGCTCGAATAAAGGGTCAGGTGTTTCACCGGGCTCCAATTGTACCGCGCGACCGGATTTGTCATCCAGCGCCAGCCACTGCTGCAGGCTCAGAATCTGTTGGTTGGAGGCAGGGCTGCCCTCAGGATCCGGCGGCTGCCACTGGTCCTCTACGATGGCTCCCTGCTTAATGAGCCTTGGCATATACGCGCTCCTTGTATGGCTCGATCCCCACGCGACGGTAGGTGTCGAGGAAAGTTTCGTCCTCGGTGCGTAGCTCGAGATAGACGGCCAGTATTTTCTCGATCACATCCGGCATGTCCTCCTGCCGGAATGAGGGCCCCAGGATCTTGCCGATAGACGCATCCTTGGACTGGCTGCCACCCAGGCATACCTGGTAAAACTCCTCACCTTTTTTGTCCACACCGAGAATACCAATATGGCCGATATGGTGATGACCGCAGGCATTCATGCAGCCGCTGATATTGAGCTCGATGGGGCCCAGGTCATACAGGTAATCCAGGTCGCTGAAGCGGCTTTGTATCGCTTCGGCTACCGGTATCGACTTCGCATTGGCGAGCGAACAATAATCACCCCCCGGGCAGCAAATCATATCCGTGAGGTAACCGTTGTTTGCGGTGGCTAAACCGACTTTCTGCAACTGCTGCCACAGGGAGTAAAGTTGATCCATCTGCACATCTGCCAGCACCAGGTTTTGCAGGTGTGTGGTGCGTATCTCACCAAAAGCGTATTGATCGGCGAGATCAGCTACGACTTCAAGCTGGGTGTCGGTGACATCTCCCGGCGCAAAACCTGTGGCCTTGAGCGACAGGTTTACTATTCGGTAACCTGCGACCCGATGCTCTTCGGTGTTGCGCTTCACCCAGTTCGCAAACACGGGGTCTGCATCAGCCTGTGTTTTAAGAGCGCTGCGGGCCTGGGAATCATCGAGTGCAAGGTAGGCCGGCTCGGTAAAAAATGTTTTAGCCCGCTCGATCTCCCCAGTCGTGAGAGTCGTGGGGCCGTCCTTCAATACTGCCCATTCCTGCTCTACTGCCTCTCGGAATGCATCAACGCCCATCGCCTTGACGAGAATCTTGATACGGGCTTTGTATTTGTTGTCGCGGCGGCCATATTGGTTATAAACCCGCATGATAGCTTCCAGATAGGTAAGCAGGTGCTTTTTCTCCAGCCACTCGCAGATGACCGCACCGATGACAGGTGTGCGGCCCAGACCGCCACCCGCCAGAATCTTGAAGCCGATCTCATCGCTTGTGTTGGTAACCAGTTCCACGCCTATGTCGTGGGCGCGGATTGCTGCCCTGTCCTCGGTGGTGCCACAGACGGCGATCTTGAATTTACGAGGCAGGAATGCGAACTCGGGGTGCAGGGTTGACCACTGCCGGATGATTTCGCAGTAGGGGCGGGGATCTTCCAGTTCATCGGTGGCCACACCAGCATACTGGTCAGTGGTTGTGTTGCGGATGCAGTTGCCGCTGGTCTGGATAGCGTGCATCTGCACGCTGGCAAGATGTTCCAGGATATCAGGCACTTCTTCCAGCCGGGGCCAGTTGATCTGTATATTCTGGCGGGTGCTGATATGGGCATAACCCTTATCAAAGGTGCGGGTTATTTCCGCCAGTTTGCGCAGCTGTGTGCTGTTCAGAAGGCCGTAGGGAACTGCGATGCGCAACATGGGTGCCAGGCGCTGGATATACAGGCCATTTTGCAGGCGCAACGGCAGGAACTCTGCTTCAGACAATTTCCCGGCGAGAAAACGCTCGGTCTGGCCGCGAAACTGGGTGACCCGCTGATCGACAATCGTCTGGTCATACTCGTCGTAAACGTACATCAAGAAATCCTGTTGCTGTGGCCCACAGACCTGCCGTTCTCATTAAGGGGCGCTACCTTACCAGAAAATCCAGGGCGGTAATTAGTAAGAATTTTCATAAGGTTAGAACCCGTAACCGGGTTGCAACCGGAGTCTGCCTGACACCTGGCAGCAGGCTTGGGAAAACCCATAATGCTGCTATAATAGCGCCCCTTTCACAGCCCTAACCTGGAGAAAACATGTCTGACAATACGAATGTAGAGCGCGAGGCTGATGGTGTGGCTGACGCAGTGGCCGTTACAGCCATTATTGCGGTGGTGGTATTTACACTCTACCTCTGGCTGTCCGGTCTGCCCAGCTGAGGGAAAGGTGAGTTGCGCTGCTGGCGGTGTGCCAGCGGCTCAATTCCCCGCGCTTTTCAGCACCACTTGCACGATGGTGTAAACGATACCGATAAACAGCAGGGTAAAAGTTATACCCGCAACGATAAAAACACCGATCTTTCCCTGTTTAAAATCCCGTTCCCGATTTTTGCTGCTCTGAACCCCCAAGCCGGCCGCGAGCACACTGCTCACCACCTGAAAGTGGTTAAGTTTTTTACTGTCTTCCTTCAGTTCCGCGTTGACCTCGGCGCTGGTATCTGAAGAATCCCTTTTGCTGTCTGTCACGCTATTCTCCGGACCTAATATTCAATATTCGGGCGCAACCAGCGCTCCATGGTCTCCAGAGTCTCGCCCTTGCGCTCGGCGATGCTCTGGACCTGGTCCTTGCCAATCTTGCCGACCGCGAAGTAGTCCGCCTCCGGGTGTGAGTAATAAAAGCCGCTTACTGACGCCGCAGGACTCATGGCGTAGCTCTCCGAAAGCTCAACACCACAAGTGGCCGGTGCATCCAGCAAGCTGAAGAGAGTGGCCTTCTCAGTGTGATCCGGGCAGGCGGGATAACCCGGTGCCGGGCGGATGCCCTGGTAGCGTTCCTTGATAAGTTCCTCGTTGCTCAGTTGCTCTTTGGTAGCGTAGCCCCACAGCTCGGTCCGCACCAGCCGGTGCAACTGCTCGGCAAAGGATTCAGCCAGGCGGTCCGCCAGCGCTTTGAGCATTATACTGCTGTAATCATCGTGCGCCGCTTCATACTTCGCCGCCAGTTCTTTTACACCGTGTCCGGTGGTGACACAGAAGCCGCCAATGTAGTCCTTTACGCCGCTGTCCCGGGGTGCAATAAAATCCGCCAGGCTGAGGTTTGGTTTGCCATTGGGTTTCTCGACCTGCTGGCGCAGCTGGTGCAGGGTGGCAATTACTTCAGTGCGCGACTCATCCGAATATACGGCGATGTCGTCGGCACCCACTCGTGCTGCCGGCCAGAAGCCGATAGTGCCCCTGGCAGTCAGCAGTTTTTCATCGACGATGCGCGCCAGCATGGCCTGGGCGTCCGCGAACAGCTCCCGCGCCTGGGCGCCAATCACCTCGTCCTCGAGAATATTGGGGTATTTGCCGGCCAGTTCCCAGGTGATGAAAAAGGGCGTCCAGTCGATGGTGTCTACCAGGTCCTGCAGCGGGAAATCGTCAAACACCCGGGTACCGATAAACGAGGGCTGCGGTGGAGTGTAGCCATCCCAATCCAGTTTCAGGCCGTGTTCAATGGCCTCCATATAACCGCGCTGCCGCCCCTTGGGCTTGCGATTAGCCACACGCTCGCGCACCACGTCATACTCCTCGCGCCGTGCTTCGACAAACGCCGACTTTCCATCGCCAACCAGTTGTGTGGCAACGGCCACGCTGCGGGAGGCATCGGGCACGTAGACCACCACGTCCCGGTCATAGTGGGGGTCTATTTTTACCGCGGTATGTGCCTTGGACGTGGTGGCTCCACCTATCATCAGCGGCAGGTCAAAATCCTGCCGCTGCATTTCGCTGGCTACATGCACCATCTCGTCCAGGGAGGGGGTAATCAGGCCGCTGAGGCCGATGATGTCGACTTTTTCTTCCCGCGCTACCCGCAGAATCTCGTCACAGGAGACCATGACCCCCAGGTCGATGACCTCGAAGTTATTACATTGCAGCACGATCCCCACAATATTTTTGCCGATATCGTGTACATCGCCTTTTACCGTGGCCATCAATATCTTGCCGTTACTATTGTTGCCCTCGGTTTTTTCTTCCTCGATATAGGGCTGTAGATAGGCCACCGCCTGCTTCATCACACGGGCGCTCTTGACCACCTGGGGCAGGAACATCTTGCCCTCACCAAACAGGTCGCCCACCACGTTCATGCCGTCCATCAACGGACCCTCGATCACCTCGATGGGACGGGCGAAATTTTTCCTGGCCTCTTCGGCATCTTCCACCACCCAGGTGTTGATCCCTTTCACCAGCGCGTATTCAAGGCGTTTGCCCACAGGCTCTTCCCGCCAGCTCAGATCCTCCACCCGGGCTTCGCCGGCACCACTGGCGCGATACTTGTCAGCCAGCTCCAGCAGGCGCTCGGTGCCGTCATCACGGCGGTTGAGGATCACATCTTCCACACCCTCGCGCAGGTCCTGGGGCAAGTTGTCGTATACCGCCAGCTGTCCCGCATTGACAATGCCCATGTCCATGCCCGCGCGAATAGCGTGGTACAGGAACACAGAGTGAATCGCCTCGCGCACAGCATCGTTGCCACGGAAAGAGAAGGACACGTTGGAAACACCGCCCGAGACAAGAGCACCAGGCAATTCCGCCTTTATGTAGCGCGTTGCCTCGATAAACTCCACCGCGTAATTGTTGTGCTCCTCGATACCTGTTGCCACCGCAAAGATATTCGGGTCGAAGATAATGTCATTGGGGTTGAAGTCCAGTTCACCCAGCAACAGATCGTAGCAACGCTTGCAGATATCCTTGCGTCGCTGCAGGTTGTCGGCCTGGCCGTTTTCGTCAAATGCCATTACAACGACTGCGGCGCCATAACGCTGGCACAAGCGAGCCTGGGCGAGAAATTCTTCCTCACCGGCTTTCAGGCTGATGGAATTGACCACAGCCTTGCCCTGGATGCATTTAAGTCCGGCCTCGATAATCTCCCACTTGGAGGAGTCGACCATGATGGGCACCCGACAAATATCGGGTTCCGAGGCTATCAGATTGAGGAAGTTCACCATGGCCGCCTTGGCGTCCAGCATACCCTCATCCATGTTGATATCGATGATCTGGGCGCCATCCTCGACCTGGCTGCGCGCCACGTCCAGGGCGGTGTCAAAATCGTCGTTCAGGATCAGCCGCTTGAATTTGGCAGAACCGGTCACGTTACAGCGTTCGCCCACATTCACGAACAGGCTGTCTGCAGTGATATTAAAGGGCTCCAGGCCGCTCAAGCGGCATGCAGGGCGTGGTGTCGGTATCTTCCTGGGTGTCATGCCACGCACCGCGTCAGCAATGGCTTTGATATGCGCCGGCGTAGTGCCACAGCAGCCACCGGCCAGATTCAGGAAACCTCTCTCAGAAAAGCCGCGGAAATCTTCGTACATGATCGAGGGGGTTTCGTCGAACTCACCAAAGGCGTTCGGCAGGCCCGCATTCAGGTGGGCGCTGAAATAGCAGTCGGCGACGTTGGACAGCTCCTCGATAAAGGGGCGAATCTCTTTAAAGCGACGCCCACAGTTGGTACCCATGATAAGGGGCCTGGCATGGGCTACAGCGTTCCAGAACGCCTCAGGATTTTGACCCGAGAGGACCCGCCCGCTGATATCCGGGAACGTCACAGATATCATCAGTGGCCACTCTCGGCCCAGCTCATCGAAAACTTCCTGCACGGCAAAAATGGCTGCCTTGGCGTTGAGCGTGTCAAAGACTGTCTCGATCATGAGAAAGTCTGCACCACCTTCCAGCAGGGCTCTGGCCGCCAAGGCGTAATCGTCACGCAACTGGTCAAAGGTGATACTGCGCGCGCCGGGATTGTTCACGTCAGGGGAAATCGAGGCAGTTTTAGGGGTCGGGCCCAATACACCTGCCACGAAACGGGGCCGATCCGGGGTCAGGGCGGTGACCTCGTCTGCAACGGAGCGCGCAATGCGAGCTGCCGCCAGGTTCAACTCAGCGGAGATGCTTCCCAGGCCGTAATCATCCTGGGCCACAGCCGTGCTGTTGAAGCTGTTGGTGCCGATAATATCCGCGCCAGCCTCAAGATACTGTTTGTGTATGCCTGCGATGACATCGGGCCGGGTCAGGGCGAGCAGGTCATTGTTGCCCTTCAGGTCAGACCCGTGATCGGCAAAGCGTTCGCCGCGATAATCCGCTTCCTCCAGGCCCTCGGCCTGGATCATGGTTCCCATGGCACCGTCCAGCACCAGAATACGGGCCTCAAGGGCCTGTTCCAGGGGGGTACGGCTGTCGGGTTTGTCTGCCATGATCTGTCTCTATCTATAGTTGGGACAGAGATCTGTCCTGTCGAAAAAGCGGGCTAGTCTAGCAGATTGAAAAGCTGCCTTCAGGTGACACTCGCGTTTTTGTGAACAAGTTTGGTAGAATACCTGAGTAATTTACTCGGAATGTAAATCCCTACAGGAAACAAGATGGTCACCATTACTGAATCAGCCCAGGAATACCTTGCCGAACTGCTTTCCAAGCAGGAGGGTGCGCTGGGTGTCAGGGTCTTTATCAACCAGCCAGGTACCTCCAAAGCGGAAACCTGCATCGCCTACTGCCGTGATGACGACGTGGAGGAGGGCGACGAGATACGCAAATACGAGGCCTTTACCGCCTGGTTTGACAGCCGCAGCCTGCCTTACCTGGAAGACGCACTGGTCGACTACTCAAAAGATCGCATGGGCGGCCAGCTGACCATCAAGGCGCCCAATGCCAAGATGCCCCGGGTTGACGCGGACAGCCCGCTGGAAGATCGCATCAACTACGTCCTCTATAACGAAATCAACCCGTCACTGGCGGCTCACGGTGGCGAGGTAAGCCTGGTCGAGGTCACCGAGGATTTTTACGCGGTATTGCGCTTTGGCGGCGGCTGCCAGGGGTGCAGCGCGGTAGACATGACGCTCAAGAGCGGCGTTGAGAAAACGCTGCTGGAGCAATTGCCGCAACTGGCTGGCGTGCGCGATATGACCGATCACAGCGATACCAGCCAGGCCTACTACAGCTGAGCGCGCTTCGGCAGTATTTCCTTTACCTTGTCGCGCATCGCGCGCAGGCAGGTCTCGGTTGTTTCCCAGTCTATGCAGCCGTCAGTAACCGACACTCCGTAAGCCAGCTCCTCGAGATTTGCCGGGATGGGCTGGTTGCCCGCGTTGATATGGCTTTCAACCATCAACCCCACAATGGATTTGTTGCCCTCGATAATCTGGTTGGCCACATTTTCCACCACCAGCGGTTGTAACTCGGGCTGTTTGTTGGAGTTGGCGTGACTGCAGTCCACCATTATATTGCGTGGCACACGAGCCTTGTCCAAAGCCTCCTCGCACAGGCGGATATGCACCGAATCGTAGTTGGGGCCGCCACTGCCGCCGCGCAGCACGATATGGCCATAGGGGTTGCCCCGGGTGGTGAAGACCGACACCTGCCCGGCGCTGTTAATCCCCAGGAAACGGTGCGGCTTGGCCACAGAGTTAAGGGCATTGGTCGCCACGGTCAAACCACCGTCAGTACCGTTTTTGAATCCTACCGGTGAGGACAGGCCGCTGGCCATTTCCCGGTGAGTCTGGGATTCCGTGGTGCGAGCGCCGATAGCGCTCCAACTGATCAGGTCCTGCAGGTATTGCGGCGATATCGGGTCCAGTGCCTCTGTAGAGGTGGGCAGGCCCAGTTCCAGGATATCCAGCAACAGCTTGCGGGCAATATGCAGGCCTTCTTCGAGTTTGAACGAGTCATCCAGGTAGGGATCGTTGACGAGCCCTTTCCAACCCACAGTGGTACGCGGTTTCTCAAAGTACACACGCATCACAATGTACAGCGTGTCGGACAGTTCGTCCGCCAGCGCCTTGAGGCGACGGGCGTAGTCCATGGCCGCCGCTGTGTCGTGAATGGAGCAGGGCCCGACCACCACGAAAACGCGGTGATCCTTGCGATCCAGGATATCCTGGATTACCTTGCGACTGCTTGCCAGCATCTCTCGGCTGGCATCGGACATTGGCAGGGCCTGCTTCAATTGCTGCGGTGTGACCAGCACATCCTGCGAATCAACGTTGATATTGTGAACTTCGATATTGCTCATCGGTGGTTACCTGATACAGTCATTTACTTTCCCCGCGCGCTGGGGGCCGAATTCTATAGCAGTGGAGGCGGATTGGGTAGGCGCTGCCCCTTCCACTCGCGCCGCAGTAAGGAGTAGCTGTGCCGCGCACCCTGTATGACATCACCCCTCTGGTCCCACTGGTCGATGCCGGCTTTGTCCTGCTTACCCCCAACCTGCGCCTCGCAAGAAGAATCAAGTCCGAATGGGATACCCGCATGGCTGCCAGTGGCGCCGCCGTTTGGGAGCCCATTCCAGTGCTACCGCTGGAGAGCTGGTTACAAAAACAGTGGCAACAGGGTGTCGGCCTGGGCCTGATACCTTCGCTGATGCAGATTGGCCCTGCCCAGACACTGGAGCTGTGGGCGCAGATTATTGCCGGTGACGAACACGATTCTGACAGCTATTCCCTGCTGCGCCCGGCAGCCGCCGGGGAGTTGGCGGGACAGGCCAGGGAAACGCTGCTGCGCTGGCAGGTGGATACCAGTAACCCGGGTGTGCGGCAGAACTTTCGGCTGGACAACGACTGTGGCACCTTTCTTCGCTGGCAGGATCTGTTTGAGAAGAGGCTGGCAGCGGCGGGGCAGGGTACTGCCGTCGATGCCATGCGACAGTTGCTGGAATGCGCTGAACAAATGCCCAAGTCCCGGGTAGCGCTGTTGGAGTTCGACGATATTCCGCCTCTGTACCGGTCAGCGGTAGACGCACTGTGCGAAGAGGTACAGGAGATATTGCCTGCCGCTGCGCCCGCCGATCGGCGTTTGTATACCTTTGCCGACCGGCGATCGGAACTGCAGGCGGTAGCCCGCTGGGCCGCAGTGACTAGCCGGCAGCAGCCGGCGGCAACACTGGGTATTGTGCTCAGCGATATGGCTGCCGACCGGGTGGCCCTGGAGTACCTGCTGCGACGTGAGTTCGACTGCCTGGGGGAAAACTACACCAGCCTGCCAGTCAACTTTTCCACGGGAATCCCGCTGGACCGGGCCCCTGTGATCAGGGACGCACTTGCCGCGCTTGCCATGTCAGGGAGGCGCTGCTCTGTCGCCGCTGTCGAATCCCTGCTCCGTTCTCGCTTCCTGAAATTGCCGGATGCGGATACTTCTCTCGCCAATTACTTTATCAATCGACTGTATGATGCCGGGCGCGAACAACTGGACACTGCCGATCTGCGTTATCTTGCCAACGAGGTGAAGTTGGGCGATGTAAAAGGGCTGGCCCTGGGGCAGGTCCTGTTGAGTATCTCGGGTATGCGCGAATTGCGGCAGACCGCGCTGCCCTCACACTGGATAGAGCGATTCAGCCAGGTGCTGGAGCTGTGGGGCTGGCCTGGTAACGGGCCCCTGGATTCGCTTGAATACCAGCAGGTTGAATTGTGGTATCGCACCCTGGATGAATTCAGGGGCTACGATGCGGTCTGCAGTTCCATTGATATGGAGAGGGCACTGCAGTTGCTTCGCAGCAGCTGCGCACGGCAGATGTCCCAGCCCCAGACAGAGGACGGCAATGTGCAGGTGCTGGGCCCGCTGGAGGCCGCCGGCCTGACATTCGACCAGCTCTGGTTGTGTGGTATGCAGGCGGGGCGCTGGCCTGCGCCCGCAAGGCCCAGCCCCTTTATACCGCAAGCATTGCAGCGTGAGTTGCAGATGCCACACGCCACCGCCGAGCGAGAGTGGACTTTTGCCGCGGGCCTGCTCGCACAATACGCAGGCTCAACCGCTACCTTGCACGCCAGCTTCTGCCGCCAACTGGACGATGTACCGGAACTGCCCAGCCCATTGCTGGAGGGATTTCAGCCGGCGGAAATTGAGCTGCCAGCCGCAGTCAGCAGGCACTGGCAGGAGCAGTGGCAACAGCGCCAACTGGTGCTTCTTGAGGACAATATTGCGCCTGCTGTCGGTACTGCGGAGCTGGATAATATAGGCGGCGGAAGTGGATTGCTCGAAGACCAGTCACAATGCCCTTTCCGCGCTTTTGCCCGCCGCCGGCTGCGGGTTGAGCCCCTGCCGGAATTCAGCCTG
>Ga0316193_10001232_pt1 | contig 17053 bp, 12 predicted proteins | sample MerIslsedime2_MG_FD_207735 | JGI IMG/M metagenome (GOLD analysis project Ga0316193, IMG submission 207735) | Coastal sediment microbial communities from Maine, United States - Merrow Island sediment 2 | ecosystem: Environmental > Aquatic > Marine > Coastal > Sediment | place: USA: Maine... | reverse complement strand
GGGGTCGTGCTTGAGAAGGATCTCGGTGAGGAGACGGTGGAGACCGTAAGCGAGATCGATACATTCGCACCGGACGAGACGTGGAAACCCGCTGAGACGCCGTAGCGACAACGGCTGTCTCTTGAGCGGCCGCTAACCGGGTCGCGTCAGGTGGGCCGTGTTCGCGGTAGAGTAAAACGGATAACGTTTCGGCACGTCCTGCAGAATTGTGCATGCAGCCGATAGCCCAAGAGAGGCATTACCCATCGAGCGCGGTTCCACGCGGGCCGAATTTTGCCGGGAAAATCAATGGTCGGAGTGGCAAGATTTGAACTTGCGACCCCCTCGTCCCGAACGAGGTGCGCTACCAGGCTGCGCTACACTCCGCCTTGGCAGAAGAGGGACCGTATATAGACGGCCCGGCCCGCGCCCGCAACAAAGACAAGCTTGGGCCTTGGGGGAAAGTTTTGGCGCCGCGCCAGCCGATCCATTGCCCCAAAGGCCCGATACTGGTAGGAGGGCACCCCGCGCCAATATGTTTGGCGGGGGAGAGCCACTCTCTCATATATAGGCGCAGAGACGCGCACGGTTTTGGGGCGTAGCCAAGCGGTAAGGCACCGGGTTTTGATCCCGTGATCCCAGGTTCGAATCCTGGCGCCCCAGCCACGTTCTGCCTGATCGACCTTGAACAATTATCGGTTGGGCGTTGAGGCCCAATTTCTCGCAGAAACCGCCCGCATTTCGACGCCTCAGATCGTGGTCTTAGCAGCAGAGACGATTATGCGCGATTTCCGCCCGTGCTTTGACGCGAGAATCTCTCGAGCGGCATTTGGGGGTCAACATTTGCGTTGGCGGCTATGACGCAGCGCGTCGGCTGTGCGCCAACCTTGCCCCTAAGCTTCGGCGAAACCTAAGAATTTGCGCTGTTCGGCCCAGTCGGTTGGGAGTCTGAGGGCGAGCCGCATGAGCCGCTTCGCGCTGAGCTGAGGCGGGTGTTTGCCGTTGATGATCGCCGCGACGATATCGGGCGCTAGAGACGGAAGCCGCAGGAGGCGAGAGAGGTAGCCGATCGTCAGCCGCTCCTGCTTGGCGATAGCCGGCACGGTCAGATCGGGGTCCCGGATCAAACGCTCATGGAAGTCATGTGCGCGCACGATAATGCGAAGTAAACCGGGGTCGGCCTCGGCCTGGTTCTCAGCGTTGTCGACAACGAGCTTCATCTCTCGCCCGACGCGCTGCAGGTGCGCCTCTACCTTGAACGTGACGACATCGGCGTCGTAGTTCCGGGGAGCCGGTGGCACTAAAGTCGGTTCGATCGACGGTGCCGCAAGCAGGTCATGAAGACCTTGACGATAGACTCGGATCTCCACGTGCTCTGGTGTGATGTCGATCCGTTGTACAAGCGTCATGAGACTGGAACGGATCGCGTCTGGGCTAAGCGTGGGGAACTCATCCGAGACCTGACGGCCGCGCGCGATCAGTCTCTGCTGTTCGGCTCCGATCTTGGCTGTATCACTGATGGCACTCAGGATCGCCCCTTTATCGGCAAGAAAGGCCCGGAGCTTCCCAACAACCAAGCTCTCCAAGTTGCCGGCAGGAACTCGGCGGCCCTGCGCGCTGTCCTTGGCGGCTCCCGTGACCAGTGACTTCGAGACGTAGTAGCGGTAGCGCGTGCCCTTCTTAACGGTATGGGTGGGCGTCAGTCGTTGGCCGCTTTCGTCGAACACCAATCCAGCGAGCAGGCTGGGATGTTGAACGTTCACGCCAGTGGCGCGATCGACACGGTTCGCGGCAAGGATGGCCTGGACCTTATCCCAAAGCGCCTTGTCCACGATGGGCTTATGCTCTCCCGGATAGGCATTGCCTTTGTGCGTGATCTCGCCACGATAGATGCGGTTCTGCAGCATGAGGTAGAGAACTCCACGGGATAACGTGCGACCGCCATAGACAGTCCCATCCTGTAAAGTCCGGTGCTTGCTGCGGATCCCTGCAGAATCAAGGTCTTCCTTCAGAGCGCGGACCGATCGAAGGTCGACGTAGCGGCTGAATATATGGAGGACGGTCCGTGCCTCGTCCTTGTTGATAACGAGCTTACGGTCTCGAGCATCGTAGCCAAGCGGCGGCAGCCCACCCATCCACATGCCCTTCTTCTTCGACGCGGCGATCTTGTCCCGGATCCGCTCTCCGGCCACCTCTCGTTCGAACTGGGCAAAGGAGAGGAGAACATTCAGGGTGAGACGCCCCATGCTTGTGGTGGTGTTGAACTGCTGGGTGATGGAGACGAAGGACACATTACGCGCGTCGAAGGCTTCCACGATCTTGGCGAAGTCAAAGAGCGACCGTGTAAGACGGTCGATCTTATAGACCAGCACGACATCGACTTTACGGGCTGAGATGTCGGCCAACAGACGCTGCAGGGCAGGGCGGTCCAGCGTCCCGCCCGAGAAGCCGCCGTCGTCATAGAGGGTTGGCAGGACCGTCCAGCCCTCATGCTTTTGGGACACAATATAAGCCGCACAAGCCTCTCGCTGAGCGTCGAGCGAGTTGAAGGCTTGATCCAGACCTTCGTCCGATGACTTGCGTGTGTAGATGGCGCAGCGCAGTCGTCTTGAAGTGTGACGTGTTGTGCGCCGAGGCTTAGGCATGGACCCTATCCTTCTCAGTGCGCCCGTCGCGTACGAGACCGAAGAAGCGCGGTCCCGACCAATGGGCGCCTGTGATCTTCTTGGCGATCCTCGTCAGTGACGGATAAGACGTCCCCGCATAGTCGAAGCCATCCTCCGTCACCGTGACGGTGTGTGTACGGCCGCGCCATTCGCGAACGAGGCGGGCGCCTGGCTTCAAGGAAACGCCCAGGTTTGGAGCAACGCGGCCTGTGGCTTGTACCATCTTCGCCAAGGTCTTGAGCTTGCGGCGTGTCGCCTTGCTGAGACCACCATACTCAAGCACTTGGAGCCGATAGGCGATGCCGCGCAGGAGAAGATCGCGGCTGATCCTAGGGGGCTCGCTGCGATAAAGCCGCCGCCATTCGTAGCGAAGATCCTCAAGGCTCGCTTGCTCCGCGACGGCTTTTGCCGTCCGTCCGCGGGGTCTGGGCGTCCCAAAGGTCTTGCGGTCGTCATCGCTAGCGCAGGTAGGGTGGCGATTGGGGCTGTCCATGGTTGACCTCCTGATCCAAGTCCCGAAATTGGGCTTTTGCACCCCGAAAAGCCCGGCATCGAAGCCGGGCAGGGGGGCGTGTTCAGAGATCAGTCAGTCTGGTCGCCTCCACCACACACGCTCTCTTTGGGAACGAAGTCCAGTCGTATCTCCGCCGATCTTCCACGCATCGAAGGATAAGAGAGTCCCCCACGCCTGAGCCGCGTTGTGGCGTGGATTTGGACGGGGAACATGTCCGCTTTCGGGTGCAAAGCAGACATCACCTGGTCGCTCGACAATGTCTGCTTCTGACGGTGGGTTCAGGTGGTCGTCGCAACACTTCAATCTTTTAGCAGAGATGGAGTGTTGGGATGGGCTATCGTCGTCGTCGGATCTATTTCACGGAGAAGCAGAAGACGGAGATTTGGGAGCGCTGGCAGCGTGGAGAGTCGATGAGCTCAATCGGCCGGCGGTTCGACCGAAACTCGTCGTCGATTTACCGCTTGTTGGCCAGGACCGGAGGGATTCGCCCTGCGGTGCGACGCAGGTCGCACCTGGCGCTGACGCTGGCGGAACGCGAGGAGATCTCCCGAGGCTTAAGGGCTGAGTTATCCTTGCGCACCATTGCCCGCCAATTACGGCGGGCCCCGTCGACGATCAGCCGCGAGGTAAGCCGCAATGGCGGTCGCGCTTTTTATCGTGCGGTGCCGTCGGATCAGGCGGCGTGGGACCGCGCCTTGCGTCCAAAGTCCTGCAAACTGGCTTGTCGCCCGAGGCTTTGCCGGAGAGTATCGGTCAAGCTTGAGCGCAAGTGGTCACCGCAGCAGATCGCAGGCTGGCTGAAGCGCGCCCATCCTGACAACGAGACCGCCCGCGTGTCCCACGAGACGATCTACCGAAGCCTGTTCATCCAGACGCGGGGCGTTCTGAAGAAGGAACTTCTTGCGCATCTTCGTGCGACACGAACGATCCGCCGCTCGCGACATGCGAGCCTGAAGCGCGAGGGGCTGGGACAGATCAAGGACGCGATCTCAATCCGGGAGAGGCCTGCGGCCGTGGAGGACCGCGCCATCCCGGGCCACTGGGAAGGCGATCTGATCGCTGGCGCTAAGAACAGCTATATCGTCACACTCGTCGAGCGTCACACCCGCTACGTGATGTTGGCCAGGATCAAGAACAAGGACACGACCGGTGTCATGGCCGCGCTTGCCCGTCAGGTCCAGCACCTGCCGCGGGAGTTGCGCCGCTCCCTCACATGGGATCGGGGCAAGGAGCTTGCCGATCACAAGCGCCTGACGCTCGCCATGGACCTGGATATCTACTTCTGCGATCCCCACAGCCCTTGGCAGCGCGGCACCAACGAGAACACCAATCGTCTTCTGCGTCAGTACTTCCCAAAAGGCACCGATCTCTCGGTGCATAGCCAGGTCAAGCTAAACGCCGTTGCCCGCGAACTCAACGAGCGACCTAGAAAGACCTTGCAGTATCACTCACCAGCAGAGAAGTTCGCCGAGTGTGTTGCGGCGATCGGTTGAATCGGCAACCCAAAGCGGACATTGCCTATGAGCGAGCTGCGACCTCGTTCAAGACGACTGATTGTGAGCGCTTGAAGACCAATAGCGGGCTGCGAGCATGGAGAACCCACTCTGGGGCGCATCGCGGACCCATGGCAGGCCTGGGCGAGTTGGTTGATATGCGTCAAGCGTCTGAACCAGCTGATGAGTAGACTTGTAGAAGCTTAGCTTCAACGAGGAATAAAATAGATGGCCTCTAAACCAAACCGCCGAGAGGTAATCCTTTCAGGGGCTGCAATAACAGCCGTGCCAGCCTTCGGTGGACTAGCTCTCTCTGATCCCGCTTTTGCCCAGGCAGCAAGCGCGGCAGGTCAAGCATCATCAACATCTCAGATAAGTGCCTACATGGGCGCACCCGTTGAGATGGCAAAGGCTCCCAATGGAGCAATCACCAGGAAGAAGCTCCTTGACGGTATCGGAGAGGTCGCGTGGACGGAACCAACAATCGAGCAGCCCGCCAAGGGGATTTGGACGTTTGGCGGCTACGGACTCGCTCCGATGAGCATCATCGATACCGATGAAGGCCTCATTGCATTCGACACCGGCGACACCAAGCATGACGGCGAGCTTATGTTCGACGCGCTTCGTACCGTCAGCGACAAACCAGTGAAGGCAATCATTTATGGTCACTCGCACACTTGCTTTGGTGCCGGTGTCTTGGCGGAAGGTAATGAAGATATAACGGTTATAGGCCACCCCAATCTCAATGCGGTCGTGGAGCAAAATGCGGCAGGCGCTCCGGCCTACTACCCGGAGATCGGGCCGTATCTCACGGGGCGCATGTTGATCCAGTTCAACACCTACATGCCGAACGAGGGGCCTGACGCCTATGTCGTGCCCACCAATCTAACTACCCCGGAGTCCGCTTTCTTGCCGGTGAACAAGCCCGTTGAGGACGGCGAGGAAATGAGTGTCCTCGGCGTGAAGATGCAGTTCTTTACCAAGTACGGGTCAGACGACAAGGTCCACACGACGGTCTGGCTTCCTGAACGGAAGATCCTGTTCACGACGATGTTGTGGTCAAGCCCGCCGCAGCTTTATTCGTTGCGCGGTGACGTCTTCCGCGATCCGCGTGAATGGATCGCGGGGCTCAAGCTCAACCGCGACCTTCAGCCAGAGGTGCTGATCTCCGCTGGCGCTCGACCGGTCGTCGGCAAGGACAATGTCAATAATGTCCTGGAAGGCTACTTGGACGGGGCGAGCTTTGTTCTCGACCAAACGCTACGCGGCATTCTCGGCGGCAAAGGCCCCAACGAGCTCAGGCATTTGGTCAGCTTCCCTGAATATCTGAGTGAGGTGCCCAACAACCTGCAAAACTACGGTGAGATCTCCACCTATTCGCCGGCGATCCACTATCAATGTGTGGGCTGGTACGACAATGACGCCGCCAACCTGAAGCCGATCTCTCCGGATGACGAGGCGCAGCGGATCGTCCCGCTCATGGGAGGTCGCGACAAAGTCCTGGCTGCCGCCACCGATGCGCTGAACAACAAGGAATATGCATGGGCCGCGCAGGTGGTGAACTATCTTTATCGGCTCGATCCGCAGGATGAAGAGGTCCGCAATGTCAAAGCTGAAGCACTGCGCCAGATGGCATATGTCTCCACAGGCGCAAATGATCGCGCACACCTCATGTCGCAAGCTCTAGCTCTTGAAGGGAAGGTCACCATTCCACGCCTGATCCCACCGCCGCCAGAGGCAATTGCCGCATCGCCGACAACCTTCCTCGACTATTTCCGCGTTCGCATAGATCCGGAAAAAAGCGGCGAAACCGACAAGGTCCTGCGTTTTGACTTTGCCGACGGCAGCAGTGCCGGTTTGCATGTTCGCCGAGCGGTCGCTGAGTTTGTTGCTTCACCAGATGATCACTACCGCGAGCCAGACGTCTCCCTTGCGATGTCGGGGGATACATGGGCAAAGCTCTATGTGAGCCAAGCGACGCCGGCGGAATTGATCGCAAACGGAGAAATCAAGATCACCGGTGACGCTGATGAAGCGGCGCGTCTGATGGACCTCTTCGACAGGTATATACCAGAAAAGGCCGTTGTCGTTCCTCCGGCTGCGTTCTCCTCACAGCGGTGACCTGTGTGTACCGAAAACAAGGAAAGCACCTGGGCGGTGGTCCCGGCCAACGAGTCGGTCGCCAAGCTAATGAAGTCATACGCAAAGTATCCGCCGCGCAAGCTCCAGAGCGAGACCTATACCGGTCCAATCACTCCAGTTGCTCAAGTCCGTCCAAGAGCAGCTAGCCAAGGACGGCTTCAGTATTGGATTGCCGACGGGCAACTAGACGATGAAGGGCGGCCCGCCGATGGGCCGCCTACTTCCGTTAATGGCACATAGCTGACATCGCTTACGACGCTTCCGATGTCTGCTTGCGGGGGTAAAGCAGTCGTGGCTGTGCCGCCTTCCGATGTCTCTTAATGACCCAAAGCGGAACTTGTGCTCCATCTTGGGACAGTAAGTTCGTCTTAAGACTGAGACCCTTGATTGTTGGCTCTTCAGCCAACGAGCTTTCAGAACGGCCATGACCTCTGGATAGCAGTAAAGGAAGCATCAGCGTCTTTTGGCGCCCATCATTGCCCATTCCGGAACCTGTAAGTTCCAGTGTATTGCAGCCGCGCGGATGCCGAAGATCAGGACCAAACACAAAACCGAGCCGACCAACCGGTGTTGAGGCATATAAGCCAGCATCAGCGTATAAAGAATGCATCCGATGAGCACCGGCACCGCATAGAGTTCCCGCGACATCAACAGTGTTTGCCGTTGCGCCAGAACGTCCCTGATCAGACCGCCGCCGATGGCGGTGATGACGCCCAAGATCACCGGTGCGACAGGTAGACCAAATCCCAGGTCCCAGACCTTTGCACTAGCTTGCACGGCAAACATTGCTACAGCGAATGCATCCACGTACAGGAACAGACTGCGGATGAACTGCTTCTCGAAGAATCTGTACGCTACAAAAGTAGCCACACTCGCCGCAACGGATACCCAGATGTAGGTAACGTCGTTTGCCCAGAAGACCGGGACATCGAGGATAATGTCCCTGACGGTGCCGCCGCCCACGGCCGTAATTGTGCCAAGGACAATCGCCGCGAATAGGTCGACCTTGCGTTCTGCCACTGACAGAACCGCTGAGCTCGCAAACGCGACGGTCCCTGCCATCGCTACATAGAAGCTGAGATCCTCCAGGGTCACGGATCAGCCGGTTGCTTGGTAGTCAGCACCCCACTCTTCGCGACAACGATGCTGAGCTGTTCGATCGGAGCTCGCATCACCTTCGTTTCCTTGCCGATTCTGATCTACTGACCATCGTCGAAAGCCTTAGGATGTAGGCTCCTCTATCCCGAAGTGTTGCATGGCGCCATGAATGCAGCATTCATAATGGTCCCGTTCGCGGGGGAGCAGTTCACCGCCGGGCGGTTTTTCCAACTCGTTGAGGCTCTTGTAGGTCTTTCCTTTTTTCTGCTTCTCGAAGTCTTCCCAAGCTGCCTTGATCAGATCCGGCTGGGTAAGAAGGTCCAGCGTCGTGGCTGCGAGCACTTTTGCCGCATGAGTGGTTGCTTTTTGACCGATGCTCATGCCGTGACACGCAGTGCAACCCCACTGATGTGGGGGTATCCCTTGCGGCCATGCACTGTATATGACACCCATTGTCGGAATGTTCCAGCTGACATCCCCCACGTCGGAAGAGGCGCCGACCTCCACGCTCGCGGTGGGCATGGGAGGGATGGTATCCGCCAAGCCTAACTCGGGCTTGCCCATCTCCTTTTGGATTGCCTTCGCGTAGGCCTGCTCTTCGTCGGTCCAGTCGATTGGGAAGTAGCGTTTCAGATGAGCGTAGACGTTCCTTGCAAGCGGATCATTTCCGATCACGTCGTAGGTCCCGGTGATCAGGGTGACTTTCTCGGTCGTCTGGGTCGCAAGACCCGCGCCCTTCGCCATGTCAATGAGCCAGTCCTTGTATTTCTCGCAGTTCTCGGCGCTCGGCCCGCGATACCGGATCAGCAATTTGGCATAATCGGGAATGACATTGACCGCCAGCCCGCCTTCAAGGATCTGGTAGTGAAGGCGCGCGGTCGGCAACATCTGCTCGCGCATCATGTTGGCGGCGACCAAGAAGACCTCCATGGCATGGACCGCGTTGCGGCCCTCCCAAGGCACCGCCGCGGCATGGGCCGTAACTCCGTTCCATTCGACGATCAGGTCGACCATGGCAGTTGAATGGAAGTTCCACACGCTGTTCACCGGCGCCGGATGATTGTGTAGTGCAACGTCAAGCCCCTTAAATGCGCCAGCCGATGCCATGTAGTTTTTTCCGGTCATCTTTTCTTCGGCCGGACATCCAAACACCTTGAGGGTCCCGCTTATTCTTTTCTTCTCCATATGGGCTTTAAGCGCCATCGCCGCCCCAATGGAGGTCGAACAGATCAGGTTGTGACCGCAGCCGTGACCATTGGTATTGCCGCTCTTGGCCGGCGTCTTTGTCGGTTGAGTGTCGTTGCCGAGACCAGGCAAGGCGTCGTATTCGACGAGTATCCCGATCGTCGGGCTACCCTTGCCCCAGGTGGCGATCCAGGATGTGTCAAGGCCGCCGATTCCTCGATCGCTGATTTTGAAACCGTTTTTCTCCAGAAGCGCGGATGCGTAGGCGGAACTCTTCTGCTCTTCTAAACCAACTTCGGCGAACGCCCAGACATGGGATGCTAGATCCCATATCGCGTCGGAGTGCTTGTCCACTTCCTTATCGATTTCCAAGTAGTCGGTCATGACCGCTCCTTTTGTTTCTAGTTCGTGTCCACGAGCTCCGTGCCAAACTTCCTCAACCGCCGGAAGATCGGGGGACTGTGATTCGTCCGGGGCAATCCCGCTGCGCCCTCCGATAAGGACGATCTCCGAACATGGCAACTCGTTATCAACCGAGCGCCGTTGCAGTATCGGCGATGTTTTCGAATGTCTCCTCGCCGGTTCGAGCGAACAGCACGGGTGCCGAGTGGTTGCCCGCGAGGAAGTCCGCCATCGTGACCAGCCGTATCTGACTGTTCTCGTAGGTCCGGAAGAAAAACCGCTGGTTGGTCAGGTCGTTGGCAACTGTAACCTGCGTGATATCAGGATAGTCCACGCCATCGGCTCGCTGAACACTTGCACCTTTGGGTATATCGAACAGGTTCAGGATGTGAAATGCAGACTTGATACCATCGTCAGCCGTCGCCGATGGAGCGGCCGTCTCCTGGAAGGCAACAGCACGGACGAAGCGCGATGGAGAGGTGAAATCGCCGGGCAGGCCATTCATGCCCGACCCGAGGCTGCTGGGCTTCAGGGTGAGGTTCTCGAGCTCGACCGCCGGCCAGGCATAGGGGGACATGTTGACATAGTTCGTCAGGTTGGTGAGGTGCCAGGTAAAATTCGGCGAGTTGGTGAAAACGCCCAGCGGATTCTCGATGACGTGCAGTTCTCCTTCCAGGTACTCAACAGCAACCGCGCGCCCACTTTTGTCGGCAAGACGCCAATGGAACTGCATGCGCAAATTGTCGAACGCCTTGATAGGCATATCAGCGAGCTTGACCTCACGAAGCGCCGCAATCGCTTCATCGACCTTCACAGTCGTGGTCAGAAGGTAATTGGGCAGTTCGAAGCAATTGATGCACTTGTCGTAGTCCGCAGTTGTAACGTCCTGATAGACCGCAAATTCCGAGAGATTGAAGGCTCCGACATGCAGCCCCTTCTCGTTCAAGCCATCAATCAGCAATCCAGTGCCACGCACATCCATGCCGATGGCAGCATATTTCGAAGTCCATGCCAGCCCCGGTTTGTCCTCGGGCGCTGAACCGACAAGGTTTTTGCCGGCGGGTATACCGGCGGGTTTACAACGGCCATCCACGCCGAACTCCACGGTTCGGGCAAAAATGATGGACCCGTCTTCGGGCCTGAGTTTGATTCCAGTGCACACGCCATATTCCCCTGAACTTTGGGTTTGGTTTCGTTGCGTTTTTTCTTCAGACAGCTTTCGGTTCACCGGGGGGTTTTGATCGCCCCGAAGTCATTGACGATCGCTGAGATGGTCACGCCATGTGCCGCGGTTAGCATCCGTTTCAGGACGGTCGTTTTTCCCGATCCGAGAAAACCCGACAGTATGGTAACCGGCACCAGTTGCTGTGCGTCTCTCGCGCGTTCACCCGTCGGCGTCGCCAGCATGCCCTGAAACACGGTGGCGAGCATCGTCCACTCTTCCACCATCCGGGAACGCTGCGCCGGGTCTGTCGTTGGCCGAATCACCACGACCTCAAAACCCGAATGTATAAAAGTCGCTCACCCGTTGCTTGATATGGTTGGTTCCGGCAATCGGGCCTCCGTCGCCCAGATGCCAGCGTATATTGATTTCCGGCTTCGACAGGTCGGCATTGCAGTTGAACAGGGTGCGCATCGTCGCCGAGGACTCCGCTTTCTCAGGGTTCTGGAAGGCGACGTGAACGCTGTCCGTCAGGGCTGTGGCATCGTCCCGCTTCAAAGGCATCGCAAAGTCTTGGTATTTGTTCCGCAAAATGATCTGACGCGTGAAGGTGTTATGCTCGGCCTCCATGTTCACGTCGGGGTAGGTGTCCGGCGTCGGATAGGTGTGCAACGGGTGGTTCGTGCAGAAGAGCGGCTCGCCCTCGACCCGATCGGTGAAGAGATAGGCGCCCGAGGAACCGTCGATCTCGAAGACAGTCGCGTTCCCTTCGGCATCGGCGATGAGCAGGTGCAACACGAACATCGACTGATAAAGATGGCTCCTGAGAATGAGACGTTTCGCCTCTTCGACCGTCGCGCACTGGTCCATCACCTGGTTCATGAGCTGGATCAGCGATACCCCGGACCAGACGTAGCCGGACGTCGGCGCTGCCTCGGCACCGTAGGTGGACGGATCGTGGAAGGAGGATATGAAGAGCCCCTTTTCGTTAATTGCATCGATCGAAGGATTGAGCAGGTCATGCCCGCCATGAACGATGTTCCGGTACCCCCCCGTGGGCCGTTTTTCGACGACGACGTCGCGCGTGAAGCACATGTGCGCACCGGCAGGCGCTTTCTTTCCAAACATTTCGTCGAAGAGGACCATCTTCACCATTTCCGCGTTGCGCGAAACAAACGGCGCACCGGTGTCAGTCTTCTCGTACGGAAGTATCAGTCCCGTGCAGGCCCCGAAATTGACCCTGCCACCATCTCCTTCGCCGTAGAGGTCGTACATCAAATTGGTGGGGTCGAAAGCGTTGTCGTCCTCGGCAAGATTAAAGGCGCGAAGGACACCTTTCGACTCGGCGAGCCTTTCCGGCCAGTTGCGTTCGAGATAGTCACGCTTCGCCTCGGCATAGACCGGATCGCGATACATGCGGAGCTTCGCGCCATACTCGCTGCGAGCGATGGTCGCCAGGTCGTAGCCGATCTCCTCGCGGGAGCCCTCGACGATAATGAGACGGGGCTTGCAATAATCTTCATCCTTAAATGGAAATACGGGTTCGTTTTTTAAAACAGCCATTTTCTATCCCAACTTGTTGATCAGCAGTTGTCGCTACTGATCTCTTTAGTCAGCGGTCTCTGTTCGCCATTTTGATTTGGCTGGGCGTTTCGACCGCGGTGACTGGTTCATATGGTCACGCCACCTTGCCCGTGCTGTAATCCGTTTTGCCGGGAAAGACGCCGAATGCTGCGCTAGTTCACCTGCACGCCGGCTTCTGTGAACGCGGGCGGTTCCGTCGGGTGGAACTTGTCCGCAACCTGTCCGCTGGCATCGGCATGTGTTTCCAGATTGAACTTCTGAACGGACGCCCCCTCATCTAGGTTCAGCTTGTCCATGTCGACCCACACCACATTGGGCATGTCGGCGAACTCGAAGTAGTAGCGTTTGTTCGTGAGGTCGGCGATCGTGCGCCAGCGCGTTGCCGAGATGTTGGGCTTGTCCGGATCTTCCATGCCGAACGGCGTCGACATGTTGCGCATGATGCTCAGCACACCAGCCACCGCCGCCTGATAGGTCGCCGGGTTCTCGGGCAACATCTGCGCGTAATAGGCGCCCCGAACGAACCGTTCATCCGATTGAGAACCACCCGGTACAGGCTTGCTGCCGCCCAACCCCTCGTACTCCTTCAGCAACGCCAGCTGTTCATCGTAGGTCGGAGAGTTTGTCATTACCTTGTACTGCTTGCCGTGGTGAATTACGGGCTTTCCGTCCAGGATCTCGATGATCGCCGAATCGCCGCTCGCGTCTGCAACCTCCATGTGGACGGTCGACTCGCCCAATTCGCCTTTATGAACGACCTTGAAAGGAACGACCTGGATGGATTTTGCCGCCTCGACCGCCTCGGCCACTGTCGCAAAACTGTCGAGGTAGTATTGGGCCCAGACAGAACAACAAACTCCCTTCCGGGCGTTATCGCGATCGCCAAAGTCCGATTCCGCCAGATAAAGCACGTTGACGCTCAGTCCCGCCTCGTTGATCCCGCCACCGGTGACGGCTTCCCAGGCGACCGCCGCTACACTGGCGTATTTTGCCCTCCACCTCATCTGGTTTGTTGGAGTCATGCCCGAACGTTCAATGCCCTTTGGCGTGGTATACAATTCGGTGACCACCACATCGGTCCAATCCCAGTTTCTGCCGACGAGCACGGGGTGTCCAACGGAACACCACAACAGACGTGAGCACATGCTTCATTCTCCCCATGATGAAGGGGGCGATAATTGACAAAAGCGTCTAATTATTAGTCTATCGGTCGCGCTTTGGATTGGTGCCGCTGCCGATACTGCCGAGGGACTTACAGCGCGTTCTTGTAAATCTTTCCGTCCTTCATGATGAGATCGATGTTCTCCTTGTAGTTCTGCAGGATCAGGATGTTTTCCAGCGGGTTGCCCTCGACCAGCAAGATGTCGGCATAGGCGCCTTCCTCGATCACGCCGAGCGGGCCTTCCGGATAGGGGTTCTTGACCCCCGAAAGGGCCACAGCATCGCCGCCATTCTTTGTCGCTTGCTGCAAAACCTCGAACGGCGTGTAGTACTTGCTGCGGTATTCCCATTCCTGCGGGAATACCTTCAGATAGGCTTCACGCGGACCGATAAGATCGGTGCCGAACAGCGTCTTGAGATTGTATTTTTTTGCGTACTCGATCGACTTTTTCATGCCTTCTTCGACGATCTTACCCTTGGCGCGCTGCGTGTCGTTGGAGTAGGCGGGGTTTGTTTCTGCGTCCGGCATGAACAGCCCGGTCTGCATCGACCAGATGACGCCCTTCTCACCCATTTTCTTCGCTGTCTCTTCCGACATAACCGTCGCGTGTTCGATCATCTTGAAGCCAACATCGACGGCTCGGCTGACCGATTCATCCATATGCGCGTGGATCGTGGCGTAGGTGCCGTAGTTCTCGGCCTCTTCAATGGCCGCCTTCAACTCTTCTGTCGAGTATTGTAGAGAGCTCAATGGGTCGAATGGGCTTGCTACCCCGCCCCCGCCCAGCACCTTGACGAAATGCCCTCCGGCAGCGAGACCCGCGCGGGCGACTCGACGGACTTCCGGCACACCGTCGGCCCGGATCGCACCACCCAAATACTGGACCATCGAGTGTTCCGGATGCTCGGAAGCAGGCGAGAAGAACGGGTTGTTCTGATAAGGTAGGCGGAAATCGCCGTGGCCGCCGGTCTGGGTCAACGCCCCACCTGTCGAGAGGATGCGTGGTCCGAAAGAATCGCCACGATCTACGACCCGCTTGATTCCCAAGGCCCAGCCGCCGGCATCGCGCACGGTGGTGAAGCCCATGTTGAATAGGTCCTGCGCCCGTATAAGCCCACCAGCGCCGACCTCATCCCAGTAGGCTGACGTCACCAGGTAGTCGAAGGACTGATTCGGGATGAGATGCTCATGCATGTTGACCATGCCCGGCATCAACGTGCGCCCACCACCGTCGATCACGGTGGCACCATCGTCGCTGATGCCTGGGCTCACCTGCTTGATCTTGTTGCCTTCGACCAGAACGTCAGCGTCGATGAGGCTGTCATCGCTGCCGTTGAACACCTTGACGTTTTTGAAGAGTGTGAGCTCCGGCTTATCCGCGTCCTGCGCGTACGCTGGCGTCAGCGCGAGCGCGCCCGCCGCAATGACGAGCGCCATCAGAGCGACTTTGGCCCGCCTTGAAAGCCTGATCATTGTCAGTGCGGTCTGCACCCAATAACTCCGCGTTATGACTAGCATTGGCCGCGCTCACCAATCCTGCCCAACGGCGGAATTCGTGAGTTAGGCCTCAGCTTTCAAAGCGGATGTTAGCGCCCGCTACCGGAGCGCACTTGCCATTTCGCGCCAACGTGCGGAATATGCAGACCAGGTCGTCGTCACGGAGACCGGGCTGCAACGAAAACCACGAGTCAGAAGCCGGGTCGACTAACGCCGGTCCGCATAAGCTATGATGGGTAATTGAGTGTCGAACGCTGTCCCACAGGTGCCAGCCGGCCTTTTCACCATCGTTACCAGGACGCTGGACAGTCTGGGTTTTTCGCCAGACCAGCTTCTTGAGTTGGCAGGGATGCCGCGATGGCATCACCTCGACGCCGGAGAAATGGTCTCAGGGCATCATTATTACCGGATTATGGATTGGTCAGCACGATACCTGGGTGACGAAGAATTCGGCGCGCGGATCCCTCAACATGCGCCGATTATTTCAATCGGAGCGTTGGGCAGTGCAATCCGGCGTTCCAAGTCGCTATATGATGCGATCAACTCAATAAACAAAGAGTACGGACAAGCGGCAAACGTCGCACAGTTTTTTACAATCAACACACCAACCGAGACCCATTGGTGTTTCAAACATCTGTTCTCACAAGATGACTCGGTTCATCAGGTCAACCTTGCAACCCTTCAATACATGATTGACACCGTGCGGCTAGCGGCCGGCCCTGACTGGCGGCCTTCAAGAATCCATCTCGCCCGTGGCAAGATGCCAGGACAGGACCATCTGGAAATTTTCAGAGATAGAGAAATTGTTTATTTTCAAGGGATGTCGGGAATTTCGATCAAGAAATCACTACTGCCATGTCAGATTCCTCGTGAACGGCTAAAAGCAGGGGCGGAAAGCAGCGGATGGTCGGAGATCGAAACGCCGCCAGATAGTTTCACAGGATCGCTGCGTCTACTTTTGAAGGCGCATATCCGAGAGGGAATTTTTCAGATTTCTTCCCTGGCGGAGGCCGTAGGCATGAGCAAACGCACGCTGCAGCGGCGCCTCGGGGAGGAAGGATTGAGTTTTAGCGTACTTCTAGACGACCTACGCTTCGAACTTACCGCAGAGCTTATGCGCGAACTGGATTACCCTCTTATCGCCATAGCGCACGATTTAGGCTATCGCGATCAGGCGCATTTTACCCGCTCCTTCCGCCGATGGACAGGGATGTCACCGAGCGAATACCGATCGCATCTGCAAATTTAGACTGTGTAGGGGACGGCGGCCGTCTTTGCGGCTGGTGCCATCAGACTCGAGTTGCGGCGGTTTCGTCCACCTGTTGACTTCGAGGCTGACCGCATCACAACCTGTTCCCGTGCATCTTGCTGTTCTGCATAATCATGATTCAATTCGGGGGCAGGGGCTAATGAATAATAAAAAGAATATAGGGATTGGAATTGCTGCCGCGTCCTGCATGATCGGATTATGGGCTCATCCGCTATCAGCAGCGGACCCGACGAGTCCGAATGCAGGTTCCGCCTCCCTCAGCGAGCGAACCTACCTAATGAGCGACTGGGGCGGTGCCAGATCCTGGCTGGCTGAGCGTGGGATCATCCTCGACGTCCAGGCAACGCAATTCTATCAAGGCGTCGTTGATGGCTCGTCGGACGACAATTGGAAATATGGCGTCAAGGGCGACTACTTCCTAACGGTCATTGGCGAAAAGGCCGGACTATGGAAAGGCTTGCTCATAAATCTGCACGCTGAGACGCGCGCTGGCGACGATGTTAACGCTCTTTCCGGACTATCCCCGGCCAACTCAAATATGTTGATGCCGAATTCTGATGATACCACCGCACTTACACAGGTAATGGTCACTCAAATGGTAGGGCCACAGCTGGGCCTGTTTGCGGCAAAGATCAACACCTTCGACTTTTTCGATTCCGTCTATCACACAGGACGCGGCATTGATGGTTTTATGAATATCTCTTTGATGAGTCCTCTTGGATTGGCTCGACCACTCAATGTTACCATTCCCGCGGCTGGCGCTTTTAAATTTAAGGGTAAGGAAATCCAAGGAGCCGCGGTTGTTTATGATCCCAACAACTGCTCTGCGACCTCCTGCCTCGACCCACTTTTTGGCGATGGGGCCGGTGTTGCAGCCCTATGGAAATTTTATACCGGCA